>Ga0105046_10014206_pt1 | contig 12290 bp, 8 predicted proteins | sample MAT03_FD_78385 | JGI IMG/M metagenome (GOLD analysis project Ga0105046, IMG submission 78385) | Freshwater microbial communities from Lake Fryxell liftoff mats and glacier meltwater in Antarctica - MAT-03 (megahit assembly) | ecosystem: Environmental > Aquatic > Freshwater > Ice > Liftoff...
GTCGGCTGGAAGTGGATCGAGGACGTCGAAGGGATCCACAATTTTCCAAATTGATTGCAGCTTAGTGCTTCATCCAACTTTAATTTTGGGGTTGATGGTTTAGGGTGGCACGTCCCTGAGTACTCGAAGGGCGTGGTAAATCGTAATCCATCACGCCCTTCGAGTACTCAGGACGTGCCACCCAACCCCAAAGTTAAATATGGACAAAGCAGTAGAGTTATCCTGGCTTGCGGACCTTTGAACTGAAAAGTCGGCGGATTGGCAAGGTTATGATTCCAAAAACGGAATTGATGGACCGAGCAACAATCGCAAACAAACTTCGAAAGATTAAGACCACTGGCCGGAAGAGCGTTTTCACGGCAGGATATTTTTCATAGATCATGTGGCCAATAAGGATCAAGAAAATCCCCCCGAACTTCACCGGTTTCTGGATATGGAAATGTGAAATCCCGCCCTCTTCAGCATTCGTGTGCTCCTCGTGGATGACTGAGTAACCAAGCACCGGAAGCTCTTGTCGAACATAATTCTCCCACATTAATTCTACGCATAGCAATGTTCCCACAAAGCCAACCAATAGAAATGCAGTGTGTTCAAGCCACGGGTGCTTCTCGAGTAGCTTGATGCAGTAGCCTGCCACCATTCGCAGTGTAATGATACCAATCGTAACTCCCAAATAAACCAAGTAAATATTGGTGCGGGCAAACGCAACTGCGGCGACAACATTATCGAAGCTGAGGCTGAGATCTAGGAAGGCGATTAACGCGATGGTCTTTGCAAAGCTTGGAGGCTCACGGTGCTTGTTGGAGTCCTCTTCCCTATCTTCATTCTCGGCGAAGTGGTCGCACATCAACCAGATCAAGTAGCCCGCGCCCAATGCCATCAGCCAATGGTTGTTGATGATATACGATGCCAAAAACAGAGCGAGAATACGGAAGCCATACGCACCCGCATAGCCGACGGTCATCGCTACTTTACGTTTCTTTTCATCGAGGTGAGACGCCAAAGCGGCGATTGCCAGCGCGTTGTCCACCGAAAGCAACCCCTCGATCACGATCAACGCCACGACGATTTGGAGTGATGCTAGCGTGAAAAGGGATGCAAAATTGGATGAAAGATCAGCTTCAGCTAACAGGTCGAAAATCATGAATTAGAAACCTCCAATGTGGTTGCCGCAAGCCTCAGAGATTGACGAAGGCCAAACTCAAGAGGGCCTTAAAATCCTTGAAATAAGGCGGTCCGATTCGCATTTGGCAACGAAAACGCCTAACAAAAGCGTCGTTAGCAACTATAAATGCAAACTCCTCGCCGATCCCTAAGCGTATGCTACCCATACTGGCGAAGATTTCAAGGTAGCTCGTTTGACCGCAACTCGCAGAGGATCGCGTCTCGGTTGTCGTTCAGCACAAGCTCAGTACGAGCGCAGTACGCGTCGGTTACCGTCGCACACCGGATACATTCTCTGTGGTGTCGGCTGCCAGCCGTCCCATAGGCCGCTGGAGCTTACTGACTTAACAGCTACGCGGAGTTTCTAATTCGAAACATTGAAACTTTTGTGTATTTGTCCCGCTAAGGACACTCGATAATAGCCTACCGATTCATCGGTGGGAAATGGTAATCAAACGATGAATAGTGAACAATGACCTAACCAAATAACTGCGTAGTAGCATGCCCGGAGCTTATCGGCAGCGGTCGTGATTGGGTATCGGTAACTTCTGTTTCGGGATCAATTCCAAGTGCCCAATACAGTGTGGCAGCGATATCATCGGGCCGAACCGGATCGGCGGCTGGGTAGGCACCTTGCGCATCACTTTTACCGTAGACCGACCCTCCGACTATGCCCCCACCGGCCATCATAACGGTGTAGCATTCAGGCCAATGATTACGTCCCTTGCCATCGCGATCGCCAATCTTCGGACCTCGACCGAACTCAACCATCCACAAAACAAGCGTTTCTTCCACTAGTCCGCGACTTGTCGGCGTTCTGTTTCAGCAGCGGATGCCGATTCACTTAACAATCGCGGCAACGTCAATCCCGCTACTCCAAGAGGCCCAATTCGCATCAGGGAACGTCGATTTTCCTCAAAACTGTTGGTAGTTTTCGCAACTATTTGTTTTTTTCATGTTCGTTTCCTTAGGTGGCGTAAGCTTCAAGCTTGCGTTTTTGTCCGTCGCAAGCTGGAAGCTTACGCCACTTATTGATTGATCGGTGCCTACTTGGATTGTGAGAGAGACATGACCCAATTGCTCAACATCTCTACTGCGGCCGTGTCTACCACAGATGTCGACAATTGCGGCATCTGACCTGGGCCGCGCAGGCCGACGCGGTGAAGCAATACCGATCGGTCCGGATCTCCAGGAGCGATCAGTTTCGCATCTGGTTTGTCAAATGTATGATGCGTAGGTGAGATGTTGACGATTTTCATTCGATCAAGATCGGCGTAGATCGATAAATCCATTTTTGCGTTGCCGCCTCCTGCCTCGATGTGGCAGTAGGCACAATTCGCGTGCAAAAACGCCCTAGCACGCTTTTCAAAATCCTGCTTTGCATCGTACGGATCACTGAGGCTCGCAAACGCCTCCGGGGCAGCACCCAGCAGCTGATTTGAGCGCTGTTTTAACTGGCCATCTAATGGCTTGGCTGCGTTCATTCTTTCCCCAATCTCAACCTGCGTCTTACCGTCAGATTTCAATTCTTCCCGCAGCACATCTTTCGCTTTCGGCAACCAATCGGTTTTCAGTACACCCATCCGCTCGAGTGCTTCGATCTGATTCAGTTTCACGCCGTTGCCGTAGTCGTGCGTCTTGTTGAGTTGTTCCGTCGTCAAGCCCAACACGAAACCGGCGGCTCGCGTGTGGCAAGCCATGCACTCGGTTCGGCTCGGATAGTGCCAGATCTGTTTACGATCACCGCCATTGTCGCGAATCGCGAACGCTTTATCGTGGCCTCCCTTTTCAACAAGCACCGCGTCCGACTGGTCATCGAGCCACTCGTATGTGTAACCGACCCATTCTCCTTGCTGCTTGGTCAGCAATCGTGTTTCGATCCAGCGTTTTGAATTTGGATCGCCGGCCGTCATCTCTAACGCGAACGACTTGACGATAACCGTATTATCGGGAAACTGCCAAGCCCATCGGTCTGCCATCTCAATTCGCCCGTCTTTGGGCAAAGCAACAAAACGGTGCTTGATTGCTCCGTCGGACCAGAACGGCGCGTTGACGCTATAGGGAATCAGCCCTTCATCTACTTGGTGGCCCGCAACAGCCGTGAACAAACCGGTCTCGCTAAGCTTGCGAGGAAATATGTTCGGTGCATCCGTTTGTTCAGATCGCTCCAAGTGATAAAGACCAGCAAGTCCCTCTCCGCGGTGATCGACCACCATCAATTCACCTTCGGGATCAAATACAATCGCCGAGATTTGAAATGATGTATCCGCAAGCTCGCGATGCCATACAATCTGCTTGCCATCGTGCTTAACGCCCCAGATTTTGCCCGTCGAATAGTCGCCGTAAACGTAAGCACCGCGCAAGTCGGGCAGTTTCGAACCATAATATACGACGCCACCGGTCAGTGAACGCGACTCACTGTGTGCGTGTTCGACGGTTGGTTTGACGTGCGGAGTCGGCCCCAGCTTGCGCTGCGAGTAAAACGGATAGCTCCCTTCAAAGACGCTCCAACCGTAATTTGCACCGCGCTCAATCAAATACGCTTGCTCGTACATATCCTGCCCATTGTTACCGACCCAGATATGCCCGGTTTTGGGATCGCAGGTGATCCGCCAAGGATTCCGCAAGCCGTAAGCCCAAGTCTCTGGCCTCGCAACGACATGGCCTACAAAGGGATTGTCTGTCGGAACCGAGTATGGCTTGTTGTCCGTTGGGTGATCGACATCGATTCGCAGGACCTTCGCAAGCAGTTTTGAAAGGTCTTGCCCTACATTATTTGCGTCTGAGTCGGATGTGCCGTCGCCGGACGTAACGTACATCATGCCGTCGGTGCCAAATGTAGCTGCGGCTCCATTATGTCCATTCGAATCCCAGTCGATTATTGTCAGCGGTTCGCCTACAACTTGGAACGGAGCGGTACGCGAAACTGTGTGACGAACGACGCGACTTCGGTTCTCTTCGCCCTCCTTTTTTCCGTTACTGCCGACGTACATATAACCGTTTGCGGCGAAGTTTGGGTGGAACGCAATCGAGTACGCTGTGCCCTTTGTATCCACGAGAGTTTCATAAATTGGTGTATCAGTTTGTTCTTTGGGTGCATCGATAGGCACACGCTTGATTACCGTTGGACCGTAGGAGCCAGCTTCAGAGATCACAATAAAATTGCGAGTTCCCGGTTCAACTTGGACGTCGATTGGCCAATTCAATTTGAGATGCGTAAATGCTGGCACCGGTCGATAGGGCAGCGATGGCTCCGGCGAACCGATCATTTTTGAATCCACAAACCTGGGGCGCGCCACAAAGGTCTTTTTAGTAGAATCACTTTCGCCAGCTCCAGCGAACCGCAATTTTGCATAGTCTTCAACCAAGTGAAAATTTACTTTGCTCAGGGGTGCACAACTGCTAAGTTCGGGTTCCTGCCCCAAGGTATAATCGTACCGACAGAGTGCAATGGACCAAACTTCATTGACATCAGGTCGACCGCCGGTTGGCATAAAATCCAACCACGGAATCCGACCTTCGACTGACCATCCTTCGTCTCGATCTTCGCGATTCTCCAGCGTGCCACGGCGTGCCACCGCGGTTTTCATTTGAAACGCGTTGGCCGATTTGAGAGCCGCGTAACCGCCACTTTTTTGGTCTGGCAAAAATAGATCCATCTCGGTGCCTGCTGCGTTGACTTGAAATTCGTAGTAGCCGGGCTCAGTTGCGCCAGGCTTCAAGAAAATCTCAAACACGTCGTTATTCCACGTCATCGCGTCGCGTTCAGGAATATCGCCAAATAGATCGTGATCTTCTAAGTCGGCATAGAAGTAGATGTATTGCCGATCCCATAGCAATCGAGCGCGTGTCGTCGTTGTCGGCTTCAGTCCAGCCGTCGCAGGGATCCGGAATTGATCGATAGCTTGAGCTCGCTTCCAGGCCGCCTCATCTGCCACTCCGTCAATCGCAATATTGCCCGCTGCCCAATGGCAAACCAAGTCTTCAGCCTGCGAAACGGAGCCGGCAACTAACAACATTTGTAAACAGATCAAGAAAACGAGATAGGTTTTGCTTTTCAATTCACTTCCTTCCTTCATTAGTTTGCTTGTTGCGAGTTTTCGCAAACCCTCGAAGCCCTATCCAACAAGAACCTCAGCCCGCGAAGAATTAATCTTGGCTGAATTGTCGTTCTTAGTCAACAATAAGCGATCAAACCGACGGGCAGATGATGGTGATGCAGTGTAGCCTGAGCCTCTTGTGGCTACTCGGCGCTGCGAAACTGCGGCCAATCGGTAACAGTCTCTCGGGAGTGCACTATCACGGTCGTTAACAGCATGCATGCAGCAGCCGACAGAAGTTGAGTGTATTTGATCATTGAATCTCGCTTTTGCATCTGAAACGACGTTCAGTGGGAATGTAGATTTCTCATTGTCTGATAGCATAACCCATTGAATGCGGAATTTACACTCTGATACCTCCTTTAACATCGCGCGGCGAATTCCGATGGCTCAGCCGAAGAAGAAATTTCGACAAACTCAAAAAACCTCGAAAACCCCCCCGAACGCCTACAGCGGCAATCACCAACGCAGTTGGCTGTGGGGGCGTCACGCCGTACTCGAAACAATTCAATCGGGATTGTGGCCGGTCGTTGAAATCTACGCTAGCCGCGACGCGTTTAATGAGTCCGCTGAGCTATTGACGACCAAACAGCAGGCCGGCATTCCGGTCGATGTCGTTACTCCAGAACGCTTATTCGAACTTTCGAAGTCGACTGAGCATCAGGGTTTGGTCGCGCGGCTTGGGCCATATCCTTATCGATCGCTGCAGAGTTTCGAAAGCGATTTACGGCTGACTGTCGCTGCCCACGAGAAAGAACCAGCAAGGCCACCGTTAATTGTCATCTGCGATCAGATCCAAGACACGTTCAACTTCGGAGCGATACTGCGATGCTGTGATGGTGCCGGCGTGCTCGGTGTAATTGTCGGCCAGCGATCTCAAGCGGAAGTGACTCCGCATGTCGCGAGATCTTCCGTCGGCGCAGTGAACTACGTGCCAGTCATCCAATCCGAGAATCTCGTGACGGCCGCAAAGGCGATCAAGTCGCTTGGGTTTCAGTTAGTCGGTGCTGATGGAAATACCCATCAAAGCGCCTGGACCTCTGCGTTAAATTCGCTCACCGCGCTCGTCATAGGTAACGAAGCGACGGGCATCTCGCCCGATTTGCTTGCTGAATGTGATCAGCGGTTGCGCATTCCCATGCAAGGCCATGTCACGTCGCTAAACGCTGCAGTTGCTGCCGGTATCCTCCTCTACGAGATTCGCCGTCAGCAAAATTCGCTGTGAATCATCTTGATGACTTTGTCGAAGTGAGCTACATCGGCTTCCCGTAACTGATCGTCGGTTATGCCCAATCGAAGCGCATCAGCATGGAGTAAATGCATGCCGAACTCGGCATCTTTCCACGCAATTACTTCTTCACGTTCGTCTGACGCGAATTCTTAATGGGGGAATTCCGTGCGCAGAATGTCTAGCACGAGATCTCGGAACTCCTTCGCATCCATCACTTATCTCCACAAAGAATCGATCGAAAACAAAGTTGCAGACCCAATCAAACGCAAGCTGGAAGCTTACGCCACGCTGTCGATCAGCGCCGCGGAGCCACGGTGTACAGTTGTTCAAGCAAGGCAGTGCGAGAGTTACCCAATTCAGAGAGTCGCCGGTTCCAGAGATCAAATTCCGTTTGTGTAAGTTGCTTTCCAACGATTCTTGCGAAAACTTGCTGCAGCCAAGCTTGATTGTTGTTGCCGGAACGGTCGTAAAACTCTTGCTGCGCCATCAATTCGATTGGCAATCTACTCAACTTTGTTTGCATATTTGGCGCGAATTGCAAAGCCGCCAACTCGCCGTTCGTGGGATTGCGATTCAAATAGTCTCGATAGATCTTTGTAATTTGGTCGGTGGCTGCGTTGTAATTCGGATAGCCCGCAGTTACCACCGGTGATCCAGGATTGGAAGCCAGCGCGGCCGCAGTCGCCGCCATGTTCAATCGAACTTTTGTTGGATTGCCACGTGTAATCACAGGCTGCGCTTGAACTGTTTGCAAAATCTCACGTCCGCCTGAAACGATGCTTGCGCGGACTTCATAAATGTCATCTGGCGAGATGTAAGTTTGATCGTACGCGATTTCGAACGGTATCGAATTGGCGGTTGTGGGACGGAATGAAATTTCGCCGTTGCGGACTGCCGCATAAGGCCGCGTAACGTTTACAATCCTGACGGTCACTATCGAATCACTCGGTAAAGGCAATCGTTCACGATACACCAACTCACCGGTCAGCGATGTAGTGTTGCCGTCGAGTTGTACACGAACGTTTGCAATTCGGCCATTGTTATGATCTTGTACGAGGATCGATACCGCGCCAGTCGAATCCGCGCGGCGACGCAGTTCATCTCCCAAGTCATAGAGTAGGCCGTCGATTATCCCAACTTGGTATCCACCTACAGCAATAATCAAATCATCCCGTTCCAATCGAGCTCGCGCACCTGCCGATCCGGGCGTCACATCGGTAACGAGCACGCCAGCCTCCGTGCTATTAACTCGCACGCCCAAATGCCAATCGGTGGGCTGGTTCATCGTAGAGTTCAACCATTGGCCGCTCTGCCAACCGCTAGTTTGCGAATTGCCGCCGAACAGCGGAGTCATCGTGCGATCGCGAGACGTGCCTTGGTCGAAGCGACTTTGCGAACACACGCTTTGGCATTGCGCACTGATGCACAAGCCCACTACTGCTAGCGTCCAAACCGAATCGGCGACCTTCCGCGACAGAAAATGTCGCAAAATATTAGTGTCCATGGCTCGAAATCCTCCTGATGCATTCGATTCTGATAGGTGGGATCACCACAGTCTCGCTCGACCGGATGAATCCGAATGTTGTCAAGTTAGCATACGGGAAAAGTACAACTACCCAAGTTAACGAAGCGGGGCTTGGGCGGCTACAGCAACTTGCGCAATTTGTGAGCTGCTGCGACCAGCAATTCCGCCACAGCATCGATTTCGTGTTCCGTGTTGAAGCGTCCGATACCAAACCTCAGACTACTCCGCGACTCTTCAACACTCAAACCAATCGCTTCCAAGACATGGCTCGGGCGGGGATCGGCCGATGTGCACGCACTCCCGCTGCTCATTGCTAAACCGGGAATTTCCAACATCAAACTTTGCCCTTCGATTGGATAGAAACACAAATTTAAATTGCCAGCTAACCGCGTCCAACTGCCCGGTCTTTCTGGAGCTTGCAGTTTCGGCCCATTCAATTGAATTTGCGATAACCCAGCTTGCAGCGCGGCATACAGTCGATTGCGCAGTCCAGCGATCCTCGTCTGCTCCTCACCGACTTCTGTGGGTCGATCTCTCCATGTGTTTAATTGATAGCATTTCTTTAGCGATGTAGTCATTCCTACTAAACCTGCGGAGTTCAACGTACCTGCCCTCAAATTCTGTTGCTGACCGCCACCGACTATTTGCCCTTGGAGTTTAACTCGTCGACCGCGCGAACGAACGTAAAGACCGCCAACACCCTTGGGCCCATAAAACTTGTGCGCCGAGAAACTTAGTAGATCAACGTCCAAAAAATCGACGTTGACCGGCATACGGCCAACTGCTTGAGTTGCATCGGAATGCAGGATGGATCCGCGCGCGTGGCACAATTCAGCGATTTCACGCAATGGCTGTATAGTACCTATTTCATTGTTTGCCAACATCACAGAAACGATCGCCGTGTTGTCATCAATGGCTGAGCGCAATCGCTCCAAGTCGACGCGTCCCGGTGTTTCGCTCGTGCGATCGTTGACTGGCAGCAACACCACTTCGAAACCCATCAGCTCCAATCGACCTAACGGATCGAGTACGGCTTTATGTTCACTGACGAGACTGACGATCTTGCGACGTTTTTGACGTGGATGCAAACACGCGCCAAACAAAGCAAGGTTATTGCTCTCAGTCGCCCCACTAGTAATCACGAGTTCGTCGTCCGCTGCCCCCATTAGCGACGCGAGTTCGTGGCGCGCTCTGTCAAGTTGCTCTGCTACGGCGCGACCTGCTTCGTGCGTTACGCTCCCCGCATTCGCAAAATGGTCCGTCAACATCGGCAGCATCGCCGCCAATACGTCCGGATCGAGCGGAGTCGTCGCGTGGTGATCGAGGTAAATCAAAAGGGAATCCTTAAGGGATGAAGCCAACTCATGGCCGAGTTGTAGACGGCTATGTTCAATGTAGTCGCATTGATGAGAATCCAGAATATCACCTACGTGGAGACCGTCCAGCTTAGTAATGAACGCGACGCAATTGGTTTATAATCGGTTCTGCACTCTAAAACTTCGCTTTCGATTGCGCAATTCTATTTCACAACCAAAAGCAAATCCCCTGCCGCAACTTGCGAGCCGGATTTTACCAAGAGTTGCTCAATAGTTCCGTCGCGATCGGCAGAAATAGTGGTCTCCATTTTCATAGCTTCGAGTGCGAGCAACTTCTGACCCTTGGCAACAGTGTCGCCAACCTTCACCGCAACCCCGATCACCATCCCGGGCATGCTGGCAGCCACCTGAGTTGGATCAGCAGGGTCGGCCTTTACCGCATGCACTACGGAGGTTTCGAGTTTCGTGTCAATGACTTCGACTTCGCGCGGTTGGCCGTTTAGTTCAAAAAACACAGTCCGAGTTCCGTCGGGTTTAGGTTGACCCACAGCCAAGAAGCGAATGATTAATCGCTTTCCGGGTTCAATATCGACGGAAATTTCTTCGGTTGTATCGGGTCCATAGAAGAAATACGGCGTCGGCAAGAAGCTTACGTCACCGTAGGTCTTCAAATGTTCAATGAATTCTTCGTAGACTTTTGGATAGAGCAAGTGCGTGACGCATTCGCGATCGGTGGCGTCGCGTCCAAGGATAGCCGTCAGCGTAGCACGAGTGGCTTCGATGTCTGCTGGCGGCATCGAAGCTCCAGGGCGACCATCGACAACTGGGCGTCCTTTGAGAATTGACTTCTGCACGTCCTTTGGAAAACCACCTGGTGGTTGACCCATGGCGCCGCTGAGAAGGTCCATGACGCTTTCGGGCGCTACGATGTCGCGATCACCGCTGCGAACGTCGTCAGCGCTCAAGCCACCAGCGACCATGTACAACGCCATGTCACCCACCGCTTTTGAAGTTGGTGTAACTTTGACGATGTCGCCGAACAGCTCGTTGACTTCTGCATAAATGCGGCAGACTTCGGCCCAGCGATCAGCCATTCCCAGCGCGCGAGCTTGCTGATACAAGTTCGTGTATTGGCCGCCGGGCATTTCGTGTTGATACAGGTCTCCGCCAGCAGCAAGTGCTTCACTTTCGAAAGGCAAATAGAACTCGCGGACACCTTTCCAATAGGTGGCCAATTCGGTCAACATGTCCGTCGACAGTGAACTGGCGCGCGGACCGAAACGAAGGGCCTCGACGAGTGTATTCAAGTTGACTTGCGAAGTGCCACCAGACAGCGACGCAATTGCTGCGTCGGCAATGTCAAGGTGTTCGTCAGAGGCGGCGAGTATCGAAGCGGCTTGAATGCCCGAAGTGTCGTGGGTGTGGAAGTGAATCGGAATACCGACCTCTTGCTTCAGAGCTCGCACCAATTGCCGAGCTGCCTCTGGTTTGCACAAGCCAGCCATGTCTTTGATGGCCAACATGTGAGCGCCGATCTTCTCAAGATGCTTGGCGAGATCGACGTAATATTTCAAGTTGTACTTTTGTCGATTCGGATTCAGAATGTCGCCAGTATAGCAAATGGCGGCTTCGCAGATCGCGCCACTATTGATGATCGCTTCCATAGCGACTTGCATATTCTCAACCCAGTTGAGTGCGTCAAACACGCGGAAGACGTCGATGCCCGCATCTGCGGCCTCACGCACGAACAATCGTACAATGTTATCCGGGTAGTTCGTATAACCGACAGCATTGCTCGCTCTCAGTAACATTTGAAACAGAATGTTCGGCACACGTTCGCGCATCTCGGTCAGCCGCGTCCAGGGACTTTCCCTGAGAAATCGCATCGACGTATCAAAGGTCGCTCCACCCCACATTTCAAGCGAGAAGAATTCGGAGGCTCGCCTCGCGTACGCATCGGCAACTTCCAACATGTCGTGCGTTCGCAAGCGTGTTGCTAGGAGCGATTGATGAGCGTCACGCATGGTGGTATCGGTCAATAACAGTGACTTTTGCTCAAGCACCCACTCGGAGAATTTCTTTGTGCCGAGCTTCTTGAGCAGATCTCGCGTGCCCGTGGGCATCAGTGCGGTTGCGTCCGTCGCAGGAACTTGAGCTGGATCGCGGCGCGTGGCAACCGCCTGTCCTTTGACGAGCGGATTGCCGTTCACAATCGTGTTCGCAAGGAACCTCAATAGCCGCGTTGCACGGTCTTTGCGAGGTTTAAATTCGAACAAATTCGGCGAGTCATCGATCAGACGCGTGGTAGCTTTTCCTTCGAGAAAAATCTCGTTGCCGATCATTTGAATCAAGAAAGGAATATTGGTCTTCACGCCCCGAATACGAAACTCTTGCAAGCAACGTTCCATGCGAGCTGCGGATTCACGCAGAGTGCGACCCCGCGCGGAAACTTTTACAAGCATCGAATCGTAAAACGGATTGACAACTGCGCCGCTGAAAGCGCTGCCCGCGTCGAGGCGAATACCGAGACCGCCAGCACTGCGATAGTGCGTGATGCGCCCATAATCGGGTCGGAACGCATTGGTTGGATCTTCGGTTGTAACGCGACACTGGATTGCAAAACCAGTAGCCTTAATTTCAGCTTGATCTGGCAAGCCGACCGATTGATCACCTAATTTGTAGCCCATCGACACCAGAATCTGAGCTCGCACTAGGTCGATGCCGGTGATCTCTTCGGTTACCGTGTGTTCGACCTGGATACGCGGGTTGACTTCGATGAAGTAGAATTTCTCTGCTTCGGTGTCGTAAAGGAATTCAACGGTACCTGCAGCGCGATAGCCCACCGCGTTACCAATTGCGAGTGCGGCTTCATGCAGTTGTTTCGCGATTGCAGGTAACAAGTTAGGGGCCGGTGCAACCTCGACGACTTTTTGATGCCGTCGTTGAACCGAGCA
>Ga0105046_10014208_pt1 | contig 12288 bp, 9 predicted proteins | sample MAT03_FD_78385 | JGI IMG/M metagenome (GOLD analysis project Ga0105046, IMG submission 78385) | Freshwater microbial communities from Lake Fryxell liftoff mats and glacier meltwater in Antarctica - MAT-03 (megahit assembly) | ecosystem: Environmental > Aquatic > Freshwater > Ice > Liftoff...
CCGAAGGTCGCGCCACTGACTTCGCAGCGCCGCGCGCAGCCCGCCCCGCACCGAATCTGGGGCTCCGGCCTTGAAGCGGAGGCTGTGGCGCAGCTCGTACGTGCCTGCGACCTGCCCATCGCCGCCGCGGGGGCGCTCATGCCCGATGCGCACGTCGGCTATGGCTTGCCGATTGGCGGCGTGCTGGCCACCCGCAACGCCGTGATCCCTTACGCCGTGGGTGTGGACATCGCCTGCCGAATGAAGATGAGCGTGCTGGATATTCCCCCCAGTGTGCTCAAGCACCAGCACGAGCGGGCGCGGCTCATCAAGGCCATCGAGAATGAAACCTGCTTCGGCGTGGGCGGAGCGTTCCGCACACACCGCGAGCACGACGTGCTCGATGCCGATTGGTCGGTCTCGCCAGTCACGCAGCGGTTCAAGGACAAAGCCGCCGCGCAACTCGGCACTTCGGGCTCGGGCAACCATTTTGTGGAGTGGGGCGTGCTGCGGGTGTTCGAAGGCGCGCGAGATGCCGGCGCGACAGAGGTGGCCAGGCCAACCGGATCAGGTCGCGACTTTGAACCCGCCGGCCAAGCGGGCTTCGGCTCGGGATGGTCGTTTGACCTCCCGCCCGGTGAGTATCTGACGCTGCTCTCACACTCGGGCTCGCGCGGCACCGGCGCTGCCGTCTGCGATCACTACTCCAAGATCGCCATGGGGCTGCACGATGATCTGCCCAAGGAACTCCGCCACATGGCGTGGCTCGATCTCGATTCGCAGGCGGGCCAAGAGTATTGGAAGGCCATGAACCTGATGGGGGCCTATGCCGCGGCCAATCACGCCTGCATTCACAACAGCATTCTTCGAAATCTGGGCGCCGAGCGCATCGCGATGGTTGAGAACCACCACAACTTTGCGTGGCTGGAGACGCACGACGTGGGGAATGGGCCGGAAGAACTGGTCGTGCATCGCAAGGGCGCAACGCCGGCCGAGAAGGGCGTGCTGGGCGTGATTCCCGGCTCGATGGCGACACCGGGGTATGTGGTGGTAGGGCGCGGGAGCGTCCCATCGCTGCAGAGCGCCGCGCACGGGGCGGGGCGGGTGATGTCGCGCACCAAGGCGCGCGAGAAGTTCCGCTGGGGCACGGTGAGGCGAAGTCTCGACGAGTTGGGGGTCGAGGTCTTGTCGGCGGGAATTGACGAAGTGCCCGGCGTCTACAAGGACATTGGCGCCGTGATGGCGGCGCAGGCCGACTTGGTCTCGGTGGTGGCGCGGTTTGACCCGAAGATCGTGAAGATGGCCCCAGAAGGTGAGCGGGCGGAAGATTGAGGCGGCGGGTTGTTCGCCCGAGGTCGGAGCGTACATTGCCATAATGCAAGTGGCGCAGGCAGCCGCTTCATCGCTCATCGGCCAGGCGGCCGCCGGAGACAGCACAGACCAACCCCCTAAAGCATGATCTGCCACCACCCGGTGTCGTGCCACGCGTCAAACTTGCGACCGACTTCCTTAAACGTGCCGACGTATGTGAACCCCATCGCTTCGTGCAGCGCAACTGAGCCGGGGTTGGGCATGGTGATGCCGCCGACGGCGGTATGAAATCCCGCGGCACGCAGGCGGGCCAAAAGCTCTCCATACAGCAAGCGGCCAATGCCCTTGCGGTGGAAGGCGGGCTCGACATACACCGTCACCTCGGCGGTGGGGGCATACGCATCGCGGGCCCGCCACGTGCCGGCCTTGGCGTAGCCGGCAAACGCCCCGTTTACCTCCGCCGCGAGCCATGGAAACATGTCGCGGCCAGCGTGCCAGATGGCGGCAAACTCGGCCTCGGTCTGCGGCGAAGTCCCGAAGTGGACAACGGTGTGCTCGATGAAGTGGTTGGTGAGCCGGCAGGCGGATGCGATGTCATCGGCCGTGAAATGGCGTGTGAGCATGGCGGGATTATTGCGGGCACCGCCACCAACCGCGACGCCGCTGGGCTCACGCGACTCCCACGATGTGTATGCTCACCCCATGACCACCAACCCCTCAGCACCCCGTCCCCGCGGCATCGGATCGCCCGCGGATGTCCGCCTGCCTTTGACGGAAGCTGGCCCCGGCGGTGAGGTGCGGGTGGCAGATGTGAATGAGGAGACCATCGCGCTGGTAGTGACGGAGTTCTACGCCGAGTGCCGCCGCGACCCGGTGCTGGGGCCGATCTTTGAGCGGCACGTTGAGAACTGGGACGACCACCTGGCGCGGATTCGCCGGTTCTGGTCCGCAGCACTTTTAAAGGCCGGGCAATATTCCGGCCGCCCGCTTGAGGCACACCTGGCGATTCCAAACCTCGCCCCGGAGCACTTTACGCTCTGGCTGCGGCTGTTCAGTCAGACCGTGAGCAAGCACTGCACGCCGGCGGACGCCTCAGTGTTCATGGCCATGGCGGGGCGGATGGCGAAGGTGATCATGGCCACCTCCGAAGTTCGCAAAGGGCGGCCCTCAGCGTGACGAAACAGGTATTCACGCTGGACCATCAGCCGATGCCCCGCACTCAGGACACGGGCCGGCCCCAAGCCCGATCAGCGAGTAGCCACATGCGTGGCAGCACCCGCAAACGCCCAGTCGCACCAATCGGCGTCGCAGGACCATTCAGTAGGCCGCCAAACCGACCACCACGAGCCCGGCCGGGAAAGCCGTGGGTGGTATTTGGATCAGCCGCCAACGCCCTTGGCCATTCCATTCAACCGTGAAATACAGCGCGCACTCGCTGACAGGAGCGAAATCTACAGAAGCGATCTCTCCGCCGCTCCATCGCAGTCCCCTCGACCGACCAGCGAGGCTACCGGAGATGGTGATGTCGGCAAATCCACTCAGCAGCCATACCCCAAGCAGCACTGCAAGGACTGGCCTCACAAAGCCCAGCTTCTTCTTGGTTCGGCGGATACTCTGACCGCGATTGTCCGTGTCGCGAGAGCATATTCGCCGAGTGCCAGCTCAGCAATGGGGGCGGCGCATTTACGCAGCTTCCGCCAACGCCGTCGGTTGGTCGCCGCAAGCACATGCCGCGCGGTCGCTCAGAGCTTTGACGCTTGAGGAGTATGGTCGGCTGGCATCGCCGGCGCGAGAGTGGGTGCGGGTGCGACCTTCACCCCAGCCCGCGGAGCCACCAGCGGCTTGGCAGGATTGGTACTGCGATCACGATACTCCGCCGCCCGCAACGCGTAACTCGTCACTGGCACCACCGCCAAAATCACCACCCCCGCCGCCGAGCAAAAGCCCGCCACCGTCCGCGAAAAGAATGGGGCCAGCCGCGGCGGTGAAGTCCCCGGCGCAATCTCGAGTGTCTCTAACCACGGCGTGCCCGCCAGACGCAGGTAATAGAACGCCGCAATCGCCGAGTTCAGGCCCAGGATAACCACCAGCGGAATCTCCCCCGCGCTGATGGCCGCCGTAAAGAGCGGCAGTTTGCCAAAGAAGCCAAGTGTCGGCGGCAGCCCCAGCAGCCCCAGCGCCGAGAGCACCATCGTGTAGCCCAGAATCGGGCTCGAGCGGCACAGGCCGCGCAGGTCAGAGAACGAGTCGCACTCGTCGGGCTTGCCGTCTTTGCCGGTCCGTTCAAGGCAGGCAAGCACGGCGAAGGCGCCGAGATTCATCACGCCGTAAGCCAGCAGGTAGAAGAGCACCGCCGCAAGGCCGTTGCGGGTGAAGGGCGCACCGGGCGCGCCGGGTCCGGCCAGCAGGCCCACCAGCATGTACCCCGAGTGCGCGACCGACGAATAGGCCAGCGTGCGTTTGACCGACGTTTGCAGCAGCGCGAGTACGTTGCCCACAGTCATCGTCAGGGCGGCCATGATCCACAGGATCTGATGGAGCGGTTCAGGAAGTTTCCCGTCCGCCGCGTTCCAGCCAACGCACGAGATGAGCAGCAGCAGCGCGAAGAATCCGGCCGTCTTAGGGACGAAGGCGAGCATCGCCGCGATGGGCGACGAAGCCCCTTGATAGACATCGGGCGTATAAAAGTGCATCGGCACGGCGGCGATCTTGAATGCGATCCCCAGCACGCTGAGGACGAGGCCCGTCATGGCAATGCCGCTGATGCCCCCCGCAGCGGACTGTTCAGCAAGAATCCGCTGGATCTCGGAGAGTGAGGTGCTGCCGGTGCCGCCATAGAGCATCGTGAAGCCATAGAGGAACGTGGCGGCGCCGAGCGCACCGAGGAAGAAGTACTTCACGCCCGCTTCCATGGAGCGGTTGTGGCGGGTAGACATGCTCACCATGATGTAGGTGGGCAGCGAGGTGAGCTCGAGGGCGAGGAACAGCCAGATCAGATCATCCGCCCCCGCGCACAGCATCAGCCCCGTCAGCGAGAAGAGGAAGAACGAATAGAACTCAGCGCGGGTGGCCTTGAGCGGGTTGTACGGCTCGCCGCGCGAAATGGCGATTTCGTACTCACGATCTGCCGAGCCGGCGATGAGCAGCGTGAGCAGCATGCCCACGATCGCGACGATGATCTTGCCGTAGTGCGGCAGATTCTCAAGCGGCGTGGTGCCGGTCGGTGCGAATGTGAAGTGGGCGAGCACGCCAGAGATGGCGAGGGCGATGAAGCAGATCGGCCCGCAGAGTTTGCGGAGCGGATACGACTTCGACAGCCCGACGATCATGACAATGCACGTCGCGGCGAAGAGCGCGATCTCGGGGTACATCGTCTTGACCTTCTCGGCCATGGGGATGGCCGCGAGCGTCAGCGAGGAGAGATGCGACGAGGCGAGATTGAGCGCGTCAGACGTGTTCATTTAATGGGCCCCTTCCTTGGTTGCGGAGGGGTTGCTGGGGTTGTTGGTTTGAGCGGGAACCGCGCCAGCCGCCGCGGCGTGATCGGCTGAATCCGTAACCGAAGTGGGGGCGGAGGCGGTAGGAAGAGCGACGGGCGGAACGCCCTCGGCCATGCGGGCCTTCTCGCGGGCCTGCTGAACGGTGGCGACCGTCGCCATCACGGGTTTTTCGAGTGCATCAAGGAGCGGCTTGGGATACATGCCCGTCGCCAGACAGAGCGCGGCGAGCGGGAGCAGAATGCCGATCTCGCGAGCCCCAAGATCGGTCGGCAGTTTGGGAGCATCTTCGTGGTCGCCATCTTGGCCGTGCGCATCGTGATGGTGCGGCTCATGCAGCGGGCCGAAGACGATCTTACCGAGCATGTAGAGCAGATAGATCGCCGAAACAACCATGCCCGTCGCGGCGACGGCGGCGAAGGTGGGGCCGAGCTCGCCGGGCGTCCATCCCGTGCCCTTGGGCGCCAGGCCGCGCCAGGCATCGCCCGCCTGGAACGCACCGAAGAGACACAGGAACTCGCTCACAAAGCCGTTGAGGCCGGGCAGACCGACCGACGCCATGGTGAAGAACACCATGAAGCATGCCCACACCGGCATCTTGGCGGCCAAGCCGCCCAGTTCCTTCATATTGCGGGTGTGGTAACGCTCGTAGATCATGCCAATGCACAGGAACAGCGCGCCAGTCGAGAGCCCGTGGCTGATCATGTACAGGATCGCGCCCTGCAGGCCGCTGGCGTTGAGGGCAAACAGCCCCAGCACGCAGAACCCAAGGTGCGAGACCGAGGAATAGGCGATAAGTTTCTTCACGTCGGTCTGCACCCAGCAGATGAGCCCCGCCGCGATGATGCCGATGATCGCCAGCGTGGCGATGAACGGGGCATATTCAACGGCTGCCATGGGGCAGAACGGAATCGCAAATGTGAGAATGCCAAATGTGCCGAGCTTCAGCAGCACGCCCGCCAGAATAACCGAGCCCGCCGTGGGGGCCTCGGTGTGCGCAAGCGGGAGCCACGTGTGCAGCGGAAACAGCGGCACCTTGATCGAGAAGCCCAGCATAAGGGCCGCGAAGACCCACGCCTGGGTCGAGGCGGGCATCTGCGTCGCGGCGTTCTGAAGAATGCCGATGTCAAACGTCCACAGGCGAATCACGTCGGTCGAGCCAAAAGTGGACGCGTTGAACCACGCGACATACACAAGGCCGGCGAGCGCGATGACCGAACCGGTAAAGGTATAAAGGAAGAACTTGATGGCCGCGGCTTTGCGGTTTGTGCTGCCGTAAAGCGAGATGAGCACGAACATCGGCACCAGCGTGAACTCAAAGAACACGTAGAACAGAATGAGGTCGCGGGCCATGAAGACGCCGCACAGGGCCGACTGCAAAACCAGCAGCCAGAAGTAGTACGTCTTTACTCGTCGAGTCACGGCCGTGAGCGAGCAGGCAATACAGATCGGCCCCAGCAGCACCGAGAGCATGAGCAGCAGCATGCCAACGGCGTTGGTGCCGATCGAGAAGCTCAGGCCCAGATCAGGAAACCACGGCCACGATCTGGCGAACTGATATTGATCGCCGCCCGTCCAGTCAAACTGATACGCCAGCACCCCCATGGGAATGATCGGCAGCAATGTGCCGAGCATGCCGATGAGGAAAGAGTGCTTCTTGCCGAGCGCAGAGACCGCGACGGCAGCGAGGAGCGGGATGAGCACAAGCGAGATGAGCATGTGTTGGGCAGTGCCGAAGGACAGATCGGAAGGACAGATCGGGAGCGATCAGGACGCGAGGCAGACCGGGCGGAAGGATCAAAACCAAGTCAGGCCAAAACCAAATCAGGGCAAAACCAATCAGCGGAGCATGAAGATCGCCAGCACGAAGATGATGGCGATGCCCGAGGCCATGCCCACGGCGTAGCCGTTGAGCACGCCGCTCTGGCTCGGGCGGACCGACCACCCAAGGCCGCGAGGCAGCCAGCCGATGGTGTTGACAAGGCCGTCAACCAAAAGCTTGTCGATCAGGTGGAAGATGTGCGAAGCGACCCACAGCGGAACGCAAATCAGGAAGTTGTAAAGCTCGTCCACGTACCACTTGTTCTGCGCCCAGGTGGGCAGCGGGCCAAGCAGCGGCAGCAACTCATCGGCCTTGGACTTGGCGGCAGTCGTGCGGCCCTGCTTGTGCAGCACGAACGCGACGAGAATGCCGAGAATGCCTACGACCGACGACACGACCATCATGGCCTTGTGAACGTCGTAGCCGAAGAACTTCGCATCATGGCCTCCGGCTGTATGCGCTTCGCCCGCCGCGTGGGCCGTGATCGCCAGGCCGGTGCTGCCGTGCGCCACCATGCCCTCAACCCAGTGATTCATGTACGGAATCGCCGCGCCACCAATCACCAGTGACGCGATGGCGAGTGTGGCCAGAACGACATTGATGGCGATGCCCGGCGGGTGCGGGTGGAAGTCGGCGTGGGCCGCTTTGTCCGCGTTGTCCGCTTTGCCCGCGTGGGGGTGGCCGTGGGCGGCCGGTGCCGCCGCATGCGCATCATGCGCGTGGCTGTCATGCCCATGATCGTCATGCCCATGAGCCTCATCGCCCGGCTCAAACTGCTGCGGGCCAACGAACACCCGGAAGAACACGCGGAACGTGTAATATGCCGTCAGCCCCGCCGTGACGAGCAGGATCCAGCCGATGATCTCAAGGTGCGGGTTGCTAAACGCACTCGCCAGAATCGAGTCTTTGCTGAAAAAGCCGGCCGTGAACGGGAAGCCCGAGAGGTTGAGGCAACCCACCAGCATCCCGAAGCCGACGATCTTCCAACCCGGCATCCACGCCACGCCCGAAAGCTTGCGAAGATCGAGCTGCCCGCCAAAGCCGTGCATGACGGCACCGCACGACAGGAACAGCAGGGCCTTGAAGAACGCGTGGGTAAAGACGTGATACGGCCCCGCCGCGGCAGACTCGGCCGTAAGCGAAGCCGCCGTCGTGACGCCCAGACCGGCGAACATGTAGCCGAGCTGGCTAACGGTCGAATACGCCATGATCCGCTTGATATCGAACTGGGCCATGCCGATCGTGGCCGAGAAGAGCGCGGTGAGCGAGCCCACCCACGCCACGATGGGCAGGGCGTGCTCGTTGAGCACGAACAAAGGCAGCATGCGGGCCACGAGGTAGACACCCGCCGTCACCATCGTCGCCGCATGGATGAGGGCTGAAACGGGGGTGGGCCCTTCCATGGCATCCGGCAGCCAGACATACAGCGGCAACTGCGCCGACTTTCCAAACGCGCCCACCATCAGCAGCAGCGGAATCACGCTCACCGAGGCGGGAATCGCTAGCCAGTCGCCCTGCCGTGCGGCTTCAAGATACGGCTGCGCCTTGGCGAAGATGACCGAATACTCAACACTGCCAAAGTGCACAAACGTGAGCATGACACCCAGCGAGAGTCCGATATCGCCGATGCGGTTGACGATGAACGCCTTCTTGGCCGCGGCAACAGCCGAAGGCTTCTTGTAGAAGTAGCCTATCAGCAGATACGAGCACAGACCCACGCCCTCCCAGCCCAGGAAGAGCAGGATCATGTTGTCGCCCATGACCAGGCACGCCATGCTGAACACGAAGAGGTTGAAGGCTGCAAAGAACCGGCAGTAACCCGTCCCAACGTCATGGCTCATGTACTCACTGGCATAAAGCGCAATCAGCGTGCCCAAGCCGGTGACGAAGAGCATCCAGAGGCACGTCAGGGTGTCGACATAGAACGAGAAGTCCGCAACAAACCGCTGACCAGGGGCACCACCCCAGGCGTAGTTGATCCACTCAAACAGATGCACCGTGTACGGCGCGCTGGGCGTGCCGCCAAGCCCGCCCGTGCAGTCGAGGTACATCTTCACCGCACAGGCAAACGAAGCCGCGAGGCAGCCGACCGTGAGGAAGGCCGGGAGTTTGGACTTATTGCCAAAGATCGCCAGCACCGTCGCCAGAAGCACGCCCACGATCGGAAAGATCGGGATGAGCGCTACCGGCCATGAAAAATGTTCGGAAACCGAAAGCACCGCCGCCGCGGCGTGCGCGACGGCCGGGGTTTGGTGACCCGCGTCAGCCTGCGCGAGTGTCGCGGGAAACGCGAATGCCGCAGGCTGGGCGAAGACGGCGGCGAGGTTGGCAAGCGATTGGAGCATGTGGTGCAGGAAGCGAGTGCGGAGTAGCGAGACAGCGAAAACTCGAACGCCAACGAACGAGACGGTTCAACCTTTCAGATCACCCCAAACAGTGCCGTCGAGGGTTTCCTTACGGCGGAACAGCAACACCACCAGGGCGAGGGCCATCGCGGCCTCTGCCGCCGCAACCGTCAGCACAAAGATGACAAACGTTTCGCCGGTGTGGTTCAGGTGGAAGCGGCTGAAGGCGATGAGCGCGATGCCCGCCGCCTGGAACATGAGTTCCGTACACAAAAACATGATGATCAGGTTGCGGCGGGTCAGGAAGCCGATCAGCCCGATCACAAACATGATGGCCGAGACCACGAGGTAGTGGTAAAGCGTTGCGCCCGCCATCGGGGCGGGGGTATCGGCCGCAGCGGAAGCAAGCGTGTGGAGCATGAGGTTCACTGGGCGGCTCCCGGGGCTTTTTCGCCCAGAACGTTCATCGCCTCGTGCGTGGCGGCCTCGTCGATATCCACCTTCTTGCGGGCCAGCACCACAGCCCCGAGCATGGCCATGAGCAGGATGATGCCCGCGATCTCGATCGCGCCCGGGTGGGCCCCGATGAGCGTGAAGGCCACGCCTTCGATGTTCTCAACCGTCACATCCGCCGGCCACTCGGCGCGGGGGATAGTCCGCGTCACCGACCCGGCCTCGCCGGCGATCTTGATGATTCCGTTTTCGCCCCCCTCCACCGAAGCCACCGTCTCGCCCGCCGCCAGCAGCGGCTTGCCCGTCGCATCGCGGGTGTCGCGAAGCACGGTTTCAACCTTGCGGGTCAGGAGCGAGATCTGCTGGCCGTTCACGGTCGCCAGGCGGGTTTCCGGCAGGGCCTTGGCCGCGCCCGTCGAGAGAACAGTCGTCAGGGCCCCCAGCAGCACAAACCCGGCGATGGTCGCCGCGATCGGCTCGCGGGCGAATCGGTCGTAATCGTTGAGCGTGTCCATCTCGTCGGCACTGGGTGTCTCGGTTGCCAGCATGATGACGAAGAGGTAGGTGATGAGAATGGCACCGGCGTAGACGATGATGAGCGCAAACGCCATGAACTCGGCCGTCAGCAGCAAATAAAGCCCGCTCGACGCGAGAATCGTCAGCACAAAGTAGAGCGCGGCGTAAATCGGCCTGGGGTGCGTGATCACCCGGAGCGACGCGAGCAGGGCGATACCGGCGAACACGTAGAAAAGAATGTTCGGACGCTGGTCGGCAGGCGTCGCGACGCCAAGGCCGATCATGAGCAGCCCGAAGGCGATGGCCGCGATGATGCCGCCGACGATGAACGGGCTGAATGTGCGCTTGGGCAGCGCCAGGGCCACGCCCAAAGCGCCAAGGCCGCAGGCGGCGTACAGGATGATCGGGCTAACAAGGTGGTTCAAAGTCGTTGCCCCGACGAGACCATCGATCAAACGGACGGGCCGCGCTGGCACCGAACGCACGGCTCGATAAGTGAGGGCACAGGGTAGTTGAAAGTGTCGGTGTGTTCAAGGAAGAAGCGGATGCACATATGATGGGGCAATGAGCAGCGGTGCGAGCAACTCGATTTCGGCCATGGAGCCCCTCCAACCGCTCGACCGCCCGGTGAACGCCGCCATACGCCCGTGGCAAAAAGCGCTCCCCAACTGGCTCACCGGCTCCCGGGTCATCATGTCGATGGCTTTTTTCGTCGTGCTCACCTTGTGGAGATTTGAGGGTTCCGCCGCCGCCAACAGGCTCACCGACTGGTGGCTCATCGCCTCCGCATCGCTTTTCATCATCGCAGGGCTCACCGACATTCTCGATGGTCACCTCGCCCGCCGGTGGGGGGCCGAATCGACCTTCGGCCGCATCATGGACCCCTTTGCCGACAAGTTGCTCGTGATTGGCTCTCTCGTGTTCCTCAGCGGTCCGGACTTCTGGTACCGCACGCCCCAAATGCACGCCTTCAGCGGGCACGGCATTCAGGTGAGCGGGATTTACCCGTGGATGGTCGTCGTGATTGTCGGCCGCGAACTGCTCGTGACCTCGATCCGCGCCGTGCTCGAAGGCCTTGGCCTGCGATTCGGGGCCGACTGGTCGGGCAAGGTCAAAATGCTCTGCCAGTCCGTCTGTATCCCCCTCAGCCTGATCACCACCGCCGTCACCCGCGTCACCCCGCTCGAAGACGGCACCATGCCTTGGGGTCGATGGACGATTGATATCACCGTCTGGGTCACGGTCGCCGCCACCGTGCTCAGCGGCGTGCCCTACGTCTTCCGTTGCATTAAGCTGCTCAGTGCGTGGGATGCCCAGCGCCGCGCCCGCGGCGTTGAGTGAGCGAGTTCTTCGTCCTTTCCAGTGGCCCCAACCAGTTTCCAGAACCTGCCATCTGAAGGCAGCCTCGGCGAATCTCGCGAAATGCGGCAAAAAGACAACCGCCGATGCAGCGCATCGGCGGTTGATGAATCTCGAAATCTGAATCCTCACGCCGCCAAATCAGCGGGTGCGACGACGACGCGAAGCGCTGAGCAGGCCCAGGCCAGCCAGAGCCGCAACGCCGGGGGTGGGAACAAGAATGCCTTCGGAGTTGGTGGGGGCATTAGCGAACGAGGAATCGAAGAAGCCGACACCCGTGCGGATGAAGACCTGCACGAGCGCGCCCTCGAAGATGCCGGGGAAGCCAAGGAAGCCAGCGAAAGAGTTGCCTTCACCGTTGAACAGGCCGTCCTGAGCGCCGTTGTCGTTAAACACGACGTTCGAAAGATCGCCATTGAAGAACGTGCGGCCGGCCGTGCCCTGAACCCAGAAACCATTGATGTTGCCGGTGAAGCTGTCACCGTCAATGTCGGTCAGGGTGAAGGTGCCGTTGCCATCGGCCAGGCCGATCATGTTGTCTTTGTTCTCGACGCTGATGTTAAACTGGGCGTTCGCGACCGAACGAGCCACGAAGTCGGTCGCAAAGTCGGCCTGGCCCGCGGTCGGGATCAGCCGGCTCACGTCACCGCTCGAGTGCAGCGGACCCGTTGACGAAGCGTTGGCCGTGAACGAGCCGTTAAAGCCCGGACCAGTCGGGTTCATGGCGTTGCCGGCATAATCGCCGTCAAGGTCCGTATAGCCGAAGGTCAAAATGCCATCGGCGTTCGCAGCGGCAGCGAACAACGAGGTGCCAACTAGGGCAACGAACATGGATGTCTTACGAATGCTCACGAGTCTCTCTCCTCAGTGGCTGATAAAGCCGTTTTTGCGATCCGTCACAGCCTCAATGAAGCCGATCTGAACCGATTCTCTCTGCGCCGATGGCCGACGCACTGTGATAATGCCATGCTTTTGATGGTTTGGCAAGCAAGTTCGGCAAGAAAAC
>Ga0105046_10014209_pt1 | contig 12288 bp, 8 predicted proteins | sample MAT03_FD_78385 | JGI IMG/M metagenome (GOLD analysis project Ga0105046, IMG submission 78385) | Freshwater microbial communities from Lake Fryxell liftoff mats and glacier meltwater in Antarctica - MAT-03 (megahit assembly) | ecosystem: Environmental > Aquatic > Freshwater > Ice > Liftoff...
AGCGTGTAGCCTTTGCCGAAGAGTCCACCGGAACCGATGGCCACTTTGCTCTGCGTGACGTGATACCCTGAGGCTTGCGGGTCGACGTTCGGATCGAGGAAGACGAGCAGCCGTTTTTGCTGATACGGCTTGAGCTTATCCCACAGAATTGGGGCCACCCCGCCCATGATGACGTTCATCAAGACGATGACGACACCCTCCAGCAGGTAGGGCCGGTACCAGAGCACCAAGGCGACGAGGATCAGGAACCACGCGCCCCAGATACCGGTGCTGAAGGCCAGCACGAGGCTGATGCCGGGGCTCGCCAACAGCAGCAACAGCGGCCATGGCACACCGGCCCAGAAGAGCATCGCGAAGCAGATCCCGATGAACACGATGCCGGTCCCGAGATCCGGCTGCGCCATCACCAGCAGCCACGGTATGCCGACCACCACCAGCGGTCGCCACAGGTCGACCAACGAACGCATCGATTCCCGCTGCGCCGCGAGCACGCGCGCGAGCATGAGCGTGGTGGCCAGCTTTGCCAACTCCGCCGGCTGCCCGATGCGCACGCCACCGATGCTCAGCCACCCTTTCACACTCGCCGCCGTTCCGGCACCGGTGCCGACGAACAGCACGACCAACAGCAGCGTACAACTCAAGGCGTACAGCGGCCATGCGCTCCACTCGATCAAGCGCACCGAACCGCGCGACACGATCCACGTGATCGCCATCGACACCCCGAACCATCCGAGTTGCCGTTTCCAGGCATTCTCGATGATCGGCGTCGGGCTGTCGATCTGCCCCGCCGAAAACACCATCGCGATGCCGAACCCGGTGAGCAGTAACGCGATCACCAACAGCGGAACGTCGATACTTTGTCGACGCAACACGGAAATTCCAGGCATGGGCTCCCGGCCTCAGTCGTTGACGATGGCGGTCATCGTCAACCGCGCCTTCAGATACCGCTCCATCAACTTGGTCGCAACGCGGGCGGCGGTAGAGCCGTGCAGTCCTTCCTCGACGATGATCGCGACCACGATTTTGGGATCGTTGGCCGGCGCGTATCCCACGAACCACGCGTTGTCGAGTTGGCCATTCACCTGCGCGGTACCGGTCTTTCCGGCGATCGTGAGTCCTTGAATCTGCGCGCCGGCAGCCGTGCCGCGGGAGACGACGTCGGCCAGCGCGAGCTGGATGCCCGCCAGCTGCTCCTTGTCGAGATTCAGGATCTGCTTGCGCTCCGGCTCGCGTGAGACAATCTGCGGCGTCGCCGCTGATCCGTCGGTGGCGAGCGCCGTGTAGAAGCGCGCCATGCTCACCGGCGTTTGCGCATTATCCGCCTGTCCGATAGACAAGCTCAACAGGACGGAACGATTCCAGCCGCGCGCGCCGTACTTGCGGTCGAAGTAGGTCGTGTTCGCGAACCACGTCGGCTTCCGTTCGCTGGGAAGGTCGATCTGCGTCTTGTCGGCGAATCCAAGTTCGATGCCTCCAGCAAGAAGATTGGTCAGGCCGATCTTGAGTCCGAGCTGGTAAAAATAGACGTCACACGATTTCGCAATGGCTTGCGCCAGCGTGACGTCGCCGTGACCGCGCTTGTCCCAGCATTTGAACACGCGACCGTAATAGTAGCCACCCGTGCACGCCTGCGGCATGCGAGTCTCCATCGTGACCAAACCGCGCTCCAGTCCGATCACCGCGGTGGCGAGCTTCCAGGTGGAGGCGGGCGCGTACATACCCGTAATCGCACGATTGACCAGCGGCTTGTGTGGATCGACGCGGAGGCTTTCGTAAAAGCTGTTCGACGCGCCACCGATGAATTTGTTGATGTCGTAACTCGGCGCGCTGTACAGCGCGAGGACGCCGCCCGATTTCGGATCGAGGGCGACGACCGCGCCGCGTAGGGAGTCTCCGAAATAGGCGTGGGCGTACCGCTGCAGATCGAGGTCGATGTTCGTGCGCAGCGCCGGTGGCGCCTCCGGTTGCTCGACGGCTCGAACGCCGGCGTCGCGCACCACCCGATTGCGCGCATCGACTTCCACGAACCGACGGCCTTCCTTCCCACGAAGCTGCGCTTCGTACTGCAACTCGAGGCCGGTCTTTCCGACTTGTTGTCCGGCCTTGTAGCTCTCGTACCGGGGCTTCGAGAGATCTTCTTCCGAAATCTCGCCAGTGTAGCCGATCAGCGCCGCCGTCGCCGCGCCATCGGGATAGTACCGCTTCGGCGAACTCTGAATGATGAGCCCGGGAAACTCGACGCGGCGTTCTTCCAGTACCGACACCACCTGAAACGACGCGTCGTTGAAGATCACCGCTGGCCGCGTACGCGCGCGGCGGAAACGCCGCACGGCCAGCTCCTGCTGCGCCGAGTCGATCTGAATCACCTTCGAGAGCGTGGTGAGCGCCGACCGTAGCGAATCCTCTGTTGGACTCAGGATCGACACGGAGTAGCCCGGAAGATTCTCGGCGATCACTTCGCCATGCCGGTCGTAGATCGTGCCGCGGGCACCGGGCAGCGGCACTTCACGCAAACGGTTGCTCTCCGACTGCATCGCGTACTCCGCGTTCTGGAGCACCTGCGCTCGAAAGAACGCACCGCCGAGCGTCACGAACGAGGCGAACAACAGCACACGAGCGAGCCGTGCGCGGCGAAGAATCGCATTCGGATGATAGCTCATGAGTTCACGAGGTGTGTGGTCGATACAACGGACGAAACACCGTGAGCAACACTACCGCCAGCAGCGCGGTCAGCGCAGCGGACAACGGAGACCAGAGTAACAACGTCACCACCAGCGAGGCACCGGACGCCCCACCGGTGAGCAACGTCATCGCGATGTCGAACAACCACTTACCGGCGAACACGAACAGTCCGGTAAGCGCCACATGATCAGCGAAGAACACGGCCTTGAGCCACGAGGCGCCGAAGGCGATGAGCGTGAGCACGAGTGCCGACGCACCGAACGATCCCGGCGCGAGTGCATCGACGGCGAGCCCAGTGAGAAAACCGATGAGCGCGGCCAGGCCCGGGCGCATGCGGACGGCCGAGAACAAGATCGCGATCACGATGAAGTCGACGTTCGCGCGACCGTCGAACAGCGGACGCACGGCGAAATGCGCGGTCAGCAGGATCGTGAATCCCAGCCAGGCGCGCAGCGCGCTACCGATGCCCGGAGTCTGTTGCTGCGGACGACTCATGCGGAGCGCCAGGTCGTCGGCACCACTACCGGACCGCCGGCGGAGGGCCGGTGCGCGTCGTGGGCGGAGTTACCGGCGGCGGCACGGTCGGGCGCAGCTTGCTGCTGTCACGACGCACGCGCGGCCGTGCACCGCTGTCGGCACGAATGCGCACGCGCGCACTGTCGGCACGCGCGCTGCTGTCGGCACGTGCACTGTCGGCCGCCGTGACACGACCCCCGGCGACGAACGCCAGTGTCGAATCGGCCAGCGTATCGGCCGCTGCATCGAGCGCCGTGCGACGCGCGGCAAGTTCATCGAGCGCGGCAGCTCGCGCCAACGAGTCACCGGCGGCCGCCACGGCGCGTGCAGCGCTGTCGGCCGCACTCACCGTCGTCCACACGCCGTTCACGCCGCGCTGTGTACGCAACGACAACAGCACCAGCACCGGACCGATCGCTTCTGGTAACACGGAGGGTTTGACCAGATACGTGCGGGCCCACTTCTCCGGCGTGGAGAGCTCGCCAAGCACGGTACCGATCGGAATGCCTCGCGGATACGTGGCGCCCAGCCCCGAACTCACGATCAGGGTGCCCGGTTCGAGCTTGGCGCGAAACGGGACACCGCGCATCTCGAGCAGCCAACGCTCTGCACCGGCGCCGAGATGCGGCTGCACAATACCGAAGGCGCCTTCATCCACGCTCATCGCACTCACGCGAAAGTCCGGGTGCGCCCACGTGATGGCGAAGCTCGTGGCGCGGTCGACACTCTGCACCATACCCACGAGACCATCGGCCGTGACGACGGGCAGGAACGGCTGCACGCCTGCATCGGAGCCGGTGGCCAACGCAATAGTGAACTCATCGCCGGCGCCGCGCGGTGGTAGCAACTCGGCCGGCACGAATCCATCCTGCAACCGCGCGGAAAGGCCGAGCAACTTGCGCAACGTGCTGTTCTCGTCGGCCACGGCCTTCACTTGCAGCGCTTGCGTGGCGACCAGTCCACGTGTGACCAACACATCGTTGCGCGCGACGACCGCCGCACGCACCGATGAGGCTCTCCCTTCGAGCGCCACGAGCGGCGACAGCACGCTCGTGCGCAGCGTGGCGGCGAGTCCCTCGCGCGTACGTCGCGGAAGGATCAGCGCAAGGACAGCCAAGATGACGCACACCAGCGCGAGGCCGGTGTCGAGTCGCCCATCGGAGCGGACGCTGCGGGCCACCGCGCGATCAAGTCGTGAGGACGGACCAGTACTTCTCCTCGTCGTCCAGGATCTTGCCGGTACCGCGAACCACGCACGTCAGCGGATCTTCATCGACGTGAATCGGCAATCCGGTTTCCTGACTCAGCAACACGTCGAGGCCACGAATCAGTGCACCGCCACCGGTCATCACGATGCCGCGATCCACGATGTCGGACGCGAGTTCGGGCGGCGTGATTTCCAGCGCGCGACGCACCGCGTCGACGATCTGCTGTATCGGTTCCTGAATCGCTTCACGGATTTCGCTGGAGTGCACGCGCACCGTTTTGGGAATCCCCGACACGAGATCGCGCCCCTTCACTTCCATCTCGCGTTCGTCGCCCACGGGATACGCTGAACCGATTTGAATCTTGATCTGCTCCGCCGTCGGTTCACCGATCAGCAGATTGTAGTTCTTGCGCATGAACTGGACGATGCTGATATCGAGTTCGTCGCCACCGGTACGAATCGAGGTGTCGCTCACGATGCCCGACAGCGCGATCACGGCGATTTCCGTCGTACCACCGCCGATGTCGATCACCATGTTGCCCGTGGGCGATTCCACGGGAAGTCCGACACCGATGGCCGCCGCCATCGGCTCCGTCACCATGAACACTTCTTTCGCACCGGCACCGAGCGCCGAGTCACGCACGGCGCGCTTCTCCACTTCCGTGATGCCCGACGGAACGCAGACGATGACGCGCGGCTTCACCTTGAACACGTGCTTGTCGATGACGAGCGTCAGGAAATAGCGCAGCATCTTCTCGGTCACATCGAAGTCGGCGATCACGCCGTCCTTCATGGGGCGGACGGCCATGATGCCGTCGGGCGTACGACCGAGCATGCGCTTCGCTTCCAGGCCGACGCCCTTGAGCTTCTTGGTCTCGCGATCGAGCGCGACGACCGAGGGCTCGTTCAACACGATCCCCTCGCCCTTCACGTAAATCAGGGTGTTGGCGGTGCCGAGATCGACTGCGATGGCATTCGCCGGGAAGAACGAGTTGGACTTATTGAAGGGCCAGAACATCCAGGTATGTGCTCGACGGCGCGGGGCGCCGGGAAAGGGCATGCTGCGGCAGCAGTGATCGGTAAGCTACGTATGCGTCGGAGCAGTTACAAGCTGTTGCGGTAGCGTGACCTAGCACACGTTACGTGATCCGGGATGGAAACGACCAGAGGCCACCGGGCGATCGTCCCGGTGGCCTCCGATAGTCCCACGCGTCGCGCTAGGCGACGAACGTCGCAGGGTCGGTGAAGTCCATGCCGAACGCATCGGAAACACCCTGATAAGTCAGCTTGCCGTCGGTCATGTTGAGCCCCTTCAGGAGCGCGCCATTCTCGCGCAACGCCTTCTTCCAGCCCTTGTTGGCCAGCAGCAGGGTGTACGGCAGTGTGGCGTTCGTCAGGGCCAGCGTCGAGGTACGCGGCACCGCGCCCGGCATGTTGGCTACCCCATAATGAATGATCCCATCCACCGTGTACGTCGGGTTTTCGTGCGTAGTCGGATGGATCGTCTCGACGCAGCCACCTTGGTCTACGGCCACGTCCACGATGACCGCTCCCGGGCGCATGCGGGCCAGGTCCTCACGGCGCAACAGCTTCGGCGCCTTGGCCCCGGGAATCAGTACGCCACCGATCACCAGATCGCAGGTACTGATCTGCTCGAGAATGTTATGACGATTCGAGTGCACCAGTTGCACGTTGGCCGGCATCACGTCGGAGAGGTAACGCAGTCGCTCCAGCGACAAGTCGAGCACCACGACCTTGGCACCGAGACCCGCCGCCATCTTGGCCGCGTTCACCCCCACGATGCCGCCACCAAGGATCACCACCTTGGCCGGCGCGACGCCCGGCACGCCACCCAGCAACACGCCACGGCCACCGTAGAGCTTTTCGAGGTACTTCGCACCTTCCTGTACCGCCATCCGACCCGCCACTTCGGACATCGGAATCAGTAGCGGCAGATCGCGGTTCGGCAGCTCGACGGTTTCGTACGCGATGCAGGTCGCACCGCTGGCCAGGTGCGCGTTCGTGAGCTTCTCGTCGGCCGCGAAGTGGAAATACGTAAAGAGCGTCAAGTCGCGACGCAGGAAGCCCCACTCCTGCTCGATAGGCTCCTTCACCTTCAACAGCAGCTCGGCGTTGCCCCACGCCGTCGCGGCGTCAGGCACGATCTCGGCGCCAACGGCACGGTACGCATCGTCATCGAAGCCGCTGCCGATCCCGGCACCCGACTCGATGAACACCTGATGCCCCGACGCCGTGAGCGCTTCCGCGCCGGCGGGGACGAGGGCCACCCGGTTCTCGTTGGTCTTGATCTCTTTGGGTACACCGATGCGCATAGTCGCGATCTCCGGTAAAAGTGAAAGGTCAGCGAACGGCTTTGGGGCCGAGGCTGACGAGAATCTGTCGGTCGGGGTCGAAGAACTCGCGCGCGACGTCGCGCACGTGCTCCAGGTCGATGGCATCGACCAGCGCCTTGAGCTCGTCGATGCTGCGGTACGGCTCGCCGTACAACGCCGTGAGCGCCGCCCGATACATGCGCGACGACACACCTTCCATGGACAATACGAGCTGTCCACGCAGCTGGCGCTTGCCAGCGGCCAGATCGGCCTCCGACAGGCCGTTCGTCGCCACATCACGCAGCACATCGCGAACGGCATCCAGCGCTTCCTGCGCGGTTTCCGGGGCACTGGCGAGATACACGCCATGCGCGCCCGTGTCGGCGTAGGAGCTGCTGAATGTTTGCACGCTGTACGCGAGCCCCAGCTCTTCGCGCACCTTCTGAAACAGGCGCGAGCTCATGCCGCCGCCAATGAGCATGTCGAGCAGCGCAAAGGCGTAGCGACGCGAGTCGCCGAAGGCGATGCCCTGTGAACCGAGCACGATGTGCGTCTGCGCAATATCCTTGCGCGACACATGCTCGGCATGCGGACCGGCCGCTTCGACGGGGTCGAGCGGAAACGGCGTCATGTCACCGCGTTCCCGCGTGCTCCACCCGGTGCTGTGCAGCACTTCGAGCAGCTGATCATGCTCCACGCGTCCCGATGCGGCAACGACCAAGCGACCCGGATGGTACGCGCGCTCGTGCAGATCATGGAGATCGGCCACGGAGAGCGCCTTCACCGTGGCGCGCGTGCCGAGGATCGGGAAGCCGTGCGGATGATCACCCCAGACAGCACGATTGTGCACATCGAAGATGATGTCGTCGGGCGTGTCGTCGACCATGCTGATCTCTTCGAGAATCACCTTTCGCTCGAGGACGAGATCGGCCTGACGCAACAACGGCTCGAAGATCAACTCCCCAATGACCGATGCGGCCTCAGGAAGATGTTCATCGAGCACGCGTGCCTGGTACGACGTGTGTTCACGCTCGGTGTACGCATCGAGCGAGCCACCCAGCGTTTCGAGCGCGAGGGCGATCTGCTGGGCACTGCGCGTACGCGTGCCCTTGAACACCATGTGTTCGAGCAGATGCGATACGCCCATCTGTTCGGGGCGTTCATGAAGCGTTGCCGCGCGGACCCACGCCCCGAAAGCAACCGACCGCGCTCCCGGAACGGATTCCGAGAGCACGGTCAGTCCATTGGGCAGATCCGTGCGTTGCAACGTGGGCGCCTGAGCGCCCGACGTGTCAGCGCCGATCGCGACCACCACCACCACTCCGGCCACCGCTACGACCACCACGATCGCCACCGTCTTCACGGCGCGGCGGGCGCTCGCCCGGCGTCTCTTCCGGCATGCCTTCGGGGCGCGGGAGGAGCGCCTTCATGGACAGACGGAGACGTCCACGCTCATCGCGATCGACGAGCTTGACCGTCACGCGATCGCCCTTCTTGACCACGTCTTCCGGCTTCTCCACACGCTCCCACTTCATCTCGGACACATGCAGGAGCGCTTCGGTACCGGGCATGATCTCGATGAACGCACCGAACGCCGTCACGGTCTTGACCGTGCCTTCGTACGTCTCGCCCACCACCGCCTCGGCGGTCATCCCTTCGACCATCTTGCGCGCGCGCTCCATGGCCTCGGCACCGACGGCGGCGATCGTCACCGTTCCATCGTCGTCGACCGTGAGCTCGGCGCCCGTCTCTTCCTGGATGCCACGGATGTTCTTGCCCTTCGGTCCGATCAGCTCGCCGATCTTGTCGACCGGGATCTGCACCGTCACGATGCGCGGCGCGTACTTCGACAGGTCGGCACGCGGCGCGGCGAGCGCCTTGTCCATCTCGGCGAGGATGTGCAAGCGGCCTTCCTTGGCCTGCAGCAGCGCCTCTTCCATGATCTTGAGGTCGAGCCCCTCGATCTTGATGTCCATCTGGATCGACGTGATACCGTCTTTCGTGCCCGCGACCTTGAAGTCCATGTCGCCGAGATGATCTTCGGTGCCGAGGATGTCGGTGAGGATCGCGTACTTGTCGCCTTCCTTGATGAGACCCATCGCTACGCCGGCGACGGCCGCCTTCATCGGCACGCCGGCATCGAACAGGGCGAGCGAGCCGCCGCATACCGACGCCATCGACGACGAGCCGTTCGACTCGAGCACTTCCGAGACGATGCGAATCGTGTACGGGAAATCGGCGAAATCGGGGAGCACGCCCTGCAGCGCGCGCTCGGCCAGGTTGCCGTGGCCGATCTCGCGACGGCTGGTGCCGCGCATCGGACGCACCTCACCGGTCGAGAACGGCGGGAAGTTGTAGTGCAGCATGAAGGAGCGCGTGGTCTCGCCCGCTTCGTTGATCGTGTCGAGACGCTGCGCGTCCTTCGCGGTACCGAGCGTCGCGGCGACGAGCGCCTGCGTCTGGCCACGCGTGAAGAGCGAGGAGCCGTGCGCACGCGGCAGCAGACCGTTGTCGATGCTGATCCCGCGCACCTCGGCGGGCTTACGGCCGTCGACGCGCAGATTCGTGGTCAGCACCTGCGCGCGCAGCTCGTTGTACTCGACATCGCCGAGGACATTGTAAATGTCCTTCGCGTTGTCGGGGAACTCGACGAGCAGCTCGACCGCCGCTTCCTTCTTGACCTTTTCGATCGCTTCGATGCGCGTGTGCTTGTCCTTCTGATTCAGCGCTTCGCGAATGCGACCCGAGGCGTGCGCCGTGGCGCGGGTGACGACGGCGTCGGGCGCGACCGTCTTGGTCCACGCCATCTTGGGCACCTGCACCTTGGCCAACAGTTCATTCTGCATCGCGATCAGCTCGCGGATCCCGTCGTGGGAGAGACGCAGCGATTCGAGCACGTCGGATTCCGACACCTCGAGCGCGCCGCCTTCAACCATCACGATCGAGTCCTGCGACCCGGCGACGATCAGCTCCATGTCGGAGAAGGCCAGTTGCTGGAACGTCGGGTTGAGCACCCAGTGCCCCTGCACGCGACCCACGCGCACGCCGCCGATCGGACCCATGAACGGGATCTTCGACGCGTTCAGCGCGAACGACGTGGCGAGCAGCGCCAGCACGTCGGCGTCATTCTCCTGATCGGCCGAGATGACGTAGACGAAGACTTGCACTTCGTTCTTGAAGCCTTCCGGGAAGAGCGGGCGGATCGAGCGATCGATGATGCGGCACGCCAGGATCTCATGATCGTGGGGACGCCCTTCGCGCTTGATGAATCCGCCCGGAATCTTGCCGGCGGCGTAGGTCTTCTCCTTGTACTCGACCGTCAAGGGGAAGAAGGGGAGCGGACTCTGGTTCTCGCTCACGGTGACGGCGGCGAGGACCATGGTCTCGCCGAATTGTACGATCGCGGAACCCGCCGCCTGCTTCGCCATCCGACCGGTCTCGATGACCAGGGGGCGACCGGCGAACGTCCGCTCGATTCGATGCATCATCTGCTGAATAGCCTCATGAGAACGCAAATCGCGCGGGAGGCATGAATGCCCCCGCGCGACAACATGGCGTGGTCCGACTTAGTATCGGAGACCAAGTTCCTGCACGAGCGTGCGATACTGCTGCACGTCCGTACGCTTCAAATAGTCAAGCAGGCGGCGACGCTTGCCGACCATCTTGAGTAGCCCGCGGCGACCATGATGGTCCTTCGCGTGCGTACGAAAGTGTCCCGTGAGGTAGTTGATGCGATCCGTGAGGATGGCAATCTGAACCCGGGTCGATCCGGTATCCACATCGTGGGACCGGTACTTGTCGATCGTGAGTGCCTTATCGAACGCCATCGTCGTAATATTCTCAGCGCGTGTCGTGCGCAGCCTTTTGTGCGCGCAATAGTAGGAAGCACAAAAGCTTAGTCCACCGTGCCCCGCCTGTAAAGGACCTCGACGTGCCTGAACGCTATTTGGGGCAAATAATCGGCAAATACCGGGTCACCCGACTGCTCGGCTCGGGGGCTTTTTCGTGGGTCTACGAGGCGGTCGACCAGGATTTGGAGATCCCGGTCGCCCTCAAGATCCTGCGTCCGGAATTCGCCGGGCAGGACATCGCGGAGGCCCGTTTCCGTCGCGAAGCCGCCACCGCCGCCCGCCTGCGACACCGCAATATCGTCACGATTCGTGACGTCGGTCAGGTCGACGGCACGGTGTTCGTGGCGATGGACCTGCACCCGCTCACCCTCGGGCTCCGACTTGCCTTGGCCGGCCGACTCCCCGAGGCCGAATGCCTCCGACTTGGCACCGATGTCGCCGCCGCGCTCGCCATCGCCCACGCTGGCGGGGTGATTCATCGCGACATCAAGCCCGACAACATCCTGCTCGGGACCGACGGGGAAGCGGTCGTCGCCGATTTCGGCTTGGCTCGGGCCTTGGCCGGTGCGCCGTCGCTGAGCGCCACGAATCAGGTGATGGGCACGCCCCATTACTTCAGCCCGGAACAGGCGCGCGGGCAAGAGATCGATGGACGCAGCGATCTCTACTCGCTCGGCGTCACCCTCTATCGCGCCGCCACCGGACATCTTCCGTTCGACGGCGAAGATTGGTACGCCGTCGCCAAGCACCACATCGAGACGGCGCCGGCATCGCCACGCAGTTTTGCCCCCGAGCTCAGCCCGGAGTTCGAGGCGGTGATGCTGCGCTTGCTCGCCAAGCAACCCGAGCAGCGCTACCAGTCGGCAACGCAGCTGCTCGACGCCCTCGGCGCACTCCTCAGCGCGCGCGAGCCCAATGGATTCACACCGCGCTTCGGCTCGCACACGGTCGATGCCTTTCCGGCCGTGCGCGCCTCGGCCTGGCGGGTCGCCGTCGCGGGCACGATCCTCGTGATCGGTGCCGCGCTCGCCTGGTTTACGCTGCGGGATCGCTCCGCCGCGCCCGCGTTGAGCGGAGGCACCACCGGCGACTCCGCGTCGCTCACGGCCGCTCCGACGCTTGGCTCCGGACCGATCGCCGACAGTGCCCTCGGAGCGCGCGTCGTTCCCTTCGGTGATTCCGCCACGCGTCGCGCCACGACGCCGCCCTCGGCGGAGAGCCTGCGCACCACGCCCTCGACGCGCCCCACGCGCGCCTCGCCGGTTCGCACCGCGCGCGTCGAGATCTCTGCTCCCGATTCCGCGCGGCTGTACATCGACAATCGTCTGGTCGGGACCGGGCACTACAGTGACGACTTCCCGGCCGGTTCCAAACTCTCGGTGCGTGCCGTCATCGCCAGCGCGCCAACGTCGTGTACGGTCGCGGTTCGAGACACCATGCTCTCGCTCAAAGCCGGTGACCGCGTAAGCCTGACCCTACCCGTTCGAGGCTGTGCCGTGGTCAGCTATGACGTGACGCCCCGCGATGCGCGGGTCACGTTCACCCCCTTGGACGGGGGGCCGCAAATCGAACTGCGCGCCGACAGCGCCCGTGCCCTCTCACTGCCCGAAGGACGCTACGAAGTGCGAATCCAGGCCCCACGGTGCGTCATGGGCACTGACACGCTCCTGGTGGCCGCCAGGGCCGACGGCGCCCCCAT
>Ga0105046_10014210_pt1 | contig 12286 bp, 10 predicted proteins | sample MAT03_FD_78385 | JGI IMG/M metagenome (GOLD analysis project Ga0105046, IMG submission 78385) | Freshwater microbial communities from Lake Fryxell liftoff mats and glacier meltwater in Antarctica - MAT-03 (megahit assembly) | ecosystem: Environmental > Aquatic > Freshwater > Ice > Liftoff...
ACGACGGCATTCGACCACGAAGATCGCCGCACGCCGCCGTCGATGGTGACCGTGCGCGCCTCCATGTGGACGTCTTCGGTCGGGATCGTTCCGCCGCTCCCGTCGCCCCCGCTACCTCCGCTGCCGCTGCTGCCGGGAGTCGGCGACGACGAGGAGCTCGACGCCGCGTCACCTCCGTCGCCGGACGCCGTGGAGCCTCCGCCCCCGTCGGCAGATGATGTGGTCGACGCGTTCGCTCGTCCTCCGGACGTGCTCGTCGTGCCGCCCGCGCCGCCGCTGCCCGTCGCCGCGCCTCCGCTCGCGTCTGCGCACGCAGCGAGCATGCAGCCTGCGAAGTGGAGCCCCCTGACGCCTGGAAAACATCTCGAGCTGGGCGTCATGGCAAAGCGCTCCGATCGTCGCCGCGCACCGACGGGCGATGTCCCGCGAGGCTACTTCGGGTACCGTTGAGCGACCATGAGCGACTCTGCGAATACACCCGCCCCGCCCCCGGCGGCGAAGACCCCGGCCGTTGAGATCGAGCTCGTCCACGAGCATCGCGTGCCGCCGACGGTCGATCGCGGCTGGCGCATGCTCGAGGTGTGGACGCAGAACACCGTCTACGGGATCGACGCCAACATGCGCTGCATCGAGGTACTCGATCCGAAGACGCGCAAGCCGATCGGCGAGCACGTCCTCATCGGCGCGCGCCTCGTCGGCGGTCAACACATCGAGAACGAGCGCGTCTCGCACCTGTCGCACCCATTTCCGCGCCCCGGCACCGAGGCGGTGTTCGAGCAGACCTCGAAAGCCGACGCCATCTTCTCGCACACCTCACCGGTCACCCGCGTCGTCCTGCGTCTTCGCCACCTGACGATCGACGCCGGATCCCCCGCGCCCAGCTGGGACGAAATCGCGCCACCGATCAGCCCCAAGGGCGGCTGAGCGCCGCGCTACTGACGAGGCGGGCCGGGAGGTTTTCGGCTCTCACTCCCTGTCTTGTTGCCGTCCTCGGGCCGCCTCAGTCGTTGCCCGGCGCGTTGACGTTCTGGGCCAGCTGGTCGAGCGCGTCGGCGCGGTCGTTCGCTACGGCCTTGGCCTTGTCGTCCTGGAGGAGGCGGGCGGCCTTGCGCCACTTGCCGGCGACGTCGCGGAAGTACGCGGCCGGTGCGCCCTGCGGAGCGGCAAGCTCGCGGAGAAGGGCAGCGTCGAAGGCGGCGAGGCCAGCAAGGCTGCCGCTGCCGTTGGCGACCGTCTCGAGAGCGCGCACGTCACCGAACTTGGGTGGCGCCGTGCCGCCGGCCTTCATCAGCGCGACCGCGTCATCCGGGCCGCGGCGTAGCGCGACGGAGAGGGCGAGCATGATGTGGTCCTCGGGCTTGCGATCCGCCTCGGGGATGGCGGTGAGCAGCGTCGCCGCCTCGTCGAAGTCCAACGCGCGCCAGTAGCGAATGCCGAGCTCGATGCGCGCGCGCGCCAGGAGCGTCGCCGTCTCCCGCGGCAGAGCTTTCTGTTTTTCACGCGCCGCCGCGCGGAAGTGGAGGGGGTAGCCGCGCTCCAGGAGCGCGCGGGCGATCGCCGGGTCGGCGATCGTCTCCGGAGCGAGGACGAGACCTGAGTAGAAGGTCGGTAGCTTCGCGGCGAGTCGCTGATCGACCGTCGCCTTGGGCGCATCGCCGAGTGGAGGAAGAAGGAGCGCGTCGAGCGCATCGACCCGCCGCCCGCCGTACATCCGCGAAAGGAGCGCGCGCGCTTCGGTGGTGCGCGTGTCTCGCGTCACGCCGGCATTCGCCATCTCTCGCAGGCCCACCAGCTCGCCGTCGCGGCCTCGCGTCTTGCGTGGCTCGAGCGACTCGTCGAGGCTCGCGTAGTACGCCGCCTCGAGCTCCGGATCCTTGGAGAACTCCTCGGGGACGGGTACGCCCCGCACCGCTTCCACGAGGCGCAGGTCGGCGTTACCGGCCTCGATGGCGACGACGCCTTTGCCAAAGCCTCCGAGCGCCGCGCCTTGTGCGGCGAGCGTCTGGATCCCGGTCGCTTGCACCGAGAGCCAATCGCTGAGCGCGCCCTTGTGGTGAGCGAGCACGCGGTCCTTGGTGAACGGAGGGTCGAGCTTGGGGGGCGCCGCCACCGATCGGCGCAAGCGCGCCGCAATCGCCTGGCCGACCAGGGCGTGTTGCACCGCTCCCGGAACCGCCTTCGGCTTGCCAGCGAAGAAGGGCCGCGCCAGCGCGTCACCGCACTCGACCGGCGCAAGCTCGGCGCGCAGCGATCGCACGAGGCCAGTGGGAAGGCCCTCGCACGCCTCCATCGCTGCGAGCGCGCGATCACGCTCCACGCCATCCTTGGCGAGGGCTTCGTCGAGCTTCGCCTTCGCCCCAGGGAGGTTGGCGCACACGGTCTTGCCGACCGCGTTCTTCACGTAGTCATCGCACGAAGCCGGCGCGGGCGGCACGCCCTCGGGTGGATCGGCCAGCGCGACCTCCGCGAACGCCGCGGGCGGACCCTTGAGAAGAGGTAACGGCTCCTGTCGGACGATCCCCTCGATCGCGAAGGGGTCGGTGGTCTTTTCGTCCTCTCCGATCTCGTCGTCGCCTTGCGGCCCCTTGTAGCCCGCGGGGGTCGAGAGCGGCTTGCCGATGCCAGCACAACCGGAGGCAAAGGCGACGATGACGCTGGCGAAGAGCAGGGTGCGCATGGCGGGAGAACATCCTACCCGCGGACCTCGTGTACCGGCCGAGTTCCCGACACCGAGCGCAGGCGCCTGTGACTCATGTTTCCCCGTTTTCGCAGCGAGAGATTTCACAGGAAGACGGGAAGGCGGGAAGGATTGAGAGTGTTCGCACGAACCGCGCGCAGACCTCAACCGGATCATCTTCTCGCCTGCGCGCCTTCCCGTGGGTCTCACGGAAAAAAACGGGGCGAAAGGCGAGTTTGACTCCGCTAGCCCTGAAAACTAGCTTCTCCCTGGACGATGCCTTTCTTCGATCGCCACGGTCTCGAGAAGCGCCTGAAGGATCTCGCGAAGCCCATCGCGAAGAAGATCCTCTACGGCCAGGCGCTCCGCCCTGGTCCGTCCAGCAAGTGGTTCTTCCGCGCCGTTGCCGACGCCGACTACTTCGCGCGTGAAGGCTACGAGCTCGTGAAGCGCTCCTTCGTCGCGACCCCTGCGTTCCTCGCGCAGTGCGAGTCCTACGGCGAGCGGATCGCCGTCGATCGCATCCCCTACATCCAGGGCATGCCGCGCATCATCCTCGGCAGCGACATCCGCTTTTCGGGGCAGATCGGCATCAAAGGCAACCGCTCGCGCAATCCGGTCCTGAAGATCGGCAACGGCGTCTTCGTGGGCCACGGGACCACCTTCGTCGTCGCGGAGCGCGTCGAGATCGGCGATTTTGCCTCGATCGGCGGCGGTTGCTACATCGCCGACACCGACGGCCACGCGAACTACAACCCGAACCGCCCCATCTGGGAGGTGCCGGCGACCGACGCGGAGATCGCTCCGGTCATCATCGAGGACAACGTCCAGATCAGCCGAGACGTCACGATCCTCAAGGGCGTGCGCATCGGCGCGCGGGCGATCATCGGCGCGGGCAGCGTCGTGCGCTCCGACATCCCCGCCGACGCGGTCGTGGCCGGCAACCCCGCGCGCGTCGTCAAGCGCATGCAGGTGGACGGGGCCGCACCAGTCCCGACATCGGCCGCCTCGCCCGCGGCGTCGCCTCCCAAAGAGAGCTGACGCCGCGCCTGCCCGGAGGCAGGCTTGCCGCGTGGATACGACTTCGCTCAATCTCGAGGCACTGGCCGCCGCGCACCGCACCCCCTTCTACGTCTACGACATGGACGCCGCCGCCGCGCACACGCGCCGCCTGCGAGCGCTCCTTCCGGACTTCGTCGACCTCCTTTATTGCGCGAAGGCCAACGCGAACAAGCTGGTCCTCGGCTCGTTCCGACCCGAGGTCCATGGTCTCGACATCTCCAGCGCCGGCGAGCTCGACCTCGCGGTCGCCGTCGGGTGGTCGCCCGCGGTGATGAGCTTCGCCGGACCCGGCAAGAACGAGGACGAGCTGGAGCGGGCGGTGCGCGCGGGCGTCCGCATCGTGTCGGTGGAGAGCCCGACCGAGCTTCGGCGCGCCGCCAAGATCGTCAACAGCTACGGCGGCAAGCCGCTCGGCATCACACTGCGGATCAACCCGTCGTCGGCGCCCAAGGAGTTCCCCATGAAGATGGGCGGCCTGCCGTCGCAGTTCGGCGTCCCCGAGGAGGATGCCGAAGAGGTGATGGCCGAAGCGCTGCGCACCGAAGGCATCCACGTGCTCGGCGTGCACATCTACTCGGGCACCAACTCGCTCGAGGCGCGCGCGATCGTGGAGAACGCGCAGCAGACGTGCGCCATCGCTGCGCGCCTCGCCGACAAGTTCGACAAGACCTGGGAGGTCGTGAACCTCGGCGGCGGCTTCGGCGTGCCCTACTTCCCCGGACAGGTCGCGATGGACATGGAAGCGCTGGCCGCTTCGCTCACGACCGCGCTGCGCGAGTTCCGCGATGCCCATCCGCGGTTCGCGCAGACCCGCTTCCTGCTCGAGCTGGGGCGGTTTCTCATCGCGGAGTACGGCGCTTACGTCACGCGCGTGGTCGACGTGAAGGAGACGCGGGGCAAGCGCTTCGCGATCCTCGACGGCGGAATGCACCACTGCTTCCCGGCGACCGGCAACTTCGGCCAGGTCATCAAGAAGAACTACCCCATCCACAACGCCACCCGCCCCGACGCCGAAAAGCAGGTCCAGGATCTGGTCGGCCCGTTGTGCACCCCGATCGACTCGATGGCGCGCGCGATCGAGCTGCCCCGCGCCGAGATCGACGATCTCGTGGTCTTCGATCGCTGCGGTGCGTACAGCTTCGCGGCAAGCCCCATCCTCTTCTTGAGCCACGACACGCCACCCGAGCTCGTCCGCCACGATGGCAAGGTCGTGCTGGTGCGCGAGCGTCGACCCGCCAGCTTCTTCCAGTAAGAGCCCGCTTGAGCCCGCTTCCACCCGTTCATCCGGTTCGCGCCGTACCGGGACGCTCTATCGGGCTATGCTGCCGACACTTATGTCGACTGAGCTCCGCGAAAAAGTTCGAGGCTTCATCCTAGAGAGCTACATGGCCGGCCTCGACCCTGCCTCCTTGAAGGACGATGCCTCGCTCGAGCGGTCGCACATCGTCGACTCGGCGCGCGTGCTCGAGCTCATCCTCCACATCGAGGAGACCTACGGCTTCGAGGTCACCAACGACGATGCGACGCCGGAAAACTTCGATTCGGTCGACGCCATCGTGAAGTACATCGCCAGCAAGCAGAGCTGATTTTCGAAGGTCCGATCTGGCAAGGCAAGGCTCGCGGGGCCGCCCACGGCGCGCCCGGCGACAAGGCCGAGGAGCGCGAAACGTGCACGTCTCGATCCCCACGATGCTCCAGGAGTACCTGGAGCGAAATGCCGTCAAGCACCCCGAGAAGGTCGCGGTCATCTTCAAGGACCGCCGTGAGACCTGGGGTGGCGTTCACACGCTCGCCAACCGGGTCGCCCACCTGCTGCGCGATCTCGGTGTCGCTCGCGGTGATCGCGTGGTGCTCTACCTCGACAACAACGTCGAGATGTGTGCCGCGATCTGGGGGATCTTGCGGAGCGATGCGATCTTCAGCCCCATCAACGCGCAGACCAAGGTCGATAAATTCGTCTACATGATGAACGACTGCCGCGCGCGCGCAGTCATCACCGACGTCGCGCTCGCGCCGATGTACGAGCAGGCGTTTTCGCAGACGCCACACCTCAAGCACGCGCTGGTGATCGGCCTCGAGGAAGAAGGCCGCAAGGTCGGCGGCGTCGAACTCGTTCCCTTCGAAAAGGCGACCGCAGCGATGAAGGACACGTTGCCGCTCTCGCGCAACATCCCCATCGATCTCGCCTCGATCATCTACACCTCGGGCTCCACCGGCGACCCCAAGGGGACGATGCTGACCCATCACGCGATGGTGTCGGCCACCGAGTCGATCACGACCTATCTGGAAAACAAGGCCGACGACATCGTCGTCAACCTGCTCCCGATGTCCTTCGACTACGGCCTCTACCAGTGGATCAACTGCAACCAGTTCGGCGGAACGTTGCTGCTCGAACCATCGTTTTCGTACCCCGGCCCGATCCTCAAGCGCATCGAGGCGGAGAAGGTGACCGGGTTGCCGGTGGTGCCGACGATCGCGTCGATCCTCAAGCAGTACGAGGCCAAGGGCCTCAAGCTCGAAGGCATCCAGTACGTCACCAACACCGCCGCCGCGCTCTCCGGCAGCCACATCGCGACGCTGCAGAGCATCTGTCCCAATGCGCGCATCTACTCGATGTACGGCCTCACCGAGTGCAAGCGCGTGTCGTACCTGCCGCCCAGCGAGATCGACAAGCGCCCCGACTCGGTCGGCCGGGCGATGCCCAACCTCGAGGTCTACATCGCCAACCCCGCGACCGGCGAGCGCCTGCCGCCCAACACGCCGGGCGAGCTCGTCGTGCGCTCGCCGCAGGTCATGAAGGGCTATTGGGACAAGCCCGAGGCGACGGCGAAGCGCCTCAAGCCGAGCCCCGACATCCCAAACGAGATGCACCTGTGGACGGGTGACACCTTCAAGATGGACGAGGACGGCTACCTCTATTTCGTCGCCCGCACCGACGACATCATCAAGTCGCGTGGCGAGAAGGTCAGCCCCAAGGAGGTCGAGAACACCCTCTACGCGATCCCTGGCGTGGTCGATGCGGCGGTCGTCGGGCGCGCCGACGAGATCCTCGGCCAGGCGGTGCATGCCTATCTCGTGCTGGAGGACGGCGTCTCCATGGTGTCTGGGCAGGTGCAGCAGACCTGCGCGCAGAAGCTCGAGCCGTTCATGGTGCCGAAGTTCGTCACCTTCCTCACGGAGATGCAGAAGACGACGAGCAACAAGATCTCGAAGACCAACCTCGAGGACTTCGCGAAGATCTATTACGCCTCAGGCGACAAGCCGTGGGAGCCCAAGCGAGGCAAGTAGTCAGGCGTCGATGTGCAGCGGAGTGGCGGTCATGTGGTCCACCCCGCTCTTCGGGATGACGCGGATCTCGATTTCCCAGCCAATGTGGTTGCTGGGAACGTCGAAGGTGGGGCTCGCGTCGGGCGGCAACACGACCTGCGCCGTGAAGGTCCGCTTCACGCTTCGTGACAGGGATGTCGCCCCGGCGAGGTGAACGAGGTCGCCCTCGGTTCGATGCTCGCGCGTCCGGCGATCGCGACCTCCCCCGGAGTAGGCCGTCTCGGTGCACACGGCGCGGGCCGAGATGCCGGCGAGGTCGAAATCGGTCGGGGGCGCCATCGTGACCGTAACGCCCAAGCTTGCGCCTCGATGCGCGTGCTCGCTCGCCACGTGGACCTCGGGCTCGCCCATGGTTCGAGCGGCGAAGCGGTTGAGGAAGTGGCGCCCGCCGAACCGCCACGTCACGTACCCCACGCCGACCGCGAGCAAGATGAGCTGGTAGCTGCCAAAGGTTTTCTTCCGCGCCAGCTGATCGCTCTCCAGCCGGATGAGGAAGATCGCGACGATCAGCACGCCCAGCACGTATGGAGCTGCACGCGACCAGGTCGATCGCGGCGCGGACGCCGCCGGTTCGGCGACCGGCTCGTCGGGATCCGAAGGCTCCGAAGTCGGCGTTCGGCTCGGCGCGACGACCTCGATCTCGAGCTCCGCCTTGGGGTCGAAGGCCCACGGGACGTCGAGGGTGGCGCGCAACCCCCATACGACGCTGACGATCGTCCCGCTCATCGTGATGGGCTCGCGCGGCAGCTCGAGCGCGAAGGCGATCGACAGCTCCTCGCCGTCCTTCAGATCGAACGCTTCGCCCAGCGAGACGATCTCGTCACCGCGATGCTTGTTGCCGGGGCCGCGCGTCTCGAACGCGAGCGCCACCTTCGACCCGTCGACGTGCACATCGCCGTCCGCCCGCACCAGGAGGCTGCCGCGCACCGTCGTGCCCGCTTCGAACGCGCCGTCGTCGTCGAGTCGCAGGGTCAGATCACAGTTGGCCATCGAGCATCCCTCATGGATCCGGCATATCACCGACGCGCGCGAAAACGTCGAGGTGCTTGGCAGGTTGGCCACCTTGTGGTCTCGCCGCTGGTTACGGTACGGTCGGCCGCGTCATAGGGGGTGATCGTGGCGAAGAGCCTTGGTAAGACGGTTCTCGGTTGGTTCGTCGTCGATGACGACGCCGCGTCGGAGGCCGAGCGTCCGACGCCTTTGCAGACGGCCGAAGAGCTCGTCGCGAAGTACGCGAACGTGATGCCGTCCGGCGCCACCGCGTCGCCCGCTGCGCCACCCGTATATTCCCCGCCGGGTGTTCCGCTGACGGTCGGCGGGGCTCCCGCGGCCGCATGGTCGTCGTCGACGCAACAGGTGCAGTTCGCGGGCGACCTGCCGAAGGCCACTGGCGGCGCGGTCGACTTCAAGGCCGTCTACGCGGCGGCAGGCATCGACGCAGACGAGCAAGAGCGCGTCGAAAAGGCGATCGCCTTGCTCTCGACCCTCCCCAAGGAGACGCCGCACGAGATAAAAAAGCAGATCGTCGAGGCCTCGCTCAAGGCGTTCGGCATCCCGGTCGATCAGATCATCGAGGCCGGCGCGCAGCAGATCCAGTCGCTGCAGGGATACATCCAGCACGGCGAGCACGACACGCAGGCAGTGCTCACGGAATCGTCGTCGCGCATCGCCGAGCTCTCTGCGGAAATCGAGACGATCCGCGGGTTGATGTCGCAGCAAGTGGCCGAGCAGCAGGGGCTGACCAGCACCTGCAACAGCGAGAAGCTCCGCGTCCAGGCGGTGCTGGAGTTCTTCGGTCAGGAGGCCATCGCCCGGGTGGTCAAGGACTCTCCGAAGCTTCTCGAGCCCTCCTGATCGAACGCGCTCTCTTTTTTTCACGACGACCAACAGAAAGGCGAAACAGCCGATGTCGGTATTTGCGCGACTGGGAAACCTCTGGAAGGGGTTCGTGAACCTCTGGATCTCCGACATCGAAAAGGAGCATCCGGAGATCGCCTACGAAAATGCCATCGCGAGCATGATCGAGAAGTATGCCGCGCTGAAGAAGGCCACCGCCGCCATCATCCGGCGCCGCGAGGACCTCTCGGAGCGTTATGCCTCGCGCAGCAAGGAGCTGACGCAGGTCGACGCCGAGCTGAACGTCGCGGTGGAGACGAACCAGGACGATCTTGCCATCATCCTGCTGCAGAAAAAGACCGCGCTGGAGACGGAGGTCGCCGAGCTCAAGACCGATCTCGACGGCGCCCTGAAGGACGCTGCGGACGCCAAGAGCGCCCTGACCACCGTGCAGAGCGAGATCAAGCGGCTGCAGGCCGAGAAGGACAACATGATGGCCAAGATGGCGAACGCGCAGGCGCGCATTCGCATCGGCGAGCAACTCGACGGCCTCAGCGTCGACGCCGAGGTCAAGGCCCTCGAGAACGTCCGCTCGCACATCAAGAACACGATCGCCGAGGCCAACCTCGGTCAGGAGCTCAAGAGCTCCGACCTCGACCACCGACTGGCTGCGCTCCGTCAGTCGTCGGGTGAGGTGACCGCCAAGCAGCAGCTCGCGCAGCTCAAGGCGGCGTCCGTCGCCAAGAAGGCCGCCATCAAGTCCATGTGACGATGTGAGCCGACGGCCCTGGCCGATGCGTGCAGGTCGTCGCCCCCTGATCTTTCGAAAAGGCATGGATCCGTGAAACTTACGCCGTTCGCCAAGGGCTTCATCGCGCTGGTCATCGTGGCCGTCGTGGCCGTCGTGGTCTGGCTGCAGTTCGGAGGCAAAGCCAAGGACTGGGCCGCAGAAGGGACGCCTGGCGCCTCGGGCTCCGCCGCGGCGAGCGCGCAAGGGATCGACGGGAGCGACTTCAAGGCCCTCGACCCGAGCAAGGATCCGGATCGCAAGGCGCCGGTCACCGGCGTCGAGGCGGTGAAACTCGGAACGGGCAAGCTCGATCGCCCGCTCGTCGTGGGCATCAACACCTGGGCCGGCCACGCGCCGGGCATCGTCGCCAACGCCGGCTTCGCTCCGAACAACGAGCGCGCGATCTACAAGACGAAGTACGGCCTCGCGGTCGAGTTCAAGATTTTCGAGGACCCGGCTGCCAAGCTGACCGCCTTCGCGAGTGGTCAGATGGACATCATGTGGGACACGGTCGACTCGTGGGCCCGTGAAGCCTCGACCCTCGCCGAGCAGAACATCTCGGGCAAGGCGATATTGCAACAAGACTGGTCACGCGGTGGCGACGGCATCGTCTCGCTCAAGACGATCAAGAGCATCGAGGATCTGAAGGGCAAGAAAATCGCGACGACGCGCTACACGCCGTCGCACTGGCTGCTCCTCTATCTGCTCAACCAGTCGGGCCTGAACGTCGAGGACAAGCGCACCATCGAGAAGAACCTCGTCTTCACCAACGAGGCGCCGCTCGCCGCCGCTGCCTTCCGATCCAAGAACGTCGATGCGGCCGTGACCTGGGAGCCGGATCTGTCGGGCGCGGTCAAGGCGCGCGAGACCGAGGCGCACGTGCTGGTCTCGACCGCGTCGGCCACCAACGTCGTCGCCGACTGCCTCGTCGCCCGCCAGGAGATCGTCGACAAGTACCCGGAGACCTTGCGCGACTTCGTGCACGGCTGGTTCGACGGCATCGAGCAGATGGCCAAGGACCCGACCGGCTCGAACGAGCTGGTCGGCTCGGTGCTCAAGCTCCCCCCGGAGGACGTCTCGGGCATGCTGTCCGGCCTCAAGTTGACGCCCTTCGCCGACAACGCTGCGTTCTTCGGCCTCTCGTCGGGCAGCCGCTCGCAGTTCAAATCCCTCTTCGACACCGCCTTCATCGTCTGGCGCAAGCTGGGCGTCGTTTCCAAGGTCGTCGACTCGAGCGCCAACGTGGACACTCGCTTCGTCGCCTCCCTCGCCGATCAGTACGCCGGTCAGAAGGTTCAGGAGGACTTCAAGCCCGACGCCAGCGTGAAGACCGATCCGGCCAAGCAGCGCGCCATCGTCAACAAGCAGATCCTCATCCACTTCGCGACCGGCTCCGACAAGATCATGGACGGCTCGCTGTTCACCCTCGATTCGCTGGGCGACACGATGATCGGCTTCGGAAACACGACGCTGTCGATCGAAGGTCACACCGACTCGACCGGAGCGTCCGACGTCAACCGGCAGCTGTCGAAGCGACGGGCCGACGCCGTGAAGAAGTACCTCGTGGATGCGTTCAAGATCCCTGAAGCTCGCTTCAAGACCAGCGGCTTCGGCTCCGACAAGCCCGTCGCCTCCAACGCGACGGACGACGGTCGGCTCCAGACCCGCCGCACCGAGATCAAGGTCATCCTCAATGCCGAGTGAGGGCGCGCCCGGCTCGGACCCCGAGCAGGGCTCCGCTCCTGTCGCACCCACGGCGGTGGCGGCGCCCATGCCTGCATTCGCACCCACGGCGGTGGCAGCGCCTACGCCTGCGGTCGCGGCCGCAAAACCGGCGCGAACGTTGGCGGCGGGGGCGTCGCGCCGCCCCGCCTCGACCGGGCCGAGTGTCGACTCGGCCTGGGCGATCCGCCGCCCTCTTCCGCGTGCCTGGCGCCTGCCCCTGACGCTGCTGCTGCCGGCGATCATCATCGCCACCTGGATCGCTCTCACGATGGGCGAGACGCCGGTCGTGGGCGAGCTGTTCCTGCCGTCTCCTGCGCGCGTGATCCAGGTGACGCTGCGCATGATCTTCGACGGCACGCTGGGCGACGCGATCGTCGCGTCGGCGACCCGGATCAGCATCGCCTTTGCCCTGGCGGCGGCCCTCGCGCTGCCGCTCGGCGTGCTGATGGGCGCCTACGATCCTCTCGATCGCATGTTCGAGTCGATCATGGCGCCGCTGCGCTACATGCCGATCTCGGCGTTCATCCCACTGCTCATCCTGTGGTTCGGCATCGACGAAAAGCAGAAGATCGCGTTCCTCTTTCTCGGTGTCTTCGTCTACCTGCTGCCCGTCGTGGTGACCGCAGTGCGCGCCGTGCCGGATGATCTGGTGCAGACCGCGTACACGCTCGGCGCGACGCGCTGGCAGGTCATCCGCACGGTGCTCATCCCGGCGGCGCTACCCGCGATCTTCGACAGCTTCCGGGTGATGAACGCCATCGCCTGGACGTACGTGATCCTCGCCGAGCTGGTGAACGCCCGCGAAGGCCTCGGGTACCTCATCCAGCTCGCGGGCAACCACCTGCGGACCGCCGAGGTGTTCTCCGGCA
>Ga0105046_10014211_pt1 | contig 12285 bp, 9 predicted proteins | sample MAT03_FD_78385 | JGI IMG/M metagenome (GOLD analysis project Ga0105046, IMG submission 78385) | Freshwater microbial communities from Lake Fryxell liftoff mats and glacier meltwater in Antarctica - MAT-03 (megahit assembly) | ecosystem: Environmental > Aquatic > Freshwater > Ice > Liftoff...
CAGTTTGACCCCGACCGCCTAAAGGCGGGACTCCCAACCCCGCTCTCCGCTGCCGAAAGCCGTTTGGAGTCCCGGCTTTAGCCGGTGCTGGGCGCGACCCAAGGCCAAAATGAGAACTGCTGCAGTCCCAGCGTGCCGCGGGTTGAAACCCCGGCGGGGCTGCAGACCTGGTGAAAACCACTCGTCGCCGTTCGTCTCCACGGGAGTGCGCGGCTGGACCCCGAACTGGCACTCCCGGCGCGCGTACCCGCCCTGCCGGTTTCGAGTTCATGCCGGCTCCGTCAGGAGCGTCGCCAATTGCTTGCGCAACGCCTGCCGCGCCCGGTAGATCCGTGTTTCCACCGCCTTCACCGAGCAGTCGAGCAGGGCAGCGATTTCCGCCTGTGAGCGGTCTTCGTACTCCGCCAGCACGAGGGGCAGGCGAAGTTCCTCGGGTAGCCCGGCTACCGCACGGCGGATCGCGGTTGCGCGTTCGCTGGCCTGCAGCGCGACATCAGGCGCAGGCCCCGAGCCGGCCAGGGTGTCGCCCAGCGTGGCGCTGCCTTCGGCGTTCTCGGCGTCGAGCGAAACTTGCGGGTGTCGCCCCTGCCAGCGCAGTCGGTCGCGGACGAGATTGGTGGCGATGGCGTAGAGCCAGGTGGAGAAGCGGGCGTCGGGTCGGAAGCGGTCGCGATGCTGATAAACCCGGACGAACGACTCCTGCGCGAGATCCTCTGCCGCGGCTTCATTGCGCAAGAGGCGGACCAGGTAGAGGAACAGCGGCTGCGCGTGCCGCGCCATCAGGTCGTTCAGCGCGGCGTCGAGTCCGCCGACGAGCCAGGCCATGTCCTGCCGGTCCTGCTCGTCAGTGGCCATGTTGCTCAGGGGGGCGAACTGCGGCGGCGGGTGCCATCGAGTCGTGTTGGGGCGCGAGCGTGCGGGCGCTGATCCACTCCAGGTAGCGTTTGCCCTGCTCTGGTGGCATGGCGCGGCTGACTTCCACGAAGTGGCGGAGCATTGCGGCCTGGCACTCGCCGCGCAGCGTGGCGGATTCCGCCAGGGCGCGTTCGACCTCGACGGTGACAGCGCCAGCTTGGGCGAGCAGTTTACGGAGTTCGCCGTTCTTGGCGTCAATCCTAGCGCAGCGTTCGCGGCAGGCCGGGAGGTAGGCTTGATGCAATTCGCTGACGCGGCGGAACTCGGCCTCGCTGAGATGGAAGTCCTGCTTCAGCCAGCCGAGTTCAGCAGCCTCGCCTTTCGCGGGCATCCCGCAGCAGGAAAGCGTGACGTGGTAGATCGCGAAGTAGCCGGCCAGGGCCAGCAACAGCCCGACAAGGACGATGATTCTGGGGCGCTTCATGGTTCAGTGCAGGAACGGGTTCACCTGTTGGAGGTAGCGCGCCTTCAACTCGTCCTGCAACTGCGCGGCGTCCGCCCGGCCGTGCCAATGTCCAACACCCAGGCCAATGCTCATCAGCACCGCCACGTAACCCAGCGCCACCACCGGTCGGCGGAAGCGGGTGTCGAGCCAGTCGCGGAAGGCCGCCCACAGGTTCGATACGGCGGGCCGTTCCTCGCCTGCGACGCGCTCCCAGACGCGATCTTGAAAGCGCGGCGGGAGTTCCGCCTGCGGCTGCCATTCACGCAGTAGTCGGCTCAGGGCTGGATCGGGGTCGGACGGATTCATGTTCATGCTCAACCTACAGCTACGCCGCTGCCGCGGAAATCCCGCAAAATCTTTGCTCCCGGTCGCCATCTGAGACAGCGCTTGCAGAGGACCGGGCGGGGCTGTTCGGCCGCAAATCGCCGACGTCGAGCCCTGACCCCACTGCTTGCTGGCCCAAACAGGTCAGCGGGTCCCGGCAGCAATCCCAATGGGGACTCCCCCCGAAGGGGCACTGCCATTTAGTGAAGCCGTCCGCCGGGGCGCTTGCGCCTGCTCTTGCTCTTGCTCTTGCTCTTGATCGTAAACTTCTTCGTTGCGCTGCGATTAAGATTAAGAGCAGGATCAAGAGCAAGCGTCCGGCAACCTCGCCCCCCCTTCCCGCTTCACTAAATGGCAGTGCCCCGAAGGGGATCCCGAATCACTCCGATGCCGAACTCAGGCGATCCGCTGGTAATCCTCGGCGCAATGGCCGTGCCGCAGCCCCGGTCTTACCAGAACTCCGTCGTGACTGCGATCAGACTGCTTCGAGCCCCGTCCGCGGCGCGAAACTTTTTTTGAACGTTTTTCCAAATGGTGGTCTAAGTCCCGAAAGCCGGTTGGCAGCGCGAGGGCAGAGCTTTGGCCTTGCCTTTCGGTGTGTCGCCGGGTATTTGCACGCCCCCTTTGACGGGCTACAGAACTGAAGTGAACCGAAACCCATGATTAAGGTTGAGCACCTGAGCAGATTGTTCGGGACCAAACGGGCGGTGGACGACGTCTCGTTCACTGTCGAACGCGGCGAAGTGCTGGGCTTTCTCGGGCCTAACGGCGCCGGCAAGTCCACCACCATGCGCATGATCACCGGCTTTATCCCGCCCACCGCGGGGAGCGTCGGCGTCGGCGGGCATGATATGCTGGCCGATCCCATCGCCGCCAAGCGCCTCCTCGGCTATTTGCCGGAGAACGCGCCGGCCTACACCGACATGACGGTCTATGGCTTCCTGCATTTCGTGGCGGAATTGCGCGGCCTGACCGGCGATGCCCGTAAGAAGGCCGTCCATCGCGCCGTCGAAATGTGCTTCCTCGGCACGGTGCTGCATCAAAGCGTGGACACGCTTTCCAAGGGCTATCGCCACCGCACCTGCTTCGCCCAATCTATCATTCACGACCCGCCGATCCTGGTGCTGGACGAGCCGACCGACGGCTTGGACCCCAACCAGAAGCACGAGGTCCGCTCCCTCATCAAGCGCATGGGTGAGCAGAAAGCCATCATTTTCTCGACCCATATTCTGGAGGAAGTGGATGCCGCTTGCAGCCGGGCGATCATCATTGATCGCGGTCGGATCGTGGCCAACGGGACGCCCGAGGAGTTGCGGCGTCGCTCAGATTCCGCCGGCGCCGTCCTGTTGCGCGTGCGCGGAGCGACCGCTGCGGTGCTCACCAAGCGGCTTTACGAGTCACCGCTGGTCAAGAAGGTAAATGTGGTGGAGGAAAACGGGGAGCGGCTAACCCTTCGGGTGTTCCCCAAGGCGGCCGGCAAGACGGAAGCCCTGCCGCAAGCGGTGGGCGAGGCGGCACAGGGCTGCCGGATTGAATTGCTCGAAGTTGAGGAGGGACGGCTGGATGAAGTTTTCCGCAACATAACGATGTCCGACACAGTGAAGGAGGTGGCCAAGTGAAAGGGTGGAATAACATCTGGTGTATCGCCAAGCGCGAGTTGGGAGCTTATTTCACGTCGCCGGTCGCGTATGTCTTCCTGGTGATTTTCCTGCTGCTCAGCGGGTTCTTCACCTTCATGGTCGCCTCGTTCCTCGAGCGCGGCGAGGCGTCGCTGACGCGGCCTTTCTTCGACTGGCATCCGTGGTTCTATCTATTCCTGGTGCCCGCCGTGGGCATGAGGTTGTGGGCGGATGAACGGCGCGTGGGCACGCTGGAGTTGCTGCTCACCATGCCGATCACTCCGTGGCAGGCCATTGCGGGCAAGTTTCTCGCGTCCTGGCTATTCCTCGCCTTGGCGCTGGTGCTGACGTTCCCAGTGGTTATCACGGCAAACTATCTCGGCAGCCCGGATAACGGCGTCATCCTCAGCGGCTATGTCGGGAGTTGGCTCATGGCCGGGGCTTTCCTGGGTATGAGCTGCATGACCTCCGCAATGACCCGCAGCCAGGTGGTGAGTTTCATCACCTCGTTGGTGGTGTGTCTGTTCCTCATCCTCGCCGGCTTCCCACCGGTGATCAACGCGTTGGAGGGATTTGGCAGTTCGCCGGGCTGGCGATGGATCGTGGACTTGGTGACTTCGATGAGTGTGATGACGCACTTTGAGAGTTTTCAGAAGGGGGTGCTGGATTTGCGCGACATCGGCTATTTCCTGACCGTCATCGTCTTCTCCCTCTTCACCACCAGTGTCATCCTGCGCACGCATCGCGCCTGAATCCCAAAGGTTGCCATGAAGAAAAAACAGATCGAGACCCTCATCTATTCCGCCGCCGGCGTGCTGATCATGCTGGCCCTGTTGATCGCCGTGAACATCCTGCTCGGTGCCTTGCCGATGCGCGCTGACCTGACGGCAGAGAAGGCTTACACCCTCTCGGCTGGCACGAAGGATCTCCTGCGCAAGCTGGATACGCCGGTCAAAGTTCGTTTCTATTGCACCCAAGCCGAATCCTCGACGCCCGAGACCCTCTATCTCAAAGGTTATGCCAAGAAGGTGGAAGATCTCCTTGCGGAGTACAAGCAGGCGGGCGGCAAAAACATCGTTATTGAGAAATACGACCCCCAGCCCGACTCGGATGCCGAAGACTCGGCGCGGCTGGATGGGTTGCAGGCGCAGCCGGTGCCCGGCATGGAGCGGTTCTATCTCGGCCTCTCCGTGGGTTTGGCGGACAGCAAGGTCGCCTTGCCTTTCCTCGCCCCCGGGCGCGAACGTCAGTTGGAGTATGATCTCACCCGCGCCATCAGCCAGGTCATCCGCCCGGACAAACCGGTGGTCGGTATCATGTCTCCGCTGGGCGTCTTCGGGATGCCGGCCAATCCCATGATGATGCAGATGGGCCAGCCGGGGCAAGGCACCCCGCCGTGGTCTATCATCAACGAACTCAAGGCGGATTACACCGTTAAGCGCATTGGTATGGACGTGGAGAAGATTGACGACGATGTGAAGGTGCTCTTTGTCATCCATCCCAAGGAGATCACGGACAAAGCCCAGTTCGCATTGGATCAATTCGTCCTGCGCGGCGGTAAGATGATCGCCTTTGTCGATGCTTTCTCACTGACCGATAGCCGCAGTCAAGGCGGGCCGATGGGCGGGATGCAGGGCGGTTCCAGCTCCAGCCTGCCTGCGCTGTTCAAGGCTTGGGGACTAGGCTTTGAAACCGGCAAGGTGGTGGCGGATCTGAGATTCAAGATGCAGATGCGCAACCGCGATGGCTCGACCACCGTGGCGCCCGCCTTTCTCGACTTGAATCCCGAGGGTATCAGCACTGACGCCATCGCCACGGCGCAGATTGATAACATCTGGCTGCCCTTCGCCGGTGCCTTTACCGGCACGCCAGTGACCGGACTGAAGCTGACGCCGCTGCTGCACAGCACTAAGGAGGCAGGCTTGGTGGACGGCTTCCTCGCCAATCTATCCGGGGACAGCGCCTTGAAGGAACTGAAGCCAACCGGTGTGGATTACGTGCTGGCGGCCACCCTTACCGGCAAATTTAAGACCGCGTTCCCGGAAGGCAAGCCCAAGGCCGCCCCAACGCCCGATGGGGAGAAGCAGGATGAGAGCACAACCAATAGCCCGCCCGCCGGCGATTTCATCAGGGAGTCGGCGGCTGAGAATACGGTGGTGCTGTTCGCCGATGCTGACTTGCTCAATGATCCCTTCACCGTGCGAACGATGCAGACTCCCTTTGGCGACACGGCCATGCCGATGAATCAGAATCTGACGCTGGCACTGAACCTCATGGACCAGATGGCCGGGGATAACCGCCTCGCCTCCATCCGCAGCCGCGCCAGCATGACCCGTCCCTTTACAAAGATGCAGGAGATCCAAGCCAAGGCTGAGGGTTTGTTCCGGGAGAAGATCACCAAGCTGGAGGAGGATCGCAACAAGGCCCAGCAGCGGTTGAATGAGTTACAGACGCAGAAAGACAAAGACCAACGCTTCATTCTCTCCTCCGAACAGCGTAAAGAGATAGAAAACCTGCGTCAGTCCGAAGCCAAGGTCGCCAAGGAACTCAAGCAGGTGCAGAAAGACCTGCGCCGCGAGGTCGTCTCCCTCCAAACCCAGCTTAAGTGGGTCAACATTCTGGCGGTGCCCCTCGCCGTCACACTCACGGGTATCGTGATCGCCTTCATCAAACGTAAACGCACTTCGGCCAAATGAATCGGAAACAGCTTCTCATCCTCCTTGGTTTCGCGGTCGTGCTCGGGCTTGCGGGCCTGATGCTTTATCGCGGCGATCAATCCTCCTGGTCCGGCGGCGGCGCGGGCATGGGCCAGAAACCTCTGGCCAGTCTGTCGGTCAACGACATTGCCAGCATCAGCATCACCGCCGGCTCCAACCAAGTTGTCTTGGCGAAGACCGACGGACTCTGGCGCGTGCAGCAGCGCAGTGGCTATCCGGCGAACTTCGGCGACATCAGCGGAATGCTCATCAAATTGCCCGATCTCAAGGCCGTGCAAGTCGAGGAGGTTGGCCCGTCGCAACTGTTCCGCTTCGGCCTGCTGCCACCCGGTCCCGGTACCAACACCGCGACCCTGGTTGAGTTCAAGGATGCCGCTGGCAAGAGCATCAACACTCTGCTGCTCGGCAAGCAGCACCTCCGCAAAGGCGGTGGTCGTCCCTCGCCCATGGGCGAGGGAGACGATGCTGGTTACCCGGACGGTCGCTATCTACAGACTCCGGGCGCGAAGACCGTGACTCTCGTTTCCGAGACCTTTCAGAATGTGGACCCCGCGCCGGAACGCTGGCTCAACAAGGACTTCTTCAAAGTAGAGAAGCCCCGGTCTATCTCAGTGACTTTCCCAGAAGCAACTAATTCCTGGAAGCTCACCCGCGAAACCGAGGCGGGCGAATGGAAACTGGCCGACGCCAAGCCCGGCGAGCAGTTGGATGTGAGCAAGGTGGGCGGCGTTTCCAGTCCGCTAAGCTATCCCTCCTTCAACGATGTGTTGCCGGCGGACACCAAGGTGGCGACTGGCTTGGATCACCCGACCGTCGTAACCATCGAGACTTTTGATAACTTCTCTTACACCGCCAAAGTCGGGGCCAAGACCAATGACACCCTGTATTTGGCGCTGACACTCGCCGCCGACTTGCCCAAGGAACGCGTGCCCGGCAAAGATGAGAAGCCGGAGGACAAGGCGAAACTCGACAAGGAGTTTGCCGACCAACAAAAGCCGTTGCAGGAGAAGCTGGCGAAGGAACAACCGGTGACCAAGTGGGTCTATCTGGTGCCTTCGTTCAGCGTGGAGAACATCCTCAAGCCGCGCAAGGATCTGCTCGCTGAGGCCAAGCCTGACGCAACTCCGCCGCCTGTCGCGCCCGATAGCATCGCCGCCCCGCCGGGCAAGTAGGTGTAAGTTCACACTGGTGGTGATGCCAGGTTGATATTCCCAATCGGGCGGAGGGCTCCACGGGGATTTGTCGTCCGGCCAGGTCTGTGTGGCGGCCCGCCGCCCCAGGGTGAACCTTGCGCCCTGCATCTTTCACCGCTCCCCCCCGACCTCGCGCGGTCGAATTTCCTCGTCACTCCGCCGCCCGCCGCCTACTTCTCCGCGCGCATGGATTGGACTCATTGGTTGCTGGCCGGCTCGGCGGTGCTGTTCATCGGCATCGCCAAGGCGGGCTTTGGTGGCGGACTCGGCATGCTCGTCACGCCGCTGTGTGTGCTGGCGTTTGGACCGAAGACCGCCATTGGCATCCTGCTCCCGCTACTCTGTCTGGGCGACATCTTCTCGCTCTACCATTACTGGGGCAAGTGGCGGGCCGACAATCTTCGCTTTCTCCTCCCCGGCGTGATCCTCGGAATCGTGCTCGGTGTGCAATGGATCGGGCGCTTCTCGCCGCAGCAGTTGAACCTCGCCATCGGCATCATCGCGGTGCTGTTCGTGGTCTTTCAGATCGTGCGCGAGCGGATTCTCCGGGCTGAAGGTGAGTTTGCCCCCAACCACGTCGTGGGACTTCCGTGCGGTGTCGGCATCGGCGTCACCTCGACTTTCGCCCACGGCGCCGGCCCGGTGGCGGCGATGTTTCTCATGCCGCAAAAGCTGCCCAAGGAAGTTTTCGTCGGCACCAACGTGCTGCTCTTCTTCTGGGTCAACCTGCTCAAGCTGCCGTTCTTCTGCGTGGACCGGACGTTGGTGGACCTGCCGTTCTTCGCCCGCGAGTCGCTCATCACCCAGGCGACGCTGCTCACCAGTCTGGCGTACGCGCCGCTGGTGCCGCTGGGCGTCTGGCTGGGCGTCTGGCTCAACCGCAAGTTCTCTGAGCGCTCCTTCACCGGCGTCATCTACGCCATCCTCCTGCTGACGGGGACCTACCTGATTTTCCAAGGCGTCGCGGGACCGCGGAATTGAAGTCAGCAGAGGCAGTTCAGCCACCCATCGCCGGCCACCGCGCGCCAGGAAAAGTCTTGGTGGCGCCGCTCGCAGACCACTTAAGCCAACAGTCTTCTTCCCCCCTCCGCCCGAGCCGCAGACGCACGCCCACACGCGCGGACATCACTGCGGCGAGTCGGAATTGTCGGCGGCAGGGGACTCAAGCTCAAGCGCGGCGGGGTTGGATGATGGAGCGCCGCCTGCATCATCCGGTGGACATGTCGCTTGGGGGAGGATCGCAGCCGGCCGCGCCCTGCCTAGGCGGCGTTGGTCCTGCGGATGTTTCGGCGAAGAGTGGCTGCAAGCAGGCCAGACCCGCCACCGCGGCGGGCGCTTTCGCAGGCAGTTCACGCAGCGCGATGCCAGCCTGGCGCGACCCTGGGCGCGGGTATTTTCCCAGGTACCCACTGCCTGGCATCAGGCCCGGTGAGAATGTGCGACCAGGGAGCTGCGGCATCCTCCTGGTTTTCAGCCTTTCCCCCTGCCTCCGCCGCCGGTAGCTTGGCGTCGCTTTATGGAAGACGCCTCACGAATCGAACTACTCTCTGGAATCGCTGCGCAGTTACGCATCCATTCCATCAACGCCACCACCGCTGCCGGCAGCGGGCATCCGACCTCCTGCTTGTCCGCCGCGGACCTGGTCGCCGCCCTGTTCTTCGGACACATGCGCTACGACCCGAAGAATCCCCACTTCTACAACAACGACCGTTTCATCCTCTCCAAAGGCCACGCCGCCCCGCTGCTCTTCGCCGCCTGGGCCGAAACCGGCCTGTTCCCGGTCGAGCACCTCAACACCCTCCGCCGCATTGACAGCGATTTGGAAGGCCACCCCACGCTGCGGTTGCCCTTCGTGGACGTCGGCTCCGGTTCGCTCGGTCAGGGCCTCAGCGTCGGCGTCGGCATGGCGCTCTGCGCGCAACTGGATCACCTCGACTACCGCACCTACGTGATGATGGGCGACGGCGAACTCGCCGAGGGCAGCGTCTGGGAAGCCGCCTCGCTGGCGGGCGTCCACAACCTGAACAACCTCATCGCCGTCGTGGACGTCAACCGCCTCGGCCAGAGCCAGGAGACCGCCTTCGGGCACGAGATTGAAGTTTACGAGAAACGCTTCCAAGCCTTTGGCTGGCGCACCGAGGTCATTGACGGCCATGACATGGACGAAATCCTCGAAGTCCTCGCCTTCATCGGCGCGGATGACAAACCGCTGGCCATCCTGGCCAAGACCTACAAAGGCGCCGGGATCTCCTTCCTGCAAGACAAGGAAGGCTGGCACGGCAAGCCCCTCAGCAAGGAAGAAGCCGTCCGCGCCATTGCCGAAGTCCAGCCCCGCGCCCGCTCCGGCATCACGCTCTCCATCACCCCGCCCTCCATCCTGCCCGCCCCCAACAACACCGCGCCCGTCGGCTACCCGCCGCTGCCTTACACCCCCGGCCAGCAGGTCGCCACCCGCGAAGCCTACGGCAACGCCCTTGCCCGCATCGGCGACGTGGACCCGCGCCTCGTCGCGGTGGACGGCGACACGAAGAATTCCACCTTCGCCGAGAAATTTGCCAAGAAGTTCCCCGCCCGCTTCACCGAGTGCTACATCGCCGAGGGCAACATGGTCGGCGTGGCCACCGGCTTTGCCACCCGCGGCAAGGTGCCCTTCGCCTCGACCTTCGCGGCGTTCTTCACCCGCGCCCACGACCAGATCCGCATGGCCAGCCATTCGCTCACCAACCTCAAGCTCGCCGGCTCGCACGTCGGCGTAAGCATCGGCGAGGATGGCGGTTCCCAGATGGGCCTCGAAGACATCGCCATGATGCGCTCGCTCAGCGGCAGCGTGGTGCTTTATCCGAGCGACGCCGTGTCCGCCGAGCGCCTCGTCGAGGAAATGATCAAGCACAAGGGCATTGCCTACCTCCGCACCTCGCGGCCCAAGGCGCCTGTCCTCTACAAGAACGAAGAACCCTTCCCCATCGGCGGCGCGAAAGTCCTCCGCCACAAAGACGGCGACAAGGTCACCGTCGTGGCCGCTGGCGTGACACTCCACGAGACGCTCAAGGCCGCGGACATGCTTGGCCAGCAGGGCATCGGCATCACGGTCATTGACGCCTACAGCGTGAAACCCATTGCCGCTGACGTCATCAAGGCCGCCGCGCAGAAATCCGCCGGCAAAGTGCTCACCGTCGAAGACCACTACCCCGAAGGTGGCCTCGGCGAGGCCGTCGCCAGCGCCGTCTGCCAGTTCGGCATCAAGGTCCAGATGCTCGCCGTGCGCGAACTCCCTCGCTCCGGCAAGCCCGAGGAACTCCTCGCCAAGTACGGCATTGACGCCGCCGCCATCGTCGAGAAGGTCAAGTCCATGGTCTGAGCTGGGCGGGAAATCCAGTTTGCAAGGCGCGGCGCAAGCCGCGCCCTTTTTGCTGCCGGAGCGCCGACTTGCAGTCGGCTTTGAAGGTCACGCCCCCGCAAAGCCGACTGCAAATCGGCGCTCCGCCCGCATCATCGCCCCAACTCCGCGGTTGCCGCTCTGGCCCGCTGCCCGCAATATCCGCGCCCTTATGTCGAGGCGACAGTACCCCTTTCATCTCATCGAACCCAAATGGCAGGCGGCTTGGGACGCGGCGCAGACCTTTCGCGCCTGGAATCCCGGCGAAACTCTGCCCGCCGATCACCCCTTCGCCCAACGTCACGGCCTCGGCGGCAAGCGCGCCACCGCCGCCGACCTGCCGCCCAAGTTCTACATCCTCGACATGTTCCCGTATCCCAGCGGCGCGGGGCTGCACGTCGGGCATCCGGAGGGTTATACCGCCACGGACATCCTGGCCCGCTACCGGCGCGCGCGCGGCTTCAACGTCCTGCATCCGATGGGCTGGGATTCCTTCGGCCTGCCCGCCGAGCAATACGCCGTCAAGACCGGCCAGCATCCGCGCCAGACCACCGAGACGAACATCGCCAACTTCACGCGGCAGATCAAAAGCCTCGGCTTCAGCTACGACTGGACCCGCGAACTGGCCACCACTGACCCAGAGTACTTCCGCTGGACGCAGTGGATTTTTCTTCAGCTTTACCACGCTTGGTTCAACCCGGAGACCAATCGCGCCGAGCCCATCAGCACGCTGAAGTATCCGGCGGAGTTGGAAAGCGTGGGACAGGCGTCGCGCCTGTCTCCAACTTCCGATGAAAATGGAGACCGGCGCGACGCCTGTCCCACGGACCTCGAAGCCCGCCGTCGCACCTACCGTGACTCCAAGCGCCTCGCTTACGTCAGCGAAGCGCCGGTGAACTGGTGTCCCGAACTCGGCACCGTCCTCGCCAACGAGGAGGTCATTGCCGGCAAGAGCGAAGTCGGTGGCTTCCCGGTCGTGCGGCGGCCCATGCGCCAGTGGATGCTCCGCATCACCGCCTTCGCCGAGCGGCTCCTCAACGACCTCAACACCATTGATTGGAGCGATTCGCTCAAGGAAATGCAGCGGAATTGGATCGGTCGCAGCGAGGGGGCGGAAGTGGATTTTGAAATCGCAGATGCCGGATGCCGGATGCCGGATGCCGGATGCCGGATGCCAGATGCCAGGGACCAGATGGCGGAATCCGGTATCCGGTATCCGGTATCCGGTATCCGGTATCCGGCATCCTCAGAGAAGATCCGCGTCTTCACCACCCGCCCGGACACGCTCTTCGGCGCGACCTACATGGTGCTCGCCCCGGAGCATCGGCTCGTGGACGAAATCACCACGGAGGAGCAATGGCCCACGGTCGAGAACTATCGCGAGCACACCGCGCGCAAGTCCGACCTCGAACGCACCGAACTCGCCAAGGACAAGACCGGTGTCTTCACCGGCGCTTACGCCATCAATCCCGCCAATGGCCAAAAGATTCCCATCTGGATCGCCGACTACGTGCTCATCAGCTACGGCACCGGCGCGATCATGGCGGTGCCCGCCCACGACACCCGCGACTTCGAATTCGCCACCAAGTTTCACCTGCCCATCGTCCAAGTCGTCCAGCCGCCCGACCCCAAGACCGACTGGCACGGCTTCCTGGATGACGGCACCGCGGTGAACTCCACCGGCCCGGAGATTTCC
>Ga0105046_10014212_pt1 | contig 12285 bp, 10 predicted proteins | sample MAT03_FD_78385 | JGI IMG/M metagenome (GOLD analysis project Ga0105046, IMG submission 78385) | Freshwater microbial communities from Lake Fryxell liftoff mats and glacier meltwater in Antarctica - MAT-03 (megahit assembly) | ecosystem: Environmental > Aquatic > Freshwater > Ice > Liftoff...
ATCTTGGCTTGCACAAACGCCAGCAACTGGCTGTAGGTGCTAGCATCTCCAATCAACATACCGCCCAGCAGGTATTTGCGATCCTCGCTGAGCACGAGTTTCTTGTAAACACCGGCCACGGAATCATAAAATGAGATCACGTGTGCACCAGGCGTCTTGGCAAAAGCGTCGCCGAAGCTGCCCACGTCAACACCCATCAGTTTCAACTTGGTGCTCATATCGAAACCCAAGAAGCGGTGCTCTTCAGTGGCCTGTTCAAGGATCTGCAAAGCTGCGACTTCAGCCATGCGGTAGCCCGGTGCCACCAAGCCGAAGATGCGGCCATCGTACAAAGCGCATTCGCCGATAGCGTAGATGCTAGGATCGCTGGTTTGGCAGTTTTCGTTTATCGAAATGCCGCCTCGAGGGCCAACTGTAATGCCCGCGCTGCGAGCCAATTCATCGCGCGGTCGGATGCCGGCCGAGAAAACGATCATATCGGTATCTAGGGTGCTGCCATCGGCGAAGTGCATGCGCGTCACAGCGCCGGCTTCGTTGCTTTCGATCCGCGCGGTGTTCTTATTGGTGTGAACCTTGACGCCAAGCAGTTCGATCTTGGCTCGCAGCAACGCGCCACCCACGTCGTCAACTTGCAAGGTCATCAATCGAGGCGCGAATTCCACGACGTGCGTGTCGAGATTCATGTTCATAACGGCGTTTGCCGCTTCAAGGCCAAGCAAACCGCCGCCAATCACAACGCCCGTCTTTGAAGTCTTGCTGTAAGCAGACAGAGCCTCTAGGTCGTCAATCGTCCGGTAAACAAAGCAGCCCTTGGCGTCCTTGCCTTCAATGGGCGGCACGAACGGGAAGGAGCCGGTGGCCAAAACCAAAATGTCGTAGGCAATTCGCTCGCCGTTGGACGAGACCACTTCTTTCGAATCGCGATCGATCTGAACAGCCTTTTCTCCACAACGAACCGCCACGCCGTTGTCCTCGTAGAACCCAGGCGACACCAGCGAAAGATCCTCGGCCGTCTTGCCATCAAAGTACTTCGAAAGATTCACTCGGTCGTACGCGACGCGGGATTCTTCACAAAAGGTGATGATCTGGAAGGACTTGTTCGCCCCACGGGCCACCAAAACCTCGATGAGCTTGTGACCCACCATTCCGTTTCCGATGACCACCAGATTTCGCAGAGTTTCCATACTTCTAGTGGTACTCGCCTAGGGTTTCCGACGTGTAAACAGGCAGTTAAAAGACGGTATAGACCCAATATTTCTTAGCAACAAATGGCCTTGTGTTTCGCATATGTATCCACTCAAGTAACGGCGTTGTATCCTCGGAGGCCACAAATCATGAAGGCGCCCTAACCAAGCAAGAGTTGACAAGATTTGACATTTTTCGCCAACCCAGACAAAAGCTTCCCCCTTGGTGTCTAAGTCCCGAAAAGCCAGCCCCGTTAACGAGGCCTCCGCCAGCCCTGCCCCGGCCAAGCCTGCCAGCCCCTTCATAAAGTGGGCGGGCGGTAAAACGCAGTTGTTGACTGCCTTCGAGGCCTTGTACCCTCCTGCCGAAAGGGTCGAGAGGTTCATTGAACCATTCTTGGGCGGTGGCTCGGTGTTCTTCCACGTGCGCCGGTTCTTAAAGCCTCGACGCGCCATGCTGTTTGATCGGAACCCCGATCTGATAACCACTTACCGGGCTATCAAGGAAGACCCAGAAGCGGTGATCGATCTGTTGTTGGCGCTTAAAGCCAAGCACAGCGAAGCCCACTACTACAAAGTGCGGGCCCAGGACGCCTCAACCCTGACCGACGTGCAACTCGCCGCACGCTTCATCTATTTGAACAAGACTTGCTACAACGGGCTTTACCGGGTCAACAGCCGCAACCAATTCAATGTGCCCATGGGCCGATACGTCCGCCCGACGATTGTCGATCCCGCTAACATCCATTCCGTGTCCAAAAGTTTGGCCGACGTTCATTTGGGGCACAAACCGTTCTCGCACATCAAACGGGTTGCCCGTACCGGCGACTTTGCCTATTTCGACCCGCCTTACGACCCAATATCGGCGTCAGCTTCGTTCACTGCCTACACCACTGCCAGCTTCAACAGCGATGATCAGGCTGAATTGGCCCGAACCTACGAAGAACTGCACGAACGCGGCTGCTTGCTGATGTTATCCAACAGCGACACCCCTCTGATTCGAAAGCTCTATAGCGGCTTTCACATCCACCGCGTGCCAGCAAGGCGCTCAATCAACACGCGGGCCGACAAACGCGGCTCTGTTTGGGAAGTGGTGGTTACGAACTATGTGCCGGTTTCTTCGCCTTAGTTTCAAACAACGCTCGAAGTTTATTCGCAACTTTGGCCTCAAAACTCGGCAATTTGCGTAGAGCCACCGACAAAACCTCGTGGCCTAGCAGACGATAGAGTGAGGCCACATCAGCAACGGAACGATCCAAGGCGCCCAGGTGACGCTCGATCGTTAGCACGTCGCCGCGGGCCACAGGTCCAGTTAGTGCGTCCGGCAACCCCTGTTGTTCAAGATTGTCTACAGTGCTTCGCAGCAGCGGCACCAATGCGGGTACAACTTCTTCCGGAGGAACCCCAGCGGCCTCAAAAGCCTTTCGAGCGAGATCCATGACGGCAACAATGAGGTTTGAGCCGATCGCGGCTCCGGCATGGTAAAGCGGCATCTGCTCGGTTAACAGCCGCAATGGTTTGCAGCCCATAAGCGACACCAAACGTTCGGCCATAGCCACGGCTTCAACGTCACCCTCAATGCCGAAAGAGGCCCCATTTAGCCTTGAAAATGCGCCTTTTCGCGAAGAAATTGATGCCAACGGGTGCAGCGTTCCCACAGCATTGACGTGCCCCACCAAGCAGGACAAAACTTCGTGAGCCGCCCATGCGCCGCAGGTGTGCAGCACCACATGGTGAGAACCTATCAATCCTTTTTTGAGATATTCAGCCGCAACTTCAGGCACACGGTGATCGGCAACCGCGATGATGATCACGTCGGCCTGTTGGGCCAACGCAGACACCTCGCAAGAAGCTCCAACCACGCCTGCGTCCCCTGCGGCCTCTTCGGCTTGTTCAAACGTGCGGCCATATAAGGCAGCAATAGGCACGCCCGATCTCGTAAGTTTTCCCGCCAAGGCCACGCCAACGGGACCGGCACCAATGATCGTCACCAGCGGGTTGGTTTTAAGTTCTGAGTTCGTCATGGGTGCGCCCCCGCATAAAGCTGCCGTTCCTCGATCACCTTCAAAACAGCACGCGGCACGAACGCATCTACAGGCAGCCCTGTGGCCAACCGCTGCCGCACTTCGGTTGAACTAATGGCCGGCATGGCAACGGTGGTCGAGGGATCAGCACCTGCGCGTCCCACCACCAAGAATTCCACCAACGTCATCAACTCGTCTGCGCCGTACCAGGTTTGTCGTTCTGCTTTCAAATCGGAGCCGATCATCAGCGAAAAACGGTGCTCGGGGTAAGCCGCTCGGAGTGCTTTCACGGTGTTCAAAGTGCGGCTTGCTCCACCCATTGCACCTTCTATGGTTTCCACTCGCACGCGCGGCCCCAACGCCGCTGCCATGGCTTCACACATGGCAACGCGATGCTTGAATGGCTCTAAAGCCTTGTCAAAAGCATGTTGAAAACACGGTAGCAGCCACAAAGCATCAACCGGCGCCGTCTCAAGGACGTATAGCGCTGCCAATTGATGTCCAACGTGGGGCGGGTTGAAGCTGCCCCCAAAAAGGGCGACGTGCATGTGATCCTGTTAAGGATACAGCAGGAACGGCGCGCGTCGATCTTCAAAGGCCAGTTCATCCGCTTTCCACTGCGCACAAATTGCGGAGAGATCTTGGCCAGCGTCGATCGAAGTACGCACCGCTGCACTGCCCGTCAGCAGATCGATTGCAAGGTGGTCTGAAACAAACTCATAGGTTTCGGTTCGCCAAACGAACGCGTCACCGCAAAGCCGGCGAAACTGGCGCAACACCGCAACACCTGCGGCATAGGGTTTAAACGTGTGGCGGTTGGTGACGTGCAGTTGTACCCCGCTGCAGGGTTTGCCGCCGTGTTTATGGAAAGTGGGGCGAAACGTCAATGGTCGAAACACAACACCATTAAGGCCATCCGCATTCAACGCGGCAGCCAAAGCGTAGGAATCTACAAACGGCGCCCCGATGATTTCGAAAGGGCGCGTGCACCCTCTGCCTTCAGAAACATTGGTGCCTTCGATCAAACACATGCCTGGATAAACCCAAGCTGTATCGACCGTGGGCATGTTCGGCGAAGGCAAGACCCAGGGCAATCCAGTTTCTTCAAACGACATTCTTCGGCACCAGCCCTGCATCTTCACGATCTGAAGATCCAGATCCAAGGGTTTCGCGAAACGCTCGGCCCCCCATGGCAAACCGGCTTTCACCAACGAGGCCATCTCAGCCATCGTAAGACCATGCCTAACCGGAACCGAGCCCAAACCGACGAACGATTCGATGGCAACGGTACCGCCTTCAACTTGAAGGCCTCCCAATGGGTTTGGGCGATCCAATACCACCACCTGTACGCCCGCTTGAGCCGCCGCTTTCATGGCCAACGCCATGGTCCAAATGAAAGTGTAGTACCGGCTGCCAATGTCTTGCAGATCGATGACCAAGCAATCAAGCCCGGACAGCTGATCTTGCGTAGGGATTAAGGAATTGAACGAGTCGCCATACAGGCTAACTTCATCAATCCCTGAGCGTGGATCCTTGCCGCTGCCCACCCCAATCATGTCTTGGGCTTCACCCCGAATTCCGTGTTCGGGACCAAAAAGGCGAATGGGCCGAATGCCTGCCGCAATCAACCGATCTAGCGCATGGGAGTAATCAGACGCAAGCGACGCCGGGTGGCATAGGAGCCCAACCCGGCGTCCCTGGCACAGCGACAATTGTTCTGTGCACAGTAAATCAAGACCACAAACCACCGACATCCGCTGCTGCTATGCGATCTTCACAGCGCGGAAAACGATCTTCTCGCCACTGGCTGCCATCGAGAAGCGCACCATGCGGCACTTCCATTTGCGCTTTAGGCCTCCTTCGGTCAAACGCAACTTGGCGGTGAACGCCTGTACGCTTACGCCATCGGCGCGAACACCAGCGTTACGCAAAGCCGTAACGTATTCGTTGTACAAACGTGGGTAATAAGCGGCTTCACTCTCTTGAGCGAGCTCTTGGGCATCAACACCGGAAGGCAGACCTTCGGATTCGTCGATGACCATCTGCTCGGCCTTCCACTTGGTGCCTTCTTCTTCTTCAACTTGATCCTCATCAGGATCATCGCGGCCAAGCAAGCGGGCCAGCATCACGTTCAGACCATTTGAAAGGCCTTCAAAATCGGGGCCAACGGGCTTGAACGTAAAGTCGATGTTGCCGTTGATGATCTCGGCGACGCCCACTTCGATTTGATCCAAGGGACGAACAAAGCGGCGTGCCGTAAGGCCCGCTGTGAAGATCACCGCTAACAATCCCAAAAGGCCAAGCAGCCAAATCTTCCCCGAAGTCGCTGCAACCAAGCTGGAAGCCGCTGTCAAAGGAACCAGAACGGCAAAGCCCGCTGTCGTGTCGCCGAGGTTTCCTGTGGCAGGAGCCGCAACCGCTGCATAGCGAGCACCGTCAAGTTCAATCTTTTGAACTGCCGTTGGCTTATCAGTAGACAGGGCTTGTTCTGCGAGCTTGTCGCCCGAAAACAACACTGCTGTCATGGCCTGGGTCTTGTTTCCGTCCTCCTTGCCTTCTGCGGTCACGAAGCTTGAGGTCTGCATCTTGCCTTGATGGAATAGGCCGATTTCGGCACCCACCATCTGGCTAAGTTTGCGTGCTTCTTGATGGCTCAAAACGTAGCCCATCAAAACGGCGCCAACGGTTCCTGATGGTCCCACAATGGGAGCCACTGCAATGCGTGTGGTTCGTCCGCCCAAGATCCAAACGTCGCGCGAGGCTTTGCCTCCCAACGCGCTCTTCACAACATCTTTGCCCGACAAGTCTTCGCCAAACATGGCGTTTGCGTTCAGGTCGCGGGCAACCACTTTCCCTGATTTATCAAGCAACGCGACGATGGCTGCGCGGCGGGATTCTCCATCAAGCATCTTCTGAATTGATTCAGCCTGGATGAACGCGGCCTTGCGGCGTTCCGTCTCATCTTCGGCGTCAAAAACTTTGGGCATCGCTTCGCGGGCAGCGTATTTGCTAGCGACGTTCGCGAAGTCCAAGCCTTCGAGGCGGCTCATTTGTTGGTACACCGAAGCCGAGCGGCTGGCTTGTGCTTCTGCTTCTTCAACTCCACTGGCTTTCAGTTTTGAGGTAACACCAAAGACAATGGCAACGGTCGAAGCCAACAACACTGCAGCGGCAATGAGCCCAATCTGAAAACGGTACATGCGAGTCGCTCCTTATTGTGGATGCGGAATCAATTGTGGATGCGGAATCAGCTGACTTAAGCAGTTCTTTAAGAAGAACCTAAGACTACGTGCGGTCGCGATTATCAGGTCTAGACGCGCACCGAGTCAAGTTGGGACATGAATCTTTTCAAGGTTTTGTGCTCGATTGTCTCGGGCGGGCGCCAGCAAGATTCGGCTGCTGCGCAACTTTTCTTGACTACTGGGATGACAAGGTATTACATGTAGGATAGTTTCATACCAAGAGGAGAAACATACATGAACCAAAATCCAGACTCAGCCATGTCCCCCCCTTCCAAGAACGATCGTCGTGACGCCAAGCGGGCTTCGGTAGACCTTTTCATGAACCGCTTCTTAGATGGGCACCCATACCTTTGTGTGGCCCGCGACGTTAGCCGCACCGGAATGCGGCTGCGCACTTTGCTGGGCCCACAATTGCCCAACCACTTCGTAGGACTTCAGTTTCAGTTGCCTGGCTGCGAGGACGTCTTGACCGCTTCAGGCGAGGTTGTGCGCGACGGTGAAGAAGAACTATCGATTCGGTTCACCCACATGCCGTCTGAATCGCAAAGCGCGCTTGAACGCTTTTTGTCCGTAAACTGAGAAACCCGAGGCCTTTGTTCAAGGCTTGTGGGTTATCAAAAGCAATTCGCTTGACTATGTATTCGCCGCCGCGATGATAGGTGCCGGTCTCGAGCGCCCTCGCGGTACTTCGTGAGACCATCGTAACAAAGTATTCAAACCAAACCGCGGGAGTATGTAATTGGACCAGCCGAAGAAACCGGCACGAGAAATCGCCGATCTGAAAGCTCGACTCGGTTTAGCAAAACCTGGCGCAGGACAACCTCCTGTTGGACCTGGTGCGCCTGGACCCAGGCCACCACAGTCACCCTACCCTCCAGGTCCTCCTGGGTCTGGGGCGCCTCAATCAGGACAACGGATGCCTTCGGCAGTTCCGGCTGCTCCCGGCATGAACCGACCAGCAGGCGGCCCTATGCCTCCTGGCTATGGTGCACCTGCACCTGTCGCAGCTCCAGCAGATCCGTACGCTTCTTTACGGCCAGCACCAGGCCATTTCAACATGGCGGCTCAGGACGACGGCGTACCTGTTGCATCCATCAACAAGAAGGGCGGGAGCGCCGGTTTGGTGGTTACCATCGCCATCGGATTGGTTGGTCTTGTGGCCGGTTATTGGTTCGGTGGCGCCGTGGGCGCTCGCTACGCCTTCAACAACGCCAACCAAGCAGCCAAGATCGTTAAGTCTGAACTTGATGTTGTTTCAAAAAATGTGGGTTCGATCCGTGACGCCGTGGCTTTAAGCCAACAGCGCACCAAGGGCGACAATTTGGGGTTTGATACCCAGCTGATAGATCAGTTGGCGAAGCTTGATCTTAAAAACAAGCCCTCCACCCTGCGCATTTTCAAAGTCGATTACTACCGCCTGCCTGATCTCGTGGTCGACAACATGATGTCGTACTACTACGACGCTATCGCGCTTTATGGTGAAGTGGACGAGCACGTTCGCCGCACCCAAGCCGATAAGGCTTCATTGGAAGAGTTCCAGAAGAAGCTTGTCGACAAAGCGCAAGCGGGTGGACAAGCGAACTACGGCGTTGTGTTTGATCGCCAAGGCGTCCTGACCATTGCTAACTTGGTTGAAGTGGGCGCTCCTGTTTGCAAAGGCGGCGGCACAGATTGCCAAGCCAAAGACATTGAGGCTTTCCAGATTCGCGCTGCGAATGGCGCTCCTTGGGGCCCACGGAAAATGTCAGCCGCACTTGATGGCTCTAGCGTTGTGCCAATCAAGCCTACCCCGCTTTTCGATGCCGTGATGACCGGCTCGCCTGAGCAGGTTCGCATGGAAGCTTACAAGCTTCGGTACCTGACGATTCAGCGCACAATCAAGCGGCTTGAACAGATCCAAAAGGAACTTGTGCAAGCGGTTGATAAGGCCGCGGCCCGAGAGAACCTCTTCGCTCCGTAAGCCACAAATCGCTGGAACAAGAAAAGCCCCCTTTGGTATCAACCGAGGGGGCTTTTTCTTTGGGCGTGCGGCCCAGCAAAAGACGTTTAGTCCAAGCTCATGGCCGCGAGCTCTTCTTCATCAAGTCCGAAAAAGTTGCCAGTCTCGTGAAGCAACGTTGTGCGCACTTCATCTGCCAATGATTCATCGTCTGGAGCCACGCGCTGCAGGTTGTTGCGGTAAAGCACGATTTGGGTGAGACCTGCGCCGGCGGTAAGCGTCTCAGTATCAGGTAGCGTGGTGCCTCGAAACACGCCCAACAAACGAGGATCCAATCCTTCGGACACTTCTTCGCGGCTTGGCACATCAGCAACCAAGATGGGCACATTCTTAAGCAGTTTGCGTGCCTTCAATGGCAGCTCTTCAACGGCTGTTTGAGCCATGGCCAAGACTTCGTCCTCGTCTGAAACGAAACCAGGATTGGCGTGCGCCATCTTCGCGTCGCTGTCGTAAACCTTGAGCCATGCCCGGCGTTTGGCTTTTTCCTCGCCTGCGCCCTCTTCGACCAGGCCCATGGTGTACCAAGCGTCAGCCACAGCTTCTTCATCATCGTCTGCGTCAACGACGGCTTGTGCCAATTCGCGAGCCTTGTCAAACTGGCCTAACGCCAAGTGCAATTCGGAGGCTTCCAGGGCAATTTCTGGCGTGCCTGCAATAACCTCAGCGGGAGGCAACTCTTCCAACGCTGCCTTTGCGGCGGCAGGGTTGTCGCTTTCAAGTTCTAAGGTCGCGCGGAAGACAACGGCAGAAAGGAATTCGTCCTCGTCGTCAGCCAATTCTACGGCTACTCGAGCGTGTTTCAACGCTTCAACGCCTCGGCCTTGCATCGAAAGCAATTCCGCTGTCCAAAGGTGTGGTGTTGCCCATTCGGGATCTTGTTCAATGGCTTTGGCCAGAACTTCCAAGGCAGCCTCGTCGTCTCCATCTTCGCGTTCACACGCGGCTAGCAACAACAGGGCGTCGGCGTCGGCCTCGCCTTCTTCGATGACTTCAATGGCAAGCGCTCGTGCGGCGTCCACGTCGCCAGACTCCAGTTCGGTCCAGCCTTTGCCGAGACGCTCATCAAGCGGCGACGATTCTTCTTCGCTGTCCTTTTCGTATTCCATCGGCCCGTCTCTACAGCATCGCTGCCGCTGACGCCAGCAGATACGAGACGCCCACCTCACACGTCGCCGCAGAACCAGCTGGGTCTCCCACTGGCGGAGCCACCTCAACTAGATCCGCGCCGATAACATTGAAGTGCCGCCCTAGAGCCTCGATGACCGCCACGACCAGAGCTGGGGATAGTCCGTTTGGCTCGGGGGTGCCCGTGGCTGGTACCAGCGATCCTTCCGTGCCGTCGATGTCATTCGAGATATAAACCTGCCTGACGCCCTGTTTTTTGAGGTGGTCTATGATTTGGTCGACAGTGGCCTCTATAGACTGCGCAGCCAACTCCGCGGCCCAAAGTTGCCGAACGCCCGTTTCGCGTTCCCAATAAGCTTTGTCCCGCCCCGACGCCCGAATGCCCACCTGCACCATCCGTGCGCTGTCCCCCAACAGCTTGGCGGCGTGAAAGGCCCAGGTAGCAAAGCAATAGCGGACACCCAGGCGGGTCTCTAGGAGGTCGGTATGCGCATCAAAATGAACGATGCCCCAGGGCTCTTTAAGGTGTGTGGACAGTGCCGCAACCACTGGCCACGCCACGCTGTGGTCGCCACCCAGCACCAACACTTTGAGAGCTGGATTCAGCTTGAACAGACATTCAAGCGCCGCTTGCGCAATCGAAAGCGGCGAAACCGGCAGGGTTGAGGCGACCTCTGGCGGCAGATCCGCGTAGAGGGCGGCCCGTGTCGCCGACAATTGCGAAGCGTTGAGCATCTCGTCGCTCAAAAGTTGCGGCACAACCCGCACGTCGCCAACGTCAATCAAGCCTGCGAACGCGGAGCTCCCCTTTCCGTCACGGTTCAGCCAAGCGGTACGTAAAGCGCCTGGTCCGTAAGCGGCGCCACGAACGAGGCCAGCGCCCACGTCTGAGGGTATGCCCAGAACCACCGCCCTCGCCTGCGCAACGCTATCAAGCGTTTTAAGCCAAGCGCCTTCCACTTCACTGAAGTTATCGACGCCGTAAAGACGTTTGGCCAGGGATTCCTGGGCTGTGCGGCCGGTGGAGACCGTATAAAGCCCGCCACCTGCAGGCCTCAGCAACCAACGCAGGGGATTCATACTCAATTTTAGGTGCGTTCACCAATGGGCGTGTAGTGGGTCAAGGTTGGCCCGGTGTAAACTTGGCGAGGGCGACCAATGCGGGTCATAGGATCGGCCAACATTTCGCGCCAATGCGCCAACCAGCCAGGCATACGCCCCAACGCGAACATAACCGTGAACATGTTCGTTGGGATGCCAAGCGCCCGGTAGATGATACCGCTGTAGAAATCTACGTTCGGGAACAGCTTGCGATCAACGAAGTAGGAATCCTTAAGGGTGTCTTCTTCTAGACGGCGAGCGATGTCTAACAGCTTGTCGTTGGCACCCAAGCGAGGCAGCAACTTCTCGCACTGTTCCTTGATGATCTTCGCGCGTGGATCGTAATTCTTGTAAACGCGGTGGCCAAAGCCCATCAGGCGGAAGCCCGAGTCTTTGTTTTTTGCCAAGGCGATGAACTTCTTGTGGTCACCACCATCCCGTTCGATGGCTTCCAGCATTTCAAGAACTTCTTGGTTGGCGCCGCCGTGTAAGGGGCCCCACAAAGCGCAAATACCAGCCGAAACCGCGGCAAATACGTTGGCATGTGAGCTGCCGACCATACGAACGGTTGAAGTGCTGCAGTTCTGTTCATGGTCTGCGTGCAGCATCAGCAACACGTCAAGCATGTGAGCCACTTCTTCGTCCACCTCGTAAGGCTCGGTGGGCAAGGCGAACATCATCTGCAAGAAGTTCGATACGTAATTGTATGAGGTCTTTGGGTGCATGAACGGCTGCCCAATAGACTTCTTGTATGAATAGGCCGCAATTGTGCGAACCTTCGACAACAGCCGAGCGATGTTAACGTCGTTCGTGTGCGCATCGCCGACTTCAGAATCAGGGTAATAAGCGGACAACGAGCACGCCATGGATGACAAAATCGCCATCGGGTGGGCTGTGGATGGGTAGCCATCGAAGAAATGCTTCATGTCTTCGTGCAACATCGAGTGCTTCTTGATCAGCCCTCGGAACGCATCCAATTCAACCTGGGTTGGCAGCTTGCCGTAAATCAGCAAGTGGGAAACCTCAACGAAGGTGCTCTTCGCAGCCAGTTCTTCGATGGGGATGCCACGGTAGCGAAGAATGCCCTCGTCGCCGTCGATGTAACAGATCGAGCTGGTGGTCGATCCCGTGTTCATGAAGCCCGGATCGAGCGTGATGTAGCCGGTTTCGGCGCGCAACTTGCGCACGTCCAGCGCGTGTTCGTTTTCAGAGCCCACGACTACGGGCAAATCAACAGTCTTACCGTTCAGTACCAACTGGGCTTTTTCAGACACGAGCAATTCCTCCAGGGCTATTAGGCGCTTAGTCGCGGCGGCCAGATGACAGCAGAATAACGAATCACAGGCATACGTCTAGGGGCCGAGCTACCAGAAGCGGGAGATAGTTCAAACAAGAGCGACGAATTCGGCACCAAACGCCTTGGGAAAAGTAACGGATTGGTTTCCTTCCGTCGTTTGGGCCTGAACCGACTCAGCGGAAATACCCGCGGTGGGCCCCGCAAAGAACAGATAATTCGCAACCGTGGCCTTCACGCCAAACATGTCTTCGTGGGCGCTACCATCGAAACTTTCTGGGGCTTCATTGATTTCGCCAAAGTCGATGTTCCGAAT
>Ga0105046_10014213_pt1 | contig 12284 bp, 12 predicted proteins | sample MAT03_FD_78385 | JGI IMG/M metagenome (GOLD analysis project Ga0105046, IMG submission 78385) | Freshwater microbial communities from Lake Fryxell liftoff mats and glacier meltwater in Antarctica - MAT-03 (megahit assembly) | ecosystem: Environmental > Aquatic > Freshwater > Ice > Liftoff...
GCGGGATGGATCTGGAGCTGCGCGCGCATGCAGCTCAGCAGTTGTCGGCGCTCGATGCGCCGGGCTACGCCATCGGTGGGGTGAGCGTCGGCGAAGGCCATGCTTCGATGAAGCGCGTGGTCGACCACACCGCGCCGCTGCTGCCCGCCGACCGGCCGCGCTACCTGATGGGCGTCGGCTTGCCCGAGGATCTCGTCGCCAGCGTCGCCGCCGGCATGGATATCCACGACTGCGTGATCCCGACCCGCTACGCCCGCGAAGGCACGCTGTTCACCTGGGACGGCAAGGTCCGCATCAAGGACAAGAAGTTCCGCAAAGATCGCTACGTCATCGACACCGCCTGCACCTGCTATACCTGCGCCGGCGGCTTCAGCCGCGCCTACCTGCGCCACCTCGCCTTCGCCGGCGAGACCCTGGGCGAAACGCTGATGACCATACATAATCTGCATTTCTACCAGGATCTGATGCGCGCCATGCGCCTAGCCATCGAAGAAGACCGCTTCGATGCATGGGTGAAAGCGTTCCACGCCCGCTACGATCGCAGTTGAGAAGGGGGAAATCGTGACAGGGCACAGAGGCGAGCGGAGCGGATTCATGCACCGTTCGCCTGCTGTCCACTCCTCCATGTATTTCTCTGTGCCCTGTCACCATCTGTCTGTCCGCCGCAATCGCAACTGAACCGGAAGAAATCGTGACAGGCCACAGAGAACACAGAGGGAAGACAGGAGGCCACAGAGGCGAGTGGGGCGGGTTGATTGACCGTTCAACCGTCGTCCGACCCTCCATGTCTTTCTCTGTGTCCTCTGTGTCCTCTGTGCTCTGTCACCGGCTTTCGGTCTAAGTTCTGAATCATGCTCCGCGTCGCGTTGCAGATGCTGCTTGGGGATCGGGCTAAGTTTATTGGCATCCTGATCGGGTTGACGTTCGTCAGTCTGCTCATCACCCAGCAGGCGGCGATTTTTGATGGGCTGATCGCGCGTAGCCATGGGGCGATCGACGATGCGGGCATTGCTGACCTGTGGATCATGGATCCCAAGGTTCTTCAGATCGACGACTATAAGCCGATGATCGACACCACGCTGATCCGGATCCGTTCGGTGCCGGGCGTGGCGTGGGCGGCGCCGATGTACCGCGGTCAGATCAAGGCCCGCCTTGCTGACGGGACGCAGCAGTCCTGCGTGATTATCGGCCTCGACGACACGACTCTGGCGGGCGGGCCACCGATCATGAAGGAGGGCACTCTTGCTGACCTGCGCCGGGCTGATGGCGTGGTGATTGAGGCCCGCGAGGCCATCGGCAAGCTCGCTCAGCCCCAGCCTGACGGCAGCAAGCGGGCCCTTGCGATTGGCGACAGCATCGAGCTGAACGATCGGCGCCGCGTGGTGGTCGGACTCGCGGTGCCCTCGCGTACGTTCATGTGGTTCCCGATGGTCTACACCACCTACACCCGTGCGGTGGAGATGGCTCCGCCCGAGCGCCGCAACCTGACCTACGTCATCGCCAAGGTCGCGCCCGGGGTCGACCGCCAAGTGGTCGCCGACCGTATCGCTACGACCACCGGGATGGTCGCCCTCACCCAATCCCAGTTTCGCCAGCGCACCATCGATTTCATCATGGGCAATACCGGCATCCCGATCAACTTCCGGATCTCGATGGGACTCGGCTTCCTGGTCGGCTGCGCGATCGCTGGCCAGACCTTCTTTAACTTCGTGCACGACAACCTCCGCCACCTCGGCGCGCTCAAGGCGATGGGCGCACGCAATCGCCAGCTCGTGGCGATGATCCTTACTCAGGCTGGGGTCTCGGGCTTCATCGGCTATGGCCCGGGGGTTGGCCTCGCCGCGCTGTTCGGCCTTTTGGTGCGTGGCACCGAGCTGGCCTTCCTACTTTCAGTCGACCGCCTGCTGTACTCCGGTGTCGCGGTACTAGTCGTGGTGGTCATCGCCTCAGCGTTGGCGCTGCGCGCGGTTATCCGGCTGGAGCCGGCGATTGTGTTTAGGTCATGAGGGCTGCGCCCGTGGTTGGTGGTTGGTCGTTGGTGGTTGGCGCAAGCCAGCCATCCTCGGCCAACGCATCGATCCTCGTTGTCGTTCCCCAACCACCCGTCACCAACCACCAACCACCTGGGCTCATCCCATGAGCCCAGTCATCTCCGCCACCGGCGTGACCAAGGCTTTCGGCAGCGGCTCCAACGCGGTGCAGGCGCTGCGCGGTATCGACCTGACCGTGCCGGCTGGCGAATTGCTGATGCTGGTCGGTCCGTCAGGCTGCGGCAAGACCACGCTGATTTCGGTGCTGGCGGGCATTCTCGATTACGACCAGGGCCGCGTCGAGGTCCTTGGCGAGGACCTCAAGACCCTGGGTAACGACGGCCGCACGGCGTTCCGCGGCAAGAACCTGGGCTTCGTCTTCCAGGCCTTCAATCTGCTGCCCGCCTTGACCGCCCAGGAAAACGCCGCGATCCCCCTGCTCATCCTCGGCATGCCTCGGCGCGCAGCTCTGGCCAAGGCTGCCGCGCTGCTTGAGCAGGTCGGCCTCGGCGACCGCCTTGATGCTCTGCCGAAGCAGTTGTCAGGCGGTCAGCAGCAACGTGTGGCCATCGCCCGCGCCCTGGTCCACGATCCGCGCCTGGTGGTCTGCGACGAGCCGACTAGCGCCCTCGACCACGAGACCGGCCAGACCGTGATGGGCATGCTGCGCGAGGTCGCCTTGCGCGCAGGCCGCGCCCTAGTGGTGGTTACCCACGACAGCCGCATCTTTTCGTTCGCCGACCGCATCGCCACAATGGACGATGGCCGCATCGTTTCGCTCGCCGCTGGCGCTGCTGCTGCCGCTCCCGTCACTACCGAGGTCCACGCATGAAATCCCTCGCCGTCCTGATCCTCCTCGCGCTGATCGGCATCGCCTTTGCCGGGTGGAGCGCCGCGAATGGCCGCAAACCCCAGCCGATTGCCCAGCCAGTGGTTGCCCCGGCAGAGTCGGCCTTCGCTGCCACCCTCGCCGGCGCGGGCCTGGTCGAGCCTGCCGGCGAGGTCGTGCGCATCGGCACGCCGCTGGGCGATGTCCTCGCCACGGTGCTGGTCGCGCCTGGCCAGACGGTCACCGCTGGCGCGCCGCTGTTCACCCTCGACGACCGCGCCACCCGCGCCCAAGAGGCGGTGGCGCTCGCGGCGGTCAACGTGGCCATGGCCGCCCGCGATGAGGCCCGCGACAACGCCGGCCGGGCCGACGACCAGATTTTTAGTATTGAGGAACGCGCCCGCCGCGCCTTCGGCCTGGTCAATGCCACGGCGCTGCTCGAACAGGCCGCGGCCAACCTGGCTGCAGTGCGCATTGACCTCGACCGCCGCACCGTGCGCGCCCCGCGCGCGGGCACCATCCTGCGCGTCGACGCGCGGCCTGGCGAATTCGCGCCCACTGGCCGCCTCGATCCGCCGCTGGTCACCCTCGGTGACCTGGCCCATCTGCAGATTCGCGTCGACATCGACGAGAACGACGCTTGGCGCTTTCAGGCCAAGGCTCCGGCCGAGGCGGTGGTGCGCGGCAATCCGGCCCTCCGCACACCGCTGACCTTCGTCCGTGTTGAGCCCTATGTGGTGCCCAAGAAGTCGCTCACTGGGCTGTCCGCCGAGCGCGTCGACACGCGGGTGCTGCAGGTCATCTACGCCATCACCACGCCGAGCATGAACCTGTATGCTGGCCAGCAGATGGATGTGTTCATCCAGGATTCTGCCCGCGCACCTTGATCAGGGCGCGGCTTCGGGCAGGCCAAGGGACAGCCACAGGCCATTGATCTGCACCGAGAAACGATGCGGATGAGCGGCATTGAGCTTGAATTGGAAGGCCATCGCGGCGATCAGCGGCTTGCCCTGGGCCGTGTCGATTGGCGCCACCAGCCGGTAACGATAGACCCAGCGTTCCTCGCCCTCTTTGACGTCGGCGAACGAGGGTAGGCCGAAGATTCGCTGCAAGGCCGCACGGTCGGGCGGTAGGGGCACTTCCTCCTGGGCAGCCACCGTCGCGGTCGCGGTGCGCGCCACGGTGTCGACCTTGGCGGTGGCGAGCGAGCGCAGCCCGGCCTCGGCCAGACGCGGATCGAGGGCGTTGAATACGGCCGGTGGAAAGGCGATGGAGGTCAGCTTGTCCTTGACGATGGTCGCGGTCAGACTGAGGGTCGACCCGGGCGCGTCGAGGTCACTCAGTTCATTGCCGGGCGGCAAACCGATGTGCAGGAAAGTATAGACCCGCACCGTCACTGGTCCGTTGGTCACCGTCGCAGTAGGCGCGGCCCCGATCAGGGTGTCGAGGTCCTCCTCCAACAGCACCGGGCGTTTGAAGCGCAATGCCAGCGGCGGATCGCGCACCACTTCGACCTGATTATCGAAATCCTTAAACTGGTCGCGCAGAGTGAGCAACCGCAAATACACGCAGCCGCTCGCGGCGAGACAGGTCAACGCCAGCGCGGCGAACGCAAAAGGCGCAAGGCGACGCATCAGTGCGTCTCGGTCTCGGGGCGGCAGATCAGGAAGGCTTCGGCCCATTGGTGCGCATCAGCGAGATCCCAGTTCACCGGACCAGAGGTGGGCAGCACCGCGAGGCGCATGCCCTGATCCCCACCGGTGACCAGGCGGGCGGGACCGTCGCCGCTCTCTTCAATCGGGGTGTACCGCGCCGGGACCGCACCGGTGGCGCTCCAACCGGTGACGGCACACCATTGCCAGCTCTCGTTACGCCACAGTCGCACCGCCTGGATGGTTTGACCGGGACCGGTTTCCTTGAACGTCGCCATGCCGCCTTCGGGCAGATTGGCATTCGGCTCGATGTCGAGGTACATGGGTTCAGGCTCCGCTGCGCAGCAGACCCGGTTCCCGCCACGGCTCAACCGGTCGCTGGAGCAAACCCGTAGGTGAGTTTTTGAAGCGGTGGTGCATCCAAAAGTACTGGCCGGGGACTGCGGCAATCAGCGCCGAGACCGCATCCATGGCGGCTTGGGTCGTCCGTTGCGCCAGCGGCCGGCCGGTAAACAAGGCGTAGCGACCTGCGGCGATCCGCACGCAGCACATCGGGATCATCGGTACATTCGCCTTGTTGGCGAAGAACGCCGCGCCGGGATGGCACCATGCCATCTGGCCGAGCAGCCACGCCGCCTCGCCCTCATCGCGGGCGGGCCGCTGGTCGGCGAGCAGGCCCAGCCACGCCGCGCCGCGCAGGGCGCGCAGGATGCGGACCGCCTCGGTGCGGTCGCCGCGCCGGGCGTGGTGGATGGTCACCCCAGTGGCCTGGCGGCAGGCGTTGAGCGCCGCATCGACCGCCGGTGGATTGAGTTCCTTCGCATAGGCGACCACCGGCCTGCCCAGGGCCTGGACCGCCAGCGCACCGGCGTCCCAACTGCCGAGGTGCAGGGTCAGCGCCACTGCACCCGGGTGACGGGCGAGCAGCCGCGCCGTCCAGCGCGGCGCGAGCTGACTGAGGTGCCGCTCGGGACCGTCGACACCGCCAATCGCCCACACATTCAAAAAGTTCGCGCCCATCGAGGCATAGGCCTGGCGCAACGCCCGCGCCCGCGCTGGTCCGCGCAGGCCGAGCGTCAGCTCGATCAGCGCCGCCGACGGGCGCCGACGAACGCCCACATGAAACGCGAGGACTCCGAGCCAGCCGCCCAGCCGATCCGCGGTATCAGCCGCAAGCCGCCCAAGCATGCCGAGCAACGGGAGCAGGACTAAGCGATCCAGCGCAGTTGAGCTATCTAGTGGATGCATTTGCTCTGCTGCCATCGGACGGCGCTCACAACGGCCAGAGTCGTGCATATGCAAGGCGCCCGACGTGAAGGCATGGCAGGGCCATGTCGAGCCGAGGGCAACGCCGCAGATGCGCGGCTATGGCCGTTGTGAAGGTCACAACCGTTCCGGATGCTCCAACAACTCGACAACATTTTTGAGCACCCTTCCCGCCGCCCCGCCGTCGGCAATGCGGTGATCAAACGTCAGGGTAATTTCAGCGGCCCGGCGGCGGCCCCAGGTCTTGGTCGCGGGATCCCAGTCGGGCTGGTTCTCGACCGCGCCGATGCCGAGGATCATTGCCTGGCCAGGTAGCGGGATGGGCGTGGCCCAGGTGATGCCGAAGGTGCCATAGTTCGATACCGACGCGACTGCCTCGCCAATGTCGCCGACGCGGCCCGCGCGGGCCTTGTTGATGACCTCATCGACGAGCGCGTTGAGGTCGGTGAGGCTGGTCCGCTCGATGCCACGGATGACCGGGGTGACCACGCCGTCGTCGACTTCGACTGCGACCGCGAGATCGATCGAGGCGGGGCGGATCAGCCGATAGCCGTAGATCCGGCAGGCGAGCGGATTGCCGCCAGCGAGGGCGAGGGCGAGGGCGCGCAGACCATAGACCGTCGCGCTCGGCCGACCAGGAATGGTGCGGCGGTGTTCAAGCAGCGCGTCCATGCCGGCCTGCATCGCCACGGTGGCGAGCGGACGCGCCCACGAACGTTCCATCGATTTGGCCACGGCCTGGCGGACCGGGCTCATCGCCTCGCCCTGGGCGAGGTAGTGGTCGATGTCGTCGACGGTGACCCGGCCGCCGGCCCCGCGACCGGGGATGACTGCGAGGTCAGCAACTTTGAGGCCGGCCGCGATTAGGCGCTCACGCACCGCCGGACTGACGAACGAGCTTTCGCCATGGCTGGCGCGCAGGGCGGTATCGCGGCGCGGGCGCGGCGCGGCGGGTCGCGGGGCGGCCGGGGCCGGCGCGGCGGTCACCGTGGCCGGCATCGAACCGGCCTCGACGGTGATGTAGGCGAGGACTTCGCCGACCGCGACTGACGCGCCCGGGGCGACCATCTGTTCGGCCAGAACCCCGGCTGCCGGAGCGGCCACGGTCAGCAGGGACTTCTCGGTCTGGACCTCGACCAGCTCTTGCTCGGCGGTGACCGTCTGGCCGGGCTGGACCAGCCAGGCGACCACGGTGGCCTCGGCAGCCGATTCGCCGAATTGGGGCATCCGCACGTCGAGGCGCATCTCAGAACTCCACTGTCGCCAGAACCGCAGCAGCAATGCGCGCGGCGTCTGGCTTGAAGGCGTTGAACAGGTCGACCTGATAGGGAATCGGCACGTCGGCAGCGCACAGCCGGACGGGTGGCGCATCGAGCATCGTGAACCCTTCGGTGGTGGCGCAGGCGATGACTTCGGCAGCGACTCCGCCGTAGGGCCACGCTTCCGTGGCGACCACTAGGCGGTGGGTGCGCGACAAAGACTCCAGCACGGTCTGGGTGTCGAGTGGGCGCAGGCAGCGCAGATCGATGACCTCGCAGGCGATGCCGTGCTCGGCTTCGAGCAGGGCCGCGGCTTCCAGACACTGATGGACCATCCAGCCGTAGCTGACCAGGGTGCAGTCACTGCCCGGTCGGCGCACCGCTGCCCGGCCCAGAGGCAGGCGCGGAGCAGCGGAATCGAGTTCGTCTTTGAGGTGATTATAGAGGAACTTGTGTTCGCAGAACGCCACTGGATCCGCGCAATCGATACTGTCGCGGAGCATCCCGTACGCGTCCGCCACGGTCGCCGGCGCGACCACGATCAGACCGGGATGGTGGCACAGCCAGGCCTCGGGCATCTGGCAGTGGAACGGCCCGCCGCCCGGCGTGCCGCCGGCGGGCAGGCGGAAGACTGCCGGAATGGTGCAGCCGGTGCGCCAGAAATAGGTCGCCGCGTGGTTGACCATCTGATTGAAGGCGACCGAAGCGAAATCCGCGAACTGAAATTCGATGACCGGCCGGCAGCCTTGCAGCGCTGCGCCGACCGCGACGCCGGCCATGCCGTCTTCGCTGATCGGGCTGTTGAGCACGCGAGTGGGAAAGCGCTCGGCCAAGCCCTTGGTCGCCTTGAAGGCGCCGCCGAACACCCCGGCGATATCCTGGCCATAGATGAAGACGTTGGGATCGGCCTCAAGGGCATCACCGAGGGCGAGGCGGATCGCTTCGATGTAGCTGACCGGGGCGCTCATGGCGTGTCTCCGCCGCGCAGGTTGCGGACCGAGAACGCGCACCAGTCCTCTTCGCCGGGCACCGGCTCGGCCTCGGCCTGAGCGGTGGCGAGGGCAGCGGCGATGCTGGTGCGGGCGTCTTCCCAGACCGCCGCAACGGTCGCGGCGTCGAGGACACCTTCGCTGAGTAGACGCTGTTCGTAATGCGGGACCGGATCCGGGAAGCGGTCGCGCAAGGCTTGGGGAATATAGCTGCCGTCGTCGTGCTCGCCGTGGCCCGAGATGCGCAACAGCGTCGCCACAATCATCTGCGGACCCGCCCCGGCGCGGGCAGCGGCAACCGCCTGAGCGCAGGTGGTCAGGCAGGCGTCGGCATCGGTGCCGTCGCAGGTGTACGCGGCAAAGCCATAGCCGGCAGCGCGGTCGATCAGCGACCGGCAGGCATAGGTACGGTCGCTGAAGGTCGAATACGAAACTTGATTGTCGGCCACCACCGCGATCAGCGGCAGGCGCTCGACCGCAGCGATGTTGAGCCCTTCGTGGGTCGCGCCGGTGTTCATCGTCCCATCGCCGAGATTGACCAAGCCAACCGTATCGCCCAAGCGGCCCTGAATGCGCCGCGCCATCAGCCCGCCGCAGACCGGCGCGACACCCGAGCCGAGGTGCGAGATCATCGGCATCATGCCCATGTTGGGCCGACCACGGTGGATGTTGCCATCCCGCCCGCGCATCGGCCCCGAACGGCGGCCGAGGTAGGTGAGGAAGGCGTCCGAGAGACTCTCGCCCAGGGCCAGCCGTCCGGCGGTGTCGCGGATCAGTGGGGCGTAGAGATCGCCCTCGGGGCCGGCGCGCAACGGCATCGCCGCCGCCACGCTGAGGGCCTCTTGGCCTTTGCCGAGGAACACGCTGCCGCCGCGAATGCCGCCTTGGCGATAGAGCGCGGCGAGGCGTTCATCGAGGGCCCGGCCGAGGACCATCCCACGCCACAACGCCAGCCGCGTTGCGCTCACGGGCGACCCCAGATGAGGTAGCAGGCGCCCCACGAATAGCCGCCGCCAAAAGCGACGAGCAGGACCCGAGTGCCATCCTTGAGCCGGCCATCGGCGTGGGCCTCGGCGAGAGCCAGGGGCAGAGTCGCGCCGGTGGTGTTGCCGAGGCGGTCGATGTTGACCACGACCTTCTCCATCGGCAGGCCGCAGCGTTCGGCAGTAGCCTCGATGATGCGCAGGTTGGCCTGATGAGGCACGAGCAAGTCGATGTCGTCACCGGTCAGGCCGAGTTCGGCCATCAGGTCGCCGGCGATCTCGGCCATCGCCCGCACCGCGTGGGTGAAGACGGTGCGGCCATTCTGGTACACCACCGGTTTGCGTTCGGGGTCACGCTTGGAGCCGCTGTTGGGTAGGATCAGGTCGTTCGCCCCGGTGCCGTCCGAGCGCATCCTAAAGCCAACCACGCCGCCCGTGCCAGTGCCGGCTTCAACCAGAGCTGCGCCGCAGCCATCGCCGAAGAGGATGCAGGTATTGCGGTCGGTCGGATCGATGACCGACGACATCACATCGCCGCCGAGGACAAGCAGGCGGCGCGCGCGGCCAGACTCGATAAACGAGGTCGCCACGGTCATCGCCGACAAGAAGCCGTTGCAGGCATTGACCAGGTCGAAGGCCCAGGCCCGGCTCGCGCCGATGCCGGCCTGGACGAGATTGGCGGTCGCCGGCATCAGGTGGTCGCCGGTAATCGTGGCGAGGATGATGCCGTCGATGGTGGCAGGATCGATATTGGCTCGGCTCAGGCAGTCCTGGGCCGCAGCGATAGCGAGCACCGACAAGGGGGTGCCTGGCTCGACGATCCGGCGCTCACAGATGCCGGTGCGGCTGCGAATCCACTCATCGGTGGTGGACACAGACTTGGCCAGGTCAGCATTGGTCAGTCGCCGATCAGGGATCGCAGAGCCAAGAGCGACACACTGGGCGCGAGGGGCAGGGTTCATCCGGTCTCCGACAGGGAGCGGCAGGTTAAAAGGGCTGGCGAAGGGGGCAACCCGCCATCTCATCCGCGCCATGCGCCGACGCTGGTGGTTCGCCATCGCCCTTTTCGCCCTCTTGGCCCTGGGAGTGGTCCTGGTCATTGCGGCTGGGCCGCGCCTCGCTTGCCGCTGGGTCCGCGCCCAGGTCCCGCTGATGACCGGAGACGGTTCGCTGGTCGTGACCGGTGCAGCAGTGGCGGCCGGACCACCGGCAGAGGTAGTCGTCCAAGTCGCTCCCGAGCGGCTGCACCAGATCATTGCTGCCGCCGTCTCCAGATGGATCCCCGGCTGCCTGTTCAGCTCAGGACAAAGCTTCTGGGGAGTGATGCCGCCGGCCGAGGGCGCGTGGTGGAGGGTCAATACGGCGCCATCAGCGCCGCTCACGGTCTTTGCTCGGCTGACACGCAGCGAGATCACTGCCCTGGCCACCAACTTGGCCGGCAGCGAAGCCACCCAGATAACGGTGACCCGGTTGACCCTCGACACGTTACCGCCGGGGGCCGACGGCGCCCACCGCTATGCAATTGACGCCGCCGGCAGCCTCGGCGTGCATTGGGGACGCGGAACGCTGGCTGGGGAAATACTCATCTCGATTCGTCAGCTTAAGGCGGTGATCAGCCTGCGACCGAGTGGCCGGCAGCTGGCCGCCACGGTGCATATCGACGTGCTGGAAACGGACATGAACCTGCTCGGCAGCGGGCTGAAGGCGACTGGCGAACGTGCATTGAACAAGCTGCTCGCCAAGTCCCTGCGCGAAGTCGAGGTGCCCACTTGGATCCCCTGGGAGGCACACATCACCGTGCGCGCTGGGACCGCGGCAGTGGTTGAGCTATAGCCCGTTCGGCTCTTTCGGCTGGCTGGTCCGCTCAGCCCACCAGGCAAGGCGCTTACTGATTTCCTTCTCGAATCCAAACGGACCCGGCGTGTAGAATGTTCGGCCGCTCAGTTCTGCAGGCAGGCAGGCTTGGCCAGCGAAATGGTCGGGCGTGTCGTGGTCATAGATGTAGCCACTGCCGTAGCCGAGATCTTTCATCAAACCGGTCGGCGCGTTGCGCAGGAACATCGGCACGGCCGCGCCGGGATGCTCGCGCACCGCCGCCGCAGCTTTGAAGTAGCCCTTGGTGGCATTCGATTTCGGCGCGGTGGCGTTGTAAATCACCGCCTGACTGAGCGGATAGATGGCCTCGGGCATGCCGAGATTCGCGACCGCGGTCAGCGCGGCGGTCGCGATCACCAGGGCCTGAGGATCCGCCAGGCCGACGTCTTCGCTGGCGAAGATCACCACCCGGCGGACAACGAACATGGGATCTTCCCCGGCTTCAAGCTGGCGCGCCAAGTAGTACAGCGCCGCCTGGACATCGCTGGCGCGCATGCTTTTGATGAACGCGCTGGCGACATCGTAGTGGTGCTCACCATCGCGGTCGTGATCAGCCACCGGCGACGCCGCGACCTGAGCAATGTGCTCGGCGCTGACCGGGCCATTGGCCAGGGCCTGGGCCGCATCAAGTAGGATCAACAAACGTCGGCCATCGCCCGAGGCCAGACGCAGGGCGAGGGCGCGCGCGGCGGGCTCCAACACCAGACCGGGCAGTCCGTCGGCGTGGCTGATGGCGCGCTCGATCAGTGCGTCGAGGGCCTCGGGTCCGAGAGCTTCGAGCGCGAAGGTCCGACAGCGGCTGACCAGGGCCTTGTTGACGCTGAACGACGGATTCTCAGTGGTCGCGCCGACAAAGGTGATGGTGCCGGCTTCGACGTGGGGCAGCAGGGCATCCTGCTGGGCTTTGTTGAAGCGATGGATCTCGTCGATGAACAACAGCGTGCCCTGGCCGAGTCCGCCCCGCGCGCGGGCCTCGTCGAGCTGGGCGCGCAACTCGGGCAACCCACCAAGGACCGCACTGAACGGCGCGAAATGCAGGCCCAACCGCGCCGCCAATAGCCGCGCCAGCGTCGTTTTTCCGCAACCCGGCGGCCCCCACAGCAGCAGCGACGGCAACCGCCCGCTGGCGAGCAGCCGGGTGAGGATGCCCACCGGCCCAATCAAACGCGGCTGCCCAACGATCTCGTCAAGGGTCCGCGGACGCAAACGTTCAGCGAGCGGTGTCACCCCGGCAGTGGAACGCCGGCAATCCCGCGCGCCACTGGTAGACATGTGCTCGCACCCTGCCTCCGTGACAAGGCACAGAGGGCGCAGAGGACACAGAGGACACAGAGGACACAGAGGACACAGAGGACACAGAGGACACAGAGGACACAGAGGACACAGAGGACACAGAGGACA
>Ga0105046_10014214_pt1 | contig 12284 bp, 13 predicted proteins | sample MAT03_FD_78385 | JGI IMG/M metagenome (GOLD analysis project Ga0105046, IMG submission 78385) | Freshwater microbial communities from Lake Fryxell liftoff mats and glacier meltwater in Antarctica - MAT-03 (megahit assembly) | ecosystem: Environmental > Aquatic > Freshwater > Ice > Liftoff...
CCCCTACGGCGCTTTCAACTATCTCGTGGCCCTCGGCGGCAGCCAGGGCGACGGTTCAAGCGGTTCCATCATCGGTGGCTTCTCCGACGTCAGCGGCCTCGGCCTTGACGTCAGCTATTCCGACTACCGCAACGGCAACGAAAAATTCAATACGGTCCGCAAGGTCCCCAACACCCACAAGGTCGACGATGTGACTCTCAAACGGGGTCTCGTGGGGTCCGACGATCTCTTCGTCTGGATCAAGGCCGTCCGCGACGGCACCGCCGATCCGCGACAGGTCAGCATCACGCTCCTCGACGAGGCGCGCCAACCGGTCGCCACCTGGACGCTGCGCAACGCGCAACCGAAGAAATGGACTGGCCCGACCTTCTCCGCCAAGGGAGGCGGTGAAGTCGCCATGGAGGAACTCAGCTTGGTCCACGAGGGCGTCGAGTATAAGTGACCCCCAGCGCGTGACCCGCGGTATGGCGTCGATCCTCAACGTGCCCCTGGGTGCTCCCGGACTCTACCGCGACCCCGGCGTTCCCCTCCGCGAACTCTCCGGAGTCCGGATGGACGTGGCGGCTTTTGTTGGGGTCGCTCCCCGGGGCCCGGCCCGCGAACGGGTGCTCGACGCGATCCTCCGGAATTGCCGCCCGGATCCGCACGTGGGCCGTCAACTCCGGCGCACGGTCCCCTACGCCGTGGAGAGTTTCGACGAGTACCGACGGCTCTACGGCGGGTTCGGAGGGCCCGGCCTCCTGCCCTACGCGGTCGCCGCGTTCTTCGAAAACGGCGGCCGGCGTGCTTACATCGCCCGCATCGTCCATAACTACCCGACCGCGGCCGGGAACGACGCCCGCGTCGCGCAGGCAGTCGTTGGCGGCGTGTTCTCAACCGCCGGCCCGCTCACCGTGCGGGCGCGCAACGAAGGTTCCTGGGGCAACAGCCTCCGCGTCCGCCTCGACTTTTCCGGCAGGCCCCTGATTCCGCTCGAGGTCACTTCCGTGGACATCACCGTTGCCGCGGGCGAACCCCTGGTCGTCGGAGCGCTCCTTCGGCTCACGCTCGGTGACGGCTCCCGGATCCATCGTTTCGTGACCACGGTTCGACGTGTTCCCAGGGCCACGGCGGCGGCGGGCGTTCTCACCGGGACGTTCGAATCCCTCTTCCCCGATAGGCGCGACACGGTCGAGATCCTTGAAGCGGACCTTCGGATCGACGACGGCGACGGCCGTGCCGAGTCGCACAGGGGCCAAGGACTGTCACCGCTCCATCCCCGCTGGATCGCCGGGACGCTCTGCTACGATTCGCAACTGATCCACCCGACGAATCGTGGATCGACGCCACAATCGAGCCCGATCCGGCCGCGCAGTCCGAACCCTTCGTCGGGGGTGAGGACGATTACCCGGCGATCACGCCGGAGGATTTTTTTGATGCATCCTGGACCCCCGCGGAGGACGAACCCGGGGACGGAATCGCGGCCCTGGCGGGGTTGCCCGATCTGTCAATCCTCGTCGTTCCCGATCTCTATTCGCCGGAGTCGATCGTCGGGGAAACGCCGTTGTACGAGCCGTCGGCTCCCGAGAACCCGGGCTTCGTCCGTTGTGGGCCGATCGTGCCGCCCCCGGTGGCGACAGGTCCCGCGATCGCGGACCTGAAGGGATTGCGTCTTGACCCCGAAATCCCCGCGGACCGGGAGGAGATCGAGCGGCTTCAGTCGGCCCTGGTCGGGTTCGCGGAGGCTTTGCAGTCTTTCATTGTTCTTCTCGACGTGCCCCCTCGGCTTGGCCCGCGGCACGTCCTGGGCTGGCGTGCGAAGTTCAACTCGGCCTACGCGGTGGCGTACCATCCGGGGCTGGTGGAATCGTTGGGCGACGACGACAGGGACGCCCTCATCGCGGTCCCGCCTTCGGCGGTGGCGGCCGGGATCATCGCCCAGCGGGAATTGGCTCACGGTGTCGCGCATGGACCGGCAAACGTCCTGGCCCGCGCTGTGGTCGATGTGGCGGAGGCGATTTCGCCCGATTGGCACGACGAGCTGCATTCGCAGGGCATCAACGTCTTTCTGCGCGAGCCGGACGGCATCCGTCTAACTGCGGCGCGGACCCTGAGCCGGGACGGGGCCTGGCGGCAGATCAGTGTGCGCCGGCTCGTCACGATGATTCGCCGCACCGTCGAGCGCCGCATGCAGTGGCTGGTGTTCGAGCCGAACAACCGTGCGTTGAGGGCTGAAGTCAGGCGCCTGCTCGCCGGCTTTCTCCGGCGCCTCTTCTAAGCGGGCGCGTTCGCGGGCGCGACCGAGGAGGAATCGTTCTTCGTGCGCTGCGACGAGGCGTTGAACCCCCGGGCCATCGTCGGCGCCGGGAGGTTGATCACCCACGTGGGCGTGGCGCCCGCGGAACCGGTCGAGTTCATCGTCCTTCGCCTCCTGCGTGACGGTGACGGCACCCTGACCCTAGAGGACTGACCATGGCTGAATCCGATCCCCTGCTTCGCGCCTTCCGGTTCCAGGTCCAGTTGCGCCGTACCGGCGACGACGGGACGGCCCTGGGCGACGGCGCCTTTCAGGAATGCTCCGGGCTCGAGGTCGAAATGGATGTGCGCGAATACTTCGAAGGGGGCAACAACGCCGCGGTGATCCGGCAGGCGGGCCGCGCCAAGTACTCCAACCTCGTGCTCAAACGTGGCATGTTCCACAGCGCTGCGGGCCGTCTCAACGCGGACCTCTGGCGCTGGATGCAGGACGCCGTCGGCAATATCCGGCCCATCGCCCGCTACGACGGTGTCATCGAAGTCATGAGCGTCGGCGATGAGGTCGTCGCCACCTGGGAATTCGACCGGGGCCTTCCGGCACGACTGCGCGGGCCCGAACTGAACGCCAGGACCGGCGAGGTCGCCATCGAGGAACTGCACATCGCCCACGAGGGACTCCGACTCGTCATCCCCTAGGTAGTTCATGAGCCAGCTCGAGAAAGCCCAACTCCAGCCGATCAAGGCCGACGGCTCCACCGATGGAACCGCGATCCCGGTTCAATTCAATCCGGCCACCGTCCGTCTCCAGATCACGAACCAGGTTGAAGGGGCGACACCCGGGGACGACAGGTCCGGCAGTACACGGGGTCGAGTTCGACCCAGCTGACCGTCGAACTGATTTTCGACACGGCGGAGGAGGGCACCACCGAGGCGCTGGTGTCGGTTCGCTCGAAAACGATGCAAGCCGAGCAGTTCCTCTACCCGAGGGGCGACGACGACCAGAAACAGGCGCCTCCGCAGCTCCACTTCGAGTGGGGCGATCTGATTCTCGAAGGGGTGGTCGAGAGTCTCACGATCGATCTCGATCATTTCGCGTCCAACGGATTCCCGCTCCGCGCCAAGGTCGGCTTCTCCCTGAAGGAGCAGGACCGGCGCTACGAGCTCAAGATCGCGGGCGACGCCGCGAATACGAACTCCCGCGCCTCCCGTCCGGGCGAAGCGGGTTCGGGGTCGGTCGGGACAGCCAATGCCGGCTTCGGAGCCCGCGTGGCCCTGGCGATCGGCGGCGAGAGCGCGGCCGGATCCACGGCGCGTCTGGGACTCGATCCGGCGGCTTGGCGCGGACTTTCCTTCGGCGCCAGCCTCGAAGGGTCCCTTTCATTTGAGGCGGGACTCGAAGTCGGATTCAGCGCGGGCCTCCGCGCCAACGTCGGGCTCGGAGTTTGCGTCGGAGCCAGCGCCGGTCTGTCGGTTTCCCTGGAGGCGTCCTTCGGTCTCGACGTCGACATCGGCGTCACCGCCGTCGCCAACGTGGTAATCAGCGCGGACCTCCAGGCTGGGTTCAGCCTGGCCGCCGCGGGTGGCGTGAACGCCGCCATCGCCTCCGTCAAGACGGCCAAGGCGGTGGCTGCCGTGACCGCCACCAAGACCGCCTTCGGCCTTCCCCCGGGACCGACCACCAGCTCCGGTTCCCCATCGTTTTCTGGAACGGGAACCGGTTCCGGTTCGATCGCCACCAAGGGTGGAGCGTCCCGACCGGCAACAGCCATCGCCTCGGTCGCGTCCGCCGCGGGCTCCGTCCCAACCGCCGAAATTGTGCGCCCATCCCTGCCCGCACAGACCCGCACTCCGATGCGGCTCGCCGGGATTCCATCCCCCGCCGCCCAGGAGGCCGCTCCCTCGGCGCCCCCTCCGCCGGTCGCCGACCCGCGGTCCGCGACCTTTGGTTTCGGGGTACCGCTCCGCGCCACCGTCCGGCCAAGCGCCGAGGCTGCCGCCTCGAACGGTCGGGGTCCGGTGCCCCTGGCGGCGCGGACCGGGGGCCGGACCGTGCCGACCACCCGCGACCCCACCGTACCGGCCTGGGTCGCGCTGCCGGCGGCTTCGGCTTCGTCGTCCACAACCCGAGCGACCCGGGCATCACCCTGATCGAATTCTTCGCGTTCCTCGGCGAAAATCTCCTCTACCGCTTCAACCAGATTCCCGAAGCCACCCGGATCGAGTTCCTTCGGCTCCTCCAGATTCCACTGCGCGCCGCGCAGCCGGCCCGGGCGCTGGTCAGCATGACGTCCGACGCCACCGCCGGCACGCTGGTCCCGCAATCGTCAGAAGCGAAGGCCGGCGCGGTCTCGTTTCAAACCCGCACCGAAGTTCGCGCCTGGCCCGTCTCCGTCATCGCCCTCGCCCGGATAAGGACCGCACCGCCCGATCCCGATGCGGAACCCGAATCCCATGAGTACATCCTCCGAACCCTCGACGCTCTCGGCGGATTGGAAGCCGGCGAGTCCGCGGATTATTACAGCAACCAACAGGTCCCAACCGACGACTCCACGCCGCCGGTCGACTTCGGCGCCACCGTCGACGGCATGCTCTGGGTGGCGGTTCTCGCAGAGAAGAATGCCGACAAGGCGAAGCTAGCGGACGGTCTAATGAATATCGGCTTCTTTCCCGACGCCGTGGTTCCGTCCATGGGCGACGTCGATCCGTGCCCCGGCGCCGGTCTCCAGACGACGGGTCCCGCGGTCGAATGGCAGGTGTCGCCGGCGACACCCGCCGGCGACGGCCTGCCGAAATACCTCGCGGTCCGTGTCGAAGGTGATTCGACGCGCGGCCTCAGCCAGGAGGGCGTGGTCCGGATCCGGCTTCCACGGCAGTCGGCCGAGTTCGGAGTGGTGGCGGCCTCGGACCCGGATCTTCTCGGGACCGGCGATCGTCCTCCCGCGCTCGACGAGGAAACGGAGGCAAAGGTCCTGTTCTGGCTGCGCGCCTTCCGGCACGACGGCAGCCACTTCGGCAGAGTTCGGCATGTCGCCGTCAACGCCACCGAGGTGTATCAGCGGCGCCTAGCTTCACCGCAGGTGCTGGGAACAGGGAACGCCCAGCCCGGCCAGGAGTTCTCCCTGAACCACGGTCCGGTGCTTGCCGGCAGCCTGCGCGTCGAGGTGGAGGAGTCTGGGGTCTGGTCGACTTGGACAGAGGTCGACGGATTTCACGCGAGCGGACCCGAAGACCGGCATTTCGTGGTGGATTCCGAGGCGGCCCGCGTGCGGTTCGGAAACGGTCTGCGTGGGCGCACGCCCCAGATCGGCCAACGGGTGCGCGCCTTGGAGTACCGGTACGGTGGGGGATCAGCCGGCAAGGTCGCCGCAGTCGCCATCACCAAGCTTCCGGGCCATCCTTCGGTCAAGATCACCAACCGCATCGCCGCGTACGGAGGAGCCGATACCGAGGCGCTCGAAACCGCCCTCGACCGGATTCCCGGCGAGTTGCGCCGCCGGGATCGAGCTGTCACCGCAGACGATTTCCGGGAACTTGCCCTCGCAACCCCCGGCGCGAATGTTGGCCGGGCCGAGTGCCTGCCCCGGTTCCATCCGCCCACCCGGACCGGTGAACGTCCCGGCATCGTGAGCGTCGTCATCTGGCCTGCCGAGGACAAGATTCACCCCGGCGCGCCGAGTCCGGAACGCAACCTCTTGCGGTCCGTCTGCGAATGGCTCGACCAGCGCCGCTTGGTCACCACCGAGTTGTACGTGATTCCGCCGACCTACAGGAAGGTGGCCGTGGCGGTCGGACTGCAGGTCAAGAACGGGTACGGGATCGAAGCCGTCCGGAACTGGGTCGAACTGGTCATCCGCCAGTACCTGGCACCCCTGCCGCCGGACGGACCGGAAGGCAAGGGATGGCCACTCGGCCGGCGGGTTCACGGACCCGAACTCGAAGCCGCGGCGCTTCAGGTCGAGGGCGTCGAATATCTCGAGGAGTTGAAGGTCGCCGGCTGGGACGAATCCGTGGCTGCGTGGATCCAAGGAACGGTCGAACTCGAGGACTACGAAGTGCCCGAGTTGACCGAGATGGCCGTTGTCGAGGGGCCTCTCGGATTCGCGCCGGGCGACGCGATCAGCCCGCCTCCGACTCCGACGGTTCCGGTGCCCATCGCTGTCCTGCGTGAGGTCTGCTGATGCCGTTTCCCCGTCCATTCGCGCTGGTGCAGTCCAAGAATCAGTGGCGCCGCGCCGCCCACCAGGGAACCGCCCTGGTCGGGGATGTCGTGCAGCTGTCTTGGACCGACGTGCCGCGCCACGACCTTCCCCCCGGGGCGCCACCGCCTGGCGCCGGGCTGGCCTTCGACGAGCATTGCCGCCTCTTTCATAGCGTGCCGAAGGAAGGTCGGGTCGAGCGCCTGCTCTGGGCTGCCACCGGCAAACCGTCGTCCCTGGAAGTCTTCGCCCCGGCGACGGCGGCGGGTCTTGGCGATTTCGAGACCGCAGGTCCGGTCGAAACCTCTCTCGATTCCCCAAAGGGCCTTGCCGTGGATCCCCACGAACGCCTGTTCATCGCGGAGGCGGGCCGGCGTCGCATCCTGGTGTTCGACCTCTGGAGCCGGCGGTTGTTGCGCGTGGTTCCCGTCCCGGGTCGTCCCGTGGATCTCGCCTGCCATGGTTCTGTCATCCATGCCGTCCTGGAATCCCCGGACGGGATCGTGACCCTCGACGCCCGGTCCCATTTCCGCATCGCCGAATTGCCCCCGGGTTTTCTCGGCCCGGCCCGTGTCGCCATGTCGTCGGCCGGCGAGCGGTTCCTCCTCGTACGCGCGGGCACGGCGCAGGCGCGGATCCTGAGTTCGGGTCGCCCCCCGATCGAGGTGCCCCGCGCCACCAACTTCGAGTTCCTTACGGCAGCGGACCTGGTGATTGCGCGGCATCCCGGCGAGGACTTCCTTCGATTCAGGGTTGGTCTGTTCCTAGATGCCTGTGTTCCCCAAGAGACACGGCTCCTGGTCCACACGGTCACCACCGACGAAGCGTCCGCCGAGCCGACCCTTCCGCGTACCGGTCCGGCGAATTCCATCACCGTCGAGATCCGGCGCCCGGACCTTTCCCCACCCATGCCGCCGTTTTCGCTCGTGCCTGGTGAAGACGACGTCGCTCAGCCGCTTCACCGACGTGTGAACGGGCGTGAGCTGCCCTGGACGCCCTTCTAGCTGGACGCCCCGATGGCGACCTACGAGGCGCCGATCCGTGCCGAACCGGGCCGTTACCTCTGGATCACCGTCCGGGTGGAGGGCAACTCACGGTTCACACCGCGCTTCCGTTCCCTGCGCGCCGAGTATCCCACGCACGACCTCCTTCGCCGGATTCCGAAGATTTATTCGCGTCCGGCGGACCAGGCGGATTTCCTGCGGCGCGCCCTGACTTCGTTCGACGGGATGCTGACCCACCTCGACGCGCGTGCGTCCGCCCGGCACGCGTGGATCGATCCCCGCAGTGTGCCGGAGGAAGGCCTGCCGTGGCTCGCGGGCTTTCTCGGGCTCACTCTCGGCGCAGGCTGGCCGGCCTCGGTGCGCCGGCAACTCGTCGAGAACTGCATCTGGCTGTTCCGGTTCCGCGGAACCGTGCCCGGGCTCGCACGGTTCCTGGCGATCTGCCTCGAACGCGAAGTCATCGTGATCGAGAAATTCCGGGTCCGTGGACTCGGCGGCGCCCTCCTCGGTGAGTCCTCGGCCCTGGAGGCGAACTCGGTTCTCGGTGCGGGCTTCCAGATCGGCGGCGCGATCGGCGAACCCGGATCGGTATTCCTTGAAGGGAATGTGGACGACGCCTTTGCGACTCACGCCCATCGCTTCTCGGTCATCATCCCGCGGGTGCTCGATGAGGACCAGATCGCCGCCGTCCGGCACATCCTGGAGATCCATCGGCCCGCCCACACGCTCGTCGAAGTCTGCACCGTCGCCGCCGGGATGCGGGTCGGCCGTGGGCTGCACGTCGCTTTGACTTCGCTGATTGGCAGGACCAGTGGCTTCCTATCGCTTCAGGTCGACAACTCGGTCCTCGGACGCGGCACCATCGTCGGCCGGCCCGGGCAGGGGACATCCCCGGGCGCCAGCCGGCTGGGGCGCGACACCCGGATCGGTTAACTCTGCGAGCCATGCACGCCATCCGCATTCAAAGACTTCGGGCCCACTACCACCTCCCGCCGTCGGCAGGCGGCCAGCGGCGGCGTCTCGACGGGTTGCTGGCTTCCGCCCTGAACCAGTCCCTGGAGCCGGCCCTCGATCGCGCCGGGTTGGCTCCCGACGAACACCTTTGCATCCGGCAGCTTTCGGTCCCCGTTCGGCTTCGACTGTCCGCGCCGGATCCATCCCTGGTCGCCACTTGGGGCGGTGCGCTGGCGGACGCGCTCTGGCAGGCGGCCGAGCAGGGACTTCGCCGCGAAGGCTCAGGTCGGAATCCGGTGGTGGTCTGGTTCGCGTCCACAGCCCACGCATTCCTCGACTTCGGCCTTCGGGTTGCGCGCCATGACCTGCGGCATGCCTGGGCCTGGCGGCAGCTGGACCTCTGGCGTGCCGAGGAAAACGCCTCGGCGCCGGCAGCATTGCGGGAATTTCTCTGGGCACTCCTTCGCAACCCGGACCGGATCGTTTCCACCCTCGGGTTCCTCGCCGGCACCCCCGCTCTCGCCGCCTTGGCTCGCCGGTTCGAAGCCGATCACTGGATCGCGCTGGCCGCTGCCGCGCTTGGAAGCGCCGGGGTTGCTGTCCATGCCGCCGACCTGCGTTCCGGCCCTGGTCTGGTTGGCACGGATAAGTTCCGGGTGCCGAAAGCCTCGCCGGCCGGGCCCGAGGATAAGGCCGTAATCGAAAGGTCTCCGGTCGATCGCATCGCTCATCTTTCACAGCTGGGGCGAGTGGTGCCCATGGCCTCCGTCCCGCCGGCCGCCCGTCGCGCCCTGGCCAGCTTGGTGCTTCTCGACGCTGATCCTGGGTGGACCCTGCGTTCGAGGGACCGCTGGAATACGGCGCTGAGTGAACTGGCCGATCCGCGGCCGGCCGGGGAGTCGCGAGCCGAGGCCGAACTTTGCCCCACGGGTCCGTCGGACGACGCGGAGAGCTCCGGCTCCGGGAGGGCGAGTTCCAAGAAACACCCGACGCGGGAAACGACCGAAGTCGGTGGCGAATCGGGTGAGGCGACGAGCGGATTCGAGAGGGCAGCGTCCAGGCGTTCGGAACAGGGCGAAGTCGAAGTTGAAACCGAAGCTGATGGCCCGACGCCCGACCCGCGACGGCGGGAGCGGACGCTGCATGGCGGGCTTCTCTTCGTGCTCAACGTGCTCAACACCCCGTCATGGCTCGATCGATTGGCCGCCTGCGTCCCAGGCCGGGGACTCCGCTGGGTCCTGATCCAACTCGCCATGGCGTTGGCCCCAGTGGAATCCACCGACCCCGCCACCGTGGCGTTCGCGGGACTTCCTCTCAGTTCGGAACCGATTCCCACGAACGACGCCGTGCTGAGTTCGGAGGCGCGGGACGCCGTGGATCGCCTAGCAGAAGGGATCCGGGAAGATCTGGCAGGAAGGTTGGACCGGCTCGGTCTTTCCCCTGAAGCCGCCGCGGAATTCGTATGCGCGCGACCGGCGGGAATTCTGACCGACCCCGGTTGGATCGAGGTTCGGTTTGCATTGACCGAGGTTTCGACGGACCTGCGGCGCGCTGGTCTGGACAAGGATCCCGGTTACCTGCGCTGGCTCGGGTGTGTGGTGAAATTCGTCTATGAGTGAACGCCTGAGCCATGAGATTGCACGGCTCGCGGGCCGGCTCGGCGACTTCCTCGCCGCGACCTTCCCGCAGGCGGAAGGGGTGCTGCTGCAGAATCTCGCCTTCCTTCGGGCAAACGCCCAGGCGCCGCGGAGAGCGTGTGGCCCAGCGAAGGAGACGGAGCCCCTAGAACAGCTCACTGGACCGCTCGCGCTTACGCAGTCGGAGGTGGATCTCGTCCTGCTCGCCGGCATGCCGGAGGAGCACGAGGGTTACGCGGCGGTCCTGAGAAGTCTCCATCCCAGGGGCGAACCCCGTCCTCCCGCGGGTCTTGCGGCGCAATTGCTCCACGACGGAAGCCGTGTCGAATTTCGGTCCTGGTTCGAGACGTCGTCGGTGCGCCGTCTCGGAATCGTGCGCGTCACAGGCACGAGCCCTTTCTTCGAACGTTCCCTGGAACTGGCGGATGATCTCTGGCCCGCGCTGCACGGCATCCAGGTGTGGCTGGGATTCGTGCCCGCCGTGGAAGGCGCGGCCCCGTCGTTCGGACTCTCGGACTGGCTCGGCAAACCGCCCGCCGCCCGCGCCTCGCGCGCCCTTCGCGATGCGCGGCCCTGTTCCATTCTGCTCACCGGCGACTCAGAGGAAGCCGCCTTTCAACGGGGACTCGCGCTGGTGCAGTACTCTGGCCGGCAGGCCGCCGGGGTCCGGTGGACCGGTCCTCTGGAGGCCGACCGATTTCGGACCCTTCTGCTGCATGCGCTGGTCCGTCGGTCCGTCCTGGTCCTCCGGCTGTCGCCGGCTGACGGCGCCGGCCAGAGTGAGATCCCGGAAACCGGCCTGCACCCGGACGCTCTGGTGGTCTGCGCCCGGACCGGCTCGGCCGCCTTCCGTAGAGGTCGGCCGCTCCTGGGATTGGCCGTGGAACGGCTGGCGCCTTCGGCGCGGCGCGAGATGTGGAGGGCGGCGCTTCCAGCCTTCGCCGATTCCGCGGATCTGTTGGCGGCCCGCTATCCGGTCGAACCCGCGGCGGCTGCGGAAATTGCCTCGGACCTGGCCTCTGTTGCTGCCACGGACGAGCGCCCGGCCGAGTTCGGGGACGTCGCGCAGGCGGTTCGGACGCGCACGACCGCTACGCTAACCTCGAGACAGCCTATCTCCTGGCTCGCTTGAACGGTTCGAGGGGCTGGCGATCCTGGCCACCAACCTGCGGCAAAGCATCGATCCCGCCTTCCTTCGCCGGCTCGAGTTCGTCGTCGATTTCGAGGACCCCGACCGCGAGGAGCGTCATCGGCTCTGGCGGTGCCACATTCCCAGCCAGGACCTGCTCGACCCCGAGGTGAACCTGTACGAATTCGCCGCCCTGTATCCGGTCGTCGGAGGTTTCATCCGCAACGCATCCGTCGCCGCCGCTTTCCTTGCCGCCGCCGACGGATGCCGGATCGGTCGCAACCATTTTCTCCGCGCCATTCGCCGCGAGTACGAGAAGTCCGGCAGGGCTTTTCCCGGCTTCCCGGCGGGCACACCCGACCCTTGACACCACGAAAGGCCAGCCATGTCTGACACACCCGATGTGAAATCCTGCACCGCCAGCGAACCGGCCGACGGCGCCTCCGCGCCCCACACCTCGCTCCACTACCATTTCGGGATGCTTCTCGGCGTCACCGACTTCGAGACCGAGCAGGCCTACCACCGTGGCAAGATGTGGCTCCACAACGCGTGGCTCCATCGCGAGGGCGTGGTCTGGGGCTTTAACGTGCTCGCGGACACGGCCAACGGTGAAATCCGGGTGACCCGGGGTTTGGCGCTCGACCGGCTGGGCCGCGAACTCCACCTCGAAGCCGACGCGTGCCTTTCCGTTCCCGCGTGGTTCGCCGCCCATCGTGAGGATCCCGGGTTCGAGCTTGTGGAGGCGCCTGACGGCACGTTCACCTTCGACGCCCACGTCGTGGTCCGCTTCAAGGCCTGCCTCACCCGCCAGGTTCCCGCGCTCGCGGAACCTTGCGACCACTCCAGCGCGGCCACCGCGTACTCGCGCGAGTTCGAAACGGTCGAGATTCTCCTGCGCCCCGGCCTTGCGCCCGCCCGCGAGAAGCCGTACCGCCGGCTCCGCCTTCTCCTCGGGGTTAGGGAACCGGGACGCGACCCGGAGTCGGGGGACCTTTTCGCCGAGGATATCGCCGTCCTCCAGGCGCCGCGGACGCTGGCCCAGTTCCGGTTGCTCGCCGCGCTCGACGAGATCGACCTCGAGCCGCCCGAACCCGGGGAATTCCCGGTGACCCTCGCGAACGTCACCGGC
>Ga0105046_10014217_pt1 | contig 12282 bp, 8 predicted proteins | sample MAT03_FD_78385 | JGI IMG/M metagenome (GOLD analysis project Ga0105046, IMG submission 78385) | Freshwater microbial communities from Lake Fryxell liftoff mats and glacier meltwater in Antarctica - MAT-03 (megahit assembly) | ecosystem: Environmental > Aquatic > Freshwater > Ice > Liftoff...
CGTACCGATCTCGGACTTAGAGTGTGCAGTCATTCAGGGCGTTTTTAAGGATCAGTTTATCGGCGATCTGCGTAAGTTAATCAATATTCGAGCCAGCACCATTGATTCTCGAGTCAAACTAGAGCAGGCTAAAATGGGTGTGCAGGAAAAAGTGGACGCTACTGCTATTGAGCGGCGGCGGGCAGGCATTTTATCCCAGCAGACAGTGGTCCTGACGGCGTTCCTTAACGATCACACTCCATACATTAAGGCCGAGCGTGACCTTGTTGAAGCGAGACAGAAGCTTGCTGCTGCTGAGAGCGATGCCGAAGGCGTAAAAAATTTAACACGTCGGGAGATCATAGAACAAAAGAAAGCAGGTGCGCGTGACCGCCTGGCTAATGAGATAGAGACGCTCAACGCAACCATACAGGAAATTACAGAGATAAAATTCAAGCTTCTCCCTGCTGTAGCAAAGGAGCTAATTGATTGGAAGTCGTCAGAGATCATCTTCGGCCAGTACCATGCTATGCAGGATACGCTTCGCACCGTGCAGATTAACCTGGGTAAGGCTGACTCGGCTTTTAAAGAGATCCAGGTAGAGGTTGACGGCCTTGACAGTGAGATAACGAGCATCACACAGCAGATCCTGAGTCTGTATCCATTGGTGCGTTACGCCTGTCAATCCAGCGCCCTTAACGACTTAGACCCTTCCCAGTTCTCCTTACAGGATAAAGATACAGGTACTACCGATTTGGTTGGGGTTATGTGCAAGGTTAATCTTGTTCTTGCCAGACAAAATGCGCAGGCGATGGAAGCTACGTCGAAAGACTTGAATAAGGCTCTGCTGATTGGCCTCGGTAAAGACATCAGCCTGGCCTTGCAGAACGCGTTTAGAGATGGAGCACAGAAGCCTCAATCACTTGCTGTGTTGACCGACTTGGCAGATCTGGCAGGAGCATCGTGCCCGCTACTCAGTGCCTGGGAAGAGTGCGACAGCTCTAAAAGTGGAGTTCACTATACTTCGCAATCTCTTCAAAAAGAGGTATCGCTCCTTGAGCTCCTTTACCGAAATATACGGTTCGACCTCCGTCAAGACGCGATCTCATGGGGTCTGCCTGGGAGGGCTGGGTGGGATGAATCTTTCCACGGGCCAGTTATTCGTTTGTTCGCGAGCCTGACTCGACATGACAATGTTGGGATGCCACTCAGGCAGCGCTCTTTGGCCGTCGCGATGGATGGTATAACAGCCGAAGTGGTACGCTACGAAGAGGCGGCTAAGGCCTTGGCCGAGGACGCAGCGCTGCCGGTTAGTGAGAGACGTCCGGTACCATCCAACCTGGTGCCGATCCATGATCTGCTTCGTGGATGGACGGATGTTTTAAGGGCCACCAGCGGCGTTCCGACTGGATCCGATCAGTTCAAAGAACAAAAAAAACAGCATATCCGGAGCATCACCGAACAGCTGGCCGTCCGCGCCAACGAGCTTTTGGCGGCTGCGTCTGAAGCGGAGCTGGATTGCTGCTTTATTCCGGCGGGTAAAGTCCTTGTGAGACTCAACAAGGATCACAAGTCTGCACTCTCTACATTGCCTGATGGCTGTATACCTTTTTTAGTCAGTTTGAAGGCAGCAATTGACTGTCGTAAGCTGGCAGGAGAACAGGCCGCCGTACCGCCTCCGAACGAAGGCAGTTCGTCACGTGTTTCTGGGCTTGAGTATTCAGCGGACCTATTTCGTTCCCTGACTTTATCACAATCGCAGAAAATACAATCGCGGCTCGGGGCAGGTAATGCCCAATAGGACTTTGGGTAAGTGTGATTTAGCGGTAGTAACGTGAGAGATTTTATTTTGGAACGCGACGCAGATGGAACCCCGGGAAAAGTGACCGAGCCGGAGTTTCGACAGGCTGCGTTTGATTCATACGTTCCATCACATCGGGACGAGTTGACTTCGTTCAATCGCTGCTGGATGACTTCTTGAACTTACGCCGAGCTGAATTCTTGCCGAGCAGGAGACGCGTTGTGGGCGATTATTTCAGGGAACATTTCTTTAAAGCGGGCAATATCCAGCTTCGCATCCGCGGAATTGCCGCAGACTACAGGGACCGCATTTTACTCTTGTGTCTGGCATCTTGAACGTATACTGCCTGAAGCAAAGCAAGGAGATTCATCATGGCGAAGATTGAAAAGAAACCTACCGCATCCAAAACGACCGCATCCAAAACGGCAAAGCGTGCGGCAAAACCGACAACTGTCAGGTCTGCAAAGCAGTCCGAATTCACTCAGCCGAAGAAGCGACGGCCGTTTACTGTTTTTCTGATCATGGATGACGGCGCTGTGCGGAGTTCGCTGGCCGATTTCCTTCGAAAGCAAAAGGTTGACGTGCAGGACTACATGACGGCGATGGAGTTCTATCGAGACTACCGCAAGCCGGTGCCGGGTGTTCTGGTGTCGGAGATGAATCTTCGCGGTATGAGCGGTATGGAGTTGTTTCAAAAGCTCACGGCCCAGAAAAGTGATCTTGTGATCGCATTTTTGACTGGTTATGCAGGTGCCCCTGTGGCTATTCAGGGAATGAAAGCCGGTGCGATTGATTTTGTGACCGCGCCTGTCACCGAAGAGAAATTGATGGCCATGGTGGCTCGAGCGTACGCATCGTACTACGACGTCGATTGGGACTTCGTCGGCGAGGATCTCGCGGATATCGAGAAGAGCATCAGTCGCATCACAGAACGGGAGAAAGAGACGCTCGATCTGGTTGCCGATGGACTCTCCAGCCGCGAAATCGCGGCCAGGCTCGACATCAGCCCGAAAACCGTCGAAGCCCACAGAGCTCGGATCAACGATAAAATGCGTGCCGATGATCTACCACATTTGATTCGCATGGTGATGGCGTACAACGAGGCACAGGGCGCGTGACCTGTTTCGATGATTCAATCTGCTGGAGATGGTCGTCCCATCTGTCACTTCATCGTACTCGCCGGACCACAGACATATCTGCCTGATCCCGCGTTGTTAGGAAACCAGTCTTCTACAGTCACACGAAAACATGAATACGATCAAAGAACACACGATTGAGATTCGAGTCCGCTACAGTGAAACCGACGCAATGGGGTTGCTCCATCATTCGAACTATCTGACGTATTTTGAAATCGGACGCACTGAGCTGTTCCGGGCTCAAGGCGGAAGCTATCGTCGGATGGAAGAGTTGGGATTGTATTTTGTCGTCGCTAAAATTGACGTCCGGTTTCGTCGCCCGGCACGGTACGACGACGTGCTGACACTCAAAACTGAGATTTCTCGTGTCACTCCTGCGAAGCTCGAACATCACTACTGTCTGATGCGTGAAACAGAGGTTTTGACTGAAGCAAACTCTGTGATTGCGTGTATGAACGGTGCTGGCGAGGTTCAGCGAATTCCCGAAGATCTAGTCAAAATGACAACTTTGTCAGATCAAGGGTGAAAAATTGGGCAGGTTGTTTGACAAATTCCGGTCAGGCAAGATAGGTTGTTGTCTTGTCAAGAGAGGCTGCCGCAACCTGGACGTGTGTCTGAGGGCCAATTGCGGGGCGCTGCATACGCTAGAGTGTGCGGCATTTGGGTAATTTGAGAGGGTTAGAATAATGCGACATTTGAGTATTTTGTTCGCGTTGGCAGCGATGATGCTGACCAACACCGCCGAAGCTGGTCGTCACAACTGCTGCAAGCCAACACGCTGCAAGGAAGTACACTGTCGTCCAGTACGCGTAAAGCATGTATCGTGCAACACATGCTGTGCACCAGTTCAGACATGCAGTTCATGCAACTCATGCAGTGCACCAGCTCCAAGCTGTGGCTCATGCAGCGCACCATCATCATGCTGTGGCGTTGTTGAAAGCGGCTGCGGTGCAGGCGGTTGTGGCGTAGTTGTTCCAGCACCAGCACCAGCTCCAGCTTCAGCTCCAGCTCCAGCAGTAGAAAACGCTCCAGCACCTCCAGCTGAAGCTGCTCCAGCTGCTGCACCAGCACCAGCACCAGCTGCTTAATTGCAGTCATTGGAACGATGGTATATTGCATCGGAATTGTCCATTTCGGTCGATTCCGTTGCAGTACCTGAACTCACGACAGCGGCAGCAATGCCGCTGTCTTCGTTTTGTGAGTTCGGTTCAGGCAAAAATAGCAACGTGTTTCACTCTGACACGTGGACACTTTGGCAAACGAGGTTATGCTTACCGCGCATTAAATAAGATTCCTCTGACGTCTGAACCGACGTAAGCACCAAGTTCGCTAATCAATGAGTTCATTTTCATTCCACCTTGACGCCACCGACTCGGGAACCGCCGCGCGAGCTGGGCGATGGCAAACGCCTCATGGTGTTGTGAATACCCCTGTATTTATGCCAGTTGGCACAATGGGGACAGTCAAAGGTCTGGTGCCCGCTCAGCTCCGTGAAGCTGGCGTGCAGATGGTTTTGTCGAACACGTATCATCTGGCGTTGCGGCCGGGTTCCGAAATCGTCGCTGAGATGGGTGGGCTGCATCGTTTTATGGATTGGGATGGCCCGATCCTTACCGACAGTGGCGGCTTCCAGGTCTTCAGCCTTGCGAAAATGCGGAAGATTGATGACGACAAGGTCGTGTTTCGATCTCACATTGATGGCAATCTTCTGGAACTCAGTCCGGAACGCGCCGTGCTGATTCAGGAACAGCTTGGCGCTGACTGCATTATGTGTCTTGACGAATGTCCTCCATCGGGCGAATCGATCGAAAAAATTCGCAAAGCCGTGGATCGAACAACGGCTTGGGCAAAACGATGCCGCGACGCTCAACAGCGAACCGATCAGGCTCTGTTTGGAATCGTTCAGGGTGGTGTTCATCCCGCGATGCGACAACGTTCTGCGGAAGGTCTTTTGCCAATTGATTTTCCAGGCTATGCCGTTGGTGGCTTGAGTGTCGGCGAACCGCCGCAGGTGATGTATCAGATTCTGGACAGCACTGTGCCAATGCTGCCGCAACATAAGCCGCGTTATCTGATGGGCGTCGGTCGTCCGGAAGATATCATCGAAGCTGTTTGTCGCGGGATTGACATGTTTGACTGCGTCATGCCGACTCGCAATGGTCGCAATGCCATGGCTTTTACAAGTCAGGGCCCCGTTCGAATTCGCAACCAGGTACATGCTCGAGACGAACGATCACTTGATCCGGAATGCGACTGCACGGCCTGCACCAGGTTTTCGCGAGCCTACTTGCGTCACCTGTTTATCGCCAAAGAGATGCTGGGACCGATCCTGCTATCTCTGCACAACATCGCTTTTTACCAACGGCTGGTGCGGCAGTTGCGGGAAGCTATCGTGCTGGGTCGCTCGGCCGAATTTCGAGCCGAACAACTGGCCCGCTGGAATAGCAAACCGTCTAACGCTGAATCGCTGGCCTAGGCGAATCCTGACGTTGGACGGGACTCCAGTCCCGTCTTTAGTAATTGTCCCGAAACAAGATGCGGGTTTGCAAAATGTAGGATGGACTTCCAGTCCGTCATTTTTCGGACGGACTGGAAGTCCATCCTACGGCGAATTACAGAAATTATTTCAAGAGAAATCCGAAGACTGTTCAGGTCAGGACGGGTCTGGAGTCCCGTCCTACATGGATCATTCGAACTGGCGACTCGAATTGGTCTCGACGCAAGTCGCCCCCATGGTGTACACATCGCACTATGAGTCGCCTCTTGATAATTTCAACCGCAGTCTGTTGCGTCGTGATGACGTTTGGCTGCCGATCCGTCAAGACTCCGCCGCCGATTGTCGCGTTGCCCGTGTCTTCTGCACCTGTGATTCCGCTGCAACTGGCATCGTATTCAGGATCGACACAGATCGAAGTTGATTTTGATGATCAGCGGCCAGACTTTGAACGGCTTTATTATCCGGGGACCTGCGAGCCTCGACGATGGCACGATGCAATGTCAGTCATGCCGATGGAGTCCTTTACTCCGTCGATTGAAGATGAACTTCGGCAGCGAGTCGCCAATTCCGCGAAGGCGCACGATCCGATCGTCGCACGGGCGACCGTGATGCTGACGTCGTTTCAATTCGCTTTGGACGATCGTGAAGATATCCAAAGTCAATACTATGCGGAGTACGTGAACTGGGAGGCAAAGAAGGAAGACGAAGATGATAGGCGAGAGGCACGGCGTGCAGCTGCGTCTCAGGAGCGGATGAGTGACAAACATCGCGACCAGAATTTTGCTAACGGCGAGAAGGAAGATTCGTTTGGATCAAAATTGATGGGCGAGGTGGTGGTCGTCGGTTTCACAGCATTGTTCGTTGATACGCCACGCAACAAGATGCGCAAAGAGGCCGCCAGAAAACGCACAACTGCCGAACCTCAAACTCTGCCGAGTGCCATCACTGACGGTAAACGAACGGGACTAAATTGTCAGATCACCGCGACAATCATTTTCACCAACCGAGATGGCTCGGAAGAACAGCAATCCGTTCGCGTCAACAACTATGCTCGCTTGACGGATGTTGGTTCGGTGAAACAACAGACTGCTTCATTGATTGAAGCCTCGCTGGATGAGTTTTCCAATTCGCTTTGACTTCGGAGGGCCCCTGGCGAAATCTGCGCTACGAGTACTTTGTGCCACGTCCTACATTTGGTCTCCTACTTTCGCGTCAGGAACCGTCCAGTTTGAACAATCCGGCCGAAACCAGTAAAACACCGCCTGCTTTGAAAGTATTTCTGCTCGATCCCGCGACTTCTCGTAGCAGCCGCGATATGGATCGGCAGCGTTTGCACATAAGAAATGGACTCATGATTCAGGTTCAACTCCCGGACGGAACTGTTCTCGAACACCAGGATTCTGCCTCAGCTCTGGACGTCGCCGCTGGTATCGGTGAACGTCTCGCAAAAGCCACCATCGCCGCCAGCATCAACGGCACCGTTGTTGATTCCATGCGGCCGCTGGCCGACCTCACCGACGCGCGGCCGGTGCCTTTGAAACTTATCACTGAACGTGATGCGGAAGCACTCGCCGTCATGCGTCACAGCTGCGCGCACGTCATGGCGCGGGCGATTATGAGATTGTATCCTGGCGTCGGACTGGCGTTTGGGCCTACCACGGGGCACGGGTTCTACTACGACTTTGATCTGGCAACTCCCATCAGCGAAGATGATTTTCCTCGTATTGAAGCGGAGATGCAAAAGATCATTGATGCCGCCGAGCCGTTTGAACGCTTCGAAGCCAAACGTGACGAAGCCATTACACTTTGCAGTGATCTGAAACAGACTCTGAAGACTGAACACATTCGCACGGGTCTCGCCGATCATGCGTCGCTGAGCTTTTATCGCCAGGGCGAATTCGTGGACCTCTGTCGCGGTCCACATATTCCGCATGCTGGTAAGATCAAAGCGTTCAAGCTGACAACTGTCGCAGGGTCGTACTGGAAAGGTGATGCGGCAGGAAAACAACTGCAGCGAGTCTATGGCATCGCGTTCTTTGACAAGAAGGATATGAAGGCGCATCTCGAACAACTTGAAGAAGCGAAGAAACGCGATCATCGAGTTCTCGGCAAACGGCTTGGGCTGTTTACGATCTCCAATGATGTCGGGCAGGGCTTGTGTCTCTGGCTTCCCAAAGGAGCGACGATACGCGCGACTCTGGAAGAATTCATCAAAGCCGAATTGATGCGGCGCGGCTATCAACCCGTTTACTCGCCTCATATCGGGCGAGTCGAATTGTATGAAACCAGCGGGCATTTTCCGTATTATCGCGATTCGCAGTTTGCGCCAATCTTCGGGCATTCGGCCGGGCAGCTTGTGGACTACTGGATTCGATGTCTCGACCCGCGTGAAGCTGAACCCGCTCCGCCATCGAAGGAGGACGAACGCAAGTTACTCGACGCCGCTAAGGTGCTTGGTTTCGACGACAAAGACTTCCCGATCAATGGCAGCGACGAGCAAAAACGTGAAGTCCTGCGAAAGTGGGAGAAGCAGCAGGAACGTTTCCTGTTGAAGCCCATGAATTGTCCGCATCACGCTCAGATGTATAAAGCGATTCCTCGCAGCTATCGTGATCTGCCGGTGCGATTGGCGGAGTTCGGTACCGTGTATCGCCATGAGCAATCAGGCGAACTCAACGGCATGTTGCGTGTTCGCGGGTTGACTCAGGACGACGCGCACTTGTTCTGTACTCCGGAACAGGTCGAGCAGGAATTCAAAGACACGCTGGGCCTGGTGAAATACGTGCTGGAAGCTGTGGGGCTGGACGATTATCGCGTTCAGTTGTCGTCACGCGATCCGAAGTCAGATAAGTACGTCGGCAGTCCGGAACTTTGGGAGAACGCTCAAAACACGCTTCGCAAAGTGCTGACCGAACAAGGCATGCAGTTTGTCGAATGCGAAGGTGAAGCCGCGTTCTACGGACCGAAGGCCGACTTCATGGTGAAGGATTGCCTCGGTCGCGAATGGCAGTTGGGAACCGTGCAGTTGGATTATAATCTGCCTGAGCGATTCGAACTGGAGTATATTGGAGCGGACAATAAGCCACATCGGCCGGTGATGATTCATCGCGCACCGTTTGGTTCGATGGAACGTTTCTGCGGGATGTTGATTGAGCATTTCGCCGGCGCGTTTCCGTTATGGCTGGCTCCGGAACAGATTCGCGTGTTGCCGCTGAGCGAGAAGTCTGACGACTACGCCAACGAAATCGCCGCGAAACTGCGTCAGGTGGGTTTTCGAGTCGCAACGGATCTGCAAAGTGCTCGCGTGCAGGCGAAAATTCGCGAAGCTCAGTTGGATCTGATTCCATACATGCTGGTTGTTGGTCCAAAAGAAGCGGAACAGAACGCGGTAAACATGCGTTGTCGTATCGATGGTGAATTGGGTGTGATGCCTCTTGACGACGCCATTAAAAGGCTGTGCGAAGAACGTGACAAACGAACGATCCGTCAGATTGCGAAGCGCGTGGAGACTCCGGCGTTGACACAGTCCGGCGGCGAGCAGAACGAGTACTAATTTTTGATTTAAGATTTTTGATTTGAGATTTCGAATCTCAAATTTCAAAGCACGCAGTTCATTGTGCGAACGAAGATCGTCGAGACTCCATGAAACGTGATGAAGCTTTTGAACTCGCTATCCAGTGGCGAGATGACCCGACGTTGCTTGTCGGCGATCTGCGTGCAGCCATGAACTGGCTGTGGCAGAACAGCGACGAAGCGACGGATGCGGTTTCACGTGCCGTCGGCGTACGAACCATAGACGCGGCGTTGCGAGACGAGGCCATCGAATTGCTCATACCGCTGCATAAAGCGCTGGCAAAATACACGGTGTTGATCAAGACGACCAAGCTGACGCCAGACCTGCTGGTGCCGGTGATTGATTCACTGATGCCCGATGAATCTGCGGAGGCTCCGTCCGAGGCAGCAGTGTCTGCGGCAGCACCTTCCGAGATATCGGAGTCTAAGACAGGAGCGCCAGCAACGATTGCTGTTTCCGGTCTCAACAGTGTTGTCGAAGCGGTTGAGTTCACTCAACGCTGGGTAGACAAACAGCAACGCATGTGCGGCGAGGAAGGAAATCGCAGCGAGATTCTGAAGACTACGATCGAAATCACGGGCGACGAATTGCTCGTGAAGACCGACCAGGATGGAAGTCTGAAGTTGCGTGGGTCAGCGAATATTCCGATGTTCCTGGCATTCTTCAGGACTGCCAAACATTTTCTGGACACGGACACGTTTCTGGATATCGACCGGACTGTGAAGTCTACAAATCTCGATCGTCATCGCGTACGATTGTCCTGCAAACTGCACGATGTGCTGATTGAAATTGTCTCGGAAAAAGGTGGCTATCGCATGCAGAAATTCAGGCCGTGATTTTGTCAATGATCCGCATCATTGGCGAGATTGGCGGCATTCTTGTGATAGTGAATCACTGAAGAAATCGTTAAACGAACAAAACATCTCACGCACGACCGAGTGCCGTAAAAAGATAGAGTTTTAAACAACCTTCGTACTCACCCAGACCAACCGAACAATTATCGCAAAGCTGGTTCACTCGCGATGGAGCAAAGCATGCGGACAACGATCAATATTGTGACCTGCGTGATTGGTATGTGCATCGCCGAAACCGTCGCGGCCCAGGCCTTTCAGGCTGCCGAAGACGTGCGATTCATATCGCGACTGGATGACTCGGAACAACACTACGTGATTCTGCAGCCGGAACAATTTGACGAAAATACCTCGCATGACGTCATGATCGCCTTGCATGGACACGGTTCGGACCGGTGGCAGTTTGTCACGAATACTCGTCCCGAATGTCAGGGCACTCGAGACATGGCATTGCGAAGGAATTTGATTTTCGTCTCGCCTGACTATCGAGCCAAAACATCCTGGATGGGCCCGGCAGCAGAAGCAGATCTATTGCAGATTCTGGATGAACTCCGCAAACGTTTTGAAATTCGCGATGTTATTATTTCAGGCGGCTCCATGGGTGGAACTTCTGCGCTGGCTTTTGCCGCGATGCATCCGGATCGCATTGATGGCGTTGTTGCTCTCAATGGCACCGCGAATATGGTTGAGTACCCGAATTTTGCAGAGGCGATTGCTGAATCTTATGGCGGCACAAAGACTGAAAAGCCCGACGTATATCGACAAAGATCCGCGGAGCTGTTCGCCGAACGACTGACAATGCCGCTCGCAGCGACCACTGGCGGAAAAGATACGCTGGTACCACCGGACAGTACGCTGCGGCTTGTGGCGAGTCTTAAAAAACACAGATCACCGGTCATCTCAATTCATCGCCCGGACGCCGGTCATGGTACGAACTATGACGACACCATTTCCGCGTTCCAGTTTGTATTCGATCAGCTGGACGCGAAACATAGAGCCACGGCACCTCGGCCCTGACGTCTGCTGAACCTTCAAATATCAGCATAACTCACCTGCGGCGTTCGTGGCAATTGACGAGTTAATTTGGTAGCCTCGGGGCGAGTCTTGTCCCTCCTGGCAATCGATAAGCGAGCATTCCCATGGTTGTGCTGCGGTGTCCACGTGGTTGGCGTTTCGGTGTTGTGATTGCAATAGGGGTGTTTCTCGGCGGCATTAGTGCCGGGCAAACTGAATCAAGAGCGGCTGACGAAGTCTCCGACGAAGAAGCCACACAGATCAAAGCTGCCGAACGGTTTCTCACTGTGCTGGAAAAGAATCCACGGCGAGGCACAGCGCTGGATCGAGTTTATGGCCATCATGTCGAATTCGGGACGCTCCATAAATTCATCGCCGGATTGAAAGATAAGACAGCGGCGGATGCTAAAGACGGCACGTCATGGATGTTGCGTGGTCTCTTCGAATCGCAGCGTGGCCAGGACGGTGATGCCGTCGATGCGTTTCGGCAGGCGGAGACGCATCGTCCGACTGATGCAATGGCGTCGTTTTATTTGGCTCAGTCATTGCTGCGCATCGGGCAGAATGAAGACGCCATCCTTGCCTTTGAACGTGCGATCGGTCGCAAGCCACAGCGGAACGACATGCTGGAAATCTTTCAGCAATTGGGTCGAGTTCACCAGCGGGCTCAGCGGACTGACGAGGCGATTCAAGTCTGGACGCGGCTTGAAGCACTCTTCCCGGATGATCCGCGAGTTCTCGAACAGATCGCCGTGATCCTTGCCGAAGAAGGCGACAACACGCAGGCGCTGAATCGGTATGAACGGCTGGCGAAGCTGGTGAAGGATGACTATCGCAAAACGATGTGTCTGATCGCCGTGGCGGAGTTGAAAATCAAGACGGGCCAGAAAGACAATGGGATTTCGGATCTCGAAAAAGTGCTGGGGGAACTCGATCCCGATAGCTGGATCTACAAAGACATTCGCCGCCGCATTGACGATGTGTTCCTCCGATCCGGCGATCAGGACAGCCTCGTCAAGTACTATCAAAAGTGGCTCGACGCGCATCCTGAAGATGTCGAAGGCATGGCGCGGCTGGCGAAGTTTCTCGCCCAATCGGCGCGAATTCCGGAAGCGACGCAATGGATGGAAAAGGCGCTGAAGCTGGCTCCGTCGAGAACCGATTTGCGGAAGTCCTTCATCGATCAGCTTGTCGATGATCAGCGGGTTCCGGAAGCGATCAAGCAGTACGAACAGCTGGCGGTCGCCGCGCCGGGGAATCCGGATTTCCTGCGAGACTGGGGCAAGCTGGTTCTGAAAGACAAGTCGCAGGATCTGGAAGTACGAAAGAAGGAAGCCGGTCGCATCTGGAAGCAGATCGTTGCCAATCGTCCGGATGATGCCATTACCACCGCACAGGTGGCCGATCTGTTTCGACAGTCGAATCTCAAC
>Ga0105046_10014222_pt1 | contig 12280 bp, 7 predicted proteins | sample MAT03_FD_78385 | JGI IMG/M metagenome (GOLD analysis project Ga0105046, IMG submission 78385) | Freshwater microbial communities from Lake Fryxell liftoff mats and glacier meltwater in Antarctica - MAT-03 (megahit assembly) | ecosystem: Environmental > Aquatic > Freshwater > Ice > Liftoff...
GACAGGAACTCCCGTTTTTTTGAATCAACTGCACTAGCAGGACCGTTGGGTGAGACTGAGATTCGCGGGAATCCTCGTTCGTCGAATAGCCAATTTGTGGGAGCTTGAAACTCCGATTTTATTCCTCGAATGGTTGGAGATTGAACAGCCAAAGACCAAGGCGAGAGGGTCAACCGATCGCCAAAAAAAGGGGTGCCGACCAATGCCAATTGTGAGCACTCCGAGAGCAAATCCGAGCCAACCAGCTTCGCAACATAGTAAGTTGACTTGAGTCGAATTGTCTCCGACGCATCGGTCGTAAGCTCACTTGGCCGGTCTTGACGTCTAGTTTCCGCATCCTTCTGAAGAAGTTTTTCTAGTGTGCGAATGTCGATTGCACTAAACGATTCAATACCTAAAGCGTCGAGGTCGCGACTTGGTACAAATACCCGTCTATATGGGATTCCGTTTGGCTCCAAATCGGCAAGCTGCGCGCTTCCAATTGCATGCGTCACAACAAAAATCCAAATCGCACCGAAACCAATAATCAATAGATTTTGGAAAGCGAGGGGTCGACGTGTCATTTCCCACCGTCTGCTTCTAGTGCAATTGTGGTAGACGGAGGTGGCTCGGCTGCCGAACCGAAAGAAGCCGATACCGCAATTGCACCAATAGGACTTGGCAACACCGCAGAACCAGATTGCGATGGAGTTCTCGTCGTCGGATTCACTGGAGAAGATGGACGCGAGACAAAGACGCTCCGACGACGGGCTCTCCGATCTACAACCCACTTCAAGATTGCATACAATGCTGCGACGACGAGCGCTGCGACAAAACATTGACTAAGTGCAATGGAAAGATCGAATACCCACTGCGAAAAAGCTAGACTTGCTAGCAACAAGGAAATGCCAACCCAGGGTTTTCGTACCCATTTGAATTCCATCAAGAGAAAGGACCCAACCAAAACGAACAATGCAACCGGTGCCCAAAGCAAAGTGCGGGGGGCCGTCCAAGCCCTCATCGGGATGGTATGGTCAAGTGAATAGAAAACGTATTGATTCGTTTTCTCACTGACAAATCGTTGGGATGTCGCACCGATTTGGCTCGAAATCGTTTCTTGGTTCAAGTCACTGGTTCTTTCAAACCATAGATCTTGCCATTTCCAATGGTACCCTGCGGACAGAGATGAGCTATTACCTATTAAATGTACAGTCGTGGGCACAACAATTTGCCAAATCAAAGGCGCCCGTGATTTGCAGTTGATGATTGAGGGAGATTCGGCTTGAAGCGACTTTAACCACTGCGAATTATTGGTTGACCAAAGAAACACTTCCACGACAAAAGTCCTTGCTGTCGATTCTGTTGAATCGGTTCCAGCAGGCGCCAATGCGATATCTACGCGGTTAGCGTTACTCGCGTTGAGGCTCGAGATCGCCTTCTTGCCGTTGACTAAGATCTCCGCGTTTGCGATGCGATTGGCTGGCAGACTCAGCGGGACTGATGATCCCCTCGTCTTTATTCTGAAGACGAACCGATCTCTCTTTTCTACTGCATTCACAATAGTCTGGAGCCAGACCGACTCGATGTCACACGTAGTGTCGTCCATCACGATCGGTACGCACAAGCTGCCAGAAAGTCGAGGCTCGAGTTGAGTGCGATTAAATGAAACGACCGATTGTCCGCCATTCCCACCCGTTGCGATCTCGTCTGCGCCACCGAGCGAAGTCTGCAGCACACAACGTACTCCAGCATCAACAACAACTCGACCTGCGTAATTGACGATGTTGACTGTGTCGTCCGGTTTGTCCGCCACTACCGAAGGCAGAAGCCACGAGAAGGCGGTTGGAGCTGACGATAGTTTCTCTCGATGAAGTATTCGCTTTCGCAAAACTAGCGTCCGATCCTGCTTTGAATCCGCGTAACCTTTTGGTGCTGGTAGATCAATCTGCAACCATGCAACTTCCTGATCGTTGCTAATCGAGTTGGCGGATACTGGAACGCCATCGACACTTATACGGAGAGGTCTCACTGCGGTGCCGATCGCATCCGAACTCAGTTCTTCCTCGAGCCAGTCTTTCGAAACTGCGATCCGTAATTTCTGGGCCAAACCGCCGCTGCAAGCCAAAGCCCAAGTTTGCGAAAAATCGATTTCCTCTTTGGTCACCGCCATGTTTGTCTCGACACCTGCCTGAACGGTCATACCTATAGACTCGGAACTCCCATGCCAATCCAACCAAGAGGGCGACTTGGCAACACGATATCTCAGGAGGGACTGTCGAACGGCCGATTGACTTGCTGCATTAACAGTCGCCACGCTTGGCGTCCTATTCGTTTCGCCAATCTGCTTCATTTGTTCCGGCAATCCGTCCGCTTCCTCTAATTTCAAAGTGGAGGACTGGACTGTCATGTCACCACCCACGGCAAGCGAAAGCCGTTGTTGCGATTCGGCATCTAGCCAAGAAAGCATTGGCAACGAAAATGCAATCGATGACTTTTGGCCTAGCTGATCTTGCCTTCGTTCGGTTGGTCGAGACAGTACAAACGATATCCCACGGGGTGATGAGCGAGTATTCTCCTCCTGCGTGTTTGGGATGGCAGTCAATGGACTTGACTCCAATGACATGCCCGTCGCATCGGGCGGAATGCGACTCGACGAAATGGTCCCGTTTTTGATTTGGTTTGCATCCAAGAGTTCGCCCAAACTTAGCGGGATCGACGTTGTATTTTGTTGGTTTCCTGACGCGGCCTGAGGGGAACGACTCTGAATAGCCACGAGATCCAAGTCGCGACCAGATGGCTGGAATTGAACTCGATCAACATCCCAACCTCGAACATCGAGTTGTAAAAAAGGGAGTAATCGCACATCCCCAAACATGTCAATTGAACCGCTAAGTCGAGTACCAGACGAATCGTAAACAATGCCGTACATCGCCTTTAAATCAGATGCAATTTCGCCCGAGTTCCATCGCCCCATCAACGGCTCGTTCTGTTGATTAAACCTAAATGAGTACGTGATGGTTTCGCTACCATCATTGGCAAGCGTTTGCCGAACGAATTGAATCCCCGATTGCGGCTCCCAACGAAACGCGACATTGCGAGGGACAGCGATATCGATGTTGCCAACGTGACGCTGTGTTCCTTCGACACGCAGCATAGAGAAAGCAACGTTTTCTTTATCGAGCAATTTCGAATCGATCGGGTTCGAACTCTGCCATTCGATCGGCAATTCAATCTCAGTCCGAGAGAATGATTCCTCAAATTCCAAGAGCAGCACTTGTTTGCCATTTTCAGAATTCGATTCGGATCTGCCAAAGCGATATCCGGAAAAGGATGCAGGAGCAGCTGGCGGTTCACGCCATTGACCTCCCTCTGGTAGCGTGATGAGAAACCGTCGACCACCTAACGCTTTGGGGCCGCGAATCGCTACGTTTGCAAATGCACGAAACCCGCTGGCGTCCAATTGCGGGGCATATTTTGTTTCGCTCTCAACTTCAATCGCTTGGATCTGAATCGCAACAGATTTTTTTGCCCAAGCTAAAGTGATTCCGCCCCCTTTGGTTCGAACTGTCGCAACCGACTTTGCCCCAATTTCTTCGAATGCTTCAACGACCTCGGCTCCATTACCAAACGCATTCATCTCCCATTGCCCAACCGGCAACTCGAATTGAATCACTGTCGTGGCATTTGGCAGATCCAGTCGAAGCGACTGACCTTGTGGCGATGTCTGTAGGTTGCACAAGCCCTCGAAATGCAAGTCACGTTTCCCCGCTTGGCCTGGAGAAACTCGCCAAACGTAGCCAGAATTAGAAACGCGAACTGGCGGAAACTCGGACACATCCTCGCCGCTCTTGCGCGACGGCTTCAATTGTAACGTCCCCAAGCCAATCGGAACGCTCAGCCATCGGCTATTGGGTTCGGAAACGTTTGCTTGTGCATCGACGACCAAATTCGCTATGGAACCATCGACCTGTATCGACAGTCGCATGTGCTCCAAAGCATCGACTGCGTTTTCCGCCGGAAGCTTGTTCTCGGTGCGAAGAAACCTTTCGAACTCTTCGTACCGCGAGCGAGGGACGAAAATACTCTCTCCCATTCCATTTCGCATAATCACCGCATCCGGACGAATACCCGGTACTAGAACGTCCGGCATTTGCTCCGGCAGCGGTAGGCGAGGCATCACATCCTCATCCTGCGCATGGCAATCCATCGGTTGATTCAAAAACGAAGCCACCAGGATCAATGCAAGTAGCCGCCACCGAATAAATCCGCGACGTCTTCTAGTTTTACAAATCGATGATGCCTGATTCAAACGCGAAACCAAATACTGCGAGGAGAATTGACGACTCGGATTGGGCAACCGAGGAATCGCCCAAGCCATCCATTTTACGCAATCCGCAAAGCCTGTGGTAACGAATTCGCCAGCGCGGCAAAGAAGCACCGCCTGATTGGCATCATTCTCGGAGGTTTATGCCGTCATGGCCGGCATAATCCTCGCATTCGAAACGCCTCTGTGGTTGCGATTAGGCTTCAGACTGCCAAACTGCACGCACTTTGTTAGGCGAGCGGTCGTTTAAAATCTAACTGTAAATTGGAGTGGCAATGCCCTGACAAGTGGCACGCCCGGAGGGTGGCACGCCCTGAGGTACGAAGGGCGTGCGAGTCGCTAGAAATCGATGACATGATTTCCACTCCCATCGCGTTCGCTCTGAGAGGCTGTCATTTTTTTGACCATTGCTTTCTTAAGGTCGGTCTTCAACGGAGAACATTCCTCCCCGTCCTCCTCCCATTCCGCCTCCCATTCCGCCGCCCATTCCTCCCATTCCGCCTCCCATTCCTCCTCCCATGCCACCACCCATTCCGCCCATACCGCCTCCCATTCCTCCCATCATTCCTCCGCCTGACATGATCGGGACGACCAAGTCGCCAACAGGATAGACGCGGACTACGTTGGCTGAAGTCTTCTTGCTCGTGATACGCATGACTTCGTCTTCAATCACGTAAGTTAATTGCAAGGGTTCAAGGATCAGCTTGAGAGCCGATCTGAAAGAAACAGTCGGCAGCTCGAGCGTGATCGGCTCGTCTGGCGTGATATTCTCTTCTTCAAGTGCTTTGTCATCAATGACAATCGGAATTCTGTAATTCTCCTTAAAGAACTTCATCACTCCTGACAACGGAAGGCCATTGAAAGAAACCTCGCCTCGCTCGTTGAGTGCTCTGTAAATCTCTCGTTCGGATTCTTTGCCGCCAGACAGGTCGATGGATCCGTACCGTTCAAGCCGGCGTGCACTCAACGCTTGCCAAACATCGGCTGGCGGATACCGAATTGGCGGGTCATCTACGAACGGAACCAGCGACTGCTCGTTTAGATAAAGCGAGTCGACAAAAGCTCTACTCCGTTTGTTGACCACATCGCGAATCAGTTGTTCGTTCGAAGCCATATTGGATTCGATATTAACCAGTAAATCGATAGTCGAACGCCTATCGATGGCCGTGATTTGAGGTGCGATTTCGTTGTTAGCGGCTGCAAACAATTGCTGCGCCATCAAAGAATTGTAACGTTCGACCAATTGCTGAACCGTACCACTTCTCCGTTCTGTCTCGGCAATCAATCGCTTCGAAGCGGACTGACTGGACTTGACTGCTTCTGTCCTCGAAATCTGTTCCCGCATCGTCACTTCGGAACGGGCTGCTGCTTGGATCGCAGACGACACTTGGGAATCAAGCCGGCTTCTCCCTGCAGCATCCAGTTCTGTCGCGCGATGAACTTGGTCCTGCAATGCTTTCAACGAAAGCTTGGTCGCCGAGGGATCGCGACTATTCCGCGCACTCGACAACTCACTTTTCACCTGGGCTTCCAACTGCTGAGCTACCACCCGCCGCAAACCCTCGTCCTCAGCAAGCAGATCGCCTGCGTTGGAAAGTTCACTGAAACCACCGTTCCCCACGATCGTGGTACTTGGCGAATCCGCGAATGGATCCGATGGCAATTGAGCCGAGTGGCTCACCGACAAAAACAAACCGAATCCCAAAACACAGGAAATCGGCCTTGCAAGCCTCCATCCCGGATGGCTTCCAAAACATAAGGTTAACATCATGGTTCCGTTCTCAATCGCTCGCTGAGAGGAGAAACTGACCCGCAGCGCGATCGGCTGCGAATTTCGATAGTGGCAATGCACTTACCGCGTTCTCGGTTTTGAGCTACTCCAAGTTTAGCTCTCCGTAAGTTAATGGAAGCAACATTAAATCATTACAAAGTTGATACCAAACCCGTTACGCAGGTTAAAATCTTTGTTTTTATCCTGTCGATCGTGTTAATCCTGTCAAAGCAACCGCCTCGCAAGCCGCGACCCAATTCGCATGGCTTTGGAACCCTTCTCGGTGAAATAGCATTTCCGTACCACCCGCGCGAAACTCGATGACCGAAAACCCGACTCGAACTTTATCTACGTAGCGCATCGGGACGTGCAGCCACGTTCGTCCTGTACTCCAAAAAACCACATCGTCATCGAACCAGCTAACGATGCGTTCTGGGTGGCCATCCGGTACCAGCAGATATCCCCGCGTTTCATTCGAAAACTGGCGCCTCGTATGCCACGTCCACAACAGGATTTGAAATAGGTACAGCAAAAAGATCAAAACAGGAACCAAACCGAATACGAACCAAACGGGTACCGTTTCCTCCCATGATTGATAAACATAAAAAGCGACCACAACTGCAGCGATCCAAGTCCCTCCTCCCGTGGAACCAACCCAGCGGTAGCCTTTCAATCGCATTTCCAAAAAACTTAAACGCTGGCTTTCAAGTACGCAAACGTGTGATCCAGTGCTCGGAGGTATGGCTTGCAAGAATCCGGTCTGCTTCAATGCAAGCGTATCCAAAACAGTGTGCCAATCCTTTTCCAAGAAACTGGACGTGGGTATCAATGCAAACGGACGACGCAGGGCTCGAATCACATAAGCGTTGCGACTAAGGTGTAGTGGCAAATCCTGGCTCACCAATTGGATACCAAGATCCCCATGCCAAATCGTCGTGAAGGCCGCCGAGAAGGTGCCATGCACTCGGCCCAAAAGCCATGGTCGCCTGTTGATCAGTCCCCTCACCTTGAGAGACGTTACGAAAGGCACGTACGAGACCAACGCCAAAAACATCCCCACCAATACAGTCGCCAATCCAGTCGCTACTGCAGGAAAATACCAATTCGGATACCGCAGTGGTGACCACAACGCAGTAAAGAATGAGCGGAACAAAGGAATCGCAACGAAGAGTCCAAAGATCGCTGGAAAAATAAGCGTAGAGAGCGGCGTTGCGGAGTAAGCTCGAGCTAAATGACGCGCCGTTACTTCCCCGCTGAACTCGACTTGTACAACGGAAGAACCAGGTTCCTCGGATTCGAGTTTAGTTACCCCAGGTGCGGCGTAAGGATTGATTTCGCTTTGATTCTCAGAGCTGATTTCGTGTACCTCCCTACATCGAGTCGGTGATCCAATTTCGCAGCATGGTCGCTGCAGCATCGGGATTCTCTCGTACCATCGCCGTCAAATCGTTCTTGATGTCGCCGCCCGTCGTTCGAAGTCTCGGCGGAGCCGTCTCACCACCCTCGACCTGCGGATCGAAGGCATCGTTTTCTTCATCGGTCAGTGAACTCAAATTGATATCGACCGCGTCATCAAGCGGCAAATCAAAACCGCGTTCGAAGTCGCGATCATTGGAAGCGGGAATCGTCTTGGCGAAACTGCGAAGCGATAGCAATGCAGCCAGGACTAGCCCTATTAGAACCAATGTTTGCCAAGATTGCGACAGCCACACCATTGACGTTGTTGCAAGCGATGCCTCTGGCGGCTCCTGGACCGGGAAGTCAGTATAAGAATCGACCGTAACACGTGGCAATTTGTCCTCGCCTGCGGCTACTTTCGGCAATAGCGGGTTGATCTTTCCCTGAATGCTGCGTTCCGTTTCCTTCTGAATCAACTCTAAATCGGCGGGTGTCATTTCTGGCATCTCGCTAGCCTGTTTCGTTGGATTTAGTTCCCGCCATTTGTATGTCGCAGCCTTTCGATAGTAGGAAAACGGAATCGAAACGGAAACGGAAACCTGCGTCGTTTGGTGGCCAACGGTTTCCTTTTTCGTGAGCGTGTTTCCTGTCACGCTTTTTTCGCTTTCAAATTGCTCCTTGGATTCCATGTTTTGGTCTGGGTTGCTAAGCGATTGCCCTTTGTTGGATATGGCGTTTGGATCGGTACCGGGGCGACCACCCGGCTGCATCCGCTGTGATTTAGCATCTTTCTTGCTGGTGGCCGATTGGATTTTCGTCGGCTTTTCGTTGAAGCTTAGAGTTTCCGTCTCTTCGCTTGCCATCGGGTCGAGTTCAACATTGACGTCTAATCGAACATTGCCGTAGTCCGTCAAAAGTTTCTCTGCTCGAATGCGGTATTCCTGTTCCTGTTGACGTTTCAACTGATAGTACTTGGATTGCTGCATCGATACCGGATCGTCGCTTAGTTTCATCGTCTCGCCATTGCAGTAAAGCGCAATGTCGGACTGCTTCAATCCAGCGAATGACTTCTCGACAAAGCTAATAATGGCACGCCGTCGGTCGCCGCTAAGCTCCTTGCTCCCCTTGGTTTGAATTGCGACGCTGGCTGTCTTGATTCGATTCGAAGCAAATCCAATTCGGTCTTCGCTGTAGGTAATGTACGCATCGTAAATCATCGGGTCCATGCGTTTGATTGCGTCCGAGAGATCTTTAAGTTTTCCGGACAAAAGCTTAGCTTGCGTAGTCTGAGTGTTATCCAACATGCTGCCGCTGTTGAGTGCCTTTTCAACGGCGTTGCCCATTCCGTCGGGAATTGCTTTGCCCTCAGAAATGGCTTTGTAATAAACATCGCTCGACGCCTTTGGAACGCGAATCCGATTGCCAATACGTTCAAAACCACGTAGCCCGGAGTTCCCAAGCGCAAACTCAATTTTGTCGAGTGCCTCCTCGCTCAGTGGCTTGCCATCTAAAAGGTAAACCATGGTGCCACTGCCCGTAACCGAGCCCTGAATTAAGAATACCGAGCTCACGCCAATACCGATGACAAGCAGAATCGCCATCAATTTGGATTGAGGCGTCATACCCTCAAAGAGCGACCGCATTTGCTGAACGAATTGATTGAACTGATTCATATGTTGCTGTACCGCCGAAGCCGACTAGACGTGGATTGAATTAAGCTCTTGATATGCGTCCATCAGTTTGTTTCGAATCTGAACGAGCATTCGAAAAGACATATCAGCCTTCTGCATACTCGTGAAGACTTCCGCTTGATTGACGTCGCCGCCAGTCAACAATTGCTCCATCTGGCCGTCTGCCGACATTTGCATGTTGTTCACTTTGGCCACTCCATTGACAAGCATGTCGGAGAACGGGCTACCAGATCTGACGTTGGACGCCGCACCCGAAGCAGCACCGTCGGACTTCAAGTTCGCACGTTGCAGAAAACGCGCGGCTTTATCTGCGTGTTGGGCTAACAAGGATTCGGATCGAATTTGCATGGAGAATTATGCCAAAATGCTCAAGGTCTGTCGGGCAATCCCTTTAGTAACTTCCATCACGCCAATGTTCGCTTCGTAGGAGCGAGAGGCTTCCAAGGCATCGACGAACTGCTCATTCATATCGATGTTCGGATACGCGACATATCCTTTCCATTTCCCCTCGGTGATGGCAAGCGGATGCTCCGGCTGGTAACGATGCAGCGGCTCGGATGCATCAATTTCGACCTTAGCAATTTTAACGCCAGCTGCCCCCCCCTCCGCTTGCTCCTCACCCGTTTCAAAGACAACGAAACGCGGTTGGTACGGTTTGTTTTCGCCCGCCTCGTTTTTCAACGTCGACATATTCGCGATATTGCCAGAGATTGTATTGAGCCGAACGCGTTGCGCCACCAAAGCGCTCGTGCTAATATCCATTGCAGAAATCATATTTGATCACCTCCTGCGATCACTATTTTTTGAAACACGAAGTTCCACAAAGATAGGCTTTAGCAAATCCAGACATTTAAGCCAAGATCTATCGAAAAGATTTCCGTTCAATCAAGTGCTAGCTCCGGCAAGCTGTCTTGCCTTAAAAAGGCCTACGGGTTTATCCCTCAGCTTTACCCACATTTCAAGACCACACGAGAATCGAAATCTGATTGGATTTGAGCGAAACCAATGCGATTTCTCCACCTCGCCCCCCTATTTCCTCGGGATCCTCGGGAGGAGAAGGGCAGAAGAAAATCTCTAGCGCCGTTCCGCTCACAAAGTGAGTGACTTGCTCGCGTTGAGACGCCTAAATCGAATGGGGAATAGCTTCGCTCGATTCGGAAGTACCGTCACTTTGGTAGGGTCGATAGCCTTGCATTTTGATGTCAAACGGGCCGGCCACTTCGTAGTCGATTCCTCGCCAGTTGAAACGTTTAAGGAAAAGGCAGCAGAGCAGCGCCCACGTATACGTCCATTGTGTTACCCATCCAATCCACAATACAACGACAAAATTTGACTTGCCCGGCCAACTCACATCTTCACCGCGTGCTTTGGCGATGGCAAAGACCGCCCTCTCCATCCATGGGAGCATGCTCGTCACGCAAACATGAAAAGTAAAAATTGCCAGGAACACTAAACCAGCACCCATGAAGTCGGCTTGGAAAAGAAGTGCGATGCCGCTTGCTATCCCCCACAATAACACCAGCGAGGAGCTGATCCCATGTCCGACCACCAGCAACCAAAATGGATGGTAAAGTCTAGCTGCAAGCAATTGCCGCTTCACCCAGCTGTTAAAAGAGGAAACCGAACATTCCTCTCGATTGACCATCATCAAGGAAGGGACAAAGGCTACTTTTTGGCCTATTGTCAGCAACTGAGTCCGGACCATTGTGTCTTCGCCATAAGCGTGGCGCCAACGATCGAGCATACCGGATCTGTGAATCGAATCCATCTTGATGGCCAGTGTCCCGCCCCACGCGATTTCATACCAGTACATTTGAACGATAGCGGCAGCGTTCCATATGTACCGGATCATCGAACCACGACCGCAAAGGGTCGGTCGGTACCAACGATTCCCGGTTGCCGCCCCGACGTTTTTGGGAACCAGCGCGGTCGCCAATTCTCGCAACCATTTGGGATGCGGAATTGTATCTGCGTCCAAGAGAGCAATCATCTCAATCGAGGCGGGAAATCCTTCAATCGCTTGAACGAGACTTGAACACTTGAGACTGCACGTTGTCAGCGGTGAGTCCAGGACTTCGATTCGAAAGCGTTCGAAGTTAGAATCTGCGAGCGCCTTTTTTAAGATGGGCATGGCTGGGTCGTCGGCATGGTCGACCATGAACCGAACTTCATAGTCCGGGTAGTCTTGTGCGAGCAAACCATCGATACACTTGGTCAGAAATGGATCGCCCCCTCTCAAGCACAAAATCACGACAGCCTTTGGACAGAACTCGTTTTCGAGAAGCGGTTGTCGCCACTTTCTTAACCTATATACAAATCCCGCGACCAGATAAAACTGAATCAGTGCAGACGCGAGCAAGATCCCAAAAAGCGCAAGATGAATCGTGCTCATTTGATTTCGTTTCCGTATCCTGGACTGACTTTAGGATACCCGCTCCCGGTTGCCATGAACCTGTGGTTCAAAGGTCATGATGTTTGACATGGGAAAGAGTTGTTCCACCGCATGTCGAGTCTTGGCTTCCTTTGGACCTGCTACGAGCTTTCGGAATTCCGTTACGCTTAACTTTAGAAGCGAATCCGCATCGGCCTGCACTCCGTCGGTACAAGCCAGCGTACCATCAGGCAGCAGTCCTAGAGTCCACTGACCACCACCCGGTCCGACCAAATCAATGGACACGCGACTCGTCGTCTTTCCGTAGTTTATATCGTCGGCTACGTGAAACTCCCTAAAGTAATCAGCGGCATGCCAAGGAACCACCGCCGCCTCGCTGCGTCGCTTTCCCCATCTATCTTCTTCGCCGTAGCTGATGTAAGTATGTATCATCGCTTCATCGATTGGCGGGCAAGGCATGTGGCCAGCAAATCGTTTTAGGTTTGTGGTGTCGAACGTTGGGTCCGTACTTTCGTAATTGTTGTACATGGCCAACCCTGGCAACGATGCGGCTTCCAATTCGTTGTAGGTGGCGGGATCGATATCCTTGTATCCTATATACTCAATTCCTGTCGAGCTAAAGAATGTGTAGCCCGCATCCGTCAATTGCCTAGCTGTCAAACAGACGTCAGGGGCCAAGTTAAAAGTGTGGCCGTGTGCTTCTGGAGTTAAAAACAGGTGAGTCA
>Ga0105046_10014225_pt1 | contig 12278 bp, 9 predicted proteins | sample MAT03_FD_78385 | JGI IMG/M metagenome (GOLD analysis project Ga0105046, IMG submission 78385) | Freshwater microbial communities from Lake Fryxell liftoff mats and glacier meltwater in Antarctica - MAT-03 (megahit assembly) | ecosystem: Environmental > Aquatic > Freshwater > Ice > Liftoff...
CCAATACGAGTGCAGCATCGTTCTGCCAGTTCTGTGGGCGTTCCTTGGTGAAAGCCCCGGCGTTGGTAGCGAAAGCAGCGCCGAAGGTGCTACCTCCCTTACTTTGCTTGGACTGCGGCTCCGAGAACCCGGGCGAGACAAATTTTTGCTTTGAATGCGGCAGCCGCCTTCGAAGCCCTTCTTCAGTTGTGCCACCGCCTACGGCGGTTGCGGGTCCCCGCCGAGCGAGATTGGTTGCTGTTCGTCGAGACGGCAGCGACGGAACGACTTATCCCTTTGAGCAAAGCCAAATGGACATCGGACGAACGGAGGGTGACCTTCGATTCGATGATCCACACTTGGCGGCCCGCCACGCCAGGCTCATTCGAGAATCGGGCGGATACGTTCTCGTTCCACTTGAACTTCGCAACGGGGTCTATCTGCGCATTGCCAGCCCCACCCCACTGACCTCAGGCGACTATTTGCTGGTTGGAAAGCAAGTTCTGCTGTTCGAGGAGATCCCTTCCGCCGAAAGGACGCTTCCTCCCGGTATTGAGCAAGGCGTGGTTTTGTTTGGCACGCCCACCAGGCCACCTTGGGGGCGTCTGCGCCAGATGACAGCAGCGGGCACCGCCCGGGACATTTACCACCTGACCCGGAGCGAAACGGTGCTCGGCCGGGAGCAAGGTGACATCGTTTTTTCAGGAGATGAATTTATGTCGAGACGCCACGCAGCAATTCGCGTAAAATCCGCGGGATTTGAGCTGGAGGACCTCGAAAGTTCAAATGGCACTTTCCTCCGGTTGCGGACGCAACACGCACTTTGTGGCGGAGAGATGCTTCGGCTAGGCGACGAACTCCTACGCTTCGAGTTATTATAGGAGCGCTTCCTTGCTTACTCCCCTTACCACCACCCCATTTTTCTCATTCCCGGCCCACAGGGGCTGTTGCTCGGGGGATCTGTGCTCATGAGCCAAGACGACGGACAGCAGCTGCCTTCTGCGGCCCCGGTCGAAACAAAAACGGAAACCCCTCCCGTGGGATCCGGAGTGCAACTTTCGGTCTTCGGCCGAACAGATGTGGGGCTGATTCGTGAGCACAACGAAGACAACTTCCTCGTTGCGCATTTTGAAGCGGATCTGCGGACGAACGAGATGGCCTCTCCAGAATCCTTTGAGCTCAGCCCAAGAGGCGCTGTGTTCTTGGTGTGTGACGGCATGGGCGGGGCTGCCGCCGGTGAGGTGGCTTCGTTGATGGCGGTCGATTCAATTTCTTCGGCGATGGCCTCGAATTCACCAAGCACGCGTGACGAGTTCGCGCGCGGCCTTCGGCGTGCGGTGGAAGACGCCAACGATAAGATCTACGCCCAGTCACGCGACAACCAAAGTGAACGCGGCATGGGCACCACGTGCACAGTTGCCGCTTTGTTAGACGGAACTTTGGTGGTTGGCCAGATCGGCGATTCGCGATGCTACGTGGTCCGCAAGGGGCGCTTGGCCCAAGTGACCAAAGATCAGTCGCTGGCTTGGCAACTTATTGAAGCCGGCGCTATGACCCCTGAAGAGGCAAAGCAGTTCGAGCACGCGAACATTATTTTGCAAGCGTTGGGCGTGCAAGAGCGCGTGGATGTTGTTCTTTCGCAAGTGCCGTTGCGTCGCGGCGACGTGGTTCTTATTTGTTCAGACGGCCTTCATGGCCCTGTGGGCGATGAAGAAATTATCGATATCCTGCGGGCTGAGCCCGATATCAAACGAGCCGCGGATATGCTGATCGCGCGCGCTCTTGAACACGACGGGCCTGACAACGTCACCGTTGTCTTGGTGAAGGCCGAGGGACCAAGTCTTCCTGAGCCAACCGAAGCCGATCTCGTCGAATTCATCGCGTACGACCCCGGCAGGATTGTTGGTGAACGTCCTGAGGCCCCTGAAAAGGCGACACAGGAAGTGACCGTTCCGCGCGAGTTCATCTCGATGACGAACGACGGCGGTTTGAAGACACTGCAAGATATTCCTGTCCCGCGCAAACCAGGATCGAATTCAGGGAAAGATTCAGGCAATCGATCCGTTATCACCTTCGCAATCCTAGTGCTGCTGGTTGCGGTGGTGTCCGGATTGTTCCTGCACTTCGATAGAGAGCGAGCGTTGGAAGAGGAACAAAGCCTCGCAGCGCCCGTTAGTCCTTCTGCTCCTACCCCTTCTGAAACTCCCCCTGCTGCCCCCACGACACCGTGACAGCCTCTAAGGCCAAACCCGATACCGCGTGTCCAAAATGCGGAGCTGCCGTTGAGTACGGAGCGCACTTCTGTGGTGAATGTGGCACGCGCATGGAACACGTGGCCCCCTTGTTGGCGCTAGCGCCAGAGCGGACCCCAAGCCCAGTTGCGGATCCTGTAGCCCTGGGAAATAAGTCATATTCCAAAGCGCGTTCCGTGGACAAGCTCGTTGGTCGAACCCTCAATGGTCGATACCTAATTGAGAAAAAGATCGGCGAAGGCGGCTTCGGCGCGGTTTTCAAAGGCAAGCAGTTGGCAACGGGCCGCGAGGTTGCGCTAAAAATTCTTCACCCGCACAACGTTGGTGATGCGACAGTTGTCGCGCGGTTTAGGCGTGAGGCTGAAGCCTGCTCGAAGTTGCGTGATCCTCACACCGTCATCACCTACGACTTTGACGAAACAGAAGATGGCGTGTTGTTCTTGGCTATGGAGTTGTTGTCAGGCAAGAGTCTGCAGCAGCTGCAAAAGGCTGAGGGAACCTTTGCGCCCCTTCGCGTCTTAGACATTCTTGATCAGGTGGGCCAGGCGCTGGGCGAGGCACACCGCCTGGGTATTGTTCACCGGGACATGAAGCCTGAAAACGTTATGATAGAGACCCGCAATGGGCAAGATCACGTCAAGGTTCTAGATTTTGGTATTGCCAAGATACTTTCTGGAGACGCCGCACGGGGCCCCGCATTGACCGCGATTGGCCAAACGGTAGGTACCTTGGAATTTATGTCACCAGAACAGCTGCGCGGCAAAGCGCTTGACGGCCGATCCGATATCTATGCGCTGGGCATGATGACCTTCGAGATGTTGACGGGGCAACTGCCGTTCAAGAACGCCAAAAGTTCAACGGAAGTGATCGAATTTCATCTCCACAAGCAAGCCCCTGCCCCATCACAAATGCGTGACGATCTGAAGATCCCCGCGTTCGTTGATGAAGTGGTGCTCAAGATGGTTGCGAAGAAGCCAGAAGATCGCCACGCCAACGTCGAAGAAATGCGCGACCACATCGCCAAGGTGATTTCCGACGCCGACGGAGCGGTCAAACGCAAAGAAATTATGCGCGTAGCCGCTGTGGTTGGTGGGCTTTTGTTGGTTGTCGCGACGGCCGTCTACTTCCTCAGCCGTTAAGTCGTGGAAATGGGGGAAAGGCCCCCGATCCCAGCGTCACTTGATTCGTGTAAAGAAGCGTGTCCAACGAATGGCGTCAAACCATCCGCGAGCGTTGTCGGTCACCGCCGGAGCGCGGGACCACCAAACAATCAGGGCGCGACCCTTGATGAATTCGACGGGCACTGTTCCCCACACCCGCGAATCATTAGAGTTATCGCGGTTGTCGCCCATACAAAACACCTTCCCAGGTTCAACTTTCCTTGGGCCGAAGTTCTCTCCCTCGCGGTAGTAGATCGTGTCGTGTGATTTGTCGCCCAGTTGTTCGACCCACAATTCGCAGGTTGAAAATGCACGCTCGTCTTCGGGGCTGCACTTGCCTGGAACATTTTCGCGTGGCATCGGCTTGCCGTTGATGAATACTTGGTTCATTCGGACTTCAACGATGTCGCCTGGAAGGCCCACAACACGCTTGATGTAGTCAATGGAGGGATCGTTTGGGTATTTAAATACGATCACATCCCCCCGTTTTGGAATGCCGAAATCTATGACTTTCTTGTCCGTGAACGGCATGGTGACGCCGTAAGAGAACTTCGCGACGAAGATATGATCGCCCACCAGCAAAGTTGGGATCATTGACCCAGATGGGATCTGAAAGGCTTCAACAACAAAAGCACGTAGGAAGATAGCGATGCCTACGGCAACACCTATCGACTCTGCGTATTCGCGAAATGCAGATTTTCGCGCAAACGAAAGATGTTTGGTCATCCTCTCATCAAGGCCAATAAGTGCCTCGCGTAGTTTGTCGAGCTCAGGTGTCTTCAACGCCGTATCAACGCCCTGCATGTACATTTGCAGTTCTTTAGTGGCCGACTCTGGAACCAAGTATCCACGGCGTTTTAGGATGCGGCGGCATTCGGCCAACGCATGCCTGGCCTCAAGCTGGGTTCGCTTGAGCAATCGCTGATTTTGCCAATTTGTAATGAATCCGCTCATGCGTCTGCTCGCTCTTTAATCGACCTTCAAAATGGCCAAGAAGGCCTCTTGGGGAATGTCAACGCTGCCAACCTGTTTCATGCGTTTCTTTCCCTCTTTTTGCCGCTCGAGCAACTTACGCTTACGCGAGATATCACCGCCGTAGCACTTGGCCGTAACGTTCTTACGCAAAGCCTTGATTGTTGTTCGCGCGATAACTTTCGAGCCAATCGCTGCTTGAATGGCAACATCGAACTGTTGTCTAGGAATCAGCTCCTGCATCTTTTCGCAAAGGTCGCGTCCTTTTTCGTAGGATTTGTCGCGGTGAACAATCGCTGACAGTGAATCGACCTTCTCATTGTTGACCAAAAGGTCAAGGCGAACCAGATGGGCAGGCTTATAGTCGTTAGGTTCATAGTCCATGCTGGCGTAGCCACGGGAACTTGACTTAAGCTTGTCGAAGAAGCCGTATACGATCTCGGTCAACGGCATGTCGTAGCGAATGATCACGCGAGACGCGCTGATGTATTGCAAACCAGTTTGTTTGCCTCGGCGATCTTCACACAACTTCAAGATCGCACCTATGTATTCAGGCGGAGTGTGAATGGTGCAAGCAATGATCGGCTCATCCACCCTTTCGATGTCACCTTCAGTGGGCAACTTCGCCGGGTTGTCGAGTTCAATGACTTCCCCAGTGGATCGAAGCACCACACGAAACCGAACAGTTGGTGCGGTGGTGATGAGATCAAGATCGAACTCTCGTTCCAAGCGTTCCTGCACAATTTCCATATGCAGAAGGCCTAGAAAACCACAGCGAAATCCGAACCCCAACGCTTCAGAGGTTTCCGGTTCCCATGAAATAGAAGCGTCGTTGAGATGCAGCTTTTCAAGGGCATCTCGCAGATCGCTGTACCGAGCGGAATCAACCGGAAAAATACCCGCGAATACCATCGGCTTGGCAGGCTTGAACCCGTCCAACGGAACCTCGCAGCGGCGGCCGGTTTCTGTAATCGTGTCGCCAACCCGCGCCAAAGCAACGTCTTTGATGGCCGCCGTAATGAAACCCACTTCTCCAGGGCCAAGCTCCGGGACTTCGCGGGCAAACGGAGCGAACGCGCCAATGGTCTGAAGCTCGAAATCGCGACCTGCGGACCACAACAGGATTTTCTGCCCGTGCTTGATGGTGCCTTCGAAAACGCGCACCAACATCACAACGCCGCGGTAAGTGTCGTACCAGCTGTCCAGCAGCAACACTTTCAAAGGTCCGTTGGGATCTCCCGTGGGAGGTGGAACCTTTGCAATAATGGCTTCCAAAATTTCGCTGACGCCACGACCATCTTTGGCGGACGTTAAGATCGCTTCACTGGCATCAATACCAATAACGTCTTCAATCTGTTGGCGAACGCCTTCTGGATCTGCTGCGGGAAGGTCAATCTTGTTGAGCACCGGCACGATCGCGAGGTTGAGCTCAACAGCCATGTAAACGTTGGCCATCGTCTGCGCTTCAACGCCCTGCGAAGCATCGACAACCAACAAGGCGCCTTCACATGCCTTCAAGGACCGAGACACTTCGTAGTGAAAGTCAACGTGGCCAGGGGTATCGATGAGGTTCAACTCATAGGTCTCGCCGTCTTTGGCCTTGTACATCAAGCGAACCGTCGCCGCTTTGATCGTGATGCCACGCTCACGCTCAAGGTCCATGCTGTCCATGAACTGTGCGCGCTGCTCGCGCGATGTCAGTGCGCCGGTCTCGTCTAACAAGCGATCCGCAAGCGTGGATTTGCCATGGTCAATGTGGGCGATAATTGAAAAGTTACGGATTAGCCGCGTTTCGATGGTCACAGAGTTCTACTTGCGCAAGCGAGGGGTGGGAAAATGTCCTACTTCGACTTTGGCATATTTAGCAAGAGTTGCTGCTGTCCGGGCAGGTTGTGCTTTTCCCGTTCCAACATCAAATCGATGCCTTGACGGATATATTCCGCCACGGGCACCTTCGTGCGGTCATGCAAGGCCTTCAGAAGTTCATTCTGTTCGGGCGTGATGTAAACGGTCGTGGAGATCTTGTTCCGCGCCATGGCCGAGACCATGCATGACCATATGTGAATAGTCAAAGGGGCAAAATTTCCCTCGAGTCCGTGTGCATTCTCTTGATGCCGCGGGGCTTTCGCCTTACCGTAGGCGTCATGATGCAAAGCGATTTCGGGGCCGTAGCGAGCAATGGCCGTTTTAGGTCTCCTATTTTGTTGGGGTCGGCCCTTCTGGCTGGGTTGGTCACTGTCGGCTGCGGAGGCTCCCAAAAGACGGGAACGGCCAGTGCTGCCACCACCGCTGCCGACGCTTGGGGCACCGCAAACGTTGACCGTAGCCGGTGCAAAGAAGGTGGCAAGCAAGTTGTCACAGCGGATACCAACCAAGACGAAAAACCCGACGTCTGGAAGTTTTATGCCGAAGCTGCCGGTGGCCAGGCTTTGACCTGCAAACAAGTGGACCTCAACGTCGATGGCAAAGTCGATTTGGTTGATCACTACGGCGCCGACCAGAAGGTCGAAATGTCGGAATTCGACTTGGATTTCGACGGCCGCTTTGATCAGACCGTCTTTTTCAACGCTGGGAAAAAGCATCGACTTGAACGAGACATGGATTTCAACGGCAAGCCTGATTACGTTGAATTCTACGAGAACGGCAAAGTGGTTCGCATCGAACGCGATTCCAACGGCGATGGCCGCGTAGATGAGTGGCAATACTACGAAAACGGTAAACTCGACCGAATCGGTTACGATACCAAAGGCACAGGCAAGGCCGACAAGTTCGACCGCGCTCCTGAGGAAACCGCAGCAGCAACACCAGAACCCTCTCCAGCGGCCGCTCCAGCAGGTGTAGAGCCCCCTGCAGGCACCCAGCCTCCTGCAGCTCCCTAAACTGCGCTTAGGCCCCTGGGGCTTAGGTCGAAAGAAACAAAAAGGCCGAAGGACACTGGTTCCTTCGGCCTTTTTGTTATTGGGTTGTTTTCTGTGGTGGATCAGGGACTCGAACCCCGGACCTCGCGCGTATGAAACGCATGCTCTAACCAACTGAGCTAATCCACCGAAAGGGAGACGCGATTTTGCTCAAGGGTTTGGTTCTGTCAAGAGTTTCGCGACGATTCGCGCACTTGTGGGCGGCTTTCCTTGACGGTTCCATGGCCGCGCCCTTATAAATCTTCCCAGGCATGCGTCTTTACAGCACGAAAATACCGCTCATTGGTTCCGAGGTCATCAAGGCCCTTTTGGAAGACGAAGCGATTGCGGTAAGCGATCGTGGAGAGGCGGAACTCGATGTTCAGGCCGTCCTAAAGGAATACTTGAGGCTGGACCGAGAAGTTACCGACAAGGCCAAAGACCTTCTGCAAAGCAAGGGCCTGCCCTATGACCAGTTTGGCCGCATTAAGCGCTCCATCGCCGAAGAAAAGAAGTTTGCGCTCGGTGACGAAGGCCTCACTTGGATCACTGACCAGCTGATCGAATCTCTTTTGAACTCACCCCACATCGATGAAGTGTTCGTCGAAGATTCTGTCTTGCGTCGCACAATGGTCCAAGTGATCAAGCGCCACATGGCAGCCGATGGCGAATTGGATGTGGAAGTTCGACGCCGCATCAAGAACATGGAAGAGGGCACGGCCACGTGGGAGGTCGAGTACTCAAAGGCGCTTGAGCAGATCAAACGCAACCGCGGTTTGGATTAGTTCCGAACTGGCGACCAACTCTCCCTAAGGCAGTCTCCCTTCTGCCCTACCCCAACCTCGCGAGCGCAGTGTCGACGTAGGAATCAATGCGCCCTTCGAGAATCGCCTGCCGGGCACCGCGAACCAGATCCAAGTAAAACTGCAGGTTGTGCAGCGTTGCCAACCGGTAGTAAAGGATCTCCTTTGCCCTGAACAAATGGGACAAGTACGCCCTGTTGTAGCGAGTGCAAGCCTCGCATGGGCAGCCTTCCACCACCGGCCTTCGATCTGTTTTGTGCGCCGCATTGCCAATGTTCAGGTGGCCGTCTGGGGTAAACAGATGGCCATTGCGTGCGTTGCGCGTGGGCATCACGCAATCGAACATGTCGATGCCTGCCCGAATGCAAATCAAAAGGTCACGAGGCGTGCCCACTCCCATTAAGTAGCGAGCGCGATCGCGGGGCATCAGTGGCGCCATGGCCTTGACCACTTCATGCATTATTGGTGGAGGCTCACCTACGGAAAGTCCTCCCAGGGCCATCCCATCAAAACCAAGCGGCGCCATCTGTTCCAAGTGGCGTTGGCGAAGATCAACGTGGGTTCCTCCTTGAACAATGCCGAAACGTAGCTGCCCGGGTGCGGGAGCCACGGTAAGGCAACGGTGGGCCCATCGGGTGGTCCGGTCCATTGCCGCTATTACCGCTTCGCGGGGAGCATCAGCGGGCGGGCACTCATCGAAGGCCATGGCGATGTTGCTGCCCAATTGGGATTGGATCTGCATCGCGCTTTCCGGGGTGAATCGTTGCGCGCTACCGTCGATATGGGATTGAAAAGTAACCCCGTCGTCGTCGATCTTGCGCCGCGCTGCCAAGCTGAAGATCTGGTAGCCGCCAGAATCAGTCAGGATGGCACCCTTCCACGACATGAAACCGTGAAGTCCACCCAAATCCGAGATGAGTTCAGCACCAGGACGCAGGGCCAAGTGATACGTGTTGCCCAAAATGATTTGGGCGCCCAGCGTTTCCAGGTCCCCGCTTGATAGGGATTTGACCGTGGCCTGGGTGCCAACGGGCATGAACACCAGCGTCAGCACGTCGCCCCGAGGTGTATGAAGCCTGCCAGCGCGGGCGTTTCCGTCGCGAGCTTCTTCAATGAAAACTTGCGGGCTCATGGTGAACTCTTGCTTGTTTGTGGCCACGGCGAGATGAACATAGCGTCGCCATAGCTATAGAAACGGAATTTGGCGTCAATCGCAGCGCGGTAGGCCGCCAGCGTCTTTGCCTGCCCGGCGAACGCAGACACCAACATCAGCAAAGTTGATCGCGGCAGGTGAAAATTCGTAAGCAGATCGGTCACGATCTGGAAGGAATCACCCGGCTTGATGAAGATGTCGGTTGAACCTGCGCCAGGGGCAAAGCCTTTGCAGGCCGAGCCTTCTAAAGTGCGCACCACGGTTGTTCCCACGGCTACAACAGGCCTGCCTTCGGCTTTCGCCCGAACGATGGCCTCAAAACTGGCTTTCGGAATGTCGTATTGCTCGAAATCCATTCTGTGTTCGTTGATATTGTCGACTTGCACAGGGCGAAAGGTACCGGGCCCGACGTGCAAGGTCACCGTAACGACTTCGTGCCCCCGGGCCCGAATTTCGTCGAGCAACTCCGGCGTGAAATGCAGGCCTGCCGTTGGTGCGGCTACAGCACCCGGGACCTTCGCAACAACTGTTTGGTAGCGGTCCAAATCGTGTGCCGTTGTCGTATCGCGAGACGGCTCTTGGCCGGCGTCCTGCATCTCTAAACGCCTTTGAGCCTCAATGTAGGGAGGCAGCGGCACCCTGCCGAACACGTTGGCGGCGTCCAAAACGCTGGCGTAACTGTGGCTTTGTAGGGCCACTTTGTAACTACCCTGGGTTCCTGGTCCAAGCACCCACCCTGTGAAGTCTGGAGCAATCTGCAGCTCCATGCCCTCTGCTTTAGCCCCCAACCCCTTGGCCATGACCTCCCAGGTCTGTTGGAACCCATGTCCAACCATACGATCTGGAGGGCTCTCCTCGGGCAACGGGCGAACCAGCAGCAATTCCACCTTTCCTCCCGTTGGCTTGCGTGCGTCTAACCTTGCGGGTATGACGAGGGTGTCGTTCAGGACCAACACGGACTTCGGACGAAGCAATTCCCCGAAGTGCTTGAAAACACTAAAGTTGAATCCTTCTCCATGTCGGTCCAGAATCAGCAACCGAGACGCATCCCGGGTTAATGCCGGGTGTGAAGCGATTTGTTCAGGTGGTAATTCGTAGTCAAAGTCGTCGATTCGCAGGTAGTATTCCCCCCGTTTTGGTAAAGCAGGATGACTTCCGTGGGTTCAAAAGCAATAGATATTGTCCATATCCCTGGCGACCCTCGTGGTTGGGCACCGTTTGAATTCCTTTTTCGAAGCCGCCAGGAGTTTTTCGACTCATTCGAGATGACCGAAGACGGTGGTCTGGTTTTTTGCCCAACGCGGAGAAAACTACCACCCGGGTTTCCAGTCAAGGTCATGGTGCGTTTAGGCCGAAGACGGCCTCCCCTGCAGCTCGACGGAGCTGTTTCTTGGCGCCGCCCTGGCAAGCACGCTGACAAAGTGCGTGCTGGCGTGGGTGTGCAATTCGCAGAATCAGAACGACCTAAGCTCGATTTCGTTCACGAGGCCGCGCCCGTTGGCGATTCTGTTAAGAGCCGTCGTCGCCACGAACGAGTTCGCTTGGCATTGCCCGTTTCTTGGTGGTTTGAAGGAGAACAAGAACCTCGATTGGGTACCCTTCGCGATATTGGTCAAGGTGGTGCTTTCGTTGAAGCCACACAGCTTTCCGGGCGCGACGGCGAAATTGTTCTTGAGCTGGCTCCGCCTGGAGCCGGTCGCGCGATGTCGTTTTCGGGGCGCGTCGCTTGGACGGGCCGTTTGGGCGAAGAAACGGGATTCGGGCTTGAATGGCGCGCCCGTGATGCCGGTGGTGGACGGCGGATCAAAGAACTTGTCCGCCGCCTGACTTCGTCGTCGTCTTAGGAACAGGCCGTCGGGCTACCAGGACACTGAAAGCGCGTAGAGAGTCCCGCCATTGGACAGAACGTAAAGTCGATGGTTGGCTTCGTCGATCGTCGGCGCCGCACACATGCCGCGGCCAGGGAAAAATGTTTGGCGCAGTCGGCCGGTGGCTCGATCAACAACGTACACGCCGGTTCGGCTGCCAGAAAACACAAGGTACGGACCAAGGCTCTGTGGAACCGTCACGGTGCCTGCGCCGCTAAGACCTCGCCTATACAGAACTCGTCCAGTGCGTCCATCGAGTGCGTGAAGGCCTTCTCGGGGAGCGACAAAATATATGTCGTTTCCATGCTTAAGGGGGCTCCCTGCGCCTTCAACAGGCAATCGCCACTTCACGAGACCATCTGTGGCACTGAGCCCGTAAACACCGCCCGAGTGTGAACCGGCAATCAACGTGTCCTGCACCATGACGGGCGTTGTATCGACGTCGACGTATTGGTTCGATCCAGATGCCAAGCTGCGTGCCCACTGTACGTCGCCGGTGGCAGGGCGGATTGACGTCAGAAAACCGTCGGAAAAGCCTGCGTAAAGGCTGTCACCAATGAGCCGCGGCGCAGCGTCGCCATGAATAGCAAATTCCTCGGGGCGTTCTCGCTCGTAGTCCCAAAGCCACTTTCCGTCTTTGGCAGTAAGCGCGTACAGGCGGCCTCGGTTGGTTGAAAAATAAAGGTTGTCACCTGCCAGTTCGGGGGCATTTAAGATCCCGCCTTCGGCTTGGTATCGCCACCGAACGGCGCCGTCGGCAGGATCAACCGCAAGCAGCTGGCCGTCGTTTGCACCAACATAAACAACCTTCCGGCCGGCATCGAAAAGCGCTTGGCTTTCGATCTGGGCCCCCGCCTGTACCTGCCAAAGGCGTTGGCCACTTTCGGTGGAATAGGAGGACAGCTGTCGGTTCCGCGAACCTATAACAAGTTGCTTACCCACGAGCGCGCCGCTGGCACATTCTTGAGGCGCAGGTTCAAACAGTTCGTGGACGTGAACATCTGATCGCCAAAGCAGCGAAAGCACGCCGCCTGGAACCTGGCTCGCAGCCGGTCGCTCATAAGGGCGACGGACTGTAGACGACTGGCAAGACGCCACCGCGATGACCATGCTGGCCCACAGTCCAGCACGGGTGCCGGCAGAACGAAGGCAAAGTGCCAAAGTAGACACTGTTTCAATGGCTTGGAGCGACTC
>Ga0105046_10014228_pt1 | contig 12277 bp, 13 predicted proteins | sample MAT03_FD_78385 | JGI IMG/M metagenome (GOLD analysis project Ga0105046, IMG submission 78385) | Freshwater microbial communities from Lake Fryxell liftoff mats and glacier meltwater in Antarctica - MAT-03 (megahit assembly) | ecosystem: Environmental > Aquatic > Freshwater > Ice > Liftoff...
CCAGGCCATGGAACGTCGTGGCCTTAACGTGCCCAGGTATCGCACCATGGACGGCGAGTTGGTGGCCGGCCGGATCCGCTACCGAAACTGGCGGCGACCGACTTCGTCCGGGAGCCACGGGATCCTGTTCGGCGATGTCCTGGTGGACGGCACGCCCGATCAGCGTCCCGCCGTTCGGGCCCGGGCCATGGCAGACCTCGAACGACGAGCCAAGACCCGGATGTTCTGTCTCGTCAGCGACCCGAACGAAGCCGACTTGGCCCTGGACCTGGCGCTGAGTTCACCAACCGCCTCGTCCCGCTGACCAGACCGTCCGACACCTGGCCGAGCAGGACTCAGGAGTCCAGCTCTTCGTCCTCGTACCAACCGGAACGCCCGTTGACGGCAGTGTCGTCATCGCCTTCGGACTCGGTCTTCAGGATGGACTCGATGTCGACATCAGGGCCTCGCTTCAACGCCCGAGCCTCTTCGAAACGACGATGGCGGCCCTTTTTCATGGCTCAGCTCCAGAATGACGCGACATGTGTACCTCAGGGGCCGATGCTACCGGTCAGCTGCAGAAAGGACCATTCAGCTCGCATCGGCGCGGGCATCAACAGCACGATCAATGAGGACCAGACCGACGTTGCGTTGGAAGGCGATCGCCACTTCTCCCGCCAGGAGACGGTCGATCGGGCGGCCGACCACCTCCGCCCGCCATCCGGTCCGCAGGCGGGCATCAGAATCCCCTCGCAGCAGGGCCTCGAGATCTGCTCTCGTGGCCAGGATCGCCGCGTCCACCTCCAGATCACGGCTGACCTGGCTCACCCAGGCGGACACCAGGGGTACCGCCGGGCGAAGGGCGGAGGGCATCTCGGCCTGTGACTCCCGGGGCTCTCGCTGCGCCGGGTTGGCCACGGCATCGGCGATGGCCTCGAGCAGATCGCCGGCCACCGACGAACGCAAGGATCGGCCGTCCACCCCTCGAATCGCCTTCAGGTCCTCCAGAGTGGCGGGCCGCCCCACCGACACGCCCACCACCGCCAGATCCGACAGGACGAAACGGGGGGTGAGATCGAGCTCTGCCGCCCGGCGTTCCCGCCAAGCCGCGACACGCTGAGCTACGCCGAGATCTTTGCCCTTCAGGTGCCGGATCTCCTTGATCCGGCGCCAAGCATCCTCCGGATCCCGCGGCCCACGTGACTCGGCGAGCATCTCGCCCATGGCCTCGTCGAACCATTCCCGTCGCCCCCGCTCGGCCAACCTATTGGCCAGCAGGTCTTTCACCTCGACAAGTGACGCCACGTCCGATGCTGCGTAGGTGAGCTGCGCATCGGAGAGCGGCCGTCGCAGCCAATCGGTCAACCGGTCGCCCTTCGGGAGTTTCAGGCCGAGCTCCCGCTCGATGAGCGATGCCAACGACGGCGAGGTGTAGCCGAGGAACCCCGCCATGATCTGAGTGTCCACGATGTTGACCGGGAGTCGCCCACAGTGGCGTTCCAGCACTTCGAGGTCCTGTCGGCAGGCGTGCATGACCGCTACCCCGTCGCCAGCGAAAACCTCCGCCAACGGCTCGATATCGACCACCAACGGGTCGATCAGCGCGATTCGGTCCTGCCAGCCGAGCTGAACCAGTGCAAGCTGTGCGAAGTACGTCCGCTCCCGATGGAACTCGGTGTCGACGGCGTAGGCCTCGACACCCGCCAGGTCGGCCACCACCACGGCGAGACCGGCGGCATCGGTGACGAGCGTCGGCTCGACCTCAGCCACGCTCCGGCCCCGACAGGACGGGCCGGCCCGACTCGATCCAGGCCAGCGTCCCGCCCGCAACGTTGGTGCCCTCGCGGCCGACGCCGACCAGCAGCTCGCAGGCCCGCATGGAGCGGGCACCCGACCTGCAGATGACCAGGAGATCGCCGGCCGGAAGCTCGTCCAGCCGGTCCGCAAGCTGCCCCAGTGGGATCAACACGGCGCCGGACACGTGCGCTTCGGAGTACTCGTCGGGTTCCCGGACGTCGACCACCGGCCGACCCGCGTCCCGCTCGTCAGCGAACATCTCGATGTCGATTTCTACGATCACAGTGTTCCTCTCCGCCGCTGACACGCTATCGGGGCGGACCCTCCGGCTCGGTCACCCGGCCCAGCTCGGGCACCCGATCCAACTCGGCCACCTGGGCCGGTGTGTCCACGTCCATGGCAGCTGCGCCCAACTCGACGTCGACCACGGCCAGCGAGGACCACGCCTCGACGAACGATCGGCCGGGCGCGTCCCGCAACCGGTCGGCCGCTCTCGCCCTCCAGACCCCGGTGGGCGGGCACCGCCGCCCGGAGCTGGTCGCCACGATCACATCGGCGCTTGGATGTCGGTCTGCCGCGTCCAACAATGCCACGACGTCCTGAGCGGTCATGTGGGGAAGATCACATGCCAGGACCACCAGGATGCGGCTCCCGGCCCACTCCAGCGCAGAGATCACACCGCCACGAGGTCCTGATCCGGGCTGGAGGTCGGCCAGCGCCGGCGCGCCGCAGATGGCGGCCTGCCGTGACGATCCGCCGACGAGGACCACATCGGTCAACCCGGCTTGATGAAGCGCACGAACCGCCACCACTCCGAGCGGAGTCCCCAGCACGGCCAGGGTGGCCTTGTCGGTCCCCATCCGTCGTGAGGAGCCGCCCACCAGCACCGCCCCGAGCGGACCACTGGCCGCGAGATCGCTCAGATCACGCCGCCGTACACAGCGTCGGTGGTCATCGAGGCGGAGTGGTGCGTGACTGCCTCACCCAGATCGGAGATGAAGTCGTCGACGACACGGTCGTGGCCGGGCGCCAGCATCAGGTGGAGCCCACCGTCCTGGCGATCCAGGTTCCAACCGCGGCCGTCCATCACATCGCACACGCCGCCGATGTCCACGCCAGAGTCCGCAACCGCGGCGAACTGCATGACGGACAGGTCGGGGGCCGGGGTCACCTCGATCCCGTCGATCGAATCGATACCGGCCCGAAAGCCCCGGGTGGCCGTCAGGACCCGGGTGGCAAGCGCCCGATATCCCTCCGCGCCCAGCATGCTGATGGCCGTCCAAGCGCCGGCGATGGGAGCCCCGGATCGAGTCCCGGCCGCGCTGGCTGAGGCGTACAGGCCGCCGGGCCACTTGTCGTACATGAACACCTGATGCTGATAGAGCTCGGTGTCGCGGTACATCACCGTCGACGCACCCTTGAAGGCATAGCCGTACTTGTGGAGGTCCGCGGACATCGACGTCACGCCGGGCACGTCGAACCCCCACGGCGGCACGGGCTCGCCCAGCTGCGCCCACCACGGGAGCAACCAACCTCCGAGGCACGCGTCGACGTGGCAGAGCGTTCCGGCATCGGCAGCCAGGGCGGCGATCTCACCCACCGGGTCGATCACCCCGAACGGGTAACACGGTGCCGACGCCACGACCAGGATGCACCGCTCGTCGAGCGCCGCCGCCATCAGCGCCGGCACCGCTCGACCATCCTCGCCGTGTTCGGTCAGGACCAACTCGACCCCCAGGTAGTGGCAGGCCTTGGCGAACGCCGGGTGGGCGGTGTCAGCCGCGACCAACCGCGGGGCCGTGACACCTCGGGCACATGCGGAGTCACGGGCTGTCTGGACGGCCAGGAAGATGCTCTCCGTTCCCCCCGACGACATGGCGGCTCGCCCCGCACCGAACAGATCACAAGCAAACGAAGTCACATCGGTCTCCATGCGGAGCAACGTCTCGTACCGGAAGGGATTGAGGGCGTTCTCGTGGAGGAACATGGCCCCAACCGTCTCGAGCGTCGCTTCGAGCTCGGCGTGATCGGTGTCGTACACCAAGCTGAACGCACGACCGTTTCGCCAATCCAGGTCACCGGCCCGAAGTTCGGTGATCTCCGCCAGGATCTCGGCCGGGGAACGTCCGGACTGCGGGAAGGTCGCGCTCATCGGCGCACGCTACCCGAGCTCCGATCGACTGGCTCGGCGTTCGCTCAGTCGTCGGGTAGACCCCGCCATGCGGGATCGAGCTGCATCAGGAACTGCTCGCACCGCTCGGCTTCGTCCGACTCGCCGATCTCCTCGGCCGACCGCCGGAGCCCCTCGAGTGCGCGGAGAAAGCCACGGTTGGTCTCGTGCCTCCAGCGCACGTAGCCGGTCCCCCGCCAACCGGAGCGGCGGAGACGATCCAGGCCCCGGTGGTAACCGACCCGGAACGCCGCATACCGTTCGACCGGATCCCGCCCCAACTCGCCGAGGCGCGCCCATCCGTCGAGCATGGTCGGACACCCGGCGACCACGGCCGACACCGCCGCCCTCCGCTCGGCCTCAGGCTGGTCGAGAGCATCGGACAACGCCGCCAGGACTGCGGGCGGTTCCGGGTCGATCACGGTGTCCGGTGGACCGCTGGTCAACGGAATGCTCTGTTCACTCATGGGTTCTGGCTCCGTGCTCGTGGGTTCATCTGGTGGGGTCGACCGGCAGTGCGCTCGGGGACTCAGCCGCAACGTTTCCGGGAGTGGTCGGCAATGGCTCCGCCCACAGTGGCACGTTTCGGAGCGACTCCGCGGTGACCGGCATCACTGCAGCGACCTGGCGAGCGGGATCAACCGGCGGCGGCTTCGCCTCGATGGACTCCGGACGGGCCGCCGATGGTTCCCGGCGCCGGGTCCCCAGAAGCTCTCGAGCGGCCACCATCGGGGGGGCAACCGTGTCGACCCGCGTTCTCGTGACCCGTAGCGGCGGCCGTGTGCGCCGCCAGAACACCAGGGCGGCGGCTCCGGACACAGCGCCCAACACGATGAGCCCGGCAATCAGCCAGCGGAGTTGGTCCTGCGCCGGATCCTTGTCGCTCGAATCGCCGAGCACCTCGGCGGTGGGCGTCGAGGGAACGGGGGTGACCTGGGCGTCGGCGACAACTGCCGGCCCGACCACTGCGAGCACCAGCGCCGCCATGAGAACACCGACAGTTCGCCGCACGCCGCAGATCGTTGCAGCGCCGGGCTCCGGGCGCCAATGGCCCATCATCGCTGGTGACGTGCGCACCAGACCGAGGTACGGCCCGCCACTTGCCGTCTCACCAGGTGGCCTCCGCACCGTGGGCAGGCGCCGAGCGACCGACGCTGGGATTGCAGAACCCCGGTGTGGCTTCCGCCGTTCGCCGTCAGTCGCCGGACGCTGCTGCGGATCGCCGCGGCCAGCCGGACGTCGTCTGGTGGGGCGAGGTCGTCCGCGGCCCGATCGGGTGCGATCGATGTGTGGAAGAACACATCGTCGGCAATCAAGTTGCCGATCCCTGCGATCCGTCGCTGATCGAGCAGGACGCCCTTGATCGGACCGGATCGCCGAGATCGAGCTGATCGCAACCGAGCGGCAGACAACGTGGCGGCATCTGGGCCGAGGTCGCGGATGTCCGGATCCAACTCGATCCGACCCAGCCGGCGCGGGTCATCCAGCACCAACGAGCCGCCGTCGGCCAAGGAGATCACCAGGCGTTCCCACCGTCGCTCGTCATTCGAGGGTCCGTACTCCAACGCCTCGATCGGCCCGGTGTCGTCGACCAGGAGCCGTCCGGTCATCCCGAAGCGCAGGCCGAGCGTGCACCCGCCGTCGGTCGCCAACAACAGCACCTTGCCGATCCGCTCCGCGCCGACGAACTGTGTGCCGACCAGCGCAGCTCCCACCGCCTGGCGATCGAGACCCCGACCCATCCAGGAGTCGACCATCTCGACACCAGAAATCGTACGGCCGATCAGTCGCTCGGCGGTGGTTCGATAGGACTCGACCTCTATCAGCTCGGGCATGGCGAATCGTCTCCCAGAGCCTGATCGATGTCGGCGATCAGATCCGTCGGGTCTTCGAGTCCCACCGAGACGCGGATGGTCCCCTCGGTGATCCCCGCCTGCTCGAGCTCCTCGGGCAACAGCCCCACGTGGGTGGTCGAAGCGGGATGTGTCACCAGTGTCTCCGGACCACCCAGGCTGGTGGCGAGCTGGGCGATCCTGGTCCGCTCGGCGAAACGGCGCGCCGCTTCGCGCCCGCCGAGGACGTCGAAGGTCAGCAATCCGCCAGGGAGTCGCATCTGGCGCTGGGCCAGTTCACGTTGCGGGAACGAGGCCAACGACGGATGGCGGACCGAGGTCACTCGGCCGTCGGCTTCGAGCACAGCGGCGATCCGCGACGCCGCGGCCGACTGGTGGCGCACCCGGACGCCGAGTGTGCGCAGGCCTCGGAGTCCTCCGGTGGCGTCGTACGGACTGGCATTTGCTCCCTGCAGGACCGCAAAACCCCAGATCCAGTCCAACAGTTCACGGCTTCCCGCCAGGACGCCCAAGGTCACGTCGTTGTGGCCGCCGATCCCCTTCGTGGCCGAGTGCAGGACCAGGTCGATCCCGTGACGTATCGGCTGTTGGCCGAGGGGCGTGGCGAAGGTCGAGTCGACGACGGTCACGGGGCCCGCTATGGCGCCCAGCCGGTCGAGGTCGACCAGGTCCAACCGGGGATTGGCGGGGGTCTCGGCAAATACCAGGGTGGTTCGACCGGGGCGAACCGCCGCGTCCCAGGCGTCGGGGTCCGTGCCGTCGACGAACGTCACGTCGATGCCGAATCGAGGACACATGGCGCTGAACACCAACTGGGTGCCCGCGTACAGCTGGCGCTGGGTCACCACGTGATCGCCGGAGCTGCAGATCCCCAGCACTGCTGCGGTCACCGCGCCCATGCCTGACGAGAACGCCCGAGCCGCCTCGGCACCCTCCAGCTCGGCGATGGCCGACTCGAAGGCCGCCACGGACGGGTTTCCGTATCGGCTGTAGAACTTGTCCGAACTGGTCGATGTCGCCATCCGCTGCGCGCTGTCCAGGTCCGGGGTCACGAAGGCCGACGTCGCCCAGATGGCCGGGGCCAGCGACGGGTCGCCCGGCTGTCGTCCAGCGCGAATGGCCCGGGTCTCCGGATGCAGCTCGTCGGTCATGGCGTCCTCGATGCTCGTGATGGAGACGACCCCGGTCTCACTCCGCGACCCGATGATGGTCCGAGATCTGCTGCCAGTCGGGGACCGTCATCGACCCCGTCGAGGAACGCCGCCAGCGTGGGGGCGATCTGGGCGGCCTCGATCAGGAACGCGTCGTGGCCGTCGATCGAGTCGATCTCGAAACTTCCCACCCGGACTTCTGCGGCTCGGAGCCCGGCGACGAGCTCGTCCTGTTGGTGGGGCGGATACAACGCGTCCGTCGTGATCGAGCCGATCAACGCAGGGCACGTCACCCGTCGAAGCGCTGCTGGCGCTCCACCACGGCCACGCCCGACATCGTGGAGGTCCATGGCCTTGTTCAGGCGGAGGTAGCTGTTCGCGTCGAAGCGTCGCACCAGCTTCTCGCCGTGGTAGCCGAGGTACCCCTCGACCTCGAAGCGCTGATCCATGGTGAAGGTGTCCTCGTCGCCATCGAGGAGCGTTCGGCCGAATCGCGACGCGAACGCGGCCTCGGTCCGGTAGTGGATCAACGCGATCTGGCGGGCCAGCGCCAACCCTCGACCGGGGCCGGGACCGTCGTAGTAGTCGCCACCGGCGAAGTCCGGGTCGAACTGCACCGCCCGACGTCCCACCGACGACCAGGCGATCTGCTGGGCGCTGGCCGTCACCGCGGACGCCATGACCACGACCGACGCCAAACGGCCCGGGTACATGATCGACCACTCCAACGCCTGCATCCCCCCCATCGAGCCGCCGACCACGGAATGCCATCTCGAGACGCCGAGGCGATCGGCCAGGAGCGCCTGGGTCCGCACGATGTCTCGCATCGTGACCACGGGAAACGTCGACCCGTACGCGTGTCCCGTCGCCGGATCGACCGACGCAGGGCCGGTGGTCCCCTGACAGCCCCCGAGCACGTTGGCACAGACCACGAACCAGCGATCGGTGTTGATACCCCGTCCGGGGCCGATCAGGTCCGACCACCAGCCAGGGGCCGGATGCCCGATGCCGGCGCGCCCCGCGGCATGGGAATCGCCGGTCAGGGCGTGGCAGACCAAGATTGCGTTGGATGCTGTCTCGTTGAGCTCGCCCCAGGTCTCGTACGCCACATCGATCTGTCGCAACACGTCGCCGCTCTCCAGTCGGAAGGGTCGACCGTCGACGACCCGCGCGAATAAGCGGGAACCGACGGGGTCACCGTCCTGCCAGGCGCCGGTGCCGGTTCGACGCGGTGCGTCGTGTGGGTGGGGTGTGGTCATGGTCCTCCGGCCCTGGCCCGGCTTGAGCGCCCCGCGGGAGCAGGACGTGGACACTTGGTTGCCCCTGGGGGCCGCATCCCTGACCGAGGTCAGGAGGCACCTTGGGTGTCCGTCCCAGGTTGCCGGACCCTCTCGGGTCGCTCGTGATGAGCCATCATGCCACCACATCGGCTGAACACGGGTCAAGGCGATTGCGAAACCCGGAGTCGGTTCCCGTCGAGGCCCTCACGTCTGCCCGTCGGCCGGGATCGGGCCGAGGCGTGGAGCCACCACTGTCCGATGTCGTCGGCGCACCCTCCTCCGACCATCGAGCGGTCCAACTCGACGAACGTCTCCCAGTCGCCCGAGCCGCTCGCGGCAGCGTTCAAGGCGGCGATCCTGGTTGCCATCGTCTCGGCTGTAGGCACCTGGATCTGGGCGAGGGCGGCCGACGTGGGGCGGAGCACTCCGGCGGTGATCCCGTTCCCACCCAGCCGATGCCAGAGCCAGGCCGTTGCGGTGGGGCCGCTGAGCGCCGCCAGGATCCGGGCCAGATCCTCCGGATCGTGCGGGACGACAGCGATCACCGGCGTGCTGGGAACGAACAGGCTGTCCGGGTCACCGACGGCCTCGATGACAGTCGTCTGGGCCGCCACCAGGACCTTCGGCCGATCGATCGACGTGACCCAGCGGTCGATCCGGGCCGAGACCGCCCGGAGCCGCTCCAGATCCACCCACGGCTGATTCCACACCCGACGAGCGAAGCGCTGCGGTCTGACTCTCCAGGTCTGGGAGGCCACATCGATCGCCCCGCTGGTCAGCAGCCGCCGGGCTTCGGTGGCGGGCGCCTCCGAGACGGCCTCGGCCAGCGCGTAGTACTCGGCGCGGAAAGGCGCCACGATGCTGGCCAGCTCCCCCAGGGGCGTCCCCACGGGGCAGGAGTCCTGCACCGTCAGCACTCCATCGGCGGGGACCCCCACGGCCGCAGCCGCCAACGGGGCCCACGAGCCGTCGACCGGGGTGGGGAGGCTTTCACCGCCGGCGAAGTCGGCGCCGATCCAGAGTCGGGTCTGCGAGGTCGGCGTGCAGATGTGCAGGACCGGGCAGCACACCTCGACCGCGGCATCGAAGACCCGGTCGCCACAGAACCAGAGGTCCGCCAACCCGTGGAGCTGGGCCAACTCGGCCCGCAGCGCACTCACGTCGGACGCAGACAGCAACGATCGTGGCTGGATGAGCGCTACTCGGGAACCAGGTCGCGCGTGACGAGCCGCCTGGATCAAGAAAACCGCTGCCAGGTCCGCGTATCGCTGGCCGACCGAACCGACCTTCCGTCGAACCCGCGCCCGTTCAGCCGCTGTGTGGGCCCGGTCGGTGCGGAGCTGTGAGCGAAAGGGGGGATTGCCGATGATGAGGTCGAACTCCGAGGCGCTGCGCGTGAGCTCGTCGAGGCCGTCTCCGACCCTCAGGTCGATCCGATGGTCGGTGACCCCGTGGCACCGACCCCACTCGCCGAGCGCCGCCCGAGCCGCCTCGATGGCCCCGGCATCGGTGTCGACTCCTCGAACGGATGCCAGGGCGTCGACGGCGCCCAGTCCCCGATCCACCAGCCGATCGAGCACGGCGAGCAGCACCGATCCCGCCCCGCATGTCGGATCCAACACCAGCGGCCGACCAGGAAGACCCTGGAGGGCCAGTTCAACCAGCCGGTCAGCCACCCCGTGCGGCGTGTAGTGCGCACCGCGTCGCCGTGACTCGGCGGTCAAGGTCAGCTCGTACGCGTCGATGATGCGCCGCGCCGGAGCCGATCCCGGCCGCGGGTGGGCCGGGGCAGGGGTCACTTCACTCAGCCGGTGGCCTGAGGGAGCTCGACGTCGAGGGTGGGATCCCACCCGATGAGGTCCTCCAGGCGACTGTCGTTGGAGAAGACCTCGACGATCGGCGAATCGAGGCCGATTCGCTTCATCAACCGCTTCACCTCGAGTTCCTGGTTCCAGAGCACCAGGGTGACCACCACACCGGACTCCCCGGCCCGAGCGGTCCGCCCGGACCGGTGGAGGTAGTTCTTGTGATCGGTGGGGGGGTCGTAGTGGATGACCACGTCGACGTCATCCACGTGGATGGCCCGGGCCGCGACATCGGTGGCAACCAGAGCCTGGGTCTTGCCCTCGGAGAAGCGGGCCAGTGAACGCTCGCGGATGTTCTGTCGGAGGTCGCCGTGGATGGCTGCGGCATCGACACCCAGCTCCACCAGCTTTCCGGCCAGCCGGTCGGCGCCGTGCTTGGTAGCCGAGAACACGATCGTGCGATTGCTGTTGGCGATGATGGATGCAGCCACTTTGGCCTTGTCCATCTCGTGGACGGCCAGGAAGCGATGGTGCATCTCCTCCACCGTCACCCCGTCGGACGCCACTTCGTGGCGCACCGGGTCGGTCTGGTAGCGCTGGACCAACGTGTCGACCACGCCGTCCAAGGTGGCCGAGAACAGCAGCGTCTGGTGGTCACCCTCGACGTTGCGGAGGATCCACTCGACCTGGGGAAGGAACCCCATGTCGGCCATGCGGTCGGCCTCATCCACGATGACCTGCATCACGTCGGCCACGCTCAACGACTTGCGCTCGATCAGGTCGATGGCCCGACCGGGGGTGCAGACCGCCAGATCGACGCCCGCCTCGAGCAGCGCCACCTGCTTCTCGATCGGATCGCCGCCGTAGATGGCCGCCACCGTTCGATCGACGGCACGACCGAGGGGTTCGAGCTCATCTCGGACCTGGCTGGCGAGCTCTCTGGTCGGCACGAGCACAATGGCGCTCGGCCGTCCCGGGCGCGCCTTGGGGACGAGCTGAAGCGTGGGGATACCGAAGGCCAGGGTCTTGCCCGAACCGGTCTTGGCCTTGCCGCAGACGTCTCGGCCGGCCAGTGCGTCGGCGATGGTCAGAGCTTGGATGGGGAATGGCTCGGTGATGCCCCGACGAGCGAGCTCGTCGACAATCGGGGTGGTCACACCGAGGGATGCGAAGGTGGGGGTCATGTGCGTCCGCTGGTCTGTTGAATGCCCAACGGTACCGCACCGGGGCTGATCCACCCCGACGGCGACCTATCCTCAGCGGCGTGTCGGACCGGATCCGGGCTGTGCTGGCCGAGTGGAGTGATCGGGCTGCGGTCATCGTCCACGGCCCTGCAGGAACGTGGACCTTCGGAGCGGCCCATGATCCCGCTCCCCTCGCCTCGGTCACCAAAGTGATCGTGGCGGCGGCATGTTGGGTGGCGCTCGAGGAAGGCTCGCTCCATCTGGGCGACCCGGCCGGACCAGCGGGCTCCACGGTCGAGCACCTGCTCGCTCACGCCTCGGGCCTGCCATTCGAGGGCGACCAACCCAGAGCTGCGCCCGGCACTCGTCGGATCTATTCGAATACCGGCTTCGACGTCATGGCGGACCACCTGGAGCGGGTCACGGGCCTGCTGTGGCGGGACTACGTGAACGAAGCGGTGATCGCACCGCTCGGGATGTCGGCGACGACCGTGCTGGGGACCGCATCGGCCGGTGGGGTGGGGTCGGCGGCCGACCTGGCGGCGTTGGCCCGAGAGCTGTTGTCGCCGACGCTGGTGAGCAGATCAACCCTGGTGGAGGCGACCACCGACCGGCTCGGCCCATTGGACGGTGTCCTGCCGGGATTCGGGCTCCAGCGACCGTGCCCCTGGGGCCTCGGAGTGGAGCTGGCCGGCGCGAAGTCACCCCACTGGACACCGCCCGAGGCGTCGGCCGGAACCTTCGGTCATTTCGGCGGGTCAGGGACGTTCCTGTGGGTGGATCCGTCAGTGGGCGTCACCGCGGTCGGGCTCGGTGACCGGAGCTTCGGTCCGTGGGCCGTCGAACTCTGGCCCCGATTGGGCGAGTTGCTCCTCGACCTCGCCCGCTGACTCCGAAAGGTCCGTAACCGGCTCGTCGCAAGAGACCTCGTCGGTCTGTGCCTCATCGTCCGGAGGGCCGTCGATCGAAGCGCCCTCGATCGACGTGTCATCGGTCGGCTTCACCCACGGTCGAACGGCGGCGCGGGCGGCTCGCTCCTCGGGCGATGAGCGAAGGCC
>Ga0105046_10014230_pt1 | contig 12276 bp, 11 predicted proteins | sample MAT03_FD_78385 | JGI IMG/M metagenome (GOLD analysis project Ga0105046, IMG submission 78385) | Freshwater microbial communities from Lake Fryxell liftoff mats and glacier meltwater in Antarctica - MAT-03 (megahit assembly) | ecosystem: Environmental > Aquatic > Freshwater > Ice > Liftoff...
CGCCTCTAAGTAGTACTCGATACTGACCAGCGCATCTGCCAGTGTGTCCAGCTGCCGCGCGTTCGGCACCTGTTGCTTCTCGACCAGCTCGACGTGAATAAAGCGTTTGACGCCGTCGAGCAGTTTGCCCGCTTCGGTGTGCTGCATCACGCGCAAAGCGCCGACCACTTCATCAAGCAGCCGCGGCGTGTCGTTCAGGCGATCGTGATCCCACGGCGATTCGATAAACGCAACGATGTTTTCTTTGGCCAACTGCAGGTTGGTGGCCGCTTCGCGCATGGTCTGATCCATGATCTTGCGCATTTCCGCCTGCGGAATGGTCGTCGTGGGATCGATGCTTTCATCGACCGGCGCGGCGCCGCCAAGCGTGTGGATGTGGTCATCAAGCGAGGCCTCAACGTACAAAAGTGCGCCGGCGACATCCAGCAGCGCGTTTTCATCGCTGCGTTCGCTTGAGTAGGTCATGCGGTCCAGAATTTCTTTCTGTTCTTGCACGACCTTGCGCGGAACACCGAGGCCCAGCATGCCCAGGGTGTCGCCAATCTGCGCGAGCTGCTGGACCAGGGGTTTGAGTGCGTCGGAGTTCGGGGAAGCACTTCGAAGATGCAGATCGAGACCTTCTTTGACCCGCAGCAGATCTTCCTTGATGGCGCCGCCTACGGTATCTAGAAGCGCGCGGTTGCGGCCAGCGAGCGAGCCTTTTGCGTGCTCAAGCTCGGCTTCGTCGGGGATCAGCGTGCTCAAGCCGTAGGTGCTGCGCACCAGTTTGGTTCGCGCGGTGTCGGGTGCGGCGTGGGCGATGTAGTAAAGGAGATTCTTGATTAGATCGTTTGGCGGTGCGGCGCGAAAACTGGGCTCACCTGATTCAACCAGGTGTTTGATTTCGCGGTCGATTTTGCCGAATAGCAGTTTGACCGACAGATTTACGCCAATCGCGTTTTGCTTGATGCCGTCGGCTACCACTGCTGCAATCCACCACAGCCGTCGCGCTTCGGTGACGTGGCAGATTGAGCGCAGCCGCTCAAGCACCGCAAACAGCCTTGCGACCATGGCTTCGGGTTCGTCGTCGCGATACCAGCGCACGAGCGAGGTCTGGAATGCGCCGCGTAGGCGCGCCGCCTGTAGCTTTACTTCACCATCCGGCAGAGGTGTGGCCGCGCCGGCCGCTTGCGCAGGCAGATCGACGTACAAATTAGGTGAGAACAGCGCCGTCTCGGAGAGGAGCCCCTCGCCGCGCGCGCTGCGCAAGTCGTTGAGCAAGGGCAGCAGCACGATCGGAATGTCTTTGTGCCCGCCCTGCAAACGCTCGAGGTAATCGGGCAGCTGCACGATGCCGCGCATCAGCGCGGTGTAGGTTTCTTCACCCGGCTTCGCTTTGCCGTCCACAATCGCCTGCGCCAGGCGCTCCATTTCTTCAGACACCTGCGCGGCGCCGTAAAGTTCAACCATCCGCAGGGTTCCTTGAACCTGATGCAGATAGCTGGCGCAAAAGCGCATCTGGGTCGGGTCGGTGGGGTTCTCCACAAACGCCTCAAGCGCTTGGCGCGCTTGCTTCAGGGTCTCGTCTAACTCGCGCTTCACCCAGTTCAGCGTGGTGAAGTCAAGATCGTCTCGTTGGCTCATTGCAAAGCTTCCTCAAACCTCGGCTTTTGGCCGGACGGCAGGCGCAGCAGTAGTGGATGTCAGGCGTAGGCGTGCGCACGAAGCCCGAGGAAACAGCCCCTCAACCGCTTTCGTGTGCGCGCTCGTCATCATGTGGGCAGCTTAAAGTCCGCCACCGACTTGCGCAGGTCGCGGGCGAGGTCAGCCAAAATGCCAATTGACTCGGCGGTCTGTGAGGTACCGGCCGACGTTTGTGTGGTGATTTCCTGAATGACGTTCATCGTGCCTGAGATGTTGGTCGCAGCGGCAGACTGCTGACGCGCAGCTTCGGAGATGTTCTGAATTAAATCTGCCAAGTCGTTTGACACTTTCTCAATTTCGCCCAGCGCCAAACCGGCGTCTTCTGCGCGACGGGCACCATTGACCACTTCTGCGGTGGTCTGCTCCATCGAGATAACTGCCTCGTTGGTGTCGGCTTGAATCGTCTGAACCAGCGTTTCGATTCGCTTGGTCGCGTTTGACGCACGTTCTGCAAGGCGCTGCACTTCGTCGGCAACAACCGCAAATCCGCGACCGGCCTCACCGGCGGAGGCGGCTTGAATGGCGGCGTTCAGAGCCAGAATGTTGGTCTGTTCGGCGATGTCATTGATCAGTTCGACGATGTCACCGATTTCCTGTGAGGATTCACCCAGCCGCTTGATGCGTTTGGAGGTTTCCTGGATCTGTTCGCGGATGTTGTCCATCCCCTTGATCGTTTGCCGCACCACTTCGGCACCTTTGGATGCCAGCTGCACGGACCGCTGCGCCACGTCGGCCGATTCGGCTGAGTTTCGCGAAACCTCGTCGATGGATACCGCAATCTCGTTGATGGCGGCCGAGGCCGAGGTGATCTGCTGAGCCTGGTGCTCGGAGGCTTCGGCCAAGTGCATGGCGGTGGCTTGGGTTTCCTGCGCGGCCGCGGCGACCTGAACGGCGGTTTCATTAATCGTCGTCACCAGCGAGCGAAGCGCTTCGACGGCGAAGTTGATGGAGTCCGCGATGGCACCGGTGATGTCTTCGGTCACCGTGGCGCGCACGGTCAAGTCGCCTTCGGCCAAGCTGCCCATTTCATCAAGGAGACGCAAAATGGCCTCTTGGTTGCGCTGATTGAGGTCTGCGGTGGCCTGGTAACGTCTGCGCTGGTCCTGCAAGAACAAGAGCAGCAACGTCACCAGCAGGATCAACGCGATCGCAGAAGCCACGCCGCCCACCAGTCGAGATGGCCACCAACGCGTGGCGGGAAGCGCGGTAATCGCGCGAGCCAAACCCGCTGAAGCGTTGAGAAGGTCGTTGGAATCCTGGAACACCGTCTCGGAGTTCGCGCTGACTTCGAACAAGTCCGTCGAGGACTGCAAAATCTTATCGACGTCTTTGCCGATTTCTTCAAACAGCTTGAACACCTCCGCCAACAGCTGCTGGCCGCGCGGGCTGTCCACTGCGCGGATGCCAAGCTCAGCATTGCCGTTGGTCAAGCCGGTCAGGACTCGCCCGAAAATGGCGGCGTCGCGACCAAACCCGTCTGCGGCGGTGACCGCCGCTTCGCCGCCTTGGACGATTTCGTTGACCCGGCGCAGCATGCGGTCGGCCAGCACCAGCTGACGGGAAGCCACGTAGATTTGCGAGGCCGGGGCGTTGGCGGCCACCAGAATATTGACCACTTCGTCCATCTTGGCGCCAAGAACCGGGATCTTGGACGCAAACTCGGTGCGCGTTGCATTGATATCAACCACCAGCGCCTGCTGGTCGAGTACGCCTTTGCCGGCGGTGTCGATCGGCTCCCAGGTCGCAGTGAGCGTATTAATCTCGTCTGAGATCGACGCCACTGGTGCCGCGATGTCGCGGGCAGTGTCGCCCTGGCGCAGGGACGCAAGGTTTTTTGAAATCTTGTCTTTGTTGGTCTTAAGTTCGGCAAACGCCTGCTCATCCCCCGTGGTGGCATCGGTCGCTGCCTTGGCAAGCTGTTGTGACAACACCTGCATTTCGGTGGTCAATTCGATTGCCTTTCGATCTCGGTCGTTGTAGCGCAACAACTCAAAGAAGTTGAAACCGGCCACCACCAGTGCCGCAAGCAGCAACACGATGATGATGCGAATACCCGGTATGCCTTCCCGAGACTGAATTTGACCTGCTGCGATGCTCATATCAGATGACCCCCGAACCACACCTTTAGATTTCTGCAACCAAGGCGAAATTGCCTTGCCGCTTGCGCCCTAGCGACCATTACCCATCCCGAAACCGGCACGCGGCAATCTCACCACTACTTACAACAACCATCCAGCACGTTACGCGGCGGCGTTGATGAACTCTTGCGTTCGCACAAGCTGCGTCAACGCAAAAATCCCCCAGTCGCGACCATCCTGTCGATAACCGCCATCAATGTAATCGACCAAAGACTCCTCGACCTGAGCCAGCTCGACACGATGGGTGTCGTTGAAGGTTTTTTGCCCCAAGACTTCGTCGACCAGCAACCCAACCGACGCGGTCCCCTGTTTGATCACGAGCAGTCTGCAGCGATCGGTGCTCACCGTGCGCTGTCCAGCCAGAAATGCCTTGAGGTCGACTACAGCGACCAGATTGCCGCGGACGTTCGCGATCCCGAGCAACCAGCCTTTCGCGCCGGGCACGTTGGTCATGCTGGGGATGGTTAGAATTTCGTTCACTTCGCCAATGCCGGCGACCAAATAGCTGGCGGAAATGCGAAAAGCGATACCGCGCCAGAGCCCTTCCGCTTCGAGCGTCTCAGGCAGACCCACCGCGTGGCTGAGGCTTTTTTGTTCATAGTCGAGGAGGACTTCGAACGGAGTTTGGTAGGCCAGTGTGGTCATTTGCGGTTGCGGCCTCTGATCGCCAGTATCAGGCTTCGACGTGTCTACGGATCGCGCCAAGCAACTCTTCGCGCGTGAAAGGTTTGGTCAAATATTGCTCGGATCCGACGATCCGCCCGCGGGCTTTGTCGAACAGCCCGTCTTTGCTTGACAGCATGATGACGGGGGTGTGTTTGAAAACCCGATTGTTCTTGATCAGCGCGCAGGTTTGATAGCCGTCCAGTCGCGGCATCATGATGTCCACAAAAATGATCTGCGGGGCCTGATCGGCGATCTTGGCCAGCGCCTCGAAACCGTCGGTTGCGGTGACGACATCGCAGCCCTCTTTTTTAAGCAGGGTTTCAGCGGTGCGACGGATCGTTTTCGAGTCGTCAATCACCATGACCTTGAGGCCACTTAAGTTCAGTTCTTTCACCGGCTCTTCCACCCAAACCCCCAGTTACAAAAGGTGGCGCCGGGGCGCCCGTCTACGCTGTTTACCGAATCGTTTCATACGCTGTCAAGTTTATGCGCTAAGTGATTCTGAAGGCTGAACTTATACCAAGCTTTCAGGCAGAGGGCGATAGCTTTGAGGTGGTAGTATGCGCCGGATTCTTTACCCTTCAAAGCGGTTGATTTCATGCGCGTAGGCATCGTGATGGATCCGATTGACGGGATTCAGATCAAGAAAGACTCCAGTTTCGCGATGCTCCTGGAAGCGCAGGCTCGCGGGCACGCTCTCCACTACTTCACCGATCGCGCGCTTTCCCTCTGCAGCGGGCGCGCATTTGGCTACAGTCAGCGCCTAACTGTTCGCGATGATCCCGCAAATTGGTTCACGCTCGAACCCGCTCGGCTGTTGCCTTTGGATGCGCTGGACGTGATCTTGATGCGCAAAGACCCGCCGTTCGACGAGCAGTTTTTGTACGACACGATGGTTCTCGAACAGGCCGAAGTACGCGGCACGCTGGTCGTCAACAAGCCACAGGCGCTCAGGGACGCCAACGAGAAGCTGTTCACGTCCTGGTTTCCGCAGTGCACGCCGGAAATTCTGGTTTCGCGCGATCAATCGCAGCTGCGTGAATTCGTTCTTGAGCAGGGCGATACCGTGATCAAACCGCTCGACAGCATGGGCGGCAATTCGATCTTCCGCGCGCGTCGCGACGACCTCAATCTGAATGTGATTCTCGAAACCGTGGGCCGCAATGGTCGGGCCCTGGTCATGGCGCAGCGATACCTGCCGGAGATCCGCGACGGCGACAAACGCATCCTCTTGATCAACGGCAGCGCGGTGCCGTATGCGCTGGCGCGGATTCCAGCGAGCACTGATTTTCGCGGCAACCTCGCCAAAGGAGGGCGCGGCGAGGCCCGCGAGTTGACTGAGCGCGACCGCTGGCTGTGTTCTGAAATTGGCCCGGAACTCAAGCGCCGCGGCATGATTTTCGTCGGGCTAGACGTGATTGGCGACTACGTTACCGAGATCAACGTCACCAGCCCCACCTGTATCCGCGAGCTGGATAGCGCCTTTGGATTAAACATCGCCGGGCAGCTGTTTGACGTCCTTGAAGGGCTGCGCGGTTGAGCGAGCGGATTGAATCCGAACGCCTGAGTGTGACGCTGCTGTTCGCTGCGGCGCTGCATGGCGCGACCATTCTCGGTTTGACCTTTAGCGATGAGCTGCTTAAGCCGCGCGAATTCCTGCCCTCGCTTGATGTCACCTTGGTCAGCGCGCGATCAACCGATCAACCCGACAAGGCCGATTTTCTGGCCCAGGCCAATCAGCGCGGTGGTGGCAACACCGATGAGCTGGCGCGCCCGACTGCGCCGCTTTCTGGGCCCACACCCAAGCTCACCGAAGGCATCGTCTCGCAAATCAAGGCGCCAAGCGCCCCCAAGCCGAGTCTTGAGACGCCCACACAGATGGTCACCACGCTGCGCTCGGATCAAAGCGCTGCTGCGCTGAATACTGAGATCGAGCGCAAGCCCATGCCGTTGCCCGCGGCGGAACAAACCATTGAGCGTCAGCTCGAAGTGGCGCGTTTGCAGGCCGAGATCGGCGAGAACCTGCGCGCTTATGCCAAGCGCCCGCGGCGCAAGTTCATTTCTGCAAACACCCGCGAGTATGAGTTTGCGGCGTATATGCAGAGCTGGGTTTCCAAGGTTGAACGGATCGGAAATCTCAACTATCCCGAAGACGCCAGGCGCCAGTCTCTGTCCGGCAACGTGGTGGTCACCGTTGCCATTCGCCGCGATGGCTCAATTGACCGGGTGGAAGTGGTGCAATCGTCGGGCCACCGCGTGCTTGACGATGCGGCGCTGCGGATTGTGGACCTCGCCTCGCCCTATCAGCCGCTGCCTACTGACATTGCGCAGAATGTCGATGTGCTCCACATCACCAGAACCTGGCAGTTCCTGCCCGGCAACGTATTGCGCTATCGCTAAGAGCGCTCAAATATGACAGCAACGGTAAAGCCACTGTCACACGATTGACATATTGGTCTGATATGGCCAGTATCGACGGCAATCGCTTTTCGGCCAGCAGCAGCGGCCTGCGGGAATCCTCCTTTTTCAAGCGTTTTTTGAGGACACTCTCATGCGCAAGCTCGTCATTTTTACTGCCTTTGCTGTGGTTGCCAGCGGTTCTGTTTTTGCCGCTGACGTCGCCTTGGTCACTCGCACGCTGACCGCGGTCAATGCGGGTTCGTTGTCCACCGATCAATCGGTTGGCCGAATTACCGTTGAGGCCGATTCATTCAACCGTCCCCTCACGCTGCGTGCCGATGCGCTGGCGCAGGCGCCTGTCAAATACCCAGTGGAAGCGCTGAAGCGGGGCCGCGAGGGCCGCGTGGTGCTTGATTTCGTGGTTGATGCAAAAGGCACGGTGCGCGAATCGGTGGTTCGGCGCTCCAGTGGTTCAGATCGACTGGACACCGCGGCACTGGCGGCGGCCGCGCAATGGCGCTTCCAGCCCGAAGTGAAAAACGGCGCCACGGTGCCAGCGCGTGCGATCATGCCGGTAGATTTCCGGATCGCCTTCGCTGATTGATCGAGCAGCCACCCATCTCGACTCAGGGCGCCTTCGGGCGCCTTTTTTTTAAGCCAATGATCACGCCGCAGAGCCCGCCATGAAAGACAAAAATGAAATCGTTGCCAATTGGCTGCCGCGCTATACCGGCACACCGCTCGGTGCATTTGGCGCCTACATCCTGCTCACAAACTTTGGCCACTATTTAAAGCTGTTTTCGGAGATGACCGGCGAGCCGATCGTCGGGTTGGACAAAGCCATGCCCAACTGCACCGCCGACGGCATCACCATGATCAATTTCGGCATGGGTTCGGCCAACGCCGCCACGGTGATGGATCTGCTCTCAGCCATTCACCCCAAAGCGGTTTTATTTCTCGGCAAATGCGGCGGTCTCAAGCGCAAAAATCAGCTCGGCGATCTCATCTTGCCGATTGCCGCAATTCGCGGCGAGGGCACCGGCAACGATTATTTCCCGCCCGAGGTGCCTGCCTTGCCGGCCTTCACGCTGCAGCGCGCGGTGTCCTCAACCGTGCGCGATTTCAACCTGGACTATTGGACAGGCACGGTTTACACCACCAATCGGCGGGTTTGGGAGCACGACGAGCAGTTCAAGGAATACCTGCGGCGGATGCGCTGCATGGCCATCGACATGGAAACCGCAACGCTTTTTTTGACCGGTTTTGCCAATGAAATATCGACCGGGGCGCTGCTGCTGGTGTCTGATCAACCGATGATTCCCGAAGGCGTTAAAACCGCTGAAAGCGACCGCAGGATCACCGGCGATTTTGTCGACAACCACATTCGAATCGGGATGGCCAGCTTGGTCGAGCTGCGCAATGCGGGCTCCTCGGTCAAGCATCTGCGTTTTGATTAGGCAACGCTGAGGCGATCTCTCCGGTGCGAATTGCGCTCGGTTTTGCAAAGCGGGCCGCCGTTTGGCTGGCGGCGCTCTATTTGGCGGTGATCAGCGGCTTTGCGGCGAGCGCGTGGTGGCGGCTGCCTGATCTCAAAAGCTGGCACCAGATCACCCTGGAAGGCGAGTTTCGCGCTGACGCTGCCGGCGCCCCGACCTCATTCGGCGCCTATATGGAGCGCGAAAATGCGCTGTTTGCCGAATTGAAGCGCACCCTCGCAGCGCCCACGTCCGCGCGCGACGCCGGCCCGTTTGGGCGCTATGGAAACCGATCCGTGGTGGCCGAACTCGCGCAGACCGGCGCGGGCAATCGCAGCACGGTTCGCGTGCATCCGCAGTCGCAAGGGGCAGTGCTGTTGCTGCATGGCCTGACGGATGGGCCGTACTCGCTCGGTGCGCTGGGCGAACGGTTTTATCAAAACCAGATCAGCGTGGTGAGCGTGCGTCTGCCCGGCCACGGCACGCTGCCGGCCGAGCTGATCGGCGTGCGCTGGGAGGATTGGTACGCGGTGGTCAAGCTGGCCGCAGCGGAGGCGGCACGCTTGAGTCCGCGGCAACCGCTTTACATCGTCGGCTATTCAACCGGAGCCCCGCTTGCGCTTTTGTATGCGCTAGACGCGCTCGAAGATCCGGCGCTCGAAGACCCGGCGCTCAAAGCCCCAGCTGAAATGTTCCTGCTGTCGCCTGCGCTCGGCGTTTCCAAACTTGGCTTCGTGAGCCTGATTGCCGCGCAACTTGCGTTTATCCCGGGCCTCGAAAAAGCGCGCTGGCTGGACGTCTACCCCGAAGCCGACCCCTACAAATACGCCTCGTTTCCGATCAACGGCGGGCGCCAAATCTGGCGTCTTACGCGCAGCCTCAATCAGCGCCTCGCGAACGCAAAAGATTCTGGCGGCCTTGATAATCTGCCTAGGCTTACGGTCTTTCAGTCACTGGTGGATGCAACCGTTGCGCCGCGCGCGACCCTTGCTTTTCTCAACGCGCTGCCCGCGCGAAAGTCAGGCTCCGCGCATGAATTCGTGCTTTTCGACCTCAACCGACACGAGCGCCTGAGCGCCTTGATCAACCCGATCTACCGCGCCCAAGCCGACGAGATGGCGAATGCCGGGCCGTTTTTGTTCGACACAGCCTTGATCAGCAACCGCGATGCGAGTAGCGCGGACGTCGCGGAATATGCGCGCAGCGCAGGCGCGCGCTCAACGCAGACAATTGCGCTTCCTTTAAGCTGGCCAGCCGACTTGCTTTCGCTTAGCCACGTCGCCCTGCCGTTTAAAGTGGACGACCCACTGTATGGCCTCACCCCCGCCATCAAAGAGGGCCAGTTCACTCTCGGCGGCCCCGCCCCGCGCGGCGAAAATGGCGCGCTCGCATTGCCGTTGGGCCACCTCGCGCGGATCCGCAGCAATCCGTTTTTTGAGGTAATCGGAAAGCGCGTGGACCGCGCGATTGGATCGCCATCTGCAGCCATTCCACCAGCAAAAATCAACCCACCTAACCCATGACCCTGTCCATTCGCCGCGCCACTTTCGCCGACGCCGCCATCGCTGTAGACATCACCCGGCGCAACTTCACTGAAGCCTTTGGCTCGCACTACCCGCCCGAAGATTTGGCCTATTTTCTTGCCAACCGCTACTCGCTGGCTGAACACCAGCGGATGCTGGCAGATCCAGCCTACGCGCTGTTTCTGGCGCAAGCCGATGGGCAATTGATTGGGCACGCGCTGGTCGGGCCGTGCGCACTGCCGCACGGCGACGTGGCTGCGGCCGATGGCGAACTCAAACGCCTGTACCTGCTGCCCACCGCGCACAACAAAGGCTACGGCAGCGCGCTGCTGCAGACCGCGCTCGGGTGGCTGGAGCAGCACGGCCCGCGCACGCTGTGGGTAGGCGTGTGGTCGCAAAATGAAGGCGCACAGCGGCTTTATGCACGCTTAGGCTTTGAGAAAGTGGGCGACTACTTTTTTGCAGTGGGCGCAACCCGCGACCACGAGTACATCCTGCGCCGCCCGGCGCACGGCGCCAATCACGCAAAGGTTTGATTGCTGGCAACCGCGCTGCTGGCGCTTACGAGTGGTCTGCGCAGGCTCATGCCGCGACCACTCAACCCAAGGTAAGCCGCTCGCTTTAGAAACGACGGTCGGTCTGGCATGCTTGGCCCCGCGCACGCTGCGCACCCAAACTTTTTTGAGGATCGAAAAATGATCTACCCGCTGTGGAAAAAGATTACCGTCGTCGGCCTGACGCTCGCGCTAGCAGCCTGCGGTTCAACATCTGGGATGAAGCGCTCAGACGATGCGAACGCGACGTCCCAAGGCGAACAGTCTAAAAGCGCGCAGACCGCCGCAATCGCCGCTGATTTTGCCAAGTACACCCGCATCAGCGTGATGGATTTCAAAAGTGAGCTGGCCAAGAAATCGAGCAATCAGGCCAAGCAGGACGTGGCCGACGGCAAGGCCGCGGACGCGGGAAAGCGCTTTGCCGACAAGATCGCGACCGGCTTGAGCCAATCAGGCGCATTCAGCGAAGTGGCGCGCAACGACAGCAAGCCCGGCGATCTGGTCATTCAGGGTGAAGTGACCAAATACAAAGAGGGCAATCGGGCTATCCGGTTGGTGGTCGGCCTGGGGGGGATGGGATCGGCGAACTTTGATGCCATCGTGCGCTTTGTGGACGGCGACAGCGGCAAAGAGCTGACCCAAATCACGGTCGACAAAAACACCTGGTTCTTCGGCGGCTTGATGGCCGCAGCGCAAGACGTTGAAGACTTCATCAACAGCGCGGCTGAGAAAGTGGCGGAAGAGACGATCAAGGCAAAGCGGGGAACACCCTAAAACCTTTTGATCCGTGTTCTCTGAGCCTTCTGCGGCTGCGCGGCGAGGGCGCCAACGATAAGCCAAATCGGTCCGGGCGGCATCGCGCAACGAGATTCTATGCGCGTGTCCGGATTTTTCGATTTGGCTCGTATTAGGGGTTTCTTAAATTCTTTTGAGGCGCCTGTGAGCACATCCATGTCTTTACTTTTTCGAACACTCCCGCTTGCGCTGGGGCTTGCTGCGTTCAGCCTGAACGCGATTGCCGCGACGTTCACGGTAACAAGCACCGCCAACAGCGGCTCAGGGTCGCTGCGCCAGGCCATTTTGGACGCCAACGCGGCGCCCTCCCCGCCGCACATCATTTTGTTCTCGGCAAACTATCCACTCGGCGGGCGCATCACCTTGGCCTCCAACCTGCCCACCCTAAACAACGGGCGCATCAGCTTCAACGGCAACATTCGCTCGCCGGTCATCGACGGCGACAACCAGTATTCGATCCTGGTTGCAGGCTTTGGAACGACGCGGCTTGACGTCAACAACCTGCAGTTCGAAAAAGGGCGTCGTATAAGCGGCGGCTGCATCGCGCTGCAGCAGGAAGACCAGCAGACCCAGCTCACCATCGCCGCGAGCCGGTTCGCGGGGTGCGTTGCGCTCGCCAATGGCCCCCCCCGCGGCGGCGCAATTTACTGGCCACAGGGATCGGGCACGATCGCTATCATTGAGCGGTCCACGTTCACAGGCAACCGCACCGCTGGTTTTGGCGCGAGCAACCAAAGCGGCGGTGGCGGTGCGCTCAGTATCCGCGCATCGGTGTCGATTACGCAGAGCGTGTTTGAAGAGAACTTTATCGACGTCGGTGACGCGACCTCAGGCGGACTCGGCGGGGCCGTCAGCCTTGACATCCCGGCAGATGGTTTGGCCATCCTCACCGACAACCGCTTCCGATTCAACAGCGCAACGCCGATCACGGTCGATGGGCTGGGTCGAGGCGGCGCGGTTGATTTTTTCTGTCGCGGGTCCTGTACGGTTGGGTTTGAACGCAACTACTTTCGCGGCAATACCGCGCGCAGAGGCGGCGCGA
>Ga0105046_10014231_pt1 | contig 12276 bp, 8 predicted proteins | sample MAT03_FD_78385 | JGI IMG/M metagenome (GOLD analysis project Ga0105046, IMG submission 78385) | Freshwater microbial communities from Lake Fryxell liftoff mats and glacier meltwater in Antarctica - MAT-03 (megahit assembly) | ecosystem: Environmental > Aquatic > Freshwater > Ice > Liftoff...
CCGCGGGCAACGTACGACGGGGGGAGCCGGTACGCTCTCCGTCCGGTCTCGGTCCGGCCTCGTCACGACTTCTCCGGAGCTTCCCGCATGATGCGCCGTGCCCCGAGCGCCCCCGTTCTCCGTGCCCTCGCCGGTCCGGCCCTGATCCTCGCCGCTGCGGCAGGAGTGACGGTCCCCGGTTGCGCCTCGGCGTCGCGCGCGTCCGCCGGAGCGCCGACGGCCTCTGCGCCCGCGCCCTCCCCGACCACTGCGGTCAAGGCCGACCCCGACCGCCTCCGCGAGGACATGCGACTGCTCGTCGGCCGCGCCCGCGACCGCGTCTTCCCGGCGCTGGTCAACATCTCCGTCGTCACCGTCAACTACTGGGGCGGCAAGGAGACGAAGGGGGGCCAGACCGGCAGCGGCACGATCATCTCTCCCGACGGATACATCCTGACCAACCAGCATGTGGTCGACAAGGGCAAGAAGTTCCGCGTCACCCTCGCCGACCGGCGCGAGGTTCCCGCGACGCTCGTCGGCGAGGACCCCCTGACCGACCTCGCGGTCATCAAGATCGACGGGGGCGCGGCGGGGCTCGCGGCGGCCTCCTTCGGCCGGTCGGCCGCGCTGGAGACGGGCGACTATGTCATGGCGATGGGCTCGCCCTACTCCCTCTCCCGCTCGGTCACGCTGGGCATCGTCTCCAACGCCGAGCGGGTCTTCACCAGCGGCGCCGGCGGCGACGAGGTCGAGGAGATGGAGTTCGACGCCGGCCGCACCGGGCTCTTCACGACCTGGATCCAGCACGACGCGCTCATCAACCCCGGCAACAGCGGCGGCCCCCTGGTCAACCTGCGGGGCGAGGTCGTCGGCGTCAACGCCATGGGCGGCAACTCGCTGGGCTTCGCCATCCCCTCCGACCTCGCCCGCGATGTCGCCGAACGGCTCATCAAGGACGGCGAGGTCGTCCGCAGTTCGATCGGCCTGGCCCTCAAGCCCATCAAGCGATCGCAGTTCACCGAGGGCGTGGTGGTCAACAGCGTCGTCAAGGACAGCCCCGCCGACCGCGCGGGCCTCAAGGCCGGCGACCTCGTGACCTCCATCGACGGCGCGCCCGTCACCATCCGCTTCGCCGAGGAAGTCCCCCCGCTGGTCCGCGCGATCGCCGATCGCCCCGTCGGCACGAGCATCGCGCTGGGCTACCGCCGCGGCACCACCCCCGGCGAGGCCGTCGTCGTCACCGAGAAGCTGCTCAAGGAGATCGGCACGCAGTCCTCCCTCCGGCAGTGGGGGTTCTCCGCCCAGGAGATCACCGAACGCATGGCCCGCGACCTGCGCCTGACCGACCGCAGCGGCGTCTTCGTCAGCGGCCTCCGCGAGGGGAGCCCGGCCCAGACCGCAGAGCCCGCGCTGCAGTACGGCGACATCGTCCGCTCGATCGACGGCCGCCCCGTCCCCGGCCTCGAGGCGCTCGTCGCCACCTACACCGAGATCATGGCCAAGGACCCCATCCCCGAGTTCGTCATGCTCGGCTTCGACCGCGGCGAGAAGAACCAAATAACGCTCATCGAGCCCCGCCCCGACAAGAAGGAGGATCCGCCCCGCGAGGTCCCCAAGGGATGGGTCGGCGTCGCCACCCAGCCCGTCCTCCGCGACCTCGCCGCGCGCCTGGGCCACCCCGACACCTTGGGCTTCCGCGTCTCCCGCCTCTATCCCGACACCCTGGCTGTCGGCTCCGACTTGCTCGTGGGCGACGTCGTCTATGCCGTCAACGGCGAGAAGATCGCCCCCCGCGGCATGCAGGATTCCGGCATGCTCCAGCGCAAGTTCCGCACCCTGCCCACCACCGGCGACACCGTCCTCTCGGTGATCCGCGACGGCGAGAAGCGCGACGTCAAGGTCCGCCTCGAGCGCACCCGCATCGGCCCCGACGAGGCGATCAAGGACGAGAACAAGGACTTTGAGCTCAACGTCCGCGAGCTGACCTTCTTCGACCGCGACGACTACCGCTGGGACGCGACCGTCCAGGGCGTGCTCGTCACCAACGTCGAGGGCGCGGGCTGGGCCGGCCTTGCGGGCGTCGGCGAAAGAGACCTCATCCAGCGGATCAACGACCACGACGTCGCCGACATCGCGTCCTACCGCAAGGCCATGGAGGCCTTGGCGAAGAGCCAGCCCGAACGCGTCACCTTCGGCGTGCTCCGCTTCAACCGGACGTACATCATGTTCGCCGAGCCCGAGTGGAAGCCCGAGGCGCCCGTTGAGAAGGAGGGGGCCGCCGCGCCCGTCCCCGTCGCCAACGGCCGCTAGGAAGCCAAGACCCAACGTTCGCCGCCGACCCCGCCCCGTCACCCGCACCCGCCCACCCCACCCCACCCCACCCCACCTTGGAGTCTCCCTTGACCATCTCTCGCACCCTCTCGCCCGCCCTCGCCCTCACCCTGGCCGCGGGCGTTGTCGCCCTCACGCTCGTCCCCGCCTCGCCCGCCGTCGCGGCCGAGCCCGACCTGGGCGGGCTGATCCGGGACCGGGCGCCGGCGATCGTGTCGGTCAAGTTCCTGATGAAGAGCGAGCAGGGGGAGGAGGAGCAGGAGACCGTCGGGGTGATGATCGAGGGGGACGGGCTGATCCTGACCAGCAACGCGGCGCTGGGGGGGATGATGCGCCCCGCGCCCCTGACGACCGACATGAAGGTGATGGTCGGCGACGACACGCAGGGAGTCGACGCCAAGGTGATCGCGCGGGACACCGAGCTGGGCCTGGCGTGGATCAAGGTCGACGCCGCCCCCGCGAGCCCCTTCGCCTCGGTCGACTTCGCGTCCGCCGCGCAGCCCAAGGTCGGCGACGAGATCTTCACGGTGTCGCTGATGGGCAAGTTCTTCGACCGCGCCCCGATCGTCGCGCGGGGGCACATCGCCTCCGTCACCGCCAAGCCCCGCGCGCTCCTGATCCCGTCGATCGGTCTGGCCGGGGGGGAGTTCGGCCTCCCCGTCTTCGATGATCAGGGCCGCATCGTCGGCGTCACCACCTTCGTCCTCCCCGACCGCGAGGAGATGGAGGCCAACCCCAGCGGCATGCGGGCCGCGATGCGGGGGATCGTGGGGAGCATGATCCTGCCCGCCGCGGAGGTCGTCGCCGCGACCGCACGGGCGAAGGAGACCGCCGCGAGCGGGGGCGGGGAGGCGGCCGTCGAGGGCTCCGAGGCCGGAGCCGGTGCCCCCGTCGAGACTCCCGTCGCTCCCAAGTAAGTCGTCCGAAAGCGTGACGCCCGTGCCACCGACTTGCCTCAAGTCGGTGTGCTTGTTGCATGGGCGTGCCGCGGGGCACCGACTTCCCGCAGGCCGATGGGGGTGAGGCGTCGGCGGCGAGACGGCGTGGACGGCGCGGATGGGGGACGTCCGAGCGGCGGCGCGCGAGCGACGGCCCCGGCCTGCACCGGGGGCTCCTACATGCCGGGGAGGCGGCGGAGGGTGCCGTCGCGGTTGACCCGCAGTTGGTCCGACTCGAGCAAGTAGTTCAGCACGGCGTTGCGGAGATTGGTACGGGCCTGGTCGCGGTCGTTCTCGGAGCGGAGGAGCTCGTTCTCCGAATCCACGATGTCCTGGGGCTGGACGGTGTCGGCGCGGAGGCGCTGGCCGGCGAGGCGGCGGCGGTTGATCTCGACCTGCTGCTCGGCCAGCGCGAGCTGGAAGCGGGCGAGCTCGACCGAGCGGAGCGAGCTGCGGACGCCGACGATGACGGTGTCCCGCTGCCGATCGAACTCGCGGCTCCGGCGCTCGAACTCGATCACCGACGCGCGGACGTTGAGGGCCTCCTGCCGACGGTCCAGCGGCAGGCTCAGCGTCGCGCCGGCGCTGTAGTTCGCGTCCCCCGGGCTGAACGAGGCGTTCCCCCGCCGCCGATCCGGGTCCGTCGGCACGCCGATGCGGCCGGTGAGATCGAGGTCCGGGAGCAGCCCGTTCCTCGCGTTCGCCACACGCCGGCGGGCGTCGTCGAGGCGGTCGCGCTCGTTCTGCAGGTCGAGGCGGAACTCGAGCGCGACCGCCGTCGCGTCGTCGAGCGAGATCTGCGGCTCGGGCAGCTCCAGCACCCCCTCGCTCAGGTCCAGCCGCTCGTCGACCCCCACCCCCAGGCGGATCTTGAACCGCTCCAGCTGGAGCTGGTAGCTCTCGCGCAGGCCCGACAGCGACGCCTCCGCGGCCTTCACGCGGCTGGCCGTCACGCCCGTCTGGAACGCGTCGAGACGCCCCGCCTCCACACGCGCCCGCGTCGAGCGGTCGAGCTGGCGCAGGCTCTCGAGCTGGCGCTCCTGGTTGAAGATCGTCGCCCGCGTCTGCAGCAACTCGAAGTAGTCGTTGGCGATGCTCACCAGGTACGACCGCCGGAACCGCTCGAAGTCGCGGGACTGGTAGATCAGGCTCCGCTCGGCCTGGATCAGGTCCTCGCGAGCGATGTCGCCGGCGCCCCGCAGCAGCGGGATATTTCCGCTGAAGACCAGCTCCGACGATTGCGTGTACCGGTCCGTCGCGGATTCCCGCAGCTGTTCCGTGGCATCCCACACCCACGCCGCCTCCACCGCCCCGCCATACGGGAGCCGCTGGTTGACGCGGAGCGTGTTGATCAGCCGCGCGGCGGAGTCGTAGCGGGCTTCGTCCCCCTGCCCGAAGACCTCGACGGACGTGTCGTTGAAGAGCCGCGGACCCCACAGGTGGCGTTCCACCAGGAGCCGGATCGCCGCCAGCAGGTAGTCGTCCTGGGCCGACAGGAGTTCACGCCCCGTCACCTGCGAGACCCGGAACGACTCCTCGAGGGTCAGCACCCGCGCCGGGCGGGGCGGCACGGGGGCGGTCACGCCATCCCCCGTATCGGGGTTGACCTGCTCGGAGGTCGGCACCCCCGCGTCCGCGGCATAGCGATTCAGGCGGGCGGCCACGTCCCGGGCCTCGTCGGCCGCGACGAAGGTCAGGTCATCGGCCGCCGGGTTGACGGTGGGGGGGGCCGTCGTGCCCTGTCCTTGGCGTCGGATCGAGGTGGGGTCCGACGCCCGGCTGCGCGGACTCGCAACCTCCGCCGCGTTCCCGGACCCGGTTTTTTGATCTGTTTGATCGAGGAGCCGGTCGAGGTCGCGGTCGATGGCGAAGGGGCTCTTCTGACACCCACCGGCCACCGTGACGATCATGCCGGCGAGCGTTGCGCGTGCGTAGATGCTGAAACGACAATGACTTAGGCGATCAATCGGCATATGGTCGGGGGTCCGCGGGCGGGTGCGATCGGGTCGGACGCGTCTGCAATCGGGATGCCTACCGGGACGAGGTCCGTCCGAAGGCAGCGTACCGATTCACGGGCGGTGCGTTGCGAGTCACTACGCCCGTTCCTATCGTTGCGGCCTTCCGCAGGCGGCGGATTCCTCTTCCCGAAATCCCGGGCCGGTACGGGCGGCGTTCGGCCGGCCCATTGATGGGGAGCCCCTCTCCCGATGCCCTCGGTTACCCACGACGGCCGCAGCTTCATGATCGATGGCCGGCGGGTGTGGCTCGTAGCGGGGAGGGTGCCCTACGCCCGTCTCCCGCGCGACACCTGGGCGGACCGCATCCACGCGGCGAAGCAGGCGGGGTTCAACACGATCGAGTCCCCGGTCTTCTGGAACCGGCACGAGGCCCGCCCCGGCCGGTTCGACTTCACCGGCGAGAACGACCTGCGTCACTTCATCGACCTGATCGGCAAGGCCGGGATGTACTGCATCCTGGGCATCGGGCCGTACATCGGCTGCGAGTGGGACATGGGTGGCCTGCCCAGCTGGCTCCGCGAGACCGGGAACGCGGCCCTGCGGACCGCCAACGGCCCCTACCTCGAGGCCTGCTCCCGCTACATCACCGCCGTGGCCGACCAGATCCGCGGCTGGCAGGTGACCGCCCCCGGCACCGGCGGCCCCATCATCCTCATGCAGTGCGAGAGCGAGTGGACCTGCGGGCACGAGACGCTCGCGGCGGGGTATCTCGGCGAGCTGACCCGTTACATCCGCGAGGCGGGCCTCGCGGTGCCCCTCGTCAATTCCAACAACCTCTGGCAGGGCGTCGAGGGGCAGATCGACGGGTGGTCCGGGGGTTCGAACATGCTGGCCACGATGCGCCAGCTCGCGAGTGTGCGCCCCGACGGGCCGCGGATCGTGATCGACCTGGCGCTCACCCGTCCCGACACCTGGGGGCGCGCGGCCGACCCCGGGCCGGGCCCCGCCGTCCTGCAGCGCCGCCTGGCCGAGGTGCTCGCCGGCGGGGGGCAGTTCAACATCTCGACGTTCTGCGGCGGGACGAACTTCGGGTTCTTCGGGGGGCGCCTGCCCGATGCGTTCGACAGCTTCGCGGCGACCTCATCGGACCGCGGCGCGCTCATCGACGAGGCCGGGAGGCCGGGGCCGGCGTACGGGCTGGTCCGCCGCCTGGCAACCTTCGCGTCGCGGTTCGGTCGGGTCCTGGCGAACCTCGATCCCGCGTATCAGCCCATCACGGTCCGTCCCGCCGAGGCGGCCGAGCCCGGCGACGGCGCGGCCAAGGGCGGCAAGGCGCGCGGGCCGGTCGGCGCCGGCCCGGCGGTGGTGCATGCGATGGGCTCCCAGGGCGGGGTGGCGTTCGTCTTCAACGACGACCTCGATGCCGCGCCCGGCCAGCGGCGCACGCTGCAACTGGTCCTCCCCGACGGCTCGCCGCTGCCCGTGACGCTTGGGGAGCAGTCCGTCGCGTGGTGCCTCTTCGACGTGAACGTCAGCGGCCGCTCGCGCCTTGATTACAGCAACGTCTCGGCCCTGGGCAACGTGGGCGGATCGCTCGTCTGCTTCGGCCCCGCCGGTTCGCGGGCCATGCTCTCGGTCAACGGCTCGCCGGTGGAGGCGCTCGTCCCGGTCGACGGCGCCGCTCCCACCATCGTCGAGCACGAGGGCCTGACGCTGATCATCGTGAACGAGGCCCAGGCCGACACGACCTACCTCGGCGAGGATGCGGTCTATGCCGGCGTGGCCGGCCTCGACCCCGAGGGCGCCCCCATCGCGGCGCCGGGCTCCAAGTCGTACCTCCGCATCACGCCCGACGGGCGGGCCAAGACGGTCGCCATCGATCCGCCGCACCGCGCCCGCGCCTCGGGGGACAAGCTCGCGCTGGGCGGCTGGTCGGCCGCGAGCGTTGCGGACTACGCGGATGGGACCAGCGCCCGGTACGCGAAGGTCGCGGGCCCCGCCGATCTCGTCTCGCTGGGGTGCGCCTACGGGTATGGGTGGTACCGCCTGACTCTGAACAACCCCGCCGCGCACAAGGCGCGACTCCTCTTCCCGCACGCCGGCGACCGGCTGCACATCTTTGCCGACGGCAAGCCCGCGGGGGTGGTCGGTGTCGGCCCGGGCGCCGCGCCGGACGCTCCGATCTCGCTCCGCAAGGGCTCGCAGCAGCTCGTCGTCCTGGCCGACAACCTCGGCCGTTTCAGCGGCGGGGCCAACCTGGGCGAGGGGAAGGGCCTCTTCGGCGAGATCTACGAGAGCGTCCCGGTCAAGACGGCCAAGCCCAGGCTCGTCCCCGGACAACCCGTGGGCGTGCTCGCCTTCCGCGCTCCCCTCTGGGAGCTGAGCGACGGGGACGCGACCTCCCCCGACCGCCTCACGTGGACCCTCGCGCATCGCCGTAAGACGCCGGTCATCGTGACGGTCGCCCACCCGCCCGCCGCGGCCCTGCTGCTCGTCAACGACAAGCCCGTCGCCTACCTCGACCGTTCCGGCCCCCGGATGATCGTGCTGAGCGCCGACGCGCTGGGAAAAGCCTCGAACACGATCCAGCTCGCGCTGGTGGGCGCTCCCGATTCCGACGAGGACCTGGAGGCGATCGCCGAGGGCGTCCGCTTCGACGAGGGCGCCGAGGGCCTCATCGCCCGCGCCGAGATCGCCTTCGCCAAGTGGGAACCCCCCGCGACGTCGGCGTATGGCCCGCCCCCCAAGACCGGAAGGCTCCCCGGCCCCGCGTGGTGGCGCTGCCCGTTCACGGTCGACCGCTCGGGCGAGCCCGTCCACTTCGAGCCCGCGGGGATGACCAAAGGCCAGGTCTACGTCAACGGCCGCCACCTCGGGCGGTACTTCGTGGCCACCGCCGACGGCACCCCCGTCCCCCCGCAGCACCGGCTGCATCTGCCCGCGTCGTGGCTGCGCCCGGGCCAGCCCAACGAACTCGTCCTCTTCGACGAGCACGGCGGGACGCCGACGAAGAGCCGCCTCGTCCACGGCTGACGCGACGGGGTGGCGCGCCCCCTACGCTCGCCCATGCCCACCGCCCGCCGCGCGCCAAAGCCTTCCGCGACGTCCGTCGAGACCGTCGAGCGGATCGGCGGGCACGTCGGGCCGCTCTGGCAAGAGGCCGCGGCGTTCGCGGCCCGCCAGCACCGACACCAGATCAGGAAGGACGGGCGGACTCCGTACTTCGCGCACCCGGCCCGCGTCGCCCTGACCGTGGTCCTGGAGTTCGGCTGCGTCGACCCCGTCGCCGTCACGACCGCGCTGCTGCACGACACGATCGAGGACACCACGGCGGACTTCGAAGACGTGCTCGAGGCCTTCGGCGCCGACGTCGCCGGGTGCGTGGCCGCCCTCACCAAGATCATGGCCCTCCCCGAGGATCAGCGCGAGGCCGAATACGACCAGCGCCTGGCGAAGGCCGACTGGCGGGCCCGCCTCGTCAAGCTCGCCGACGTCTTCGACAACTTCTCGGACGTGGGCACGCAGCCGGCGGAGAAGCAGGCCGAGAAGCGCGGCAAGACGCTCGAACACTGCCGTCGTGCCCTCAAGCTGGCCGAGCGCGACGGTACCGCGCACCCCGAGACGCGGACGGCCCTCGAGAAGGTCCGCGGGCTGATCGCCCCGTACGAGCGGAGCTGACAGCGGACCGCCGGGGGCGGCGCTTCCCTCCGATCAGGGCTGGACCCGGACCCGCAGCTCGCGTTCGAGACGACGCAGACCGGCGGCGCGGGCCATGAGTTGCTGGCGGGTGATCGCGGGGATGGCCGGGTCGCGGAGACGCTGCTCGATCTGGCGGAGCTGGTTGCGGATCTGCGCGGCGGAGCCGGCCGGATTGGGGACCAACCGCGGCCCCTCCGCCGCCTCCACCCCCGTGAAGTCGGGCGTTCCCGTTCCCACGATCGCGCGATCCTCTCCGCCGGCCTCGATCGAGACGGGCGGCTCCTGCGCCTCGACGCGCCCGCCCCGGTAAAACGGCGCCTCGCGTCCGCGCTCGCCCGCGACCATCCTCAGCCAGCGGTCGGGGCCGATCCGCGTCTGCACAATGCCCGCTTCGGGAGCGTTGCCGGCGCGCCGACGCTTGCGCACGTCCCACGCCTCGGCGAGGATGTCCTGCGTCAGGCCGGCGCGGTTGTTGAGGTCGGCGTAGTCGCCCAGGCGGAGGCGGGCGATCACGGGCTCGCCGCGGCGGAGCATGCGGAGGACCACCACGTCGCCGGGGTCGTGCGACAAGATGCACGCGCGGGCGTTCTCCGAGGACTCGACCGCGACGCCATCCATCTCGAGGACGACGTCGCCGGAGCGGAGGATGCGCTCGGCGTCGAAGCCCGCGACGGCGTGCTGGATCGAAACGCCGCGACCAGCGGGAGACTCGGCGAAGCCCACGCCCATCGCCCCGTGGGGCGCCGCCTTGAACATCTCGAAGGCGACGCGCTCCAGGCGGGCGGTCTGCTCGGGGTCGAGGGGGCCGTCGCGCTCCCCCGCCACGGCGGCCTCGAGCGTCGCCAGCGGCACGCGCCGGCCGGCGGGAATGGCCCCTTCGGCTTCCTCGCGGAGCGCGAGCTCGTCCGAGCCGAGCCGGTCGATCTGTTCCTGAAGCCACGCGTCGGATTCTGCGCCGATCAGCGGGCGGTCCCGCCCGGGCGCGGCGTGGGACGCCGCCGCGAGGGCGGGAGCGAACGCCGCGAGGGCGACGATCAGGGCGTGCTGGGTGCGCGAGGCCGGACGCATGGACCCTCCGCGAAAGAAGGCTCGGCCACCGGAATGGGTGGGCGGGAGAAGTCTACTCCAGGTTGGCCGCCTGCTCCTTAATCCGGTCGATAGCGCCCTTCATCTCGACGGTGGCCCGGGAGATGGTGGCGTCGGGGCTCTTGCTGGCGATGGTGTTGGCCTCGCGGAGCATTTCCTGGGTGAGGAAGTCGAGCGTGCGGCCCACGGGCTTGCCGTCGACGGCACCGATCAGGTCGCCGAACTGGTCGAGGTGGGCGGAGAGGCGCTTGATCTCCTCGGCGATGTCGGTCCGCTCGGCGTAGACGGCGATCTCGCGGATGAGGTCGCCGGCCTCGACCTTGGCCCCGGCCTCGCGGAGGAGGGTGTCGATGCGGGTGCGGAGGCGGGTCTCATAATCCGCGATCACGCCGGGGGCGCGCTCGGCGATGAGGGCGAGGCGCTCGGCGATGAGGGCCTGGTGGGACCTGAGATCGGCGACGAGGACCTTGCCCTCGCGCTCGCGCATGGCCAGGAGCGCCGAGACGGCGCGGTCGAGCAGCGGGAGGAACGCCTTGCGGGAGCGGTCGAGGACGTCCTCCTCGTTCGCGGGGGGCTGCAGCACGCCGGGGAGGGTGAGCAGGCTGGCGATGTCGATGGCGACCGAGCCGGCGGAGGCTTGGGGGAGGTGGCTCAACTGTTCGATGTAGCGGTGCAGGGCCTTGACGTTGATCTCGTACGCGGCGGCCTCGGAGGCGTCCTGCACGCGGGCGGTGACGGTGACCGTGCCGCGGCTGATCCGCTCGCGGAGGCGTGACTCCATCTCGGCCTCGAGGCCCTGGATGGCATCGGCGAGCCGGATGGTGGCCTTGAAGTACTTGTTGTTGAGGGCGCGGACCTCGACGAAGTAGTGGACGCCGTCGACCTGCGCCGAGGCGTCGCCGTAGCCGGTCATGCTTCGTACCAAGGCCAGCTCCTGGGGGACGGCGCGACGCCGCGGGGAGAGAGGGGCGGCGCGGCCGCGATCGTGCGGGTGATTAGCCGGGGGGCGTCGTCGCGGGGTCTGCCGGGGCGGGGTCCGGGAGGGGCGCGGGGGTCGCCGCGGGGGGGACGACCGGTGCCGAGCCGTCTGGGGTGGTGCCGGGGATCGGGCCGCCGATGGGGGGCGGGACGATGGCGGGGGCGGCGGGGTCGGCCTGGCCGGCGACGGGGTCGCCGCCCGGCGTGGTGGTGGGGGTGGCCGCGGGGAATGCGGCGGACTGCGGCTTGGTGGCGTAGTTGAGAGCGACGGCCATGGTGAGGTAGAGGACGAAGACGATGATGGTGAAGACGGTGAGCGCATCGCCGGTCTTGGTGCCGAAGGCGGTCTGACCGGAGCCCGCGCCCGAGCCAAAGGCGCCGGCGAGGCCGCCGCCCTGAGGCTTCTGGATGAGGACGGTCAGGACCATCACCACGCAGGTGATCAGGAAGAGGATGGTGACGATGCCAACCATCCAGGGCTGCCAGACGAACGCGAGGGTCATGCGGGGGCCTTTCGGGGGGAGGAAGGGGGGAAGTGTAGGAGGGAAAGGTGTTGGGCACCGGGCGGCGGGGGTCGGGCATCGGGGAAGACAGGGAGGGGCGGTGAGCGCGATGGGGCCGAGATCATCGGCGCGGGGAAGTGCCGGCTGGCCACCCGTCGCGATATGACTAACCCGATCGAGAACGGTGTGACCGACACGTGCGCGCGGGGCGTAGAGCCGTCGTGATGTGGCGTTGGGATCTACCGAGGTGCCGCCGCGATGGATGCCTCGGCGAGAGCGCTGTCGGATTCTTCACCCAACTCGTTCAATCACGCGGTTGTTCTGCGCCGGCGCGAAACTCTGATGAGGAGCGGGGCGAGCACGAGCGATGTACCGGGCGCGGGCACGGAGGTTGCGATCCGGAGGCCATAGAACGCGATGCGTCCGTCCGGGGAATCGCCCCCAATGCCGTAAACCAAGTCGCCGCCGACACTTCCGCCGAAGTTCGACCCGTCCTTGAAGCGGTAGGTGCGATTGTTAATGTTGAGAATCGACTCCGTCCACTCCCCCACGCCCCCCGCGGTGTCGAGCAGCCCCCCCGGCGAGAGACTGTCGGGGTAGGCCCCCAGCGGGATCAGCCGCTCGGCTAAGTTGGGCAGCTCGAACCCCGCGTTGGCCTCCCCCTCCCCCGGCGGGCCATAATTGAGCGGCGTGTCGCGGCGGTTGGCGTACGTCCACCACCCCCCCACGCCCGGCCCCCCCTTGGCCGGGTCGTAGTGCGCCCCCTTCATCCACTCGTCCAGCGTGGGGATCCAGTACCTCGCC
>Ga0105046_10014235_pt1 | contig 12274 bp, 8 predicted proteins | sample MAT03_FD_78385 | JGI IMG/M metagenome (GOLD analysis project Ga0105046, IMG submission 78385) | Freshwater microbial communities from Lake Fryxell liftoff mats and glacier meltwater in Antarctica - MAT-03 (megahit assembly) | ecosystem: Environmental > Aquatic > Freshwater > Ice > Liftoff...
TCCAACAGATCAATGCAAATCCAGTGCGCAAACTCTTCCGAAAGTGGATTGGCGAAATGAACCTGGCGAACTGCATCAACCACTGGTCCGCCACCCACAATGATCAGTGTCAACGGGTGTGGGTTTTCACGACACCATTTTTGAAACTTCTGTTTCAGGTTCGGCATCGTCAGCAGACTGCCGCCGAGTTTAATTCAGTAGTGTCCAAACATGGCTTCCACCGACACGGGGTCTGCTGGAGAGCCGGGCGTGACGCAGGATCTCCACTGGCTTCACGCCAGTGTGGTCCACAGGTTTGAAAATTACAGACATGGCTCGAAAACACAAGCGACTGTCCCCACTGTCCCTGTGGCAGTGGTTAAAGGGTTTGGAAACGACGATCCGTTGGAAAAATAACTAATGCCTGTGATCGTTCTCATATAAATGCGGTGTCCCCGGCTTCCTATCATGAAAATGCATTTGATTCTGGAGTCGCACTGATCGCACTTGGTATTGTAGCCATGACCTGATCCGGTTTTTCCCACTGGCGAAGGCTGAGGAGGCTCCGCCAGGGAAAACCGCCAGCTCTAACCCAATGGCCGTTAAGCATATCTGTGGCTGTGCTGGTGGCGATCCTTAGCATGATGGGACTTTGCAGCGTCCTTGCGGATTAGATCCTGACTAACATCATCATAGCCGAATATCGAAGCCGACGTTCGTGAAGGGATTTGCGGCATCGTTATTCAGTCCCCATCCGACGCGAACGCCGAATTCAAAATCGGGGGAGATCAGCTAATGAATTCCGGGACTGAAGTACGGGCCGTGCTTTTCGTCAGAACGTCCGTCCGTAAAGATTCCAAAGTACTCGCCATGGATATTCCAGCGTGCTGACACCGGCACTTTCAAAACGATGGAGGGAGCCCACTGATTGAAGTGATCCCCGGCTTTCTGCGTTGTGATACTGCGAATTGAAGAATCCAGCTGCCAGTCGTCCAGGAACTTCCAGCCAAAGACATCACCCAACTGGAGGTCACCTGTGTTTGCTGGGCCAGAGGTTGGTGTCACGCCCTGAATGATTGCTGCACTTTGGGGCAACCAGCCATTCTGCTCCGTGACGGAATACTTTATCCCATACAGGATTTGAGATTCCCGTTCCGAACCGCCTCCTTCAAATTCTCCGCCGGAATCGCCGCTGGGGACTGAGCCTCCGCCGCCGATTTCGTAATTCCATCCGAATCGCAATTCAAGTCGATCAGTGAGACCGTAACGAGTCACAATTTCCGGGAAGCTGTGTGAATCGGCAGTCGATTTATTATCAATGAACGAGTAAGCCGATGCAAAGAGCAGCCGCCCGGCCCCTACCGTTGTTGTCGCCGGAGTGAACGAATCGCGGTCCGTTTCGAGGTGCTCGTCTTCGCGCTCTGCTTCTTGTTTGCACCCGGTTTCCCGATCACTTTCTCTATTCAGCCACGGTGCCTCATATTCATCAAACACGTCTTCCAGCTCCATGCCGCCCCGCGCAGCTGATGCGTTTAGGCCAAATGCTGACAAGAGGACACATAGAATGATGGTGAGATTAGGCATGTTTTGTGTTGCGAATCAGAATTGAATTTATGGTCGCCTTTCACGTCGTCACAATCGAAAACCTGCTCTTCTCCCAAAGTCACAACACGGGAAAGAGCTGTTTTGCAGTGTTCCTGCTGCTCATCAATGATGTATCGCCAAGCGAAATCGTTCACATTTAAATCCAGTTGATCGCGGTTCAGCCAGATGACACGACCGTGCCAGTCGCAGATCAGGACATAACTTTCATCCAGTATCGGATCAGATCGGATTGGTATTCGGAGGACCAACCCAGTTCACGGCCACCTTATGAGAACCAACCATCGCGCCATCACCGGTGCCGTTGGTTCCCAGGACAAATTTTCCTTCAGCATCTGTCATGCCAGCGGCGGGTCGCCCATCAGTCGGAAAAAACATGACCTGATAGAACTCCAGAGGAGCACCGTTCAGAGTCAGCTTTCCGCTGGCAGAAACGGTTTTCATCACATCACCCGTAGATTGTGATGGAGAACATGCTGGCAGGACCAGCAGAGCCATGTACATCAAGTATCGAAGCTTCATCACTGAATAGACTCAATTCTTTGTCAAATGCTGACGCAATACCTGCAAGGTTGGTTCAAAGTTCTTGAATTCGCGATCGGGTCGCTGGCAATCAACACTGCAACCAGAAGCGTCACTAACGGCAGTTTATTCCAAATCGATTAGAATTCTCCGACCACTTCGCCACCTGAGACTGAACCAATTGCTATCCAAACGTTTCTATCGACATTCTCACTGGCAAATCGAACGGAGCCATCAGCAAGCGCGATCTGTGCGCCTCCGATGTGATAGCTTCTGGCGGCCATATGTCCCTGCCACAGCGATGATGTAATGCAATCGCGGCGCTTGGCATTTGGCGTCAGAGTGTGATTGTAATAGGTGGCCACAAGAAGACCGCGATAGTATTGCAGACCTCGATAAGCCCAAGCATTTGTTGCGCGGTTTTCACACGCAGCCGGGGGACTGAGCTGATCGTTTCCAGTCCATGGACCTGTTCCATTCGTCGCGACTTGAAAGTCTCTTTGATCGCCGGCAGGGACCACCAGGAAAGAGGACGTGTTATTCGGTCCTTTCTTGATTTCGCCGAACATGGCCGAGTTGCTTGTGCCGTCTGTGATGTCACCAAATCGCATCCTGGAGTTTCGTGAGAACATGCCATGCAGTGCGGTTCGTGGCGTTGTCACGCCGGTTATTGCAGGTACAACATAGCCAGCATGGTCTGAATGAGAACCCAGACACTGCATGTAGTTCGCGCTGGCTGAATTAATCGAATTTGCGACAAGGTATCGATTCTGGCCGGGATCTGAAGGACAGTGATAGGACGAAATGAACTGAATTCGGGCCTGGGTGTTGTTCCCGTTGCCATTCACCTGATAACTGAAATTGAAGGTCCCATAGTTATTGGTGCCTTCCAGATAAGGCAAAATGTAGGCATGCAGGGAGGCTTGTGGTATTTCTCCAGCTCCGCGGTTGACAGCGCAGTCTCCCATGGGAAACGTGGAAAACGTGGATTCGTAGTTGTGGAGAGCAAGACCGATCTGCTTCAGATTATTCTTACACTGAGTCCGTCTGGCGGCCTCACGTGCCTGCTGCACCGCAGGCAGCAGCAACGCGATCAAAATCGCAATGATTGCAATGACAACCAACAATTCGATCAGCGTGAACGCCGTTCGACGGGCCTTCAACTGGATTCGATGAAACATCAAGATAACTCCTCAGCGGAACATTTCCGAACAAAGAAACACGACACAGGTCAGATATATCCCTCCTCAACGCAGCCGACAACTTCCTCAAATCGGAATTAACTCAATCCTCATCATAAATGATTCCTCGCTTTGCCAAGTGATCCGTTTTTGTACACATCATCATTGTTCTATGAATAGACCTGAGGGATTCGCGTTCACTGCAGAAAGCAACTGGCATCTGAGCATGCAACAGGGGCGGGATTATGGATCGGAGTGTCGGGGCCAATCTTATGGACCATCCCCGCTTGTCGCATTTTTCTTCAGTCGCGCGCTCGCGATCAGTCCACGGATTTGACCTTAACCCCTCACCAAATTGGGGCTCTATTGCTGAGCGTAAAAAGACACCATCACGCTTTCCAGCCGTACTCTGCGAGCAACTTCGAATCCGCATCAGAATGATTCAGCGACCACGTTTCTCGTTGAAATACCGCGATGTTCCCAATGCTGTCGCATTGGAAAGTCGTAGGTCAAAGTCGGAATTTTATTTCGGGCCTATCACTAAATCGCCTGAAGTCGTTGGTGAAGATTTAGATGGCCACACGAGGCTTACACCACCGTCGCCACCTGAACGGCCGATCCGCTGGATTTGGAGTTGGTTGTCACGATGGCTGTCAGGCTGCCTGTGCTGACAGGCTTGGTCATGAAGGTAATCGTCAACGTGGTCGCCGTCGCCGCAGTGACAGTACCGATCGCTCCATTGTTAAAGATCACTGTGTTGCGGGATGCGACCAGATCAAACCCGAAACCAGTGATTGTTATCGTAGAGGCTGTGATCAACAGGTTGGTCGAGCGGCTTGTGACGACCGGCGTAGTGTCCGCCACCTGAACCGCTGTACCACTGACAACGGTGTTGCTGGTCACGATCGCCGTCAACGGGCCAGCCGTTGCTGGCTTGACCGAGAAAGTGACTGTCAGCGAGGTTGCGGTCGCTGCCGTTACCGTTCCAACGGCACCGTTGTTGAAGACGACCGTGTTGCTGGCTGCTACGGGGTTGAACGCAAAACCGCGAATGGTCACCGTATTGGCGGTTGCGGCCAGGTTGGTGACATTGCTGGTCACGAAAGGAATCACATTGGCCACCTGAATTGCCGCTCCACTGTTCAAGCCATCCGTCGTAATGACGGCTGTCAGAATACCGACGGCGGCCGGTTTCGTCGTGAATGTTACGGTCAATGCCGTCGATGTGGCCGACGTCACGGTCCCGACTGCCGAGTTGTTGAGCACCACAGTGTTGTTGGCAGCCGTCGTGGAGAATCCGATTCCGTTGATGACCACCGTCGCGGCATTCCCCGCACGGTCTGAAGTATTCAGGGTGACAACTGGTCTGACTGTTGCCACCTGGACAGCCGTTCCGCTGGAGAATCCGCTGGTCGTGACCACGGCCGTCAGATTACCGACTGCCGTTGGTCTGGTCGAAATCGTGACGGTCAGAGACTTCGGAGTTGAGGTGGTCACGGTTCCGATCGCTCCATTACTGAACACGACTGTGTTCTGCGACGCCGTCGATGAGAAACCGAAGCCGTTGATGGTCAATAAAGTCGCGTTTGCTGCGAGACTTGCGGTGCTGGATGTAATCACCGGAGTGACTCTGCCAACCTGAACTGCTGCAGCGCTGTTCACTCCGCCCGTGGAGACGATAGCAGTCAGACTGCCTGCAGTGCTCGGCATGGTCGAGAAAGTCACGGTGATCGCGGTTGCGGAGGTCACGTCACCGATGGCCCCGTTGTTGAATGTGACAAGGTTGTTGCCGACAGTTGTGCCGAATCCGAATCCGTTGATCACCACCGTCGCTGCATTGGCTGCCAGACTGGTCGTGCTGACCGTGACGACCGGAATCACGGTGGCGACTCGAATTGCCGCACCGCTGCTGCGACTGCTGGTAGTCACCACGGCGGTCAGGTCACCGGCTGTCGAAGGTGACGTGGACAGAGTCATTGTCAGGGAATTTGCAGTCGCCGTCGTGACCGTTCCAATAGCACCGTTATTGAAGACCACCGTGTTGTTCACAGCTATCGGATCAAAACCGAAGCCGTTGGTCGTCAACGTCATCGCGTTTGCAGCCAGGTTCCCACAGGAGTTAGTAACCAACGGGACAATCGCGGCGACTTGCACGGCAGTTCCGCTGTTGATGCTGTTGGTCGTGACGATAGCTGTCAGACTTCCGGCCGTGGAAGGTCCTGTGGATAGCGTAACGGTCAGTGTTGTCGCCGTCGCAGCGGAGACAGTCCCGACTGCTCTATTGTTGAATGCCACCGTGTTGTTGGCAAGCGTTGTGTCGAAGCCGTGCCCAACGATGGTCAGCGTAGTGCCCGTCGCAGGAAGAATATTTCCGGCATTCGCCAGCACAACAGGCACAACGGCGGCCACTTGCACGGCGGAACCGCTCGTCTGAGTATTGGTGGCAACGATCGCAGTTTGAACACCGGCTTTGGCGGGCTTTGTCGAGAACGTGACGGTCAGCGACGTCGTCGTGGCCGCAGAGATCGTGCCCACGGCTCCGTTATTGAGTGTCACCGAGTTGTTGGCGGAAACGGAATCAAATCCAAATCCGTTGATCGTCATCGTGCTCGCGTTCGACGCAAGGTTGGCGCTGCTGCTGGTGACAACAGGAGTCACAGTCGCAATCTGCACGGCCGATCCGCTGCCCGGACTGTTGGTGGTCACAATCGCCGTCAGACTGCCTGCGGTCGCAGGTCGAGTTGTGAACGTCAGCGTCAGCGACGTCGTTGTTGCAGCGGTCACCGTGCCCACGGCGCTGTTATTCAGAACGACTGTGTTACGGGACGCGGTTGGATCGAAACCAAAACCGTTGATGGTCAGCGTGTTCGCGTTCGCGGCCAATGAACTGGTGCTGCTGGTAACAACCGGAGTGACAGATGCGATCTGAACCGCCGATCCGTTGGCCTTGCTATTGGTGGTGACAATTGCAGTCAGGCTTCCGGCCGTATTCGGATTTGTCGAAATGCTGACTGTGAGCTGCGTTGCCGTGGCTGCAGTGACGGTCCCGACCGCGCCATTATTGAACTGTACGGTATTGTTGCCGAGAGTCGTGGCATCAAATCCGAAACCGGCAATGGTCATCGTGGCTGCGTTGGCCGCCAGGTTCGCGCTACTGCCGGTGACGACTGGTCTGACGGTGGCCACCTGCAGAGCTGAACCGCTCGTCAGACTGTTCGTGGTAACAATGGCTGTCAGATTCCCCATCGTAGTCGGAGTTGTGGTAAACGTCACCGTCATCGAGCTCGCGGTCGCGGCTGTGACAGTTCCGATAGCTCCGTTGTTGAAGGCAATTGTGTCATTCGCTGAAGTGTCGTCGAATCCCAGGCCGACAATCGTGATCGATGTTGCATTGGCCAGCAACGAGGCAGTGCTGCTGGTCACCATCGGCGAAACCGTCGCCACTTGAACCGGTGAGCCGCTGCTGGCACTGTTCGTGGTGACGGTGGTGCTAAGCGAACCGGCTTCGGTCGGACCCGTTGTTAGATTGACCGTGAGCTGAGTTGCGGTTGCTGCCGTGACAGTGCCTGCCGCTCCGTTGTCAAACGTCACAGTATTGTTGGCCGTAGTTGTGTCGAACCCGTATCCAAAGATCAGGACAGTTGTCGCATTGGCTGCCAGAATCGCGGTATTACTTTCAATTTCCGGGATGACTGTCGCAACTTGCACGGCCGAGCCACTGCTGACAGAGTTTGAAGTGACGACGGCATTCAGCAAGCCTGCTTCATCGGGTGAAGTTGTGAACGCGACTGTCAGCGATGTGCTGGTTGCCGCTGTGACAACACCCGCGGCTCCGTTGTTCAAGGTCACGCTGTTGTTCGAAACGATGGGATCAAAACCGGTGCCAGTGATAACAATTTCCGGCGCAGTCACTGAAAGGCTGGATGTCGATGATGTCACGGTCACACCGCTCAGCATCGCCCGGGCTTCCAGCACCTCGAATGGGAAACCATAGAGTCCCGCCGGAGCGATTCGGACGCCCGATGCGACGGGACCGGCGTTGTGACTTGAAAGAGGAAGCGAGTGATTCCAGAAAACGAAACCAGCCTTTGAATAACATCGTAAGTCTCTCGTAAATGGAACCTGTCCGGGACATTTGGCCCGACTTGAATCGCCTCGAAGAGCTGAGACGTCGAAGTCCGATTTCGCAGCGTGCTGGCCGCAGAATCCATAGCGCAAGGCGCAATGGCCTACATTGCTCCACTGTTAACGCACTGCGTCACGTAGACTTGCGGGACAAATAGAAAGCTATCATTTTTTTCTGAACTCCGAAGTCACTGTGAAGACCTGCGTGTTAGATAACTTCTGCGGCTTTCGGCGATTGATCTCGTTGTAGCGGCCATTCGGGAACTCATACGACGCGACACAATGGTAATACGGCGTCACCGAAGAATCCACGAACTGCTCACGAGCCCGCCTATTGACAATTATGCCCGCAATCAGACGAATCCTTCCCGACCAAAAAACAAAAGTCGGTTGTTCCAAAGTTGTCTCTATGTCAAAATCTCTGAATTCCTGGCGCAGTCCGGTTAAGCGTGCCTGTCAGCCTTCGTCTTTCGTGTCGTCAACATGTTCAACAACGGCAAGCAGGAGCGTTTTACCAACGCCGAGTAAAACCGCAAGACACAAGCCTGGTTGAGCCTAAGCAAAGTGTCCCTCAATAAAGTGTCTTAGTGAACTGCCACCTACGCTCATCCACGACTCGTATCCTAACACCTCAGCAGCCATGATGAACCGACGAATCACCATCCCAATGATCGGCCAGGCGGTTTTCCTGATGGCACTGTTCATGAGCACGCGGTTGAGTGCAGATGAAACATTCGCGGGGCATCGTGACTTCTTTCGGCAGCACTGTGAGACATGTCACTCCGGCGCGAAGCCGACGGGCGATTTCGACTTGAAAACTCTCGCGGCAAACTTTGCGGACAAGCAAGTGCGAGCGCATTGGCTGACGGTTCTGAATCAACTTCAATCGGGGCAGATGCCTCCCAAGGACAAGCCACGACCGCCGAATGATCAGCTGAAGGCGGTGATCGAGTGGATCAGCCAGAATGCGGCGAAGGCTGATGTGGAACATCGTGCGACGCAGGGGCGAGTGGTCATGCGGCGGATGAACCGTGCGGAGTATGCGAACACGGTCCGTGATTTACTCGGTGTGGAGGTGGATCTGGCGGACCTGCTGCCGCATGACACCTCGGTCAGCGGCTTCGACAATAGCGCCGAGGCTATGCACACTTCCTCCTACCTGATGCGCAGCTACCTGGATGCCGCTGATCGCGTGCTGGATGAGGCCATTGCGAATGAATCGGAGCCCTGGCAGATCAAGAAACGCTTCGACATTAAACAGGAAGGCACCGTGAAGGCGACCGGCAGTGTCTATCGCCATATCGATGATGGCGTGGCAATCTTTGCCTCCTGGGAGTCGGCGAACATCCGCGTGACGATGTGGAATTTCCGCAGCCCCTTCCGTGGCAAGTATCGCTTCCGCATCTCCGCCTATGCCTACCAGAGTCAAGGCAAGCCGGTGAACTTTCACGTCACAGCAGGCACGCTGAAGGAGGTCACGGAAGAACGCATCCTCGACTACTATTCTGTGCCAGCTGATACGCCCACAATCATCGAGTTCACCGAGCAGTTGGAGCCGGAGAACCGTATCCGCATCATTGCTGATGACCTGCCTGCCTTGCCGCCCATGGTGGAAAAGATTGGCGCGGACAAATACACAGGGCCAGGTCTGGTGGTGCAATGGGTCGATGTCGAGGGCCCGTTGCTGGAGTCGTGGCCGCCGCCGAGTCACAAGGCCATCTTTGGTGAGATGAAGCAGGAGAAAATGCCCACGCCGAAAAAACCAGACTGGCGTGAGGTTGTCTCCGATCAGCGGCTGGTCGATGCGGAACGCATCTTGCGTGAATTTGCAGGTCGGGCCTTTCGGCGTCCAGTCACCGATGCAGAGATACAGCCCTTCTTAACTCGCGTGAAGTCACGTCTGGACAGCGGCTACACGTTTGAGCAAGCACTGCGTGTCGGGCTCAAGGCAGTGCTCGTATCACCGAGCTTTCTTTTCCTCCAGGAGAAAGGTGCGTTGCCTCGCCTCAATGACTTCGCCCTCGCCAGTCGGCTGTCTTACTTCCTCTGGAGTTCCATGCCGGATGCCGCGCTCTATCAGTTAGCCAATGAAAACAAGCTGCACGAGCCCGAGGTGCTGCGCCAGCAAGTGGAGCGACTTTTAAAAGATCCCAAAGCGAAGGCTTTCAACACCCAGTTCACGGGCCAGTGGCTGAGCCTGCGCGCCATTGATGCCACGCTGCCGGATCGAACACTTTATCCTGAGTATGACGATAGCCTCAAAATGGCAATGCTGAAGGAGACTTCATTGTTTTTTGATGAAGTGCTGCAGCAAAACCTGCCGTTAACACAGTTTGTCTCATCGGACTTCTCTTTTCTCAATGAACGGCTGGCGCGGCACTACGGCATCCCGGGCGTGCAGGGCACCGAGATGCGGCGTGTGGCGCTGCCTGCGGATAGTCATCGTGGCGGTGTGCTCACGATGGGCAGTGTGCTGAAGGTGACTGCGAATGGCACCACCACCTCACCTGTGATCCGCGGTGCCTGGGTGCTGGAGCGCATTCTCGGCACACCTCCACCCAGGCCACCACCCGACATTGCTGCCATTGAGCCTGACATCCGTGGTGCTACGACGATCCGCGAGCAACTGGCCAAACATCGCCAAGTCGAGAGCTGCGCCAGTTGCCACAAGGAGATTGACCCTCCCGGCTTTGCCCTCGAGAGCTTTGATGTCGTCGGTGGCTGGCGTGAGAACTACCGCAGCCTGGCGAACAATGGCGAGCGTGACAGCCAGGGGCGTCGAGTTCGTCCCGGTCCCGCTGTCGATCCGGCTGATGTGCTGCCCGATGGCCGTCGCTTTCAAAACATCGACGACTACAAGAATCTCATCCTTAAAGATAAAGATCAACTGACTCGCAATCTCACCGAAAAGCTCCTCGCTTATGCCACGGGAGCCGCAGCGACTCCGCTTGATCGTCCACAGATTGACGCTATCGTTCATCGCGTAAGTGAACAAGGCCACGGCTTCCGTTCTTTGATCCACGGGATCGTTCAGAGCACTTTGTTTCAGACCAAGTAACTCTCTGATGCCACTGTGACATAACTAAAATGACTCAACCACGCCGCACGTTTCTTCGCTCAGCAGGCATCTCGCTTGCGCTCCCCTGGCTCGAAGCCCTCGCAGTGGACCCGCAGCGACCGGCCACAGGAGCCACTCAGCCGCCACGACGGATGGTCTGCATCTGCACGCCTCTCGGGCTGCATCCTGACCATTTCTTCCCGAACGAGACTGGTAAAGATTACGTGCTCTCGCCCTATCTGGAGATGCTTAAAGACTACCGCGACGATATGACGGTGATCTCCGGGCTGGAGCATGCCGGCATGGGGTCCAGCTTTGCGCATCAGGCATCGGCGAGTTTCCTCACCGGCGTTCCTGGCGCCGGCCGGCCGGGTTTTCGCAATGCTATTTCGCTCGATCAGCTCGCCGCCGAGCACCTGGGCACGCAGACGCGTTTCCCCAGCCTTGTGCTCAGCGGTGAAGGCGCTGGCGGCCTCTCGTGGACGCGCACGGGAGCGCTGATTCCCGCCGACAATTCGCCCTCGAAGGTCTTCGCGCAGCTGTTCCTCGAAGGCGAAACCGTTGAAGTGCAGGACCAGATGCGCCGGCTCGAAGATGGCCGCAGCATTCTCGATGATGTTTCGACGCAGGCCAATACTCTGCGTGCGAATTTCGGCAGCGAAGACCGCGACAAGCTTGATGAATACCTGACCAGTGTCCGCGAACTTGAAGTGCGGATGGTCAATGACCAAAGCTGGGCACGAACGCCCAAGCCGAAGGTCACCGTGCCGCAGCCAAAGGATATCACTAACACCGCTGATCTCATCGGGCGCACGAACCTGCTCTTTGACCTTACCCATCTCGCGCTTCAGACAGATTCGACGCGACTCATCACTATCATGCTTGCAGGTTCGACCTACGCGCCCCCGATTCCAGGTGTCAGCCTGGGGCATCACGATCTATCCCATCATGGCAAAGATCCCTCCAAACTCGAACAATTGAAAATCGTGGAGATCGAGACCATGAAGACCTTGAATAGTCTGCTGGGGAAGCTGAAACAATCTCAGGAAGACGGCCAATCACTGCTCGACCGCACCACTGTGTTTCTCGGCAGCAATCTGGGAGATGGCAGCAGCCATTCCACGCGCAATCTTCCTGTGCTGCTCGCCGGCGGCGGCTTCGGTCATGGCCAGCACCTAATATTCGATCCCAACAACCCGCCGCCGCTTTGCAATCTTTTCGTCAGCATGCTCCAACGCCTCGGCCTGGAAACCGACCAATTTGGTACCAGCACTGGAACACTCACCGGACTCGATATGGCGAGTGGCTAAGCGACCAGTCAAAACGCAACCCTAACTTCATTCATGCTATCCACATTAACTATGCCATCCACATTAACTATGCCATCCACATTAACTATGCTATCCACATTAACTATGCTATCCACATCAACTATGCCATCCACATCAACTATGCCATCCACATTAACTATACAATCCACATTAACTAAGCCATCCACATTAACTATGCCATCAATTCTGCGGATTGTCATCGCCACACTTACGTTGCTCCACACCACATACGCGGCGCATGCCGCCAGCTCCGATGCCCTCAGCTACGATGCCGTATGGGCTGCGATTGCCCCGCTGCGAGTCATTCAGCACGCAGCATCGGATGGCGCGGCACTCGTGAAAGCCGTCGCGGCCTTAAAGCCTGGTGACAGACTCGAACTCGCCAGTGGCACTTACAGCGTCGATCGCATGTGGGACATCGGAGTCAGCGGCATGGCCGAGGCACCCATCTGGATCGTCGCGGCGAAGGACGCGCA
>Ga0105046_10014239_pt1 | contig 12272 bp, 3 predicted proteins | sample MAT03_FD_78385 | JGI IMG/M metagenome (GOLD analysis project Ga0105046, IMG submission 78385) | Freshwater microbial communities from Lake Fryxell liftoff mats and glacier meltwater in Antarctica - MAT-03 (megahit assembly) | ecosystem: Environmental > Aquatic > Freshwater > Ice > Liftoff...
CCATCACCATCACCATCGACCTCGACGTCGTCCTGCGGGATCCCGCGCATCATCTCGAGCTGGGCGTTGACGAGGCCCAGCCGCCACGCGTCGAGACGGTAGGTGACCGTGTCGAGGTGTTCGACCAGGGCCCGCTCCAACCGTCCGGTCGACGCGTCGGCGAGCAGCTCGAGCGCCTCGATCTGGTCGCTCAGCACGCGGGTGCTCGGGTGGTCGCGCACCACGTGGGTGATCTGCGCGGCGACGTTCCAGTCGTGACCGGGCGAGATGAGCGGATCGTGACGGTACAGCGGCGCATACCGCGACTCGCTCGGGCGATCGGGATCGACATGGACGAACGCCGGCTCGCTCCGCAGAGCGGCGACTGTCGCTGCGTCGTAGCCGACGAATTCGTGCAAGCGCCACGACGACTCGGCGTAGCCCAGGATCAGGGCGTGCCGGGCGAGCAGGAAGAGCAACGCGTTCGGCACGCCATCGACGAATCCCGTCGTCGTGCGCACCGCGTCGAGCGAGGCCTGCGAAGCATCGAGCAGCCACTGCAGATAGTTGCGCTCACCCGTGGCCCACACCCGCACGGGCTCGGTCTCCGACAGCGGCCGGTCGTCGACGAGCGGACCCTTCAATGGCGCGTGCTTGTGATGGAAGTACAGGTCGAGCAGCGCCGGACGTTCATCGCCGGAGTAGCCGAATCGCTGCAGGAGTTGGAGCGCCGGGGCGTCGAGTCCCGCCTGGATCCACGCCTGCCAGAAGTCGGCGGACCACCCGCTCAGCCCTGCCGTGTTCACGATCTGGTCGATCGACTGGGCGTAGCGGTAGTGGAACTCGGCCGACGCAGGGTGGAGACCGAGGATGCCGAGCAGCGTCTCGTGCGCGTCGAGACCCGCATTGCCGCCGCGCCCGAGCGAGGGCACCATCGCCGTGAGGTCGTCCCAGTCGTCATCGGCGAGACTGAGCAGGGCGTGCAGCCGGGCCAGGAAGGCCGGACGCGACCCCAGTTCGCGTTGTGGCCGCGGCCGCAGCCACGTGACGCGTGAGAACGCCGTCGTGGTCGTGATGCCGTAGGGCTGGCGACCGACGCGGAAGGCGGGCAGCGAGCCCCGGCCACGTACGTGGTGCGTGAAGAACCAGCGAGCGTCCTCGACCGTTCGATCGGAGAACACGGGCTCGAGCTGGGTTCCCATGAGATATCCCATCGTCGCCGGCCACAGCAGGGCCTGCATTGCACGCGCGTCGCGCTGGTCGAGACCGTGAGCGCCGGAGACACCATCGAAGAGGGCCGGGTCGATGCCGAGCAGGTCGGCGAACCACTGCCCGTCGCGACGCAGCAGCGGATCGGACTCGATGTCGACCGGCCCTGCCTTCGCAGCGTCGAAGGACGCATCGGGATCGTCGATGCTGGAGTGGCCGGATTGATTCGATTCGGTGTTGTTGGTGGGCGTGCCTTGGGGGACGAACGACAACCCGGTGCCCGAGTACCGCTGGTTGCGCACGAGGTTCTCGAGCCGTTCGGCCGAGGTCTCGGGCTCGTCGAGCAGGCGCACACCCACGACATACAGGCGGTCGAAACCGCCGGTCGACTGGCCCGGCTGGAGATCGATCTTGACGCCCAACCCGTCGTGCACGGCCCGTTCGAAGTCGGTGAGCCAGGCCAGCTCGTCGGGCATCTCGATGTCACCGTCCTCGGCCTTGATCTGCTCGTCCGCCGGCGCGAGCGGGTCGGGGCCCGTGAACACTTCCGGCGGCACGGGCCGCCCCAACCACTCGGTGGGCGCGCCCCCGGATTCGGTGACGAACACGAAGCGGTCGGGCAGCAGCGCCGCTCGCGGCGCGCGGTTCCATGTCGACACCGTCGTCTCGACGTCGGCAAAGACGGGGTCGACGACCGGATCCGCCGGGCTGCGCGGCTGTACGGCCTCGTTCGTCGGTCGGAAGCTCGCAACCACCCACGCCGATCGGCCCGAACTGTGGCTGCCGACGAGCTTGTGCCACGCCGCACGCTCGCCGGCCTCGTCGCCGGCCGCGGCCCACACCTCGCCCCAGTACTTCTTCGCGTCGGCGACCTCCGACTCACTGAGTTCCTCGCCGAACGCATCGACCGAGACGGTGTCCGGGAAGACGCGGACCCACAGCTGATCGCGGCGCGCGCCGGATTCGGAATCGATGATCGCCTTGAACCGGGTCTCGAGACGAACCGGGAACAGCAGGATCGGGAACTCAGTGGACAGTCGCCCGATGAGTTCACGCGGATCGACGACGTCGACCGCGAGCTCGAGTCCCTCGGCGAGCGCACCACGCGACTCGCGGTACGCACCGTGCGCGGCGAGGCTGCGCCGCTGGGCCAGTTCGAGTTCTTGCTGGGTGTCCGCGATCGCTGCCTCGTCGCCGACTCGAGCCGCTGCCGCTGTTGCGCGCTCCGCTCTGCGCACCGCCGCTGCGGCCTGCACCCGATCCTTCGTCGCGCGCTCGGTTGCCTCGTGCGCTTCCTGGATGGCGCGGCGGACGTCGTCGAAGGCGCTCATGAGTCCTCCGGCCGCAGCATCTGCGCGGCGTGCACGGCGACCAGCACGGGTGACTGGTACGCCAGGTAGGCCCAGCGCGCGGCGCTCACGGGCGCGGCGGCGACCACCGAGAGATCGTCGGCACGTTGCTCCAACTTCTCGTCGTCGTCCGGCTCCAACACCGGGTCGAGGGTGAACGAGCTCAGCGCATCCGCCGCAAGAAATGCGCCCTCAGCCGTACCGATCGTGGGCCAGGCGATGTCGTTGACCGTCTCCGGAGGGTCGGTGCTCTCCGCTTCGATGTCGAACCCGAAGCGGGGCTCACCCGGCCGTTCCTTGATGCAGAAGAACCATCCGGCGTCGTCATTCGGCGCAGACCCGTCGCCGCCCTTCGCCGCTGTGATGGTCAGGTCGAAACCGAAGAACGTGATGTCGGGTGAGACCCGGGCCTCGTACAGCGGCGTCTTGACGACGGCGTCCGGCGGGTCGGTCTCCTGCGACGGCGTCAGCTCGACGAGCCGGCGTTCATTGGTCGGGTGCGCGACGTCGTCGTCCGGCTCCCACCTCGCCTTGTGCGCGTAGATGATGGCCGTCGGATACTTCTTGAGCAGCTCGCCACGGATCACGAGCACGGCCTCCTGCTCGTTGGCACCGGGGCGTTCGCGGTGGTCGTTATCGCCGAGCTTCGAGGCTCGCGGCCACCGGTGCAGTTCGGGGATGTCGAGCAGCGACTCGGTGGCCTCCTCGGCAGTCAAACCGGGCTCCGGTCGGACACCGGAGACGTCCCAGAACTGTCTGAACGGCGTGCCGCGCTGATCGGTGGGGTATTCACGCCACAGCAGCTCGCGTGCCATCTCGTGGTTTAGGCCCACCATGTATGCCTCGATGAACGGCTGGTTCGTCTCGAGCAGGGCAATCGTGTTGGGCGGGATGAGATTCAGGTTCGGGAGGAGATACTCCTCGGACAGATCTCGCAACGGCTCGTACATCGGTTTGTCGATCCGGGGGTAGGCCATGACTTCGCCGAAGTCCTCGACCATGTCGATCACGACGCGCGGCGGCAAGGTGATCCCTGCGAGGATCCGCTTGGGAATCGTGACGGCTGGCTCCACTGCGGCCGCAGTGCCCTGAGCGAGCGAGACCAGACCGGCGCGACCGAACTGTGCCGGCACGGCCTCGACGCCGACGCGTTCGCTGGCTCCGTACAGCTTCGCCCAATCGCGGAGTGCATCCTTGAAGCGCACCGCGGTGGGCGAATCGCCGCGAGCACCGGGCGGCGCGGCCGGCGGATCGCTACCTGGCTCGAAGAGCTCGAAGCCAGGGGCGTCGGGCAGCCGGTCGATGTCGTCGACGGTGAGCCCACCGGGACGGATCGAGTCACTGCGGTCGAGCGCTGCCTCGCTTCGCCGCAGCGCCCACCCGACGACGAACAGGACCACACCGACGACGATGAGAACTGTGCCGACCACCGCACCGGCACCACCCCCGAGGGCGAGCAGCAGCGCGCCGATCACGACGAATCCGAACGCGAGCGCAAGCAGCAGTTTGGGCAGCCAGCGCCACCGTCGGAGCAGGCCGAGCAGCCAGCGGGCGATCGGACCGGGGATCCACGTGGGCAGCGGTGGGACCTCGACAGTGTCTGCGACGTCGTCGGTCGTGACAACGCCCGGTGGAGTGACCTTGGGTGGTGCGGCCGACACCTCACCGGCGTCGACCCGCTCGAGCAACGTTCCGAGGTTGATGCGCCCGCCGAACGGCAGCTTGCGGGCGAGGCGGGCGCCCGGCCGGGTCACGCGGCGCATCGGCGCCGTCAGCAGTGTGGTGCTCGCCAGCGACGTGGCGAGACGGTGGCCGACCGTGGAAGCACCCGACGACGGGGCCACCGTGCCGGGCGCGAGCTGATGGGGCGTCACCGTCGTGACCTGCGCATCAGGGAGCAGGACGTGGCGGTGGGCCGGTGCCGTGAGCCGCAGGAGGCGCTCCGGGCGGGTCTGGACCACCGGTGTGAGCTGGGCGAACCACCAACTCTGCGACACGAGCTGCGCCAACTGCGCGAGCCGAATGCGACGGTTCGCCTCGATCACGTCACCGATCTGTCCCCACGCCGCATCCATGTACTGCTCTTGGTTGGCCTGCAGCACCCGGGTGCCGAAGCCGGCGGCGAGTCGATGGCGAGGATCGAGGTTGAGTTCGTGGACCCAGTTGTCATCCGGGTCGAGCGGATCGCCGTTGCGGTCGAGTAGCAGGCGCTGCGTGAGCGTATGCCAACGGCCGTAGAGCGGCGAGGTGATGAGCGGGTCGGGGTCGCCGACGAGGTCGAGACCGAGACCCGAATCGGCATTGGCCTCGTCGGCGGGGCGCACCGCGTAGTCGTCGGGCAGGTTGACGAAGGCGGACATGTCGGCCTGGAACGGCTGGGGGTACGGCGCTGCGGCGGGTGGCGACTGGTCCCATTCCTCGAAGCGGTGACGCGTCTCGATCTCAACGTCGGAGAGCGCCTCGGCAGGGACGCGCAGCGCACCACCGAGCTTGAGGATTCCGCCCATCGCTGGGTCGGTCACGCCGCTGATGTTGCTGCCGGGATGGCGGAGGTCGACGTCGCGGACGCCGACGCGGGCGTCGAGCGTGCGTGGCTGGAGGATGCGAACCAGATACTCGAAGTCGCCCTGGTCGCCGGTCCGGAAATACCAGCGGTGGTAGTACGGCAACGTGCTTGCGGCGGGTTTGCCGACGTAGTCGGCCCAGGCCGAGAACGTGGCGTGCTGCGCCCCAGCCGGGTCGAGACCGAGTCCGGCGAGCCGACCGGTCTCGAAGGTCGGCACCACGAACGCGTGGTATCGCTTGTTCTCCTCGAGCCGGCGCGGGCAGATGAGACGCGAGTACGCGATGTCGTGGTTCGACGCGACCGCCGAGGCGAGCCGCGTCGCGACGGCTGAAGCGTCGCTGTCGACGAGGTTGCCGTCGGCCGGAGACAGCGAGGTGTTCACGTGGACGTGCGCCCACGCCCAGAGATCAGGCGCCGGCGGGAGGGCCTCCGGGTCGAGCACCTCGATCGCAGGCATCGGCCGCTCTCCGTTGGCCGTGGCGTCCCTGAATTCCTCGCTCTCCTCGAGCACGACGAGCGCGATCCACGGCCGCAGCCGGAGGCCGTCACCGGTCGGTGCAGCGGGGGTGTAACGCCATGGCAGGTCCTCGTCGTAGAACTCGATGTGCGCGAAGTAGTTCGGTTCGGCGTTGGTGATCCAGTCACGCGGGTCGGTGCGAACGATGGCGCGCGGGTCGATGCCGATCACGTCGCCCGGGCCGTACAGCTGGATGTTCCTCGACACGGGGGCCGGTGTGAACGGGTCGCCCGACGACGCCTGGCCAGTGATCTTGAGATGCACCGCCACGGCGGCGCGGTCGATCACCGTTTGGTCGTTGTCGGCGGACGTGATCTGCCCGGCGAGTCCCTGGCGCATCCACGGCAGGAATGAGTAGGTCGACAGCTCGCTCACACGCCCACCGCCTCGAATGCGGGGATGACGTGCAGCGTGCCAGCGGCCACACCGCCGACGGCTTGTTGCTCGCCGAGGTAGTCGATCGCCTGGGACTCGTTGAGGAAGCTGGCGATGACCGAGTTGTCGACGGCGGATGCGACGACGAACTGCTCGTGTCGGGCTTCGACCTTGTCGGCGAACGGCTGCGCAAGGGTCTGTTGGTACTGCGAGAGCGGATGTTTCGAGACGGCGTTGCCATGCAGGAAGAACTGGAACAGCCCGGAGAGTACGAGACGGAATCGCTGGCGACGGGCGCGCACCCAACCCGTGTCGACCGTGATCAGCTCGTAGCGCACGACGCGGCAGACCAGTGGCCCGGTACGCAGCGTTGCGCCAGCGGCCGACATCTCGATGCCGCCGTTGCCAGGCTCAAACGACTTGCGCGACAGCCGCTCGGCATCCTGCAGATCGTTGAACTGCCCTGGAGCGAACGACTCGACGACGTCGCCACGCTTCGCGAGCTCGCTGGTGTCGACCTCGAGCGAGAGCTTCTTCACGTCCTGCGCCTTCGCGTTGCCCAGCTTGGTGATCGACTGGTCGAGCGGGACGAGGCGCTGGGTGACCTGCAACGTGCCGACGGGGTGCAGGACGAGCGCGTCGAGCACATCGCTCAGCTCCCGGAGCGAAACGAGCGGCGAGGCGTTGGCCGGGAGCAGGGTGCGCCAGTTCTCGAGCTTGTCGTACTCCGCGGCCAGGAGGGGAAGCACGTCGACGCCCGGGAGCGACGTGTCGTCGGCGTCGCCGAACGTCTCGTCGAAGTCGACGTCGAACGACCAGAACAAAATGGAGATCGAACCGGTCCCCCGAGCACGCCACGGCGTGGGTCCCGACAGCTTGAACGACAACCGGATCGACAGCACATCGAAGCCGAACACCCGCAGCGACACCGACCCGGAGATCGCGATGATGAAACTGAACGGGGAGAAGATGAACAGCGCATCGAAGGCGAGGTGCCCGGTGATGCCGAAGTCATCGAAGCCGAACCGCAGGTCGAGCCGGGCGCCGAACTGCACCGAATTGCTCGTCACCGCGAAGTAACCCTCGACCCGGATCATCGCCCAAGGGAGGTCGACGATGCTCACGGCGATGCGCTTGGGCACCGGCACCGGCATCGTCGGCGGGTCGAAGTCGGGGTGGAAGCCACCGACGGAGAGCACAAAGACGGCGTCGTCGCCGAAGGCGGCCAGCACGGCCATCTCGCCCTCGATCGTGAGGAACAGGATGCGCGAGTCGTAGATCGCAGCGAAGAAGTAGACGCGCTGCTTGTCGAACTCGATCGCGCCGAGGAAGTTGACCTGCAGCACGATGACCGCGACGTCGTCGGCCGGCAGGGCGACGCGCAGGATGCCGAGGATCGCGATGTTGCCGGGGATCTCGATCACGATGCCCATCGAGAGGCTCGCCAACGTTGGGGTACCCCAACCGATCTTGACCATCGGGGCGATGACGAACGTGCCCTCCTGCGGCGGGAAGAACGCCCGCAGGTCGGAGATGATGCGCTGAGCGTTGGCGACGATGTCCTGTGGGAACATCACGGAGGCGATCGCGTTCGTGCGCACCCCCTCGACCAGTGCCGGCAGATTCATCGTGCGGTTCAGGCCGAGGATGCCGCCGACGCCGAGGAGGGTGAAACCGAAGCCGAGCTGGATGCCCGCACCGAACTCCGCCGTGATCACGATGAGCAGCGAGAAGCCGTCCGAGCCATCGGGCATGCGCGTCGAGATGAGACCGATCGCCTTGACCGAGACGATGCCGGCGAGGTCAAGTTCGAGGACGCCGGCGTACTCGCCACGCTCGGTGTCGATGTACAGGTAGCCCCCACCGCGGACGACGCCGGCGTCGACGCTCAGTCCGATGCCGTTCGGGGGTTTGAACTCGAAGCCGAGATCGAGCGGCCCGAGGTTGCCCGCCTCGGGCGGGAAGGTCATGCGAGCGATGACGCCGATCCGGTCGACCGCGGCCTGCAGCGGGCCGAGGTTCGCCGAGAACGCGCCGGACAACTCGATGGGTACCGACATGTTGCCGCCGTCCTCGGCGATGCTGACACGAAGGTAGAGGGTGATGATCTCGATCGGACCGAGCGAGATGTGCGTGGGCACGGCGATCTCGATGCCTCCGCTGCCCTCGATCTGCAGGCCGGTGGACGGAGTCCACAGCGCTGCGAGGTCCATGTTGGCGTCGATGCCGAAGCCACCTGCGACGGTACCGATGAAGCCGTCGGCGTTCGAGAAGTCGATGACGAGACGACCACCACCGAGCTCGAGACGCGCTCGGGGTTCGATGTCGACGGCTTGGCCGATGCCGGCCGACCCCGACGCGCCGAGAGCCGCGGCGAAGCGCTGCAGTTCGAGGCGTGAGCCTCCGGCCTCGCCGAGCAGGATCATCGGTCCGGCCGGCTGTTGGGCCTGCAGGCCGAGGTCCAGGTCGATGCTGATCGACCCGGACGGCGGGGTGATCGTCAGCTCGAGTGGATATCGGATGACGGCCCCGATCCCGGCGTCGAATCGTGCTGCCGCGTTGAACGTGAGCGACCACGAGTTGCCCAGGGGGAGCGTGAACGCGACGTCCTGTGTTGCCGGGATGCGTAGATCGGCGGTGAGGGCGGGCGGGTTGGTGGTGGGGTCGGTCGACAGCCGCACGACGTATGCCTCGAGAACGGGTGGGCCCACCGGCGGTGTGATCACGTCGACCGCGAGCTCCAGCGAATCCAGGTAGGTCGCGAGCGGCACGAACAGTTCCATCGCGTCGAAGCTCGGTTCACCGAACCTGAACGCCGCCTTGAGGTAGTCCTCCGGTGCCGTCAGCATCGTGACGACGCGGTCGAGGAACAGCCCGCGGCGTCGCAGCGGGGGTCGTGTCTCGTCGCCGGCGACGCCCGGCTCGATCACATCATCGATCAGTCCGAGCAGGGTCAGAGCGGTGTAGACGCCTGCGCTCTTCCTCTCGATGTACTCGACGAGCATCCACTCGAGGAGGCGGCCGGGCAGCGCCGACGCCTGGGCTTCGAGAAACGTGCGCTGGGCCGGCGTCAATGCTGCCGCCGCCACAGCGGCGTCGATCGCCGGTTCGAGCGCTGTGATGGCGTCGATGACGTCCGCGATCGCACCGAGCAGCGGCACAGCGGCAGCGACGATCGCCCCGGCGTCCTCGTCGTCGATCGCGTCGACGAGAACGACGACCAACGGCGCGAGAGCGCCCGCTTTCATCGCCGTCCCCGAGATCGCGGTCGCCGCACTGGCGAATCCGCTCGGCAGGTTCAACCCGAGCTCACCGAGGAACGCCGGAGCGGCCTCGGGCGTCATCTTGTCCTTGAGCGGTTCCAGGGCGCCGGCGAGCTCACGGGCGATGACCTCGACGGTGCCGGGCTGGTCCGCCATGACCTATCCCGCCACGTCGATCGACCCGAAGTCGACGAGGTCGAGTCCGGGGAGCGAGAGGAGAAGCCCTCTGTAACGCTCGATGTCAATCCGCAGGCGCAGGCTCCCGGCGTCGGACAACGCGTCGAGGAAACGGTCGAGACCGATGGCGACGTCGCAGCCGTCGATCACCTCCGGGACCCGCGTCGGCAGCTCGCCGCGGGCATCGGCAACTGTACGCAGCAGATACGGGCCGCCCATCCGATGCCAGGCGACCGTGACGCGACGGTCGGTGTTGACCAGCCGGATGCCCTCGTTGAGATGCGCGCTGACCAGCGAGAAGACGAGCTGGCCGGCTGGAGTGCGCAACAGGACGCCGCGCAGATCGGAGAAGTCGGTGGCGCGTTGGGCCGGCGCGAGCACGGCGTGGTCCGGCACGCTCGCACTCCACGGGGAGTCACCCTCCGCCACGAACGGCGGCACCGAGGCCGCGGCGGTCTCGGCGTTGACGATTCCCGCACCCCAGTCCTGGTTCGGCAGCGTCGGGGCCGTGATCGGATCGGGGGGTTCGGCGTGGGTGCGCAGGTGGGCACGGATCTGTTCCCAGGTCAGCGTGCGGTTGCGCTGCAGGATGAGGGCGATGATTCCCGTGATGTGTGGAGCCGCCATGCTCGTGCCGCTCTTGGACGTGTAGAAGTCGTAGTTGCAGCAGTCGCAGCAGATCCCGTCGTTCTTGGCGCCGCTCTTGGCGGCCACGATCCCTTCCCCCGGCGCGACGATGTCGGGCTTGGTGTCGAAGCCTGCACGCATATCCATCGTCGGCCCGCGGCTCGAACTCTCCGAGATGGTGTTGTCCCGGTGGTCGTAGTTCGCGACCGTGATGATGCGTCGTGCCGTGCCCGGCGGTGTCAAGGTGAATTGTCGGTCCTGATCGGCGTTCGTGAAGCGCGGGTGGCGGTCCGTCTTCTCGACACCGATCCAGCAGTGCACGTCGACCTCGGTGCCTGCGGTCTCGGTCAGCGTGAACACCCACTCGCCGCTGCGGATCTGCCCAGCCGCCGGCGGCGCGATGCGCACGAAGATGTTGTGGGTGCCCGGGTTGGACACGCTGCTCCGGCTGTTGACGAGGATCGAATGGCTTTGCAGCGCGAGGGTCTGCGACCCGCCATCGGGTGCCACCGGCCCGACGGTCGCTGCGTCTCGCGGTGCCTTGACGGTGACCGACAATCGGCCAGGTCCGGTGTACCAGAAATCGAACTCGTCGTCGTTCAGGTCGTTGGCGATCACGACCGCTGTCATCGTACTTGTGCCGTTCGCCGGGACGGTCTTGCGGGAGTGGGACGCGCTGCCAGTCCAGAACATCTGGGGTCGGCGCTGGTCGTGGTCGTGGGAACGGCCGTAGTTGCCGGCGGACTTGACGATGACGCGGCCGGGAGGGTTGGCCACCAGGGCGGCGTCGATATCCTTCTCGAATTGGGTGGAGCCGTCGCGCGCTCCACCCTGCGAACCACCGAGGGAGAGGTTGACGACGGCCGCGACGGGGTGCCCGACGGCGCCCGCCTGCTGGTCGGCCACGGTGAACACATGATTGACGCCGCGCATCGTCTGGGAGTCGACCCAAGAGGTCTTGACCGCGACGAGGTCGGCCTCCGGCGCGACCCCCACGAAGTAGTTCGCCAGGTGACAGTTGCCCGCCTGCGAGCCGTCTCCAGCGGCGATGCCCATGACGTGAGTCCCGTGGCCGATGGCGTCCCAGCTCATGAACACGTTGGGTGGCGCACCCAGGGCGGTGTCGATGTCGTTCTTCGTGTACTCGCGCCCGCGCACGACAGTGATGTCGGTGCCCACCGGTGTGATCGTCGTTGTGGCGACGGTCAACGGGCTCACGTCCTGGTGGAGATAGTTCCCCTGGAAGGCGATCACGATGGGATTGGCGGGTAAGGGCCCGCCGGTCACGGCGACGTCGCCCGGCTGGATCGCGCCGATGGTGCCGACGGCCGCGAGCACCTGCGCGGCGGTCGCGTTGAACGCGATCGGCGGTGTCTGCTGCCGGGTTCCGCTGCCGGGCCGTCCGGCCGGTGGGAACCATCCGAGCTGGATCGATCCTCCGGTCGGGAGGCCAGTGGAGGTGAGCGTGTACGGCGCGGTGAGATCGAGCAGGGAGAGCAGGCGGGTCGTGCCGTCCGGCTTGCGGAACGCTTGGTGGAAGATGTCGATCCCCGAGTCGACGACTCCGACGATCACCCCGGAACCGGTCAGCCCGAGCGCACCGGTCCGGACCGTGTCCGCGTGCGTCGCCGGCACCGACGTGTGGATATCCGGCCGACCTCGGTCCTCGATCTCGACTGACACGACGCCCGGCACGTCGACGAGATCGGTGACGTACTCGAGCCGTATGTGGCCGGACACGACGGTGCCCGCGCCGGGCGAGATATCGCGTAGGCCGGCCGCGCCGAGGGCAGCATCGTCAGCGCCGGCGACTTCGACCATGACCGTCACCATCGCCGTCGGGTCGAGCGCTCGCGCGTCGGGCGCAAACTCCTCGCGCTGGACCGGATGCTGATCCTCTAGGTGCGCGATCCCGAGATCGGTGAGGATCGCACTCAGCCGAGAACCGAGCACAGCGGTCACGAAGCATGCCTCGCCGTGGGACGAGATGAGCGCGGAACACCATCGGCGAGTGGCGACCTTCTGTCTGCCAGCGTGCGCACGATCACCCCTCCAATGTTTGGGCCCCAGGCAATTGTAGTCTCCGGCGATTCCCTGCGCACGGGAATTTTCGGCACCGCCACCGAGCACTCGCACGCGGTGACAAGTCATGCCTCGCGCTGTGGTGGGCAGGCGTCGACGACAGCTACCTTCGGGGATTGCGGGGCTGC
>Ga0105046_10014245_pt1 | contig 12269 bp, 9 predicted proteins | sample MAT03_FD_78385 | JGI IMG/M metagenome (GOLD analysis project Ga0105046, IMG submission 78385) | Freshwater microbial communities from Lake Fryxell liftoff mats and glacier meltwater in Antarctica - MAT-03 (megahit assembly) | ecosystem: Environmental > Aquatic > Freshwater > Ice > Liftoff...
CGCGATGGTACGGACTTCTATCATGAGCCGTTGCCTCCCCCGTTTGCATTACAGCACATCCAGGCTGCCGGTTAAACTCAGGCCCCACGAATCAACGGCTGCCCGCCGGGCGGCGCCGGGCTAGTCAATGGGCAGGAGGACAGAGTGAACCCCGACAGCGCCGTGCTCCTGCGGCCGCCGCCCTCGCTCGCCTTCCTGGTGTTTACGCTCACCTTCAGCCATGCGATGTCGGTCGGTTCGATGATGGTGTTGCCGGCTATCGCCCCAGTAGTCGCGGCGGAGTACGGCATCGATCCATCGCTGGTCGGCTACCACATCAGCGTCGTAAGCATCGGGCTGATCGTGTCACTGGTGCTGTTCGCCAGCCTGAGCCGACGGCTCGGATCAGCGCGCACCGCGCAGATCGGCCAGTGCCTGGTCGCGGCCGGCATGCTCTGCGCGGTGCTGCCGTCGGTCGGCTTCCTGCTGCCCGGGTCGCTGGTGATCGGCCTGGGTTTCGGCCTGCTGGCACCGCCCGCGTCGGTGCTGATGATGCGCTTCTCGCCGCCCGCCCGGCGCAACCTCGTGTTTTCGATCCAGCAGACCAGCGTGCCGCTTGGCGGGGTGATCGCCGCGCTCGCGTCGCCGGCGATTGCGGTCAACTTCGGCTGGCGCTGGGCGTTCATCTACGCGGTGGTGATGCTGGGGATGGCAATCGTGCTGCTGCAGCTCGGCCGGACGTCGGGGCGATCTGCGCACGCAACCGGCCGAAGGGGCCGGCAGCGCGCCGCGTATGCAGGTCCGTCGACATCGAAGACCTTGTTGCTGGCACACTGGTACACGCTTTGCATGCAGAGCTGTCATTCAGGGTCCGCCGCAGCGTCTGCCGCCATAAATCAGAGAAGGGATAGAAATGCGGGTCATTTCGGCACGCCGTTCCCGAGACCGTGACACGAAAGTCCGGCGGTCTCGGATGATCGTGCTCACAGTGCTCGCGTCTGGTGCACTTCCGGCGCTTGCTCAGACCTATCCTGCCAAGCCCGTTCGGATCATCGTCCCGTTCGCCGCCGGTGGTTCCGCGGATACGCTCATCAGGCAACTCACGCCCCATCTCGCCGAGGGTTGGGGGCAGCCGATCATCGTCGATGCACGGCCGGGTGCCACCGGGTCGATCGGCGCAGATTTCGTTGCGCGTCAGGCTGCGGACGGCTACACGCTGCTGATGACTTCGAGCGCGTTCTCGACCTCTCCCGCGCTCAACCTGAGTCTGCCCTTCGATATTTTCAGGGACTTTGCTCCGATCGTCGGCATTTCCAACGCGCCGCAGTTGCTCATCGTCCATCCGTCGCTGCCCGTGAAGTCGGTCAAGGATCTCGTGGCTTTTGCAAAGAAGCGCCCGGGCGAACTGGGCTGGGCGACGGGAGGCATCGGCTCGACCGGCCACCTGGCGGGTGCAGTGTTCAGCGAACTCGTCGGCGTCCGGCTTATCCATGTTCCCTACAAGTCCAATCCCTTCGCCAATGCGGACGTCATTGCGGGGCATGTACCGATCATGTTCGATCAGCTCTCGACGGCGGCGCCCCATGTACAGGCGGGAAGGGTGCGCGCGCTGGCGATCACTTCGGGTACGCGCAACGTCCTTCTTCCCGCCGTTCCCACGATGACCGAGGCAGGATTCGGCCAGATCCAGACCAGCATCTGGCAGGGGTTGCTCGGGCCGGCAGGGCTTTCGCGCGAGGTGATCGTGCGAGTGAATGCCGATGTCAACCGGATCCTTGCGCTGCCTGAAATCCGGGAGCGACTGGCGAAGCTTGGCTTGGATGTGTTCGGCGGCGCCCCCGAGGCGCTGGCGGCACGCATGAAGGCCGAGTTGACGACTGCGCGCGACACCGTAAAGGCGACTGGCATCAAGCCCGAATAGACGCGGCCGAGTAGACGCTCTGCCGCGATGCGGCACGCCGATGGTATATACCTGATCATGGCTTCGATACGGATTCTTGGCGAAGAAGATGTACGTGCGATCATCGACACCGATCGCGCGCTCGATCTCGCCCGACGGACGCTGCTCGACCAAGCATCGGGTCGCAGCTACCTGTCCTCGCCCCCGGCGATGACGCTCGATGCCAGCGAATTCGGTTCCGGCCGGTTCAAATTCAAGGCGGCCAATGTGGGGCACATCGGCTATGCCGGGATACGTCTCATCTCCCGGCGTTCGGCGATCGACACCAGCGCCTGCAACTACACGGCGCTCTACCGGCATGGGGGTCTCGAGTTGTCCGGTCTGGTGCCTGAACTCTGGACGAGCCGTATCCGCACCGCCGCGTTCGGTGCGGCGATGGTCGAGCATCTGTGCAGGCCGGGCCCGCTCGTGGTGGCGCTGTTTGGCACCGGGCGGATCTCCACCGAGATCGTGCCGATGCTTGCCAGCGTCTTGCAGATCTCCGAAATGCGGGTGACTTCACGGCGCGCCGAGTCGATGGCTGGCTTCGTCGGCAGGGTCGCGGCGCACCTGCCTTGTCCCGTCCGGGTCGAGCCGGAGGCGGCGCGCGCGGTCCAGGGCGCGGACCTCGTGATTACCCTGACCGAGTCGGCGTCGCCGCTGGTGCAGGCCGGACAGCTCAAACCCGGTGCCGTCGTGTGCTCGATGGGCGGCAAGAACGAAGTCGACTATGCGGTGTTGGCCGAGGGCGCCCGTCTGGTCGTGGATGACCCGGAGTTTGCGTCAGAGGTCGGCGACGGGGGCGCCTGGATACGGCAGGGCCACCTGACTCGTGACGGTTTTCTCGCGCGTATCGATGCACTTGCCTGTGAGGTTGCGAGCGGCGCCAGGCCGGCCCGGCGTGCTCCAGACGATCGTGTGGTGGCCATCGTGCAGGGGATGGCGATCGGCGACATTGCATTCTCTGCTTTCGCCCTGCAGGAGGCCGAGCGCCTGGGCCGGGGCAAAGTGATCGACCTTCCCTAGCCCGACCTTGCATAGCCCGAATTCCCTAGCCTGACTTCCCTAGCCAAACCGGAGATGTTCCGATGAACCGTCTGTCTGCCTTGCCGCTCGTTGCGCTGTTGGCTGCGCTGCCTACCCTGGCTGGTGCCCAGGCCTTTCCGGCCAAGCCGGTGCGCCTGATTCTCGCCTACCCGCCAGGCGGTTCCACCGACACGCTCGGAAGAGTCGTGGGCAACGCGCTGGCCGACATCTGGGGGCAGAACGTGATGCCCGACAACCGCCCCGGCGCGAGCGGAAACATCGGTACCAGCCTGTGCACCAGGTCGCCGCCAGACGGCTACACGATGTGCATGGTGTCGGTCGCTCAGAGCACGGCTTCGCGGATGTCGCCGAACGCAGGCTACGACTCGTTGAAGGATTTTTCCCATGTCTCGCTGGTAGCCAAGGTGCCGATGGTGCTGGTGGTCCATCCTTCGCTGCCGGTGAAGAGCGTCAAGGAACTGATCGCGCTGGCCAGGAAGAACCCGGGGGCGATGAGCTATGCATCGAGCGGCGGCGGTGCCAGTCCCCACCTCGCGGCCGAGCTGTTCAAGCAGCTCGCTGGCGTCGACATCCTGTCGGTCACCTACAAGGGCGCCGGCTCGCAGTTGACCGACCAGCTGGCCGGTCGTATCGAGATCTCGTTCGCGCCGGCCGTCGGCTTCGTCTCCTTCATCAAGGAAGGTAAGCTCCGGGCGCTGGCGGTGACCACCCGGGAACGGTTTGCGACCTTCCCCGATCTGCCTACCATCAGTGAATCGGGCCTCGCCGGCTACGATGCGAGCTCATGGCAGGGGCTGGCGATGCCTGCCGGCGTCCCGCGCGACATCGTCAACAAGGCGAGCGTCGATCTGAACGCGGCGCTGAAGACGCCTGCGATGCGCGACCGGATCCTCAACCTGGGGGCGATACCCACCGGGATGACGCCCGATGAGTTCGCGGCGTTCTTCCGCTCGGAGTCGGATAAATGGCACAAGGTCGCCCGGACGGCGAAGGTGATCGAGTAAACGGGTCCGGTCATGGCAGGGCAGGTCAGAACAGGTCAGGCGGCGATCTGCGCAAAGTGCCTGCGCAGGAACGCCAGACCGTCTTGCGCGCATTGGTCCGGCAGGTAGTCGCAGATGTTGTGGTTTTCGGCGGCGTAGTCGATCCGCTCGCTGCCCGCGATCAGGCGTTGCATCTGATCGTAGGCCGAGGCGTTGCCGATGGCGTCTCCGGCGGGCGCGACGATCAGTGTCGGACAGGTGATGGCAGCGAGATCGTCCATCCAGTACTGGGTGGTCATGTAGAGCACGAATCGGCGCACGAACGCCGGGTCGTTGCGCGAGATCTCGTCCAGGAACCAATCGATATGGACCGGTGAAAGCCGCTCGACGGGCAGCCGCTCCTCCAGTGTCTCCGCGATGAAGGTGCGCAGGCCGCGCCGCTCCATCTCGGGAATCCAGGCGGCGCCGTTGCTGTCCTTGAAGCCGGGGCGGGATGCATAGAGGAGCAGACTGGCCACCCGTGCGGGCGTCTCGATGGCCAGCCGCTGGGCGAGATAGCCGCCACCGGAGACGCCAAGCAGGTGGGCCTGGCCCACGCCGAGGTGGTCCAGAAGCTCGCGCAGGTCTGCGGTCAGGCGTGCGAGCGAGAGCGGTCGCGATTCGGGCGGCACATCCGAGCAACCGTGACCGCGCAGGTCCATGCGCACAACCCGGAAGTGGCGGGCGAAGGTCGGCACCATCGCGTACAGCCGTCGCATGCTGCTCATCGCCGAGTGCAGCATCACCAGGGTCGGCGCCTGCCGCCAGGGATCGGTGCAGTCGTCGATTCGATACGCGATCCTGGTGCCATCGCTGGTCGACAGAAGCTCGACGGTGTCTCGTGCCGGGTCAGGATTCATGCGCGCTCCTTGGGGGTCTGCGGGGTCTGCGGGGCCTCCGCGCCGGTCGCGCGAGCATCCCGAATCAACTGCCAGAGGCGTGACGGCGACAGCGGGAAGCCCCGCGGCTGGACGCCGAGATCATGCAATGCGGCGGCAACGGCGTTGGCGATCACGCCGCCGACCGGAATGATGCCGCCTTCGCCGGCGCCCTTGGCGCCCAGGGGGTTGTGCGGCGACGGATACATCTCCAGCGAGATCGCCCGCACGTTCGGGAAATCCATGCAGGTCGGCATCAGGTAGTCAGCGAGGGTGCCGCTCAACAGTTGTCCGTCGGCGTTGTAGACCAGCTCTTCGAGCAGGGTCGCGCCCAGCCCCTGGACGATCGCACCGATCACCTGGCCGTGCAGGGTCAGCGGGTTGATGATTCGCCCGACGTCTTCGACCGCGACGTAGTCGATCACTTCGAGCGCACCGGTGCGGGGGTCGATGGCGACGTGGGCGGCGTGGGTGCCGTAGCTGTAGGTTCGCTTGTTGCTCGCGAAGGTGCCCTCGGCCGAGAAGCCGTCCGCGGACAGTTCACTCACCGTCCGCTCGCGATTGCCGGCGCGTGCGACAGACAGTTCGTCGGTGATCTCCACCGACGCAGGCGCACAGCTGAACTGTTCGGCTGCGGCGCGGCAGAGGGACGCCTTCAGGTTTGCCGCAGCATCCAGCAGGGCCGACCCGCCCATCACCGTGGCCCGCGAGGCGTTCGATCCCCAGCCGGCCTCGACCAGGGTGGTCGAACCATGGAACACGTTACGAATCCTGCCGATGGGGACGCCCAGCGCGTCAGCGGTGATCTGGGCGAAGATCGTCTCGATGCCCTGTCCGACGGATGAAGAGCCGACGAACACGTCGATCGAGCCGTCCGCAGCCATCTCGAGGCGGACGTTCTCGCGCGGGCCGGTGCCGCCGCCCTCGAGATAGCAGCCGAGGCCCAGACCATGATACCGGCCGTCCTCGCGCAGCCCCTGACGCGCGGCTTCAGCCGTCCAGCCGATCTCGTCGAGGCATCGCTGCAACGTAAACGGATAGTCCCCGCTGTCGGTCTCGCCGCCGGCACCGATCGGCAGCACAGTGGGCAGTGCGTAGGGCATCTCGGAGGCGGTCAGCAGGTTTCGCCGCCTGAACGCGACCCGGTCGATGCCCAGTTCGTCGGCCGCGATATCGAACAGCCGCTCGCGAAAGAAGTCGCATTCGAACCGACCCGGACCGCGGTAACTCGCCAGCGGGGTCTTGCTGGTGAGCACCATGGACACGTCCATCTGCAGGTGCGGCACCCGGTAGGGCCCGCCGATCATCTGCGCGAGGTTGCGCGGGGCGGTGATCGCGTTCGGCCGCAGGTACGCGCCCATGTCGGCCCAGGCCTGGCCGCGCAGCGCAACAAGGGTCCCGTCGGACCGGCAGGCGATCTCGAGTTCGCACTCGACCTCGCGCGCCGGACTGGTCGCCAGCAGGTGTTCGCGTCGATCCTCGATCCACTTCACCGGACACCCGAGCAGCCGTGAAGCGTACGGGACGAGGAAGTCCTCCGGATAGAACTCGCCGCGGACACCGAATCCGCCGCCGGCATCGTTCTCGATGACCTCGACGGCAGTCTCCGGCAGCCCCATCAGTCGCGCGAGGATCGCCCGCGTGGCGAACGGTACCTTGATCGCCCCGTAAGCCCGTAGCACCTGGGTCTGCGGGTTCCAGGTTGCCATCACGCCCCGCGTCTCCAGGGGCACGGCCGCGTGGCGCTGTACCCGGAACACTTCCCGGCGAACATACTGCGCCCCCAGGATCGCCGCCGGCGCGGCGCCACGGATGCCGGTCAGGGTGAACGCGCGGTTACTGCGTTCGGTGTCGAACAGCCGCACGTCGCCGGCGCGCGGGGCCGTCCCGTTCATCGCCGCCGGTAACGGATCGATCTCGACGGTGAGCAGCTCCAGCGCGTCTTCTGCCAGCGCGGCGCTCTCGGCGACGACCGCCACGATCGGCTCGCCGACGTAGCGCACCTTGCCCTGGGCGATGACCGGTTGCTCGAAGACGCCCATCTCCGGGCGCCGTTCGATGCGCACCGGGATTCGCGGCACGTCGTCTGCAAAGGAATCGGCGGTGATGACGGCGCGCACACCGCGAAGCGCCGATGCGGCCGCACTGTCGATCCTGAGCAGGCGACCATGGGCGAGGGGGCTGCGATAGAGGGCCATATGCAGCAGACCGGGGGGCATCAGGTCGTCTACATAGCAGCCACGGCCCTGCAGAAAACGGGCATCCTCGATGCGCTCAAGCGGGCGTCCCGTCCAAGGGGTGACCAGTGCCATCCTGGGGGCGCCCCGGCTAGCCTGCAGGCAGCGTCGCGCGGATTCGACCGACCACGGTGCCCGCGCTGTTGAGGACGGCCGGCTCCGCCAGCGGCGCTAACGCCTGCTGCTCGGTGGCATCGAGAAGGCCGGCCGCGGTGAGCACGGCGAGGAGCGCGGGCACCCGGGCACGGGCCTCGCCGTCGGCGATCTTCAGCGCAATACCGATGCCAAGGCCGGGCAGGAAGGCGCTGATGAACCCCTCTGCGCCCGTCTTCACCACGATGCGCCCCCCGGTCACTGCAGCGAGCACTGTGCCGGGTTGGCCGGTGCCCGAGAGCAGTTCAGGGTACGTACGCATGGCTTCCTGGATGGTCAGCATCGCGGCACGGCGGCCCGGTGAGGCTGCCTTCGCGTCGGCGAAACGCGCCATCGTCGAGGCCATCGCGGCCACCGACAAGGCCGGGGCGGGCAGCGCGCAACCGTCGATTCCGAACGGCAGTGCCCTCGCCTCTGCGCCGACGAGTTCGGACAAGGCGTCCAGGTATTGCTGCTGGGCTGGGTGGTCGATCTCGTCGTAGCCCTGAAGCGGCCAGCGGTTGTGGCGCGAAACCGCGAGGAACCCGCAGTGTTTGCCCGAGCAGTTGTGGTAGACGCGCTGCCGTGGGCGACCCTCGAGGACGGCCGCAGCAGCGGCCGCCTCGTCTGCTGGGCGGTCGGGACCGCAGACGAGGCACGCCTGATCCAGGCCCATGCTGGCGAGCCACCCGGCGATGAGCGTGCTGTGCATCGGTTCGCCGCGATGCGAGGCGCAGGCGATCGCGAGGTGGCGCAGCGTGAGGCCTGCCGCCGCATAGGCCCCTGACTCCACCAGTGCGATCGCCTGTATCGGCTTCAGTGCGGAGCGGGGGAAGGTGACCAGAGCGGTGTCGCCCCAGCCAGCGAGGATCTCGCCGCGAGCATTGGCTACCGCGGCGACGCCCCTGTGGCAGCTTTCAACCAGGGGCCCGCGCCAGACTTCAACCAGGTTCACGAACGACATGCTGCGCAGCCTCTACGTACATCAGTACATTCGTAGTAAGCGCGCATTGTATCGCTTGTTTTCCGGAACGAAGACCGCCACGGGCGGTTTCATTCCCGACCGAACACCATTAGCATCCCGGCAACCAGAGCGCGTCCATGCAGCGCGCCCGCTCGTACCGAAAGTCCACCAGATGCCCGAGAACAGAACTGCCCGTGGAGGCCGGCTCGCCGTCGATATCGGCGGCACCTTCACCGACGTCGTCCTGGAGGCGCGCGGCAGGCGCTGGACCGGCAAGGTACTCACCACGCCCCGGGCGCCCGAGGAAGCAGTCGTCACCGCCGTCACCGAGATCCTCGCCCAGTCCGGGCAGGCAGCGGACTCGCTCGGGCTGTTCATTCTCGGGACCACGCTGGCCACCAATGCGCTGATCGAGCGCAAGGGCGCGAAGACCGCCCTCATCACCACGCAGGGCTTCCGGGATCTCGTGGAGATCGGCTGGGAGCATCGGTTCGCGCAGTACGACATCTTCCTGGAGAAGCCGGCGCAACTGGTGCCGCGCCACTTGCGCCTGCCCGTGCCCGAGCGCGTCGATGCCGCAGGACGGGTACTGCTTCCGATGGACGAGGCGGCCGTGCACGCGCTGGTGCCGGTGCTGCGCGCCGAAGGCGTGGAGAGCGTTGCGGTCGCCTTCCTGCAGAGTTTCGTCAACCCCGACCACGAACGCCGGGTACGTGACCTGCTGAAGCAGGCGATGCCCGAGTTGTGGGTGACCCTGTCCTCCGATGTCTGTCCGGAGATCCGCGAGTACGAACGAATCTCGACCACCTGTGCAAACGCCTATGTGCAGCCGGTGATGGCGGGTTACCTGAACCGGCTGGGCGCCCGGCTGCAGACGATGGGCATCGGTTGCCCGGTGTTCCTGATGACCTCGGGTGGCGCACTCTGTACCCTCGAGATGGGTGCGGCCGAACCGGTGCGCCTGGTCGAGTCCGGGCCGGCCGGGGGCGCCATCCTTGCGCGGACCGTGGCCGAAAGCGTCGGCGCGACGCGGGCGCTGTCCTTCGACATGGGGGGCACGACCGCCAAGATCTGCTTCATCGACGATTTCGACCCGGAGATCTCCCGAAGCTTCGAGTTCGGGCGCATGTACCGCTTCATGAAAGGCAGCGGCCTGCCGATCCGTATCCCGGTGATCGAGATGGTGGAGATCGGCGCCGGTGGCGGGTCGATCGCCAGGGTCGACGATCTCGAGCGGATCCAGGTCGGGCCGGACAGCGCGGGTTCCGAGCCGGGGCCGGCCTGTTATGCGCGGGGCGGCGAACAGGCAACGGTGACCGATGCCGACTGCGCGATGGGCTTGCTCGACCCCGCGCGGTTCGCCGGTGGGCGCGTGACGCTGGACCCGGCGCGGGCGGAAGCGGCGGTCCGGCGCAGCGTCGGGGTGCCGCTTTCGCTCGACACGGCAATGGCCGCCCTTGCGGTGGGCGAGATCGTCACCGAGAACATGGCCAACGCCGCGCGTGTGCACGCGGTCGAGCTCGGCAAGACGGTGGAGGACTACACCGTGATTGCGTTCGGCGGCGCGGCGCCTCTGCATGCGGCCCGGCTCGCCGACAAGCTGGGCGTTTCGCGGGTCGTGATCCCGGTGAGTGCAAGTGTGGGCTCGGCACTGGGCTTCCTGACCGCTCCGGTCGCGTTCCAGTCGATGCGCAGCTGGTACCAGCGGATCGCCACGCTGGACACGACACGGGCCAACCGCCTGCTCGAGGACATGACCCGGCAGGCGACCGGAGTCGTTCGAGACGCGGCAGCCCGCGCCCCGCTGGTCAACCACCGTGTGGCTTACATGCGCTACGCGGGCCAGGGGCACGAGATCGCGGTGACGCTGCCTCCAGGCAGGCTTTCCTCGAAGGACATCGGTCGATTGGGCCGGCTGTTCGACGACGCCTACCGGGCGCTGTACGGGCGCACGGTGCCGAACATGGATGTCGAGATCATGAGCTGGTCGGTGACCGTGTCGACGAAGCTCAGGCGCGCCCCCAGGGTGCAATCCCTGCCCCGGCGAACGGTGAAGCCAGGCTCGAGGCGCAAGGTATTCGAGCCCACGCTCGCGCGCTGGCGGACGATCCCCGTCTACGAGCGGGGGGCGATGCCCCCGGGGGCGCGCATCACCGGGCCGGCCCTGATCGTCGAGGACCAGACTACAGTGGTGGTGACCGCCGATTTCGATGCCTCGATCAACGCCCTCGGGTTCATCGTGCTCGACAAGCGGCGCGCAGCCGGTGCGAAACGGAACGGGAGCTGACCATGGCGAGACTCGCCGATATCCAGAGGCAGGTGATGTGGAACCGCCTGGTCTCCGTGGGGGAGGAGCAGGCACAGACGCGGATTCGTACGGCGTTCGGGGCAGCGACGCGCGAAGCCGGCGACCTGTCGGCCGGCGTGTTCCTGCCCGACGGCCGCATGGTGGCCCAGGCAGTCACCGGTACGCCAGGGCATGTCAATTCGATGGCCGAATCGGTGAAACACTTCCTGCGGGAGTTTCCTGCGGACCAGATGTTCCCGGGCGACGTGTTTCTCACCAACGATCCGTGGAAGGGGACCGGGCATCTCAACGACCTGACCATGGTGACGCCGGTCTACAAGGGCAGGCGCATGGTCGCGCTGTTCGCATCCACCGTGCACGTGGTCGATATCGGGGGCATCGGGCTCTCCGCCGACGGCACGCAGGTGTATCACGAGGGACTGTTCATACCGATCGTGCGCCTGGTCTCGCGCGGAACGATGGACGAGACGATGCTCAAGGTGGTGCGGGCCAATGTGCGCGAGCCGGTTCAGGTCGAGGGCGACATCTACGGCCTGGTGGCCTGCAACGAGATCGGCGGCCGCAGGCTGCTGGCGATGATGGCCGAGTATCGTCTGAAGGACATCGAGGCGCTGGCCGAGCACATCATCTCGCGCTCGCGCGCTGCGATGCTGGCAGCGGTTCGCGAGTGGCCGCAGGGCACCTGGTCGTGTTCGATGACAACCGATGGCTACGACTCGCCAATCACGCTGGTGGGTGCGGTGACGGTGTCAAAGCGCGGCATCGACATCGACTTCACTGGGACCAGCCCGGTGGTCAGCAACGGCATCAACGTACCCAAGAGCTACACCGATGCGTATGCCTCGTTCGGCGTGCGTTGCGTCATCGGGCCGCACATTCCGAACAACGCGGGGTCGCTGTCGGTGATTCGCATCAGTGCGCCCGAGGGCACGATCGTCAACGCTCCGTTCCCGCTGGCCGTGGCCGCCCGCTCGACCATCGGCCAGATGCTGCCCGATGTCGTATTCGGATGTCTGCGGCAGGCGCGGCCCGACAAGGTGCCCGCCGAAGGTGCTTCCTCGCTCTGGAACGTGCGTCTTGCAGGCGGCCAGGTCATGAAAGGGATGGATCCGGCACTGATACGTGGCGCCACGCGCTTCAACGTCGTGGGCTTCAATACCGGCGGCACGGGCGCGCGGCCCGGCAAGGACGGACTGTCGGTGACGTCGTTTCCCAGCGGCATACGCAACGTGGCCGTGGAGATCATGGAGGCCCTCTCTCCGGTGGTTTACTGGAAGAAGGAGTACCGGCCCGACTCGGGGGGCGCAGGCGAGTTCCGCGGCGGCCTGGGGCAGATCATGGAGATCGCGAACGGCGAGCCGGCACCGATGATCATCTCGGCCACCTTCGATCGCATCCACTATCCGGCGCGCGGCAGCAGCGGTGGGGGCAGCGGGGGCAGCGGCCGTCTGTCGCTCGCGTCGGGCGAGATCATGCGAGGTTTCGGCCGCCAGTCGGTGCCAGCCGGGGATCGGGTTGTGGTGGAAACACCCGGCGGGGGCGGTATCGGCGACCCGAAGAAGAGACCGCGCGCAATGGTGGAGCGCGATGTACGCGACGGTCTGGTCACACCGGCGCAGGCCCGGGACGTGTACGGGATGTAGCGCCGCTCACCCCACGACGCGGCGCGCATCGGCTGAGGCAGCACCCCGCGATCAGCGCAGCCCCATCATCCACCGCGCCCGCGCGCACAGGTCGCCGTCGCGCCCATGGCGGCCAATCAG
>Ga0105046_10014247_pt1 | contig 12269 bp, 7 predicted proteins | sample MAT03_FD_78385 | JGI IMG/M metagenome (GOLD analysis project Ga0105046, IMG submission 78385) | Freshwater microbial communities from Lake Fryxell liftoff mats and glacier meltwater in Antarctica - MAT-03 (megahit assembly) | ecosystem: Environmental > Aquatic > Freshwater > Ice > Liftoff...
TACGGAAAGCCGGTGTTAAGTTTTGCATTAGCGGAGAAGCGTCCGGGTATCCCGGTGGTGCAACCAATTTACGAAATCTTCCGTATCACGCGGCCCATGGAGTCGCATTTGGTTTGCCGCGACCGGAGGCATTAAGATCGATAACGCTTTCGGCAGCCGAGATTTTGGGCGTCGCAGAACAAATCGGTTCACTCACCGTCGGCAAGGATGCCACGATACTGATCACCGACGGAGATATCATGCAGGTCAAATCCAACGTTGTTCAGGCCTGGATACAGGGCAAACCAATCGATCTTGGTAACCGCCATCGTTCCTTGTTCGAAAAATACGAGGCAAAGTACAAGGACTCGCCTTAGGCTGGGCTGTTAAAAATTTGATCTTGACACTGAAAAACTGCTTCTTCGAGCGTGTCATTTTTGTTCCCGATTTCCGTCTGGCTTGCCCAGGCGGGATCACAACTGGCAGCTACCATGTCGTTGCCGACTTCGTTGTCAAATGAACGAGCCTATTCCGGCAGCACCTAGGAACATTCGCAAAGTAATTTCCCGGTTTCAATCGCAACGGAGGACCGCAAGCTCTCCGGTTCCTCGACGCCGGACGGCACGCGGTCTGTTGATTTGGTCAACTATCTGAATCCTTGGTCTCTTCGGATTTCCAGAAGGACCACCAATGACCCTTGGATTCCTTGGTACTGACAGGCGAGATGTCCTGAGGTGGCAACGATGGATCCGTGGAGTCGGTTTTCTGATCGCGATGAAACGTTCGCTGTGCTTCGGGGAGCGGATCAACCGCAAGGCCGCAAGTAATCTGCTTGTTAGTCTTTGCCGTCCGCAAGATTGCGATCGACTCACCATAGCCGCCGCCGACGGAAGCGATTCCGATCAGCAGGCCCTCAATCGTTGCGGGAACTTCTGCGCGGCGATCTTCTTGACCTGGCACAAATCGACTGATCCGCAGGCGGCCGCTCGCACCTTCGCCCGGTCGAATCACGATTCCGCTGGGGCCTATCAAAAAGTCATCGATCGCGACGGCCGAATCCTCGCCAAAGCAAACGATCTCAGGGGTTTCGGACAACGAGACGGCGATGAATGGCGGTGCTGTCGAAGGAACGCGGTACAGCCGATAGCCTGCGGACATTGTCGTTGAACGCAAGATAGAGTCGCGATCGGGTCGTCGCCGAATCGATCGCATCGCGCCATATCGAGTTTCAATGCTCGGCTGATCCATCAGCGATGTCAGTGCGTCCAAAGCCGCGCGACCGTCCATGCCCTCTAACGCGACTAGTGCCGGATAGCGGAACGCGGGCTCATCGCGAGCGGCCTCCATCAACGGCTCGATCGCGTCATTGCGGTCAAGATAAGCAAGGGCTTGTGCTGCGTAGAACTTGATCTCGCGATTCGGATTTTTCACAGCGCTCACTAACGTTGGAATGGCGCTTTCGCCGATCGCTTCTAATTGAAGCGCCGCGTCACTGGCTGTGGTTGGTTCGTTGATTCGCTGTCCAAGCTCAACGAGTTTTCCTTGCGAAGCCGACGACTCACCCTGCGGTGAAATCATCGAAACGACCGCCATCAGTCGATGAATGTTACGACGGTATCGCGGATGAATTTCAATTTCGATAAAGTCATCTTCGATTGCTTTCGCAATCCCAGTACGGGTCGAGCCATCAAAGAAAAAGAACCGGTCGCTAATCGCGCTGGCGAGTTGCGAGGCCACTTTCACATGTTGATATTCCGGTCGAATGACAAGCCCCATCTTGCGATCTTGTTGAACACGACCACCTCCAAGAACAAGTCCTTGTAGAAGTAGCTCTGAATCGTTGCCGTTGTCATGATCAGCCCGAACGAGCAAGGGGCCCATGGCAAGTGCTAAGACATCGCTTGTTCGCACGGCACCTTCCAATCGTTGCTGTTGACGAAGCCGCGTGTCCATTACCCAGCCACCATGCAGGTCGGTCGCGGCAGTTTTGGGAGGGCTGATGATCCGGACGTCGATCGGATCGCCGCGCCGCGCCCCCGGCGGGATGATTCCCTGAACTCGAACCAGTGCGGTCTCGGCACGCTCTAAAAAACCATGCGGGTCCGGCACGTCATTCTTCTTCATTTCCTCGACAAGTTGATCACGATAAATCGAGGGTGCGACTGGGCCACCGGTCCCGGGCAGTCCATTCACTGCCGCAACGCCTTCCACCGAAACGAATGTCAACCCATTTGCCACGACGGCTTGGCGAATCAGTTCCGGCGGGTCGGGCGCGACCAACAACTTCTGAAGCTTTTTTTCGGCTGCTTCGTCGTCTTCACGGGCTTTGGTCAACAAGCTGCAACCACCCATCGCCGGCAAGCAACTTGATAACGTCGCGATCCCCAGCAAGGTTACAATTTCACGGCGATGAAAGCCAAACAGACCCGGTTTCACGGTCGGTCGCCCAGGGTTCAAGGGATGCATATTCAAGTCCTTCTCAAGGCAATCAAAATTTCGCAATTGCCTGGACGCGAACCGGTAAGGGTCAAGTTGTCAACACGCGGACAGTACGAGTTTGCTTGGTACCGGTGCAAGACGAATCAACCTTTGGGGATTTTTGTCTTTTGTCTTGTGTTCGATTATCCGGAGGATAACAAATCCTTTGCTAGCTCGGACGGACGCTTTCGTCGACGGAGCGACGAGCGACTATGGCCATAGCGCAGAGGGTCAACAGCAGCACGACCATCACGACAGCATTCAAGCTGGTCACTATTTTTACGGTGGTGATGTCGAGGTCGAAGCGTCCCAGAACCATTTGCGTTGACAAATAGTTGTAACATGGAAAAAGCATCAGGCCAGCAATCAACCATCGTCTAACAAGCCCGAGCTCGCGCCAAACGGCAATTCGACCCGCCAGCAGGCCAATGATCGGCGGAACAAGCAATAGCACGTCGTACGATTGTCGGTACAGTCCGACGATCATCGCCGTCATGATCATCGCACCGACCAAGCCCGCGACGCCGTCATCGGTCGCGGATGCGCGCAAGCGAAAGAGCAACCACATCGGCACGATTAGAATGCCGGTCATCACGACAAGGTGCGACAGATCGCTTGGATCTTGATCGGTCCATTTCGCAATGATCGCGAAGATATCGATTCGCGTCCAAGACAAAACCGGTAACTCATTGGGCTCGTTGTGATGAACGACCTGTGCATCGGTGATTTGCTGTTGGATGGCCGACAAGCCCTTCGGAATGTCTCCCGCACCTTCATTCCAGGCTAACCATGCCAGCGGCAATGCTGCGGCTGCGATGGATAGTGCGGCGCCATAGGTCAGCGAACGAATGTTGCCTCGCGCCAACATCAACAGTCCAAGCGGCAAGATGAATGTCGGTTTTGCAGAAACAATGACTAACGCAAAAGCGGCAAGCAGCGGCCGCGAATCCGCCCACTTGATTGCCAAGATGACGGCCAAGACGAGCTCGAACGTAAAGTAACCGTTAAAGAAAGTGACATGGCCAGCGCGCGAGAAAACAATTCCGGCTGCGACCACAAGCATCCAATCAAGCCGCTTCTCCAGGCCCGCAGAAACGATGCTTTCCATCGCGATGGCGATCACGAGCGCGATCATGATTGCAAAATACAAGACTTCGGCGACACGCAACGGCAGCAATGTAAGCGGTGTATGGAAGGCTACGATAGCAGGCGAGAAGAATGGGATCTGACGCGAGACCGGATACTCTGCTGCGTATTCAGATCCGTAAGGACTGAGGCCCGCGAGTAGCGCGGCTGACGGATAGTAGATGCCATTGTGAAAGTCACAGTAGCCTTCGTTGGAAGGATCCGGCGGACCGGGAACTTGGTACTTTTTAACAATCCGTGCTGCGGTCGCGGTTAGACCTAGGAGCAGCATAAAGCAGGCGGCGGCAGCGATTTTGCGATTGCCGAAAGTCCAAGTTGAAAACATTATGAATCTGATTGCCCGCCGAGCAGTTGCCTCACTGCGTTTCCGATGTCTTGATTACGCATTAACGATTCGCCGACAAGGATCGCCTTGACGCCTCCGCGAGCGAGCAGTGCGACGTCAGCACTGGTCGCGATCCCACTTTCGCCGACGAGCAAGCGATCCCTTGGAATCAGCTCGCCAACACGGACTGTATGGTTTAGATCGGTTTTGAAAGTGCGTAAGTCACGATTGTTGACACCAACAAGTTGCGTGCCGGTTGCTAATACCGCATCAACATTCTCAATGTCATAAAGCTCGATGAGAGTCTGCAAGTTTAGTTCAGCGGCTTCTTGATGCAAGATTCGAAGTTCACTGGGCGAAAGGCATTCAGCGATCAACAGTACACAGTCAGCACCGGCGACGCGGGCTTGCAGCAATTGATAGGGATCGACGATGAAATCTTTTCGCAACAGCGGGATTCCGACGGCAGCACGAATCTGAGACAAGTAGCTCAAGTCGCCTTGAAAAAACGGCTTGTCGGTCAGCACGCTGATGCAAGCAGCTCCGGCGGATTCATAGATCTTGGCGATCTCCACCGGATCAAAGTCATCGCGAATCAATCCTGCCGAAGGGCTGGCACGTTTGACTTCCGCGATCAATCGAACGTGGGGTGTCTTGGCTAACGCGGCATGGAAGTCAAGCGTGGGAGGCAAATCTCGCAGCCTGGCACGCAGCTCCGCTGCGGGCATCGCAGCTTTGTCGGCAGCAATCGTTTGCCGCGTTGTGACGATGATTTTATCAAGGATAGTCGACACGAGATCAATGCTTAAAGTGACGGCGTCCGGTCAAGATCATCGGAATATCATAGCGATTGCACGCTTCAATAACCTCGTCATCGCGACGTGAACCACCGGGTTGTATGATTGCGACAACACCAGCCTCGGCGGCGGCTGCGATCGAATCAGGAAAGGGGAAGAACGCGTCCGACGCCAAAACGGAACCAACGGCGCGATCACCGGCCTTGTCGATCGCAATCTCAACGCTGTCGACGCGGCTCATCTGCCCCGCGCCGACTCCGACCAATGATGTATCTTTGGCCAACACGATCGCATTGCTCTTCACATAGCGAACCATGTCCCAGGCAAACGCTACATCGTCCCAAAGTGCATCGGCGACTTCGGTGTCGGTAACCGTCTTCCATTGCAAGGGAGCGGAGGGCATTCGATCGGCATCTTGGACCAACATCCCGCCACCGATGAATCGACGTTGCAGGCTGGATGTGGGATCCTCGAGTCGACCGACTTGCATCAATCTCACGTTCTCGCGCCACTTCGGTTTCGAAGATAAAATCCCAACGGCGGCGGCTTCGTAATCGGGTGCAACGATGGCTTCGATGAACAGACCTGGTTCGCACAGCATTTCCGCAGTCGCGACGTCAAGAGTGCGGTTGAACCCAAGCACGGAGCCGAAGGCGCTGAGGGGATCTCCCGCGAGCGCCTTGCGACAAGCTCGGGATAGTTTTTCAGCGACCGCAGCACCGCAAGGGTTGTTATGTTTGATCACCGAACAAGCTGGCATCGTGCAACCGCGAACGATCTCCAGGGCTGCGTCCAGGTCGAGCAGATTGTTGTAGGAAAGCTCTTTGCCACCGATTTGTCTGGCGTTGACAAGATTGGCGGTACGATCGCGAGAATCGCTGTAGAGTGCGGCACGTTGATGAGGGTTCTCGCCATAGCGAAGCTGAATTTTTCGCCGCATTGAAAAGTGCATCGTCGCGGGAAACTCACGAGAAATCGCTTCGCCACCAAGATAATCGGCAATCCCGCGATCGTAGGCTGCTGTATGTTCGAACGCTTCGTAGGCAAGCTGTTGGCGAAGCGCCAAGTTCGTTCCTCCGGCGGTTTCCAGCATCGAAAGAATTTCGCCGTATTGTTCAGGACTGGTGGCAACGGCGACGTCGTTGTGATTTTTGGCTGCCGCGCGGACAAGGCTGGGGCCACCGATGTCAATCTGTTCGACGACTTCGTCACGGCTGATGCCAACTTTGGCCGCCGTCGCAGCGAACGGATAGAGGTTCACGACAACAAGGTCAATCGGCTCAATGTCATGCTTGCGTAGCGATTCGGTGTGCTCACTATCGCCGCGGATTGCCAGGATTCCACCGAATATCTTGGGGTGCAGTGTCTTCAGTCGCCCGTCAAGCATCTCGGGAAACCCCGTGTATTCCGATACGTCGCGGACAACGATGCCGGATTGTTCGAGATGCCGCCGGGTACCACCGGTACTAAACAACTGCACCCCAGCAAGCTGCAATCCCATCGCGAGATCGGATATCCCAAGCTTGTCGCTGACGCTAAGAATTGCACTTCGAATCGGGACAACGTCTGGCACGGTATGGCTTGGCGTTAGAGAATTGAAAAGATCTGCGTAGCAATGACGACAGAGTTGTAATCAAGCTGGAGCAAAGTTCAACAAGGGCACCGTCAAACTACCGAATGCGGGTAGCGCGGGGCGTCCACTGAGCCATTGCTGGTTGCGCGGTTGCAATCTCAGCCTGCGTTTGCATTGCAACGTCGCCCGCTGACAGTCGCACGTGAGCGATGACTTTCGGCGAAGTCGTCCGCTGGTTTCCCCAAGGAATCACGACGTTCATCCCCGTCCCGCCTCGCCCGACAGCAATCCCTGGACGAAGCATTTCGCGAATTTGCTCGGGTCCGAATTCCCATTTGCCCAGACGAGCCGTCGCGCCCGGCTGCGCCGGATCAAGCAAAACGACACTTAAATTCGCGTCGATGTCAAACTGATCAAGCGACACGACGGCACCTTTTTCATCGATCGCCTCTACAAACAGGCTAATTCCCTCAGTCGCGGGCGCGTCGTCCGATTTATGGCCGCCCGAAAGCCCCAAATTGATCCGAATCGCAACGGGCTCAGCAGGCGGGCCTGAACCGAGAATTTTCACCGACTCCGGCAATTTGATTTGCCCCGGTGGTGCTTCTGGAATCAAGTTCGGCAGAGAATCTGGAATCGAATCGGGTATCATCTCGACTTCTGGTGGTGGCACAGGCTCGCCGAGCTGCACGTCTGGAATGGACAAATCGGAAGCCCCTGGCGGTACCGGTTCCGCTGGCGGCGTGAAGCTTCCATTTGTTTTCGGGCTGTCCAAAGGTCTCGCCGGCAGCTTGGGCGTTGGAGCTGGTGTTGGCGTTGATGTTGCCGGGCGTTTCGCGGGCAGTTCGGGCGCTGATAGTGTGGGGGCAAATGGGGTTTCGCTGCTGGTATTGCCCGCTGCGCTGCCCGCTTTACTGCTAGGCGCGTCGATCACTTCGCCAGCATCGCTTAGCGTTTTGCCTAAAAATGTTCGTCGTGGACGATTTTCCGGGACAATGACTTGTGAGGCATTCACTTCGGCTCGCAGCACCTGATCTTGCAGAATTTGATTTTGGTAATCCGCTTCGTAAAGCTGGTCCTCGAGGACGCGAATTTCGCTTGCCATTTTTTGCTGGTAAACATCGCGATAGGCACTACCCCGACATCCAGCGGTTACGGACACCGTTAAACTGAGCGCAGCAGCGAGCCCAGACAGTGCGGATATGCTGGTTTTCTTCAGCATTTCGTCGGTTATGGTTCGCGGCAACGGCAACACAAAGGACTCGGCAAATGGAACGCGTGTGGCGGCGATGTCCTGCAAAAAATCACAAAACCAGCCCGCGAAGACGCGGACATACCGTCCCACGCTTTTGTCCTTAACACTGCGACCGAGGCACGGTCAAGAGAAACTGCGCGACGAACGCTTTCAAACGGAGCCCGGTTTGATAGCTGCGGCTTGCCGTGCAACCAGCAGAATCGACCGAATTGATTCAATTCATACAAGCCGATGCTCCGATACCAGAGATCGTAGCAATCGTTCTTCGCGCTGCGCCGGGGTTTCGCAAACAGAGTTGTGTCCCTTCCGCAGATGCTTTTCACGTCTTGGCGAGTACGCATCAATGTCTAACGCAATTCGTCACCTGGGTCGAATTTGGCAGGATCGCACGCTTCATACGCGTCGAGCCTGTGTTGCGGCGTGCATCGCGAGCACCGTCGTCACCGGCTCGCCGCTGAATCTGCGGGCGTTTGGGGACGATTCGCCAGAGCTGTTGATGCCAGCCGCTGTTGTTCACGCAGTCGCCGAACAAGATATCTCGCAGCCCAATCCGCCGTCATACGTCGCCCCGGCTGCCGGAGTGCTCGACAACTTGTTTGGGAGCAAGCCCAAGGTCGCGAAGAAGGAAAGCGAAGACGGACGCAAAGCGACACCGTTACCGCCCGCTGACCCAAGCTCTGTGGACTGGAATGGGGTTCCGTTCCACCAACCAAGACGCGACGATACCGCAGCCAGCGAAAAATCACAGGCTCAGCCAATCCGTGACTTTCTCAAAGGTGGCGGCTCAAGCAACTCAGCCGTGCCTTCGTCGACCGCTAATCTGCGGCGGCAAACGACATCGCCCACCACGCCGTCGTCCACACCCTCAAAACCGGTTTCGGCAACGAACAGATCTGTAAGCCCTTCGCTTCCGCCATCATTGCCTCAATCTCGCGCCATCCCCAGGCCGTCTATCGCGTCCAGCAACGCGCTCGGACTCCAGACACCCACTCAGCCTCGACAATCGGCAGCAGCACTTGACATTTCTGGCAGTACCAGCAGTCGGCGAAGTGAGCGACGTCCGGTCGATCCGCTCAGTACCGAGTCGCTGGTTGAGTCACCCAATGACGCATCCGACCTTCGCACCGAGCCGGTACTGATGACGCCAGAGCCAACTCAGGCACCCACAGTACAACGTCGGGAACTGAAGCCAGCAGACAGAGTCGCGATGCTGCCGGCGACGAAAACTCAAAACGACTTAACGCTTGACATTCCAAAGTTGCCAGCCGCCCAAGCCGTGCTAGGCAACGTGCCAAGCAATAAGCCTGATGACACAACCTTGCTGCCAATGAATGATGATAAGTCAAAATCGTTGGCCGAAGAATGGAAGTCGGTTGGCAGCGGACTTGGCTCTACAACGCCAGTCGTTTCCCCGCCAGCACCAACCCCGCCAGCACCAACCTCGCCAGTAGCCGCAAGTACGCCGGTAGCTCCGCAGGCCAACGCAGCCGCGCCGGTCCCACCGACGACCGCTCCCAATCCTGTGGTCAGCGATGCGACCCCAATGACCGCAAATGCGGAATCTGAAAAGATCCTTCGTGATCGTTTGACTCGTGAGTTGGCCCCCGTCGCCCGCAAGCCCGAACCGTCGAACAAGCAACTCGCTGCGTCCGAAGTCCCAGGCGTGCGAGTGATCACCGAAGGCCCGTCGGAAATCATGATTCGCGAGTTGACTCAATACGAAGTTCGAGTTGAGAATCGCGGGTCCGTTGATGCCACCGGCATCATCGTCCGCTCCTCGTTGCCTGCGTGGGCTGAAGTTCAAGGGCAGAACGCCTCGGTGGGATCCGTCAAAGCCGTCGAACAAAGCGGTGCACCTCAATTGCAATGGACAATCGATAAGCTGCCTGCTGGCGTCGTCGAGCGAATGTTCGTGAGAGTCAAGGCCGTCCGCGCCGGTACGTTTGACGTGGCTACCGACTGGACGATGATGCCGCAGAAGCATACTGCGAAAGTAATCGTTCGTGAACCTAAGTTGGCGATCGTGATCGATGGTCCCGATGAGATTGTATTCGGCGATAGCGAGAAGTATCGAGTTCGAGTAATGAATCCTGGCGATGGCGATGCTGCCAATGTCGTATTCACTCTCGCTCCCGATTCGAAGGCGCCTCAATCCCAAAAGATCGGCAACATTCCTGCTGGCAAGGAGGCTCAATTCGAAATTGAATTGACCGCTCGTGAACTAGGTGAATTGAAGATTGCCGGTATGGCCACAGCGGACCGCGAAGTCAGGACGGATGCCAATAAGTCAATCCGAATTTCCGCCGCGACCTTGGAAGCCGAACTGACAGGACCGCCGCTAAAGTACCAGAACAGTGAAGCAATTTACCATCTGTTTATTACCAATACCGGCAAAGCGATTTGCCAAGGGATGGAAGCTGAACTTCGATTGCCTGTCGGTGCGAAATACGTCTCAGGTATCCAGCAAGCGACCATCCAAGGTGATCGTTTGACCTGGAAGATCGATTCGATGCAGCCAGGAGCCGTACGAGAATACGACGTGAACATTCAGTTGGACCGGACGGGTGATTTGGTCATCGGGTTCAACTGCATCGGTTCCGCCGCAGGCCAAACCAGCGTTTCAATCGAAACACGGGTTGAAGCCATCGCTGACCTCGTGCTGTCAATCAGCGACCCAGCCGCTCCCGCACCAGTGAAGACAGATGTCGTCTATGAAATGACCATCACGAACCGAGGCAGCAAGGCTGCCGAAGACGTTCGCATCGTCGCTCAGTTCAGTGACGGGATCGAACCAATCAAGATCGAAGGGCAAGCTGGCGAAGTTTTGACAGGCCAAGCAATGTTCACCCCGATCGCTCGCATCGAGCCGGGCAGCAGCGTACGGTTGAAGGTAATCGCGAACGCCAATCGTGCAGGTGACCATCGATTCCGCGCCGAAGTACGTCATGGCGAAACATCGTTGGTTGCTGAAGAAGCGACCATGTTCATGAGTGCTCCTGCCGAACGGATCAGTCGCCGTAGCACAGACAGCAAGTAAGGCAGTGTAGAGCAATTGTCCCAATTGCTCCGAGAACAACTCGCTCAGCGAACACTTTCCTCAGCGAACGATTGAGACAATCGTCCTACTCTCAACCACGGATCTCAGCAACGCGCATCTTGGCGCTGCGACTTCTTGGATTCACCGCGACCTCTTCGTCACTTGGGCGAAGAGGTTTGCGCATTAACGGCTCCAATCGCTCATCGTCACGAAACGCATTCTTGACGATGCGATCTTCAAGCGAATGAAAGCTGATCACCGCGATCCGACCGCCTGGCCGCATGCGGCTCGGCAGAACCTTCAAAGCCGACTCCAGAATCGCCAGCTCCTCGTTGACCAAAATTCGTAACGCTTGAAACGTCCGCGTGGCCGGATGGATATCGTGGCCTTTGCTTCGTGGCACGCATCGCCTGCAAATGTCGACGAGCTCGGCCACTGTTTTGACAGGCTTTCGTTCCTGCCGCCGCAAGACGATCTGCTTAGCAATCCTGCGACTGAATCGCTCTTCTCCAAACTGATAGATCGCGTCAGCAATCTCTTTCTCCGTTGCCTGAGCCAAGAATTCTTTTGCCGATCGACCACGCGTCGGATCAAATCGCAGGTCCAATGGCCCGTCACCATTGAAGCTAAACCCACGACTGCGATCCTCCAATTGATCGCTTGATAAACCGAGGTCCAGCACGACTCCATCAAACGCTTCGACGTTGGCCGCCTTAAGCACACGGTCAATCTGATGATACGAGCCACAGAACAGTTCGATCGGCAAACCTGCGATCATGGCCCGCCCCGCTTCTTCTGCCGCAGGATCGCGGTCGACTGCGATCACTTGCCCTCCCCGTTCGCTGGCCGCCCGCGCGAGCACAAGACTATGCCCACCGCCACCAAACGTGCCATCAAACACGATGCCACCAGCGACCGGCTCAAGCCATTGAACAACCTCTGCCGGCATGACGCTGATGTGGCAGCTTTTCGTCGCTGGTTCTGCGCTGTCCACGTGATCGGCTGAGTGGTTGGTTTCGTCGTCGCTCATTCGTCACTTCGCATGGTTCGGTTTAAAGCATTGCAGGAGAACCGCCATCGTTGCTAGGTACATCCACTGACTTGACAGTAACGCTAACGCAACACACCACAACATCAGCGAGAAATAAGCAATCTTCCGCGTCGGCTGACACCAGATCATGATCGCCGCCGCGATCGGGACAATCACGACTGCATGTGTCAGTGGTTCATGAATCCAAGGGCTGGCCAACAAATCGGTAAGGTCAATCACGCGTCGTCCGATGGGTGCAGCGATTGAAACAGCTCCGGTTCCATCCCACCAGATCTCAGACGAGAGCATCGTCAACCCCGTGGCCGCAAGCAGCAACGTCAGATGAACCTGAAGCAAACGACGTGCAAGAACGTGAGTCCAATGGGTCGCATCGTTGGGCCTGGGAATCGTCAGATAAGCAAGCCCGAAGACCAACGCCAGCTCTTCAGGTCCGGCAATCAGCAAGCTGCGATTGGCCAACCACAAACACCACAACCAGAGAAGAATCGCCGGGGCACGTGAAGTTCGAATCGTCATCGCCGCGATGGCAAGCAAGATGCCTAGCGTTAGATAGATCCGCACGACGACCGTTGAGCTGGTCAAGTACAGCGGCGAAATTCGCCATTTGGCTTCATCTGTGAGATCGCCA
>Ga0105046_10014252_pt1 | contig 12265 bp, 13 predicted proteins | sample MAT03_FD_78385 | JGI IMG/M metagenome (GOLD analysis project Ga0105046, IMG submission 78385) | Freshwater microbial communities from Lake Fryxell liftoff mats and glacier meltwater in Antarctica - MAT-03 (megahit assembly) | ecosystem: Environmental > Aquatic > Freshwater > Ice > Liftoff...
ATCGGCGAGAACGTCGCGTACGGCAAACTGGACGCGTCAGAAGCCGATATCTGGAAGGCGGCTCGGCGTGCACAATTGGAGCCGTTCATTCGCGGCCTGCCCGCCGGCCTGAACACCATCATTGGCGAACGCGGCGTCAAACTGTCCGGCGGCCAAAAGCAACGGCTGGCCATTGCGCGCATGTTCCTCAAGAACCCGCCCATTTTGATTCTGGACGAGGCCACCTCAGCCCTCGACACCGAAACCGAGGCGGCGATTCAACAATCGTTGGCCGAGTTATCTGAAGGCCGCACCACCCTCGTCATCGCCCATCGGCTCGCCACCATCAAGAATGCCGACCGCATCATCGTGGTCACCGAGCAAGGCATTGCCGAGCAGGGCCGGCACCGCGAGTTGGTCGAGGCCGGCGGCATTTACAGCCGTCTGCACAGAGTTCAATTTGGCATGAATTAGCTTTTATTTGGCCCGCATGCGATTGTTCTTGGGGTTGTGCTCCAGCTCCACCAACCCCAAGGCTTCCATCAGGGGCGGCAGGTACAGGCCAAAGCGGCCGCGATAGCCTTTCTTGAGCCCATACCAACCGCCGACAGGGTTATCAGCCGAACGTCCCCACGCTTCAACCGTGTTGTCCCTGGCCGGCTTTTGCTCATCTGCGGCACCCAGCTCCCTCCAGTCACCGTGCGCTTTCAACATGGCATGCAGATCCTCGATACAGCGCAGGTCATAGTGCAAGGTGGTGCTGCCGACCTTGCACACCAGAATCGGCGGGTCATGCGCCTCGTCTTTATATAGGGTGTATTCGGCCGTGCCGGGGGGTGTCTTCAGTTGCCAAGGATTGTCTTTGGTACCTTCACCCTGCGTTGGTTTTGCGCTCATTGGTGTCTCCTGTGTGAATCACGAGTCCTGCACGTTTATACATCTTTTGAGAAACAGGCCAATCCAAGCCGAAATGCTTATACTCTCCTCGGAGAGTGACTCATTGCTTCCATGCCTAATTCCGATACTGCGACCCATTCCGACACCGCATACCTCATGATCAGCGGCACCATCACCGCCTATCGCGCCGCAGAGTTCGTAGCCGAGCTGAGCCGGCACTACGCCCGCGTCATCACCGTGCAAACCCCCAACGCGCTGCGCCTCATCAGCCCGCGCGATCTGGCCCGCATCGAGAACAATCACGTGGTCGAAAGCTATTTCGATGCACGAATTCTGCCGCGGCCCACACCCGGCCCGGTTGTGTTTGCGCCGTGCAGCTTCAACTCACTGAATAAGCTGGCCCACGGCCTGGCCGACAATCTGGCGCTGGCCATCACGGCCGAGATGATTGGCCACGCACAACCTGTCATTGTGGCCGCGTCGCTCAATGTGCCGCTGTGGGCGCATCCGCAGGCCAAAGCCTCGGCCCAGACCCTGCGCAGTTGGGGCGTGACGTTGATCGAGCCCGTGGACGACGGCAACGGCGGCTTGACGATGGCACCCACCGCGAAAATTCTGGCAACGCTGCCTCGGCGCGAGGCAGATTAACTCAGCGCATATTCAAATTCGTAGGAATGCAAATCACCGTCAATGACGATGAGCATGGTGCCTGAGAGGCCGGCTAACTCGTCGGTGCCAGAGTCGGCCACCACGGTGATGGACTGATGCGGGGTGCCGCGAGTCATGGTCGAGCTGTGCTGAAAGGCGAACGTCCCGCGCCGGCCATGCAGATAACACGCGACAGGATTAAGGCAGGATCAGCTTAGCTGTGGAAAAGCACAAACAACGGCTTGCAAGCCGTTGTTTGTTGAAACGATATGACAAACTGATTTAGATCAGCAATTAAAAAGGTCTTTGGGGAACAACGTTGATCCTTGTTCTGTAATGTAATACGACGAAAGAACGATGTAGTGCGATAACCGGTTGTTCCCCGACCATTCAATGAGGTCACAATGAGCAGTGATGAGATATGGCGATGCTAGATGTAGATCAGTGCGGAGCGATGAAACAGTGATGAGCTAGGATGGAGAGCGATGAAGCGACTATGTATATCTTGTTCCCCCCTCGTGCAATACAGTAACGTTGATGTCGTCATTCAACCTGTAGATTTGCTGTAAATATGCTGTAAGAAAGCTTACTTTTAGCTGATACGCTTGCACAAATTGATCTCACGCTATCGCGACCACATCCGCAGCTTTAGTCCAAATGCGCGCCTGTTCCTTGCGGCCATGACTGTGCTGGCCTTTGGCACCGGCGCTCCCACCATCTTCTTCAACCTGTATCTTCAGCAGTTGGGCTTTGATCGCGCCTTCATCGGCGGCGTCAACACCGCCATTCAACTCGGCGGTGCCATCACGGCCTTTCCCTCGGCCCTGTTGCTCGACCGCATCGGCCGACGGCGGGCCATTCCCATCGCCCTGGGTATTGGCTTACTGAGCTGGAGCGCCTCGCTGTTCACGACCCGGGGCGATGTGATTCTGGTGCTTCAGGCGATTAACGGCTTTGGCACCGTGCTGTTCGGGCTGGCCGTGGTGCCGCTGCTGGCCGAGAGCTCGACGCCGCGCGAGCGCACCACGTTGTTCAGCGTGCAGGAGGGGCTGATCACGCTGGCGTTATTCACCGGCACCGCCCTGTTTGGCTATGTGCCGATGTGGCTGGCTCCGGTGCTGGGCAATGGCGCGGAAAGTGTAGAAACCTATCGCACTGTGTTGCTGATCTCGGCTGTGATTCGGGTGGCAGGGCTGGTGCCGTTTTTCTTTTTGCGCGATGTGACAGCCACGCCAGAACCTTTGCCTGCGGTGGCTGATACACCCGTCGAAGCCGCATCCGGCCCACCCCGACCACAAGCCACCGGCCTGGCGCGCTATTACAAGTTGAGTGAATTGCTCAAGCTCAAGACGCCGATCCTGTTATTTGTCATTCCCTACTCCATCGTCTACTTCGGCGGCTCGCTCATCTTCCCGTTTCAGTCGCTGTTCTTCAAGGAACGCTTTGGCATCAGCGACGGCACCATCGGGGTCGTGCTGGGCCTGATCAACCTGTCCATTGGCGTCGGCGCGCTACTGGGGCCGATCCTGACCAACTCGCTGGGGCGCAGCCGCACGGTGGTGCTGGGCACATTCATTTCGGCGCTGGGAATTGCGGTGATGGGGTTTGGGGTGAGCTTTGGGCTGGTGGCGGCGATGGTGATTTTGCGGGCCGGCCTGTTCAACCTCACCCTGCCGATTTATCGCGCCTTTGTGATCGATCGAACGCCGCGGGCTGAATACACCATCGTGGCGTTGCTGTTGTCGGGCAGTGCCAATGTGGGGCCGGCTATCGCCCCGGCCCTCAGCGGCTGGGTCCAACGCGAGGTCGGATTTTCGCCTATTTTTGCCGCCGCTGTGGCGCTCTATGCGCTAGCGGGGCTGGCCTATATCCTGGTGTTTGCGCGCACGCGCCATCATCCAAAGCATCACGCCGAAATCCTATAAAAATAGGCCTTTGTGTGGGGTTGATAGCGCTGAAATGGGCTCTGGATGGCATGAAAAACGGGTTGGTTGGTGGTAGAATAGGTGTTCTAAACTGTAACGAAATTTGCTGCGTGACTTGAGGAGCGTTTTCATGAGCGAAGTGGCTGTTTTGGCACAAGAAACTACATCTGTGGAGGAAGCGCCGCCATCTCAAACCCCGCCGTATGACCCACTGTGGACCACCCAGGACGTGGAGCAACTGCCCAACATCGACGGCATCCGCATCGAAATCCTCCACGGAGAACTCATTTTGTCCAAATCGCCAAGTTGGGAACACCAGCGCACCTGCAACAAAATCGCCTACGAGATCACCCGATGGTCAATCGAGAGTGGTTTGGGTGAAGTAGCGCCGACACCCGGCGTCCTGCTCAGCAAATACGAGAACGTGATTCCCGACATCGTCTGGGCCAGCAAGGAATTGCTGCAAAACAGCCTCGACCCGGCCGGCCACCTCACCCGCTCACCCGAATTGGTGATCGAGGTGTTGTCGTTTGGCAAGAGCAATGTGCAGCGCGACCGCGAAACCAAGCTCGAAATCTACGCTGAATTCGGCTCGCTGGAATACTGGATCGCCGACTGGCGCGCAAAACACGTTTACATCCATCGGCGCGTCGACGGCCAACTGCGCCTGGTCGAATCGCGCCTGCAAGAAGAGCTGGTCACTTCGCCGATTCTGCCCGGCTTCAGCTGTCCAGCCTCGCGCTTCTTCAACTAGCCACCAGCCGCTAACAGCCAGCCGCTAGCAACTAGCCACCAGCAACTAATTCACCAACCACTAAAGACTATTCACTCCTACTATGTCTGAAGCAACTCTCGAACAAGAAGTTAACAACAACGAATACGGCGCCGGCCAGATTCAAGTGCTGGAAGGCTTGGAAGCCGTGCGCAAGCGGCCTGGCATGTATGTCGGCGGCACCGATAGCAAGGCCATGCATCACCTGATCTTCGAGGTGATGGACAACAGCATCGACGAGGCGCTGGCCGGCTTTTGCAACCGCATCGAAGTCACCATTCACGCCGACGAGAGCGTGACGGTGACCGACAACGGCCGTGGCATTCCCGCCGACATCCACCCCACCTTTCGCAACAAAGCCGGCGACAAGGTCAGCACGTTGGAAGTGGTGATGACCAACCTGCACGCCGGCGGCAAGTTCGGCAGCGGCGCATATACCGTGTCGGGCGGTTTGCACGGCGTCGGTGTCAAGGCCGTCAACGCGCTATCGGCGTTTTGCGAGGTGGAAGTGCGCCGCGATGGCAAGATCTACAAGCAGAGCTACCGAGAGGGCAAGCCGACCAGCAAGGTGGAGACGGTGGGCAAGTCCAAGCCCAGCGAGAACGGCACCACCATCACTTTCCTGCGCGATGCCACGATCTTTACTGAAGAAAATACCTACAAGTGGGACGGCCTGGTGCAGCGCTTCCGCGAGACCGCGTTCATCACCAAAGGCATCACCATCGTGTTCAAGGACGAGCGCGGGGCGGATCGCGATGCCGACCAGGAGATGACGTTCTACTTCGAGGACGGCATCAGCGCCTTTGTGGGCTATCTAAATCGAAATCGCGAGACACTGAGCACAGTGATCTATGGCGAAAAGAAGGTGGACAAGATCGGCGTCGAATTTGCGATGCAATACACCGACGCCACCACGGCCAGCGAGTCCTACTTCGCCAACACGATTCATACGCCCGACGGCGGCACCCATCAGGCTGGCTTTCGCGCCGCAGTCACGCGCACGTTGAACGACTATGCGCGCAAGAACGGCATCCTCAAAGAAAAGGACGCCAACCTGGACAGCACCGACACGCTGGAAGGCATCACGTCCATCGTCTCGATCAAGCACCCTGAGCCGCAGTTCGAGAGCCAGACCAAGGTGAAGCTGATGAACTCGGACGCGCGCTCGGCCGTGGAGCAAGTGACGCGCGAGGCGTTCGCCCAATTCCTTGAGGAGAATAGCCGCGAAGCCAAGACCATTATCGAGAAGTGCCTGATCTCCCGGCGCGCGCGTGAGGCGGCCAAGGCGGCCAGCGAACTGGTGCGCCGCAAGAGCGCGCTCGAAAGCGGCTCGCTACCCGGCAAGCTGGCCGACTGCTCCGAGCGCGACCCGCTGAAGTGCGAGATCTTCATCGTCGAGGGCGATTCTGCAGGCGGCTGTTTTGATGGCGACACCCTGGTGGCGCTGGCCGATGGACGCGATCTTAGCTTCAAAGACATCGTCAAGGAACAAGCCGAGGGTCGCGAGCACTTTTGCTACACCATTCGTCGCGATGGCAAGGTTGGACTGGAACGCATTTTGCATCCGCGCATCACCCGGCAGGCGGCCGATGTCATCAAACTCACCCTGGACAACGGTGAAGAGATCGTCTGCACGCCGGATCACCGCTTCATGTTGCGAGACGGCAGTTACAAGCGCGCAGATCAGCTAAATCCCGCCGACTCGTTGATGCCGCTGTATCGCCGGCTATCGAGCACACAGGAGAAAGGCATCACCATCGACGGCTATGAGATGACCTGGGATCCACGCTCGGACACCTGGCTGTTTACCCATGTGCTGGCCGATTGGCACAATCGCTGGCAAAAGGTGTATGCCGAGGCCGACGGCGACCATTGCCATCATCTCGATTTCAACAAGCGCAACAACAACCCAACCAATCTCCAGCGCCTGCCAAAAGACGAGCATCTCGCTTTGCATCGGACGCATGTCGGCAAGACTTTGCATCGGGCTGATGTCAAAGCCAGGAGCCGCATTCTTCACCAGAGCGATGCGTATCGTGCCAAACTGAGTGAGATCATGTTGCAGCCAGAGATGCGCGACATGCTGTCTGCGCGCGCCAAACTGCAATGGGAGGACGAATCTTATAAGGCTTACATGACAGCCAAGTGGCGCGAGTTCTATGAAAGCAACTCAGCGTATCGGCAATTGAATCAGGCGCAACTGGCTCAGGCACAGCGTGACTATTGGGCCAGCGAAAGCAACCGCGCAGATCAGTCTGAGCGCGTGCATGCCTACTTTGCCGCACATCCAGAGTTGAAACAGCAATGGTCAGATCACGCTAAAACACAGTGGCAGGATGAAGAGTTGCTTGAATGGCGACGCCAGGAAACCAGCAAGCAATGGACACCGGAGTTCCGCAAGAAACGCACAGCGGCCTTGCATCAGACCTACTATCGTAAGACGCTGGCGGCGATGAAAAAGTTTGAGACCGCTGACGGTCTCGATGTTTCAGCCTATTGCGCTCAGCGTGTTCAATCCAAAGACAAGTCCCTGTTGCGGTTCGATACGTTCTGCAAGCGCTATTTTGAAGGCAATGAGCAACAGGCACGCGAAGCAGTGGCGCTGTATAACCACAAGATTGTCAAAGTGGAGGTGATGCAGGAGCGCCGTGATGTGTATGACATCGAGGTGCCCGGCACGCACAACTTCGCGCTGGCCAGCGGCGTGTTTGTGCACAACAGTGCCAAGCAGGGCCGCGACCGCCATTTTCAGGCCATTTTGCCGCTGTTCGGCAAGATCATGAACACCGAGCGCGCCCGGCTGGACAAGATTTTGCAGAGCGACGCGATCAAGGCCCTGATCTCGGCCCTTGGCACCGGCATTGGCGAGCACTTCGATGTGGAGAAGCGCCGCTATGACCGAATTATCTTGATGGCCGACGCCGACGTGGACGGCAGCCACATTCGCACCCTGCTGATGACGTTCTTCTTCCGCTACATGCAGGCGCTGGTCGAGGGGGGGCATTTGTATATCGCCCAGCCGCCGCTCTACCGCGTGGAGGCCAAGCGATCGAAGGACGTGCGCTATGTCTACAACGAGGCCGAACGCGATGTGGTGCTGACCGAGTTTAGGAAGAAGGGGCTCGACACCAGCAACACCTCGCAAGTGGTGGTGCAGCGCTTCAAGGGTTTGGGCGAGATGAATGCCGAGCAGCTGTGGGACACCACCATGGACCCGGCCCAGCGCACCATGCTCAAGATCACGATTGACGACGCGGCCGAGGCGGACCGAACCTTCGACATGCTGATGGGCAATGCAGTGCCACCGCGCCGCAAGTTCATTACAACGCACGCAAAGGATGTTCGGAATTTGGATGTGTAGGCAGAGTTTTTGGTCGTTAGTTTTTAGTGGTTAGTTGCAGAAAGACTAGCGGAGTGTATGCGTTGCGCAAGCGTGTGTTTTGATAGGCTTGATGCGTGTAAGATTATGGGGCGGGCGATGGGCCGGAGATGGCGCGCTCGCCCTTTTTGTTTGAGGAGAGGTTGCCATTGCTCAACAATGCCGCAGGTGCCAGTGCCAGCTCACGGCCACTGGCGCGTTTCATCACAGCTTTGTCACAGCAGACTTAACAGCTTTACACCATGAACATCTCCAAAAGAAAGTTTCTAAAACTGAGCAGCGGCCTGTTAATGGCTGCGCCGTTTTTGCACGCACCGCAATTGGCGTTGGCTCAAACCGAGGGCGAGCCGATTGTGATTACACCGGCGCGCCACACCCACGGCCGCGCGATTCATGACAACCTGAATGTGCGCAGTGAGCCGTCGATCAAGGCCAGCATCATCGGCGTGGTGCGGCAAAACCAGATCATTCCCGTGCTGGGCGAGACCACCGGCCCCAGCCCCACCGCCTACAACAACGTGTGGTACCAGACCGACGGCGGCTACATCTATTCGGCGTTTCTACAACCCACCGACAACGTGCTGAATATCCCCGTGGAAGGCGTGTTGCCGGGCGGGTTTTGGGGCGAGTTGAGCATGCCGTTTAGCGATGCCTACGAGACAGCCGATGCGCAGTCGAAGATTCTGGCGCGCTACTACTTCGGCTGCGTGTTCAAGGTCGTGGCCATGGTCACTGGGCCGGATGAGACGATCTGGTACGAGGTCAACGAGATCAACGGCAAGAAGAATATGTTTGTGCGCGCCGAGCATGTGCGGCCAATCCCCGACGAGGTGTTCACGCCATTGTCGCCGGAGGTGCCGGCCGAGGCCAAGCGCATTGATGTGGACTTGAAGGCGCAGTTGGTCACGGCCTACGAGAGTGATGTGCCGGTGTTTACAGCCCGGGTGGCCACTGGCGCAAAATTCCGCAACAAAGCCGGTGAGTTGGATGATTACACCACCACCCTTGGAAAGCATCAGGTGTTTCTCAAAACGCCCGGGCAGCGCATGTTTGGCGGGCTGGCCGGCGATGCCGATGAATATGATTTGCCGGGGGTGAGCTGGGTGTCGTATTTCACGGCCAGCGGCATTGCGTTTCATGGGGCCTATTGGCACAACGATTGGGGCACGCCGCGCAGCCACGGCTGCGTGAATATGTTGCCCGATGATGCGCAGTGGATCTTCCGCTGGACGATGCCGCAAGCACTGCCCGAGAACACCTGGAACCGCGGCAACGGTGCCAACCGCACGGCCGTGAATGTGTTTTAGGGTGAGGCTATTGTGTTTACTCATATCACGTCGTGGGTCAAAGCAACGATCCTACGCTGTCATTCCCGCGGAGGCGGGAATCCAGGCGTAACCGCAACGCGACAGTAGATCAAGCACTGGATTCCCGCTTTCGCGGGAATGACGTTGTCACGTTAAGACTTTCCTTTCATGGACTAACGGCCCTTAAGCTCGTTGCTCCTTCGCCTGAATCGAATCAATTAACCCCTTCATGTAGCCGATGGCGAAGATTTTGCCGCGCACCATGTAGCCGGGGTTGTCATTGCTCTCGCCCTCCATGGTCGGCGCGTGGTCGGGCCGCATGGGGCCGTCGAAGCCGATGTCGAAGTAGGCTCGCATCGCGGCAGCCATGTCGGTTTTGCCATCGTCGTGGAAGGTCTCCTCGAACGCCGGCACACTGCCGCGCACATCCCGAAAGTGGGCGAAGAATAATTTCTGGCGCGCGCCAAAGTAGCGAATCGCGTTGGGAATATCGACAGTGCCCATGGCGGCGAAATTGCCCTGGCAAAAGGTGATGCCGTTGCTGGGACTGTCTGCCATCTCAATCACCCGCTTGAACGCATCCATGTCGCGCATGATGCGGGCCAGACCCAGCACCGGCGACATGGGCGGGTCGTCGGGGTGCAAGGCCAGTTTCACTTTGGCGGCCTCGGCCACCGGCAGCACGCGCTTGAGGAAATACTCGAAGTTGGCCCACATTTGCGGGTCGGTGGTCTCGCCGGCATAGGTCAACGGCGTATCAGCCAATTGCGCCGCATCGAACCGGGTCACCAGCGCATCGCCACGGCTGCGAACTGAGGTCGAGGTGCGCAACCAGTTGAACACGGCCATGAAGTTGTAGCAGTAGATGGGAATGCCGGCGCGGCCCATATTGGCAATGCTCTCGCACAGCCGGTCCAGATCCTCATCACGGCCGGGCAACCCCAACGTGATGCGGTCGCTGAGCTGATAGCCCTCGATGACGGACAGGGTGAGGCCGGCATCCTCGACGCGTTGGCGCAGGTGCAGCAGGTCTATGTAGGTCCAGGCCGGCCCCTGCACCCGTTCGGGCGTCATCGGCACGCCGGTCATCGTCGTTACCACATCGGTCATGCCCATTTGGCGGGCCAGTCGCAAATCCGCTTCGGCCAGGGGCCGGGATACCATCGCAAGTCTCATTCGCCAATGGTACGCAAATTGCAAAAGTTAACCGGCGTCTGGCACCCCATCAAAAAACTCCACCTCGCCCGTCTCCAGCGAATACTCGGCCCCGACCACCAGCAGCCCATCGCTCTGGATCAACTGCTCGATGATCTGTGAGCCGTGGCGCAGATGGTTGGCCGAGGCGCGAATGTTGGCGCGAATGGCGTGGTGCACCAGCGCTTCGGGGTCGTGCCGCAGATCCGTTTCCAGCAAGCCTTCCACAGCCGGCCGAATGCGCTCGACGATCGAATACACATTGCGCGACTGGTTGGTCAACGTCGGTGTTGTGGGCCGTTGCAGCTCTTCTAATGTCGCCGTCACCACCCCGCAGCGCGAATGCCCCAGCACCACCACCAGCCGCGTGCCGAAGCGCTCGGCCGCGAACTCGACACTGCCGACCAGCGACGGCGCAACGATGTTGCCGGCCACGCGAATGACGAACAGGTCGCCCAGGCCGTGGTCGAACACGATCTCGACCGGCACCCGCGAGTCCGAGCAGCCCAGAATGACGGCAAAGGGCGCCTGGCCGTTGGCCAGCTCGACGCGGCGGGCCTGGCTGGTGAGGGTGGCGAGATGGGGGTCGCCGGACACAAAGCGGCGGTTGCCGAGGCGGAGTTGTTCGAGGGCTTGGAGGGCGGTGAGCATGGATGCGATTATCCATGATGACCCTAGCGAGTGATGGCGATGCTGGGCTAATGTCAGGGCGCTACGGCTGCTGATATTGAACGCACACGCCGTGTCTTTGTGACTTTGGGGGCAGCAGGAATTTGGGAAATCTGGAGCACCAGCCGCAAAGCCGCATTCACTGCTTCATCATTCGGAAATGCTTGCAAAAGCTCCGGCGCGAGCACGATCACATTCTTCCCAACTCGACGATGCGGCGCATATCTACCCTTGGCCACGATGGTCATCTTGGACAAGTCATATTCATCACCCAACTCATAGCTGTCGTTCTTAGTTCGCTTCTTTGTAGAACTTTTCTTCATGTTTGGTTGCTTTGCAGGCCAAAATGATTCGCAAGGCTATTAACCTTGTGCAGACAAGTTCTGCGCAGGCAGCTCGCGAACGAATACAGGTAATGGGCTCGTCACCAAACGATAAGCATACTGCTTTTGCAAAACAAGCATTTGTTTATACAAAGTCACAAAGTCGGCACCTGCTATCGCCTCAATCTTCTTTCGGGTTGCGCGAACTTCCGCCACAATTGGGTCATCCGTCATCATTTCAAACCTCCATTAGTTCATCAGGTGTGCAAATAACCGGTGTGTAGATCTCAAGTTGCTGGTTGACCTCTTGAATAACTGATGTTACGCATGATGACGAAATCTCACGCAAAGACGCCAAGGTGCAAAGTTCAATTCTTAGCGTCTTAGCGCCTTTGCGTGAGACTTCTGCGTAACGTCAGTGAATAAATTTTAGGACAGTTGATCAAGCGACGACCAGCGTGATTTTCACATTTCGGCCCACGGCTCTGGCATATTGCTTGAGCGTGGTCAACGTGACGTTGTCGGCATGATTCTCAATCCTCGAAATGACGGATTTCTTCGTGCCCAATTGCGTTGCGACCTGCTCTTGTGTCAGGCCGGCTGATTCACGAGCTTGCCGCAGCAGGACGCCGATCTTGAAATCGGCATAACCCGAATCGAAGCCTTCGCTAAACACCAAGTCTTTCAATTTACGCTTCTCGATGTATGTCGTCAGATCACTGACTTTCGTGCCCTTATCAACCTTTGCTGTTACTCGTGCCACCTTCATCCCTCCTCGTGCTTGCGCAATAAATAGTCTTGTTTGCGTTGCTCGGCCAACTTAATCTCCTGCGACGGCGTCTTCTGGGCCTTTTTGGCAAATCCGTTCGTCAATATCACGGCCGGGGCACCAAAGACATGCACCGCAAGATTCTGCCGCGCGGCGAATGGACTGTGGACACGGGCCGGCGCAAGACCTGGCATGGCTGGCACCTGGCCCTGATCAACACCGACTACGGCCTGTGCTGGATCGGCGCGCCCTATATTGGCTTGTAAGCCGCTGAGCGGTTAGCTGTGGCCGTGCGGCCTCGACGGGGGCGTTGGGGACGCATGGCTTTTTGAGGGTGAGGAAGGTTGCAGAGGATGGTGGAGAGAGTGAGCAAGTAGATAAAGCGCCTGACAAGGCTAAATCG
>Ga0105046_10014254_pt1 | contig 12264 bp, 11 predicted proteins | sample MAT03_FD_78385 | JGI IMG/M metagenome (GOLD analysis project Ga0105046, IMG submission 78385) | Freshwater microbial communities from Lake Fryxell liftoff mats and glacier meltwater in Antarctica - MAT-03 (megahit assembly) | ecosystem: Environmental > Aquatic > Freshwater > Ice > Liftoff...
CCCACATTCTTTCGAAGCCCCGAGCCTTCCGATGCAGCGATGCTCATCGCCATGCGCATGGTGAGTTCGTCGTGGCCCAGCAGCCTGCTTCCGATCACCGCGACACCGATTCCGCCGAGTATCCCGTTGGGGTGCCAGCCGCGATCGAGCAACCAGGGTCGCATGCCGCGTGCAATCCTCGACTCGATCTCGAACCCGAACACGAACGCTTCGAGCATGGCTCGACCACTCACGCCCAGCCATTCGGCGAGAGCAAGCGCGCCCGGAACGAGACACACGCTCGCGTGGGTGACGCTCTTGGTGTAATCGTCATACTCGAGCGCATGGGCACTGACCGCGTTCACGTAACCGGCCTGCTCGACCGAGACGCGCTCCCTGCGCCCGACCACCGCACACTGCTGATGGCCTCCGAGCTGCGTCAGCACGTCCATCGATATTATGGAGGAGCGGTGGCGCGAACCTGCCACCGCGACGGCCAGCGTATCCAGGAAGCGCAGCTTTGCGGAAGCGAGTGCGGCAGCCGGTATGCGCTCAGCCGGGGTCTCGGCTGCAAACTGGCCGAGCGCGGCCGTGACTTTCATGGGCATGATCGGTCTCGCATCTGCTGGTGATCGTTTCGAAGAGCCGCCGTTACCGTTAGCAATATTACGCTTTGGGGGATCGGCCACGCAACTTCCCTGCGCCGCTGGGTCCCGAATCTCATCGCGATGCCCGGCCGCCGAACCGGTCCTGACCGTGGCGGTGACGGCCTCGCTGGAAGGAGTGAGGCAGCTTGTCTCCCCCGCGGGCGCACCGATGCATGCGAAGGCGATGCATAATCAGGGGCGTTCCTTCCGCACCCAGGCGCGCAGCGCAACAGCGCCCCTCTGACTGAAAGGACCTTCACGTGGGCCCAACTTCCCATCGAGTCGGCGCGCTTTTCGCGTTGACCACGAGCGCTTCGATCTGTGCCGCACCTGTCGCCATCGCGCAGACCTATCCCTCTGCCAACGTACGCATGCTGGTGCCGTTCGCGCCCGGCGGCACCATGGACATCGTCGCGCGTATCGTGGCCGAGCGCTTGGCCGAAAGGCTTGGCGGCGTCTTCATCGTCGATAACCGGCCAGGCGCGGGCGGCACGCTGGCTACCGACCTGCTGGCGAAGTCCGCGCCTACCGGCCATACGCTCATGGCCTTCCATTCGGGGCTGGCCTACAACGCGGCGTTGTACCCCGCGCTCCCGTTCGACACCCTGAAGGACATCGCGCCAGTATCGCAGGTCGGTACCACGCCGAGCGTGCTAGTGGTCGGGCCGTCGTTCAAGGCGCAGACGACGAAGGAGGCGATTGCCGCGGCCAGGGCTGCGCCAGGAACGATCAACTACAGTTCCGCGGGCAGCGGCAGCACGACCCATCTGGCGATCGAGCTGTTTGCTTCGCTCACCGGCACGAAGCTGCAGCATGTACCGTACAAGGGCGGCGCACCTGCGATGCTGGCGGTGGTATCCGGCGAGGCACAACTGATGATCGCCACACTCCCGGGCGCACTACCCCATCTCAAGTCGGGAAGATTGCGGGCGCTCGGCGTGACTTCGCTGAAGCGTTCGCCTGTGCTGCTCGACGTGCCGACGCTGGCCGAGTCGGGCGTCCCTGGCTATGAGTACGAGACCTGGTACGGCGTGTTTGCGCCGGCTGGCACGCCGCGCGATGTCGTCGGCGCGCTCAACAAGGCGATAAACCAGTCGCTTTCGGCGCCGGAGATGCAGGCCCAGATGGGCAAGCAGGGAATCGATCCGGTGGGCGGCAGCGCGGAGCACTTCTCGGCTTTGGTGCGCCGGGAGATCGTCAAATGGACCAAGCTCATCAAAGACGCTGGCATCCGGATCGAGTGACCGCAACATGAAGAACGCCCGTTGAAGCTGACCCTCATAGAGAATTTCCGCGCTCTGTTCTATGCGCCGTTCTACGCCGCTGCAGAACTTGGAGCCTGGCGGGCGGAAGGGCTCGACATGCGCATGATTACACCGAAGACCTCGGCCGAGACCATCGAAATCCTGGCTGCCGGGGGCGCGGAAGTTTCGTGGGGCGGCCCGATGCGGCTGATGATCGCACTCGACAAGGATCCCGACTCCGACTCGGTCGCGTTCTGCGAAGTCGTCGGCCGGGATCCGTTCTATCTCGTCGGCCGCACGCCCAATCCCCGATTCACGATGAAGGACCTGCTCGGCCAGCGGCTCGCGACAGTGAGCGAAGTGCCAACGCCCTGGATCTGCCTGCAGCGCGACCTCACACTGGCCGGCATCGACCCGAAGCAGGTCGCGCGCTCGCCCGAACGCACGATGGCGCAGAACGTGGCCGCGCTGCGGGCAGGCGAGGTCGATGTGATCCAGGTCTTCCAGCCTTTCGCCCACTCGGTGGTGGCCGAGGGCGTAGGCCACATCTGGTGTCGCGCGGCCGACCGGGGGCTTGCCTGCTACACCACGCTGAACACGACGCGTGCATTTATTCGCAGCAACCCGGACACCGTGCTTCGGGTAACGCGTGCGATGTACCGCACCCAGAAGTGGGTCGCCGCTCACTCCGGCGCACGACTCGCCGAGGTCGTGGCCAACTACCTGCCCGACCTGCCACGCGATGTGCTTGCCGCCTGCTTCGATGGCTACAAGGCGTCGGGCGTCTGGAGCACCAACCCGATCGTGCAGCGCGCCGGCCTCGACTGGAAACGCGACGCGATGCTGTCCTGCGGCGCGATCTCGACGGGTGCTGCGTACGAAGACTACGTCGACCTGCAGTTCGCCGAGCGCATCCTGCGCGAAGACCCTCCATCGATCTGATCGAACCCGCAAAGGACATCATGCTCAGAGAACCCGACCGGTTCGGCTATTCGCCGGTATCCCGCCGGCCTGACTTCACCTGGCCCGGCGGCAAACGCCTCGCGCTCTACGTATCGGTGAACGTCGAGCATTTCCCATGGGGGCTGAATTCCGGCCCTGATCTCGATCGGCCAACGTTGCCCTGGAGCCAGCGCAGTTGGCTTTGGCGCGAGTATGGCAACCGCGTCGGCGCCTGGCGGCTAATGAACCTGTTCGACGAACTTGGTCTGCCGGTCGGTGTGATCGCAAATACCGCGATCTATGACCACTGCCCGCAGGTGCTCGAAGCGCACGTGAAGCGCGGTGACGAACTGATTGCGCACGGCCGCAACCAGGTCGAACGCCAGATCGAAATGACGCTGCAGCAGGAGCGCGAGATGGTCCAGGAGGTCACGCGCACCTTCACCGAACGCAACGGCGTGAAGCCGGTTGGCTGGATGTCGCCCTACCTCACCCCGAGCGACCACACCACCGATCTGCTCGCCGAGACCGGATACCGATACTGTATGGACTGGGGCATCTGCGACGAGCAGCCGTTCTGGGTGAAGTCCGCCACTGGCAGCCTCCTCGCGATGCCGTATCCGATCGAGCTCAACGACCAGCCAGCCGTCGTCTATCGGCGTAATACGGGCGCCGAGTACGCTGAGATGCTGGTCGACAACTTCGACGAGATGCTGCGTAACTCGAAGGACACGCCGCTGGTCTACGCGATCTCGATCCACACGTTCGTCGTCGGCCAGCCGTACCGACTGGCGCGGCTGCGGCGCGCGCTGCAGCACATGCTGTCGCATCGTGATGATGTCTGGGTGGCGATGCCGAAGGACATTTCGGCCCACTACGCCGCTCTTCCGACCGAGCTGCAGCTGCACGCACCGTGAGCGGTGCGACCGCCAGCTTGGCCCAATTCATCGCGGCATCTCGTTGGGCGGATGTCCCGGCGTCGGTGCGGCACGATGCGAAGCGTTCGCTGCTGAACTGGCTCGGCTGTGCGATCGGTGGTTCGAATGCGCCCTCGGTCGGCCTTGCCATCGATGCGCTGGCCACCTTCGCCGGCCCGGCGCAGGCGACGGTGATCAATCGCGGCCTGCGGTTTGACGTGGCTACCACTGCGGTGATCAATGGCGTTTCGTCGAGCGTGCTCGACTTCGACGACACCCACCTGCACACGGTGATCCACCCGTCGGTGCCGGTGGCGTCGGCGGCGCTGGCACTGGCGGAACATCTCGAGGCCCCCGGCGAGGACCTGGTGCACGCGTTCATCATCGGCATCGAGGCGGCGTGCAAGGTCGGCAACGCGATTTCGCCCGAACACTATGCCTGCGGATGGCATGTTACCTCGACCTGCGGGGTAATCGGCGCGGCAGCGGCCTGCGCCCGGCTGCTCGCGCTCGACGACACGCAAGCCGCCTATGCGATCGGCATGGCGGCAAGCCAGTCCGCTGGCCTGTCCGAGATGCTCGGAAGCCCGACACGGATGTTCAACATGGGCCACGCCGCCCGCGGCGGGTTCATGGCTGCGTGGTATGCGTCTAGGGGAATCGGCAGTTCCGCCCGGGCACTGGAAGCGCCGCGCGGTTTCGCCAATGCGTTCACGACGCGCTGCGACTGGTCGGTGCTGACCGATACGCTGGGCGTGACCTGGGAGATCGCGGCCAATGCGTTCAAGCCCTACCCGTGCGGCATTGTCGTGCACCCGGTGATCGATGGCTGTCTACTTTTGCGCAAGCGTCATGCTATTGATGCAGCCGGCATCGAGCGGGTCGAAGTCACCGTGAACCCTGCGGTGCAGACGATCATGTCGCATCCGGAACCTGCGGACGGCCTGCGCTCTAAGGTGTCGGCGCAACACTGCATCGCGGTCGCCATTGTGCATGGCGCGGCCGGTGTCCACCAGTTCACCGATCCGGTGGTGCGCGAGCCTGCCGTGGCCGACCTGCGGCGACGCGCCTTCCTGCTCTGTTGCGATGCGATGGCGAAGGACGCGGCGAAGGTGTGCGTGGTGATGAAGGACGGCACGCGCCACGAGACCTTCGTCGAGCATTCGAAGGGCAGCGCCGAGTTACCGCTGACCGATCGCGAGCTGGAGGACAAGTTCCGCAGTCTGATGGCGCATGGACGCATCGGTGGCGATGCCGATCGGATGATCGCGATGATGTGGACTCTGGAGACGGTGGCCGACGCAGGTGCGGTGGCTCGCGTCTGAGTGGCATGGAGCTTGAAATGTAATCTGTCGCACTGCCTTCCAGCAGAGTCGGCAGCGGCCTGGCAGCGGCCCGCTGATTGGCACAGACGTCCCTGGAGCGGCCCAACGGCGGGGTCGTCTACGGGCACATCCCCAGAACCGGCGCACATTATCCGCCTGCATATAGCACCGAGCGCAACGGGCCCCTCGGCATGGCCTGAGGTGTTGGGCCCATTGATCCCGGACCGTTGAACCGAGATCAACCGTCTCGCGCCAGATGGCGCGCCCGCTCTAGCACACGGGCCTGCAGCCCCAGGTCGGTGAGAATCCGCTCGATTACCGATGCTTCGAGGATGGCCACAATGATCCTGAGCTCGCCACGGCAGTTCGTCCAGTGTTCGAGGTTGAAGCAGGCGAATCTTATTATCCTGGCATGCTCGAGGATTTGACAATTGCGGATTGCGGAAGCTAGCAGTCTCGACCACCCGCTTGAGCAGCCGGGCCCAGCTGATGCGCACCGGAGTGGGCGACCATTTCGGCCAGTCGTGCACCAGGAGCGCTCAGGGGAACGGGCGACTGCCGCTCAAGTCATTCCTCGACGCGATGGATGCGCGCACCCGGGTAGTATCAACCGCCTATATCACCTACGGCAACGGGTTTCGTGTTGATCTGCCGGAGCTCGGCGCGGCCTACCGCGAGCGCGATATCCGGCTGGTGGTCGATGGCGTACAGGCTGCCGGAATCATCGCCGCGCCGCAGCGCGCCCATATCGTGAACATCAGGGTCGCTAACGCGGCATCAATCATGAATCGGCTGCGCCAAGAGCAGCGTATCATCGTCAACGTAACGGATGATGCCATTCTTATCTCCATGAGCTTCTTCGATACCGAGAACGAGATCGAGCGTACGGTCCATGCGATCGCCCGGTTAAGCGGTGCGATCAGTGCCGCCGTGGCTGCCTGATGCAGATCCTGACTTATCCCCGACCGAGCCCCGCGGAGCCTGTGATGACAGAGATTGCCCTGTATGACCCGACCGGTTTCACCAAGATCAGCCAGCCACATGCACCGCGGCCGTCCACGTTGAACGGCAAACGGGTGGCCTTTCTCACCAACGAGCAGTGGCAGGCCTACTTTGCGCTGCCGGCGCTCAAGGCGCAGATCGAGGCCGATTTCCCGGATGCAGAAGTGCTCGCAGTCGATGCCTTTCCCAAGGGCAACGAGCAGATTGGCGCTGAGCGTACGGCCGCGCTGCTGAAGGAACAGGGCATCGACGCGGTGATCATCGGCAACGCGGCTTGAGGGTCCTGCGCCTCAGCATGCGGCCGTGCAGCCGCTAACCTCGAATCGCTCGGTATCCCGACCGTTCTGCTTGCCCGCACCGAGTTCGTCGGTGTACTGCGTAACGTGATGTCCGGAAGCGGCCTCGCTGCAGACGCCGCCATGGTGGTGTTTCCGATCGATCTGTTCCTGCCCGGCAGCGACATCCATTCGGTGGTCGAGCGCAAGGCCGAGTTCTACGATGCACTGACCCGCTGGTCCGCGCCTGCAGCGGTGACATCGGCTAAGGGTGCGCGCCTGGTCCAGGTGAGCGCAGCCGATCATGACGCGTTGCAGACGAAGGTCGCCAACCAGTACCTGTCCAGCCTCTGGGGCGACGGGCTACCGATCGTGCCGGCGACCGAGGCCCGCGTCGCCTGGATCCTGCGCGGTTCTGCCGGGCCGCGCGAGAAGGTCCTCGGCAAGTTTCCGCCGCGCGGCGGTGTGGCGACGGTCGAGTCGGTAGCGATCGCGCTGGCGATGGCCGGAGGCCGTCCCGAGTATCTGCCTGTACTGATCGCCGCGGTCGAGGCGTTCCTCGACCCGCACTCGGACAGCGCGGCACTGCAAGCAGACTCAGGCAGCGTCTATCCGGTGATCATCGTCAACGGGCCGATCGCGCGCCAGATCCGCCTGAACAGCGGCTTCGGCTGCCTCGGCCCCGATCCACAGCATCCGGCCGGTGCGAGCATCGGCCGGGCGCTGCGGCTGTTGCAACAGAACCTGGGCGGTGCCCTGCCCGGCATCGGCGCGATGGCAATGTATGGCGGGATGCGCTACACCAACGCCGTGTTCGCCGAAGACGAAGCCGGTCTGCCGGCTGGATGGTTGCCGCATTGCACCGAGCGCCATGGCTATGCGCCGGGTACCAACGCCGTGTCGCTGGTGTTCGCCAACGGTGTCACCAACATCAAGCGGCGCAGCGCGGTGAAGGAGACGGCCGAAGACGATATCGAGCGCGGCATGTACCGCATCGCCGACGTGTTGCGCGGGGCGCAGTTGGGCATCCTGCCCGGCTATCGAGAAGGCACACCCGGCGTGCTGATGATTCCGCAGGTGATCGCCCAAGTGATGGCAGGGCTGGGCTGGACCCAGGAGTCGATCCGCGAGTTTCTCTGGGAGCACTCGAAGGTGCCGATGTCGCAGTTGCGCCGCTCCGGCGCGATCGAATGGATCGAGATCCAGGCCGCAGAGAGTGCCGGTCTAGACCCCTGGCCGATCGCCTCACGCGCAGACAACCTGGTGGTGCTTGTGGCTGGCGGTGGCCATCCGACCAATGCCTGCTGGCTGCCGGCCTGCTGTCCGCATGTGATTGGCCGCACGATCAGCGTGCCAGAGCGGCTCGATGAGCTGCTCGCCGAGGCCGATCGTGATCTGGGCTGTGGCAGTGAGGCGTGCGTGATCTGATTCAGGGAACCAATCGGGGAGGCGTGAGTATGCATGGCGTTCGCTTGCAGCAACTGTGCTCGGTCGTTGGCGTGGGCATGTCGTTATTTGCAGGCGCCGCCGTGGCGCAAGGCTATCCGGTCAAGCCGATACGTTTGATCTCCCCGATTCCGCCTGGCGGGGGCACCGATGCGGTCGCCCGCGTGCTCGCCCAGTCACTGAACGACCAGCTCGGGCAGCCGGTGCTGGTAGATTCGCGTGGTGGCGCCAGCGGGATGATCGGCGTCGAGATCGCATCGAAGGCGCCTGCCGACGGCTACACGCTGCTGATGGGTAACGTGATTCCCCTTGTAATGCTGCCGGCCGCGAGCAAGGTGCCGTAGGACGCACAGCGTGACTTCGATCCGGTCTCGCTGGTTGCGACGACCGACTACATCCTCGCTGTGCATCCGTCGCTGCCGGTGCGATCGGTGGCCGATCTGATCGGGCTGGCGCGCAAGCGCCCCGGCGAACTCACCTATGCCTCCAGCGGAAACTTCAGCGCACCGCACCTGGCAGGCGAGCTGTTCAATATTGCGATGCAGGTGAAGCTGGTGCATGTGCCCTACAAGGGCACCGGCCCGGCAGCTGTGGCAACCCTCTCTGGCGAGACCACCATGATGTTCGGGACCGGCCCGTCTGTAGTGCCGCATCTGCAATCGGGAAAGCTGCGCGCACTTGCCACCACCGGACTTAAAGCGCAGCCTGCCCGAGCAGCCGACGATGAGCGAGACCGTCCCCGGATACGAGGTCACCCAGTGGTACGGCATTCTCGTGCCTGCGGGTGCGCCGCGCGAGATCATCGATCGGCTGCACCAGGAGATCGTGCGCAGCGTCGCCTCGCCGAAGGTCGCCCAGGTGCTGGCAAGCATCGGCACGGTGCCGATCACCAATTCGCCGAAAGAGTTCAGGGCCTTCATCCAGGCCGAGTCGACCAAGTGGGCGAAGGTGATCAAGGCCGCGAACCTGGGGTCGGAATGACCCATTAACAGACATGGAAGGGAATGGAAGACCAAGGCTAAGCCGCTCAGTTAACAGACTGTCACTGAGAAAGCCGCTGCGCTTGCATCCGGGCATGCCACCTGCGTGACCGCGGTGCGCGTTAGAGTCGACAGGATGTGAGCGCGCGAACCGCATGTGCAAGCCTGGAAGTACTTTGATGCCGATCACGCAATAGCCGCCGCCTGGGGTCTACGGCACGATTGCGCGCACTGGCTTCTCCGGTCTGGCCGCGTGTGCTGCCTGGGCGGACGTCGAAGTCGCGACGACCAAAAGAACGCGATCGACTCGGCGCCGCCAGCTTGTGCACGCTCCGGATGCACCCAGGTCTGCACGCCTGCGTTCGATCCACTCTGCCCGGAGCGCATCCTTGTCGATGCGCGTGAGCTTTCTGTCATGCACCACAATGGCGCCCGCCCGTAATCACTTGATCGAGATACGCACCGCGAGCGCGCGCAAGCAACAATGTGCGGATGCGTAGTAAGGCGACGCCCGACGTCGTCGCTCACGACGACATGGCACAGTGCTTGCTCACTCAGGATGGCACCAGCCATCCAGCAGTCGTGGACTCATTCGGCGGGCGTGATAGCGGCCGAGTTGCCACGTACTCCCTTCGGTCCCTTCGCGCACGCTCAATTAAGTGCCGCGATTCCGCGGACAACGCGAACCGACGAAGGCAGAGAACATGACGACTGAGCAGCGCGATTTGACGCGAGAGGGCGAGGCATGCGCCGGGAACTCGTGCCCCCTTTCTGAGGACGTCTTCACCTGGAAGCGGCGGAAGACTTTGACGCTCCTGGCGGGGATGCTCTTCATCCCCAGCGTCGTGCAGGCCAAGGCGTTTCCGTCGCGGCCGGTGCGCATCATCGTTCCTTTCGTTCCTGGCGGCTCGTCCGATGTGATCGCGCGAGTGCTGGCGCCACGGCTCACTACGATCTTTGGCCATCAGGTGATCGTCGATAACCGCCCCGGCGCTGCGGGCAACGCCGCGGTCGAGTTGACCGCACGAGCCAATCCCGACGGACATACGATGATGCTCGGCGCCCCCGGCGCGTTGACAGTGAACCCGTTACTCTACAAGGGCCTGAAGTTCATTCCCCTGAGAGACCTTGCCCCCGTGTCCATGGTGGGACAGCTTGAACATGTCGTCGTCGTCTCCCGCAACTTTCCCGCAACCGATCTGGCGGCATTCATCCAATACGCACGGACCAACCCTGACCGGGTGACTTACGGTTCATCCGGGACGGGCACGACTACCCATCTGGCGGGGGCAATGTTCGCACAGCAAGCTGGAATCAAACTGCAACACGTAGGTTACCGCGGTTCCGGACAGGCGATGCATGATCTCATTGCCGGCAACATCAATGCGATGTTCGACCTCTTGCCGTCGGCGATAGGGCATGTGCGGAGCGGCAGCATTCGGGCGCTTGCAACCACCGGTCCATCGCGGGCGGCTCAGTTGCCAGAGATTCCAACTGCGGTCGAAGCGGGACTTCGCGGATTCGTTGCGACCTCATGGCATGCACTGATGGCTCCAAAAGAAACGCCACCAGAGCTCGTGGCGATTCTAAGCGCGGCGGTCGGAATGGCGCTCGCCGACCCAGAGGTCGCGGAGCGCATGGCATCGCTCGGAGCGAGGCCGATTCCCTCGAGTCCAGCCGCAACGGCTGAGTTCTTGCGAGCTGATGCCGCGCGGTGGGCCAACGTGATCCGATCTGCTCAGATCACTCTTGACAACCAATAGGCTACGCGCAACCACAGACCGCGGAGAACGCAATGACCCAGTCCCTGGCCCCCACCCTGCCACCTATTCTCTCGGGCGCGCGAGATGAGATTCCGATTGTCGATCTCGCGGCGTACCTGCGCGGCGAGCCGGGCGAACTTGAGAGAATCGCCAGGCAGCTGCGACATATCTTCGAGCACGTTGGGTTCTACTTTATCACCAACCACGGTGTGCCGCAGGCACTCGTTGATCGAATGTTCGAGCAAGTGAAGCGTTTCCATGCGCAGCCAGTCGAGGCAAAGCTGCGTGTGAAGATCAATCAGCACAATGTTGGCTACATGCAAATGCGTGGCGCGACGACGCGTCACAGTCAGCTCACTACGAACAACAAGCCTAACGTAAACGAGGCCTTCTTCGCCAAGCGTGACCTGCCGGTCGACCATCCCGATGTTGTCACGGGCAAGCCATTTCGCTCTGCCAACCAATGGCCCGAGGATTTGCCAGGGTTTCGGGAAACGGTCGTTGCCTACCAGGGGGCCCTGGAGTCATTGGGTAAGGCACTGCTCCCAGCTTACGCGCTGGCCCTGGATCTACCTGCGTCTGCCTTCGAAGAGGGTTTCCGCGAACCTACCTACACTTTGCGCATGACGCACTATCCGCAGCAGGAGGCCGAGGTCGAAGGTGAGTTCGGCCTTGCGCCTCATACGGACACATCGTTCATGACCCTGCTCGCCCAGAACCGGATTCCCGGCTTGGCGATTCGCCTGCCTTCGGGTAGTTGGATCGATGCGCCGGCGATCGAAGGTGCCTTCCTTGTCAACGGAGGCGATCTGCTTCGCAGATGGACCAACGACCGATTCATGGCGACACCCCACCGGGTCGTGAACCGCAGCGGCCAGGAGCGGTATGCCATTCCGTTCTTCTTCGACTGCGCCACCGACTACGTCATGACGCCGCTCGAAAGCTGCGTTTCGGCGCAGAGCCCGGTCCGCTACGACCCCATCACCTATATAGAGTACATAACGTGGTACAGAAATCAAAACTTCGCTCATGCACAAGCGAAGGAGTCGATGTATTGAATGTAGCAGCCACAGCGTTTCGTAGAGGAACCGCAGTAGCATCGTCAACGAGCGGTTCCGCGCCCAGAAAACCACTCGAGAGGTCGCTCAGGGTCTGGCGGAAGGTGTTTACCGCTTCGACCCGCTTGCCCGTGAAGTACTGCGCATCGACGAGTTGCATGCGCGGCGGCTTGATCCCCACCAGTTGCGCCAGGCCAACCAAGCTCACCGGATCGTTACCAAAGAAGCCTGCCGGCAGCGCCGCTATTGAGGTGCATCTGGCGCATCGATGAGGCGGGCTTCGCATCTCGAGCGTGCGCCTATGAGCAGCTTGATCATGTATTCGTAGCCTACGGTAGCTGGGAATCAGCGAACGCAAGTGCCGCGAAAGGGTGGCTTTGCGAGATCACCCGTCGCGTCTGAGCACTGCTTCGATCTCCTCGACTGGCACCTTGATGTCGATGCCGGCCCTTTCCTGCTGAAGGATCAGGTACGAACGCGAGTCGCGCTGGCTCCAGCCGCGGTTGAGTGCCTCGGTCATTTCGGCATAGGTCAGATTGGCGAGCCGCATCGGCACACCGATTTCGCGGGCGAGTTCTGTGGCCAGCGTGACGTCCTTGTGCGCCAGCGCCAGCGCGAAATTCGGCGGGTCGAACTTGCCCTGCAGGAACTGGTCGCCGATGCGATCGAACGAACGTTTGCGGCCG
>Ga0105046_10014255_pt1 | contig 12263 bp, 8 predicted proteins | sample MAT03_FD_78385 | JGI IMG/M metagenome (GOLD analysis project Ga0105046, IMG submission 78385) | Freshwater microbial communities from Lake Fryxell liftoff mats and glacier meltwater in Antarctica - MAT-03 (megahit assembly) | ecosystem: Environmental > Aquatic > Freshwater > Ice > Liftoff...
GTATAAGGCTTCAACTTGGGGTCTTTTTCCGCCTCCCACCACGAGCGCTGAATGGCCGCGAAAATATGCGAGGGCATGTCGTATCCCATGTCGAGCGGCTCGATTCCTGAAAGAAGCGCTCGCGCGACAATCTTCGGATGAAGCCGCATGATGGCGAAACTCCACTGCGATCCGAAGCTTGTTCCCACCAGCGTGATTTGTTCATAGCCGAGCGATTTGCGCAGGTCGTTGACGTCGTCGGCACATTCCTTGACCGTGTAACCGCGCAGGTCGATCGACTTCTTGGCATAGTCGGCCACCGCGGCACGGGCCATTTCCGTGTACGATTCGGTGGCTCGCGTTAGACTGCCCGGTTGTTCCAACGGCTCCGCCTTGGTGCGATGCCGGAATCTCAGGACGTCTCCCCGTTCGCTGAAGCCGCGCTGATCGACGAACACGACGTCGCCGGCGCGGCCATAAAGGTTGACATACTTCAGGGCACGCCCAAGGAGGGGATTGTCCTGCTTGAACGAAGGCAGCAGCGACGAACCCGGTCCACCGGGCAGATGAAAGGTGGGCGGGGCGGTCGCCTTCGCAGCCTTGAATCGAGCGAAGCCAACGCCGATCAAGCGGCTCTTCGGATCGGCCCGATTCTCCGGCACGTACAAAGTGCCGAGCTCGTAAGCGACCTTCCCCGTGTCCGGAGTCGTCAACGAGAGCGATTCGATGACGACCTCGCCCGCTTTGCGCGGTGGGGTGTCAGCCGACTTCGCTAGCTGTGCGGTCAACGCCAAGCAACATATTGCGAGTATCCGGTAGATGTTCTGTCTCATGTAGATCGTCCCTCACGGCGGTTAGGGAGAACGCGGAAGAGTGGGGGGAGAAAAGGGGACATTCAGCCTTTAGCGGCCGATTCCCGCCGAGAAAACAGCAATCCGTCCGATTTCAACTACTTGACGAACGCGGCATCATCGCCGTCCTGCGGGAACATTGGCATCTCAAAGAATTATATCACCATTTTGGTCCGAGTCCGTTAGCCGCGTCGCGGCTAACGGTCGACATTTCCGATTGGCTCCTATGATCTTGAATGTCGCTAGTTCCTTTCTTGTTCTTTTGTTGCTTGTCGCTCGCGGATCTTACAATCTTTTTTCCAGTAGCCTCTGCTTGCGATACTCACTTGGAGTGACGCCCACTTCCCGCCGGAAGACTTCGTAGAGGCGTTGAATGTCGCCAAAGCCGACATCGCGAGCGATTTCGGAGAGGGGCCGTTTGTCCTGGATCAATTCTCGTTTTGCCCGTTCGATGCGTACTCGGCGAATCTCGGTGGCAATCGGTCGGCCCAGGAACTTACGAAAATGGTTTTGCAGCGTTCGCGTCTCAGAGCCCGCTGCTTGCGCCACTTCGCTCGGGCCGATGGGGCGATGACTGTTGGCCGAAATGAAGACAAGCGCGGCCGCCACGAGTTCGTCATCCACCGCGAAGAAGTCTGTCGATTCACGCACAACTAAACCTTGAGGAGAGAGCAAGATCGGATCTTTCGGCGGCGTCTCGCCGTCCATCAAGCGGTCGAGCAAACGAGCGGCCTCATACCCAATCCGTTCGTAGCCCAGATCCATACTGGTGAGTGATGGCCGTGGGTGCTCGCACAAAGTCTCCTGGTTCTGTCCGGCAATGATCGCCACGTCTTCCGGGACTCGCCAGCCGCGTCTGTGGCACATCTGAACAACCAACCGGCCGATATCTTCTTGCCCCACGTACACGCCGACAGGCGGGTTCCATTGACTCATCCACCGCTCAATGAGTTGTTCCGTCTTCCGCCAATTGGCGAAGCTATGCTCAGGGTTTTGCGGAACTTTCTCCGAGGCACAATGGAAACCCGCGCCTTCCACAATCCGGACAAATTCATCCACAAACAACTCTTCCATGAGATTCTTGGGCGAAGTCAAAGTCCCAAAATTACGGAAGCCCCGAACCAACAAATGTTCCGCGCAAAGGCGCCCGGCCTCTTTCGAATCGGGATAGACACCCGGCAAGTGAGGCCGGGCCGGTGAACTGGCCCATACGTTCACCACGGGTATCCTGAGTCGCGCCGACTGTTGGGCCAAAGGTTGATTCGCCCGGGCAATCACGCCGTCGTAGGGGAACAACTTTCCCCGTTGGCCGGCCAGGGTGATGTAAGCGAACTCGTCGATGATCGAATGCCAATTCGAAACGGCCGCATACTGTTGCGTTCCGGAAAAAATCTCGGAATGCCGCTTGTAGGGCCACTGGAGACCGAGCATGATCGCAACTCGACGCGGCTTTCTCTCCATGTATAGCTTTCGTAAATATGAGAGTGATTTTCCTAGAAACGATTATATGTCAGATTAGAGTATGAGGAATGTGTTTTGTTTCTTCTGGCGCGGGGTGGCAGGGGTGCGCCAAAAGAAATGCGATCGGTGCGAATGATCTTTCTCGTCAGATGATTAAGTTCATTCGCTGGATCAGTGGACAAATCGGCGGATTCGCCCATGATGACATCGCGGGCCTCTCCGACTATTCCCCCCCGCGATGGAGAGACGAATCATGCGAACGCTGCTTGCCATTCTCCTGCTTGGAATCACCGCACTGCCGGTCGTAGCCACCGAGCCCGCTCGACGGCCGAACATTCTGCTGATCTATGCCGACGATCAATCGACCAAGACGGTCGGCTCCTATCCCGAAGCGTGGCCGTGGGTGAAGACGCCGAACATCGACGCGCTGGCCAAGACCGGCGTGCGGTTTAACGGCGCCTACCTCGGCGGTTGGTGCATGCCCTCGCGGGCTTCGATTCTGACGGGGAAGCATCCGCACGGCATCCAGTCGATGCGCATGGAAGGCCCGTACCCCGGCAGCGCTTATGATCCGAAGCAGTGCCCCTTCTGGCCCGCCCTCTTCCGCAAGAACGGCTACCATACCGCCCAGATCGGCAAGTGGCACACCGGCACCGATGCCGGGTTCGGCCGCGACTGGGATTATCAGATCGTCTGGAATCGGCCCAAGCATCCGGAGAACGCCGGCGCCTACTACGAGAAAGAGATTCTCTCCTTTAATGGCGGCGAAGATAAGCTCACCGAAGGATACCCGGCCGACAACTACACCAAGTGGGCCATGGAGTACATCAAGGGCGAGAAGCGTGAGAAAGACAAGCCGTGGTTCCTCTGGCTCTGCTATGGCAACATTCATGGACCGTCGAAGCCGCCCGCGCGTCATAAGGGGATGTACAAGGACGCGAAGGTTCCCGAGCCGGCCGACATCCTCGGGCCGCGCGTTGGCAAGCCCGCATACCTGGATGACACACAGGCCTGGCACAAGACGAAAGACGGCCGCATCATCGGCGGCAAGACGAACGCCAAGATCGGCGACGAAGCGGGCGACAAGGGCCTTGGTTTTATCGAATGGGTGCGGCAGGTCAACGAGTGCGTGCCTTCCGTTGACGAAGGCGTCGGCCAACTCCTGGCAGCCTTGAAGGCATCGGGACAACTTGACTACACGCTCGTGATCTACACTGCCGACCAGGGGTTCGCAATGGGTGAACACGGCATGCGCATGAAGATCGCTCCGTACGACGCCAACTATCGCTCGCCGTTCATCGCCGCGATGCCGGGAATCGTCGCCGCCGGGAAAACCTGCTCGTATACCCCCAACGCCCCTGACGTGATTGCAACCTTCTTCGCTCTCAGCGGCGTCAAACCGCCGGCCGACCTGCACGGCCGCGATCTGCTCCCGTTGTTGAAGGAGCCAGCAACGAAGTGGCCGCATCCCGTTCTCTACGAACACACCGGCCACGACTACGGCGACGACGTGGCCAAGGTCCTCAAGGACGACCCGAAACACGCGAACTACCAGAAGGTGCCCTGGTACACCGCCGTGGTGCAGGACGGCTGGAAGTACATTCGTTATTTGCAACCGGGCGTGCCGGATGAACTCTACGACCTGACGAGCGATCCGGATGAATTAAAGAATGTCATGGCTGAAGCAAAGAATGGAGAGAGACTGGCGAACCTTCAGAAGGCGATGAACGCGGAATTGAAGCGAACCGCGGCGCCGGAAGGAATGGTGCGGTAAGGGCGACGACTTCATCACGGCGCCAGTTCCAACCCTGGATAATTGCCTCGGTTGAACGCATCGAGAAATGCCTTCACGGCCGCGGGCATTTCTACCTCTTCGGTGACGCCGTTCGATAGAGTCAAACGAAGGACATAGGTGACCAGAGCGTCGCCGTGGAACAGAGCGAGGCGGTAGTCGTCAATCAACAACTGGCGCTGGGCGAAACGGACAATCGGATTCAGATTACGTACCGTGTTCCGGACGCCCCAGATGTTGTTGAATTGAAGGGTGTCTGCCACCGCTTGTGCGGTATCTCCCAGTAGGAGCAACGCATGCTCCAGATCGCCTGGTCGTTTCATGGCCAATAATGGGAGCAAACTGCATGCCATCCCTAAGTGCTTGTGTCATCACGATTTGTGACGACGAAGTTGGCGTACCGCGAATCGATTTAGGCTTTTAACTCAAGATCGGGATAGTCTCCGCGATCGAAAGCGACCATGAAACCCGCGACAGCTGTCGGCAATATGACATCCTCCTTCGGTTGATTGGGAACTACAATGCGCAAGATGCCGCGTTGCATGACATCCCATGGATGACAGCTACCGACTCGCTTCGCCCTCATCCCCAAAAACCCTTCAACTTTTCCTTCTCGACCACGCCCAGCGGGAACTTCTTGCTGTTGGGATGTTCCGCGATGCCCGCGAATTCGCGCAGTGACTGGTGGATATGTTCCGGGCGCACCTTGATGCCCTTCTCCTTTTCGCACACCAGCGTGTGCGGGTCGAACGGGACGAGGAATTGTTTTTCGTCGGTGGCGCCGAGAACTCGGTTGCCCTTGATGCCCTTACCCATGAACATGACGGAGCCGATCGACCAGTGGTCCTTGCCGTTGCCGTTGTTGTAGGTTGGCGTGCGGCCCATTTCACTTTGCACAATCACAACGAGTTGATCGCGGATCTCGAGCTTCTCGGCCCGATGCATGATGTGGGCGATGCCTTCGAGGAATTCCGGAAGCAGCCGCATCTGATCGGGATCGTTGTTGGCGTGGCTGTCGAACTGGCCGATACTCAGATTCGCGGAGACGCAGACGCCGGCCTTGAACGACGCGAGAGCGATCTCCGCCTGTTGAGCGAGACGCTCCTTGGGAATCGTCGTCGGAATGTACGGGGTAACGCGCTCCAGAGACTTCGAGTTGTCCTGAGCCGCGTAGAGCATGTTCTCGGCGTGTTCGACACGCGGCAAACGCGGAACTTCGGCCCGAGATTGGTTCGCCTCCCGCAAGGTCGTTTCGATGCGATCGAGGGCGAATTTGTCATGATAGGGGGATCGAAGATTGCCTTCGACCGAGTCGGCATTAGCGATCTTCTGCAGCGACGGCAGATACGGAACTCGCGACATGGCCACGATGTTGCCCGTGGCCGAGTAGTTGCCAAAGGTCAGGAAGGCGAGCGGGCATTCCGGCCCCTGGCACGCGGCCACCAGCGCGGCGAAGGTCGGGTAAGCCAAGCTATCGAGCTTGCCGGTCGCCATGTAACGAGCGCCGGGTGAATGATTGTTGACGGAGTAATCGAGCCCGTTGAAGACGAAGAGTTCGCCGCCGAACTCGTTGTAGAAATCCTCGTTGCTCAACCCGCCCGACTTGTGCTTGGCGGTCGGGGCGTACTTGTGCGCCCCCTTGGTCAGGATGTCGCCCTCTTTATAAAGGCGGTTAATATTGTTGATCCCTTTCGGATCCATCAGATAAGTAGTATCCCACCCGCCCGAGGCATTGAGCACGACGTAATACGGACCGGGATAAGGTTCATCCTTCGCTTTGGCACGCACGGGGGCCATCAGGCTGATCGGCGCGGCCACGCCCAGACCCGCTAGCCCGCAAAGCTTGAGGAAATCACGTCGCTTATGTTCACTCATAAAGAAATTCCTGACGTCGCAACAAGTAAGTAACCACGCCGCGCCAAGCCCGGATGGTGTAATGAGGATCGGCCGGCGGGGGCGGGTTGCTTTGCCGGCAGTTGTAGATTTCGATTTTATCGATGCCCTTGCGCTCGTGGGCATCTTGAACGATGCCCGCGAAAAGTTTGTAAGTGCGTTCGACTTCAGTCGAGTCCGCGGCATCGTACCGTCCGAGTATCCGTTCGTGAAGATGCATAATCGCCTTGCGGATGGTTTCGTCGGCCTCCTTCGAATCGCCCGGAAGAACGGTGGGTTCAATTCCAGGGAACAGACGCCGCTCGGCCGCGGGACGGCCAAAGTCACGCGCGATTTGCTTGCACGCCACGTCGTTTGACATGATCCGCTGAATCGCGCCCATCGCGCCGCTGGGATCGACCGCCCGCTCGGTCACTTCCTTCGAATCGATGCCGCCGTAGAGCATCGCCATTTGATCGTTAAGTTTGCCCCAACGTTCGCCGAAGATCGCGTTGACCTTGCGCTCGATCTGCTCGGGAGCGAGCATGCGCACCAAGCCAACGTCATCGAGTTCCGCGCGGCGTGCTGGCTCCTTGATCGCGGTCGTCGGGAAGTCGGCCCGATAGAAGTCAGCCAGGACCGTTTCCTTGAAGACGCTCTTGAGATTGAAGTCGGACTTGGCGAATCGCACCGCCATCGACTCGACCTCGCAACGTTGCGCCTGGTAGGCCCGACGCTTGGCGACAAAGAGCGGATCGTCGAGGTCCTTCGGAGGCAGCAGAACCTTACGGCCCGTGAGGATGTAGTAGACATGTTCCACCATGGCGACCGCGAAGCGCGGATCCTTGGCGGTGCGCTCGCCTAGCCATTGCGGGGCTCGCCAACGTTCGCTGGCGGGCATCTCCTCGCCTTCGAAGCCGGCGCTGAACATGTCCTTGTACCAGCCCTCTTTGCGCTTGCCGTAGACACCTTCGAAGCGGTGATAATCCTGAAACAGCCCGGCCACGGGGTCAACCGTCTTGTGGCAGACAACGCACTCCGAAGCTTGCATGGTCGGGATCTTGAACTTGGCTGTCACCTCGGCAGCATCTGAAACGCGAGCAGCGAGTTCCAGAACGTCCACGCCCAGAAAATGCTGGTAATACATGCGTGAGCGAAGGCGGTTGCGGTTCGTCTCGGTGTTCGGGTAACGGCGCATGTATTGAAACACGCTCAAGAGGCCCGCGTGCGGATAGAAGCCCGTGGTGGAATCCTGATCGTCATTCTTGGTTCGTGCTTTGAGAGCCTTCAACTTGACCGGTATGTACTCAAACGGATCTTCGGGATCCTTGAACTTGTCGCGGATCTCTTCGTAAATGCCGTAACCGCGTGCCGTGTAGGGCGTGACCATGATGTAATCAGCCGTGACGATCTCGGTGAACGGTCGATCGTTGCGGACGATATGTTCAACGAGCTTCATCGGCTCGCCGAGGAGCGCCTCGCGGTAGTCGCCCGAGACCTTGTAGCGTGCCTGAGTTTGAGCCTTTTCGTCGCCCGCTTTGGACAAGTCGTACTTTTGATACCAGAGGCGAGTTGTGCTGAAGTGCTCGTAGGCAAGCACCGACGCCTCGGGATTGCCGTCGAGGCCCACCATCAGAAAAATGTCGTTGAACCCTTCGCGAAGCCGAGTGTAGAAGGCCGCCTCCTTCATGATCGCATCAAGCAACGCCGGCATGCCCTTCAGGCCCTGTTTGGCAACGGCGGCGAGTTCGGCATCGGTTGGCAGTCGACCGGCGAGAGAGAGCGTCACGCGTCGCAACAGTTTGCGGTCGTCCAACATCATGATGCCGTCGAAGAAAGGCGGCGCGTTCTTCTCGCCCATGGTGATGTTGGGCGTCACCGTCTGCGGTGAGTTCACACGGCGGACAAAGTCGGCCAGGATGCGATACCCCGTCGAGTCCGCCTTCAGGACGTCGGCGCCGCCGTGATCGAGACCGCCCACGACCTTCAGGAGCATGCGATATTGCTCCTTCTCCTGGAGCTTGGCCATCTTCGCGAAGGCTTCGCGATTAGTCCGCATTACCACGTCTTGGGCTTGCCCCTGGCTCTTCTTGGGATCGAGCAGGATGAACTGGCTCTTCTCGGCATCGGCCCCGGCTTTGTGGCAGTTGAGGCACTTCTGCGCGCCCACTTTCTCCCAGACTTCATTTCGGAAGAAATCATCCACGGCCGTGGCGGCGGAGCACCCGACTGGTCCGTCGGCCTTCTTATCAGCAGCACGAGCGAAGTGCGTGATTGAAGCGACCAAAACAACGACCAACGTGCTTGTTCGAAATAACATCATGAACATCCACCTCGTGCAATCCAGACCCGAACCGCATCGACGATTTTACCCATTTCGGCCCCGCGTGGAAGGACGAATTCGCTCGAAATGAAGGATGAACGTCTTTCGCCCGACAACTCAACTCAACATTCCTGACCTTAGCCCATTTCACTGGATAGAATGCACCTCACGTATTTTTCTTCGAGGAGACGGTGATGTCCACGATTCCGATTGTTCCCATGTTCGTCGGCGGCAGTTGGTACGAAAAACGCATTGGCGATCATGGAGCGGTTCACAATCCATCGTCGGGAGAGGTGATCGCCAAGGTGCCTTTGGCGGGTCCCGATGACGTTGACGATGCGGTCCAGTGCGCTCTCAAGGCCCTGCCCGCCTGGGCGGACACGCCGGCCGTCGATCGCGCCCGCGTCATGTTCCGTTATCGGGAAAAACTCGAAGCCCACAGCGACGAACTTGCCCGTCTTGTTTCACGGGAACACGGCAAGACACTCTCCGAAGCGAAAGCGTCCGTCCAGCGCGGCATTGAGATGGTCGAGTTCGCCTGCGGAATCCCCAGCCTGTTGATGGGTCAGACGCTGCCGAATATCGCCACGAACGTCGATTGCGAGACGATGCGTCATCCCGTGGGCGTCTGTGCCGGCATCACGCCATTCAACTTCCCCGCGATGGTCCCCCTCTGGATGTTCCCCGTCGCCATTGCCTGTGGCAACACGTTCATCTTGAAGCCATCCGAAAAAGTGCCATTGTCGGCGGTGCGCTTGGGGGAACTCCTCGATCAGAGCGGCCTTCCCCGTGGCGTGTTCAACATTGTCCACGGCGGGCGCGATTGCGTGAACGCCTTGCTCACCCATCCGGGGATCGCGGCCATCTCGTTCGTCGGCTCGACGGCAGTCGCCCGGCACGTCTACGAAACCGGCACGCGTCATGGCAAGCGCGTGCAGGCCGCGGGCGGGGCGAAGAATCATCTCGTCGTAATGCCGGACGCTGATCTCGACCAGGCTGCTGCCGCCATCCAGGCTGCCGCCTTCGGCTGTGCCGGCGAACGGTGCATGGCCGGCAGCATCGCCATCCCCATCGGCGGGATCGGCGATCCGCTCGTCGAGAGGCTCGTTCATCGAGCGTCCAAAATGACAGTCGGCCCCTCCGACGGCGATGCGACCTTCGACATGGGACCGGTGATCAGCAAGGAACATCTCGACAAGGTCAGCGGCTATCTCGACATCGGAACACAAGAAGGGGCGACCCTGGCCTACGACGGGCGCTCGGCCACCAGTACCAAGGGCTTCCTGATCGGCCCCAGCGTGATCGATCGCGTCAAACCAGAGATGCGCGTGGCGAAAGAAGAGATCTTCGGGCCCGTGCTTTCCGTCCTGCGGGCGGATTCGCTGGACGACGCGCTGGCTGTCGGCCGTGCGTGCCCGTACGGCAACGGCGCCTCGATCTTCACGCGCAGCGGCTACGCGGCCCGCCAGTTCAAAATGCACTTCAACGCCGGCATGATCGGCGTGAACATCGGCGTCCCCGCCCCCATGGCATGGTTCCCCTTCACCGGCTGGAATCAATCATTCTTCGGCGACCTGCACATCCAGGGAACTGAAGGTGTCCACTTCTACACGCGGCAGAAGACGACGATGACCCGTTGGTTCGCGACGGCGACGGAATCGTCGCATGATCCGATTTGGAAGAAGAGCTAGGGGCAAAGTTGGCCAAGAGTGAGAGTCTTTAATCGCAATCTGCATTAACTCGATGTAGAATTAAAGGCACGGATCGCACTATGAGAGCATTCCATGACTTCACTTCCCGCAACTCTTGAGCAAAGTCCGACAACGTCGCCCCTTCCATCCAACCTGGGTGGCCCACGGTTACTGCAGTCCATAGCACTGGGAAATTTTCTCTCTTTTGGGCCAGAGATGGGGCGATTACCGCTTAACAACCTAAACGTCCTTGTCGGTCCCAATGGTTCCGGGAAATCCAACTTGTTAGAAGCCATTTCGCTGCTTCGAAGCACTCCCGAAGATCTACGCCAAGTCGTTTCACGCGGCGGGGGCGTCGGCGAATGGATCTGGAAGGGAGCACCGCACGGCAACGCGACTCTCGAGGCAGTCTTTGCTCCTGTGCGTGGTTCGCAGCAAATGCGCCACGATCTTTCATTCCGGGCGGAACGACAGAGTTTTCGGCTTGTGGATGAGCGAATCGAGAGTAATGGTCTCGTGGAACCAGGAGGTGAGCCATTAGTCTACTATCGCTACCGACAAGGCCGGCCGATTATGAAAACCCGGGAAGGAAATCCGCGAAATCTCAATTGGGAACCTACCGATCTCGAACCCTCTATTCTGGCTCGATTGTATGACCCGGAAGGTTACCCAGAAATCTCCGACATCGTGGATTCGTATGGAAGCATTCGACTTTTTCGCGATTGGGAGTTCGGCCGCAACACGATCTTTCGAGAACCCCAAAGAGCGGACATGAGGAGCGACCGGCTTGAAGAAGACTTCTCCAATCTGGGGTTGTTCCTCAATCGTCTTCGCCGCCAACCGAAGGTCAAAGCAGCTCTGTTGGAAAAGTTGCGTGATTTGTACGACGGCCTGACCGACTTCGATATTAGCGTTGAAGGTGGAACGGTACAGGTTTATTTCACCGAAGGCGATTTCACGATCCCTGCAACACGACTTTCTGACGGAAGCGTCCGTTATCTTTGTTTGTTGGCGATCCTCTGTGATCCAAACCCACCGCCGCTTATCGGATTGGAAGAACCTGAATTAGGACTTCATCCGGACCTTTTACCGAAAGTAGCCGATTTGCTCGTGGCGGCTTCACAACGAACGCAATTGATCGTGACCACTCATTCAGACATTTTGGTTGACTCACTAACACCTCAACCAGATGCGCTTGTCATCTGCGAAAAGCACGAAGGACGAACCACGTTGCGTCGGTTGGAGAATCACGAAGTCCAACCCTGGCTCGAGAAGTACCGACTTGGACAACTATGGACACGAGGACAACTCGGAGGCACTCGCTGGTGAGTAGCACGATCTATCTGGAAGGCGGCGGCGAGGCTCGCGACCTGAACATTCGCTGCCGCGAGGGATTTCGTAAGCTTCTGGAGAAATGCGGGTACAGAGGCCAAATGCCAAGGTTGGTCGCGGGAGGCGGGCGAGATGCCGAATTTGATGCTTTCAATACAGCCCTGACGCAGACCAACGAAACGGACTTCGTTGGCCTCTGGATCGACAGCGAAGATCCACTGGACGACATCAATGCCGCCTGGGATCACTTGGCTATCCGAGATCGATGGACCAAGCCAACGGATGCGACTGACGAACAAGTTCTCTTCATGGCGACTTGCATGGAGACATTGATTGTTGCCGATCGGGAGACGTTGGCAGATTTTTACGGGTCCGAACTGCAGGAATCAGCCCTGCCGGCACTGAACAATTTAGAGTCGCGGGCTCGGGATGTCATCCAGAACGCCTTAACCCGCGCCACACGCAATTGCAGCAATGCCTATACAAAAGGAAAGCGGTCGTTTGAGGTTCTGGGCTGTCTCGACCCGGCGACGCTGGTCAAGCACCTTCCCAGTTTTGTGCGTGTTCGACGCATTTTGGGTAGAGTCTTGATGGAGTAGAATGAGCATCCGTCAAACTCGACCATCCGGTTCAAAATGACCAAGGGCACATCTCATGTGGATTCGCAAATGTGATGTCGACGCCGCGGCCGAGGCCCCGTCGCCGATCCCGACGCAACTCGTGTCGAACGAGGAGTTCATTCCCTCGCCTCAGACGGCCCAGCAGAAGGCGTTTGAGGAGCGTTTGACCGCCCTGAGCGAGTGCAACGCGAAAAAGGTGGGGCTATCCCGTCGTCATTTTCTGAAGACGGGCGCGGGCATGGCAACCGCCCTGCTCGCTCTCAACGACGTCTTCGGCGACGTCTATTCCGTGAGCGCGGCCGAGGGTGCCGACCCTGCCGCATTCGAGGAGAAGTGGCCGAA
>Ga0105046_10014258_pt1 | contig 12262 bp, 6 predicted proteins | sample MAT03_FD_78385 | JGI IMG/M metagenome (GOLD analysis project Ga0105046, IMG submission 78385) | Freshwater microbial communities from Lake Fryxell liftoff mats and glacier meltwater in Antarctica - MAT-03 (megahit assembly) | ecosystem: Environmental > Aquatic > Freshwater > Ice > Liftoff...
ATGACGAGTCGCTGCTCGACACCGTCACGCTGTCGAAATCCGCAGTCGGGATGCTGGACTGGTGCGCCCCGGAGACGATCGCCGAGCCGTGCGTCCGCACCCCGGCCACCGATGCTTACTCGTTCGGTTGCGTGCTTTTCGCCGCGCTGACCACGCTTCCACCATTCGTCGCCGAGAGCGTCGTCGAAAAGATGCTCGCGCACCGGACACGCTCGCCGGTGCCACTGCGGACCCTGCTCCCGGGCATTGCGCCGGCACTGGAAGAACTGGTGCAGTCGCTCTTGGCCAAGGATCCCGAGAGACGCCCAAGACTCGCGGAAGTCAAAGAGACCCTCGAAGCCCTGACGAACTCGGTGCCGGTGGCCGCCTCTTCCACCGTGCCGATCGGGAAGCTGACTTTGCACGTCGCGGATCTATTCGGGGACGATCGCCAACTTCCGCCGGAGCCGGATCACGCCGGTTCGAATTCCGCTTCCGCCCCGGCATACACCGCTTCGCAAATTTTCGAAAGCTCGGACGGGCTCATCGATTTCGATGTCCCCGGTGAAGTCTACGGTGCGGAAACGCCCCTTTCCTCCCGGCCGATCACACCGATTCACAAACCGGATTCCAGCGCAGCATCCCGGAAGCCGGCGCCCGTAACGCCGAAGGTGGCCGACCCCAGCACGACATCGTTTCCGGAGTTGCTCCTCCCGGTCGGGGGCGTTTTGCGGACGCTGAGTTTGCCGAACACCTCGGCCCCGCCCAAATCGATGTCGGGGCCGGCGCCGTCGAAAACGCAGTGGGAACCGCCCCCAGCCCCGGTAAATTGGGTCGCGACCGGGGCGAAGTCCGGGATCCGCGTGGTCCGCCCTCTGGTCGTCGTGCCGCCGGTTCCGCAGTTCGACTCCCCGCTCGTGCGCGGGCTGCGGAAAAAACTGCTGTTCTGGACACAACCGGGGGACACCGTCCAAATCAGCATCTTCGGTGCGCCCGAGATTGCGGCCGGTCAGCGGGTGAATTTCTTGGTGTACGCCCATTCGCCGGAAGCGTCTTCGAGCGTGGCGACGCTCTGCCGGGCGTTGCGGCCCGAATCCGAATTGCTCGGCGTCGGCTTTTTGGATGCCCCCGTGAAACGGGGCATCGACGTCAACCTGCACTTGGCGCTCACCTACGCCGGGGTGGCGAAATCGATGGTCAAGTTCACGTGGGTCGGGCAGACGCAACCTCGGACTTTCGAAGTGTTCGTCCCGTGGGAAAGCCCCTCCGGCCTCGCCTCGGGGGTCATCACGGCGGGCATCGACAAAACCATGGTCGCATCGATCCCGCTGCACTTCGTCATTCCGCTTCGCCAGGTGTAGCTTCCTCCACCGGGGCGGGTGGCAGCGGTTTCTTGAAGATGCCCATCCGAGAGCGGACGTAAACCAGATCCGCCTCCGTGACCCCCTCGCGCCGCGGCAAGCGCCGCTCGAGCGCATCGAGCAATTCTTCCCACATGGCCTTGGTCGGGTGCTCCACTTTTTGCCAGTTTTCGCGGCGGCGGAAGCGGACTTTGAACGACCACTTCCCGGCGAAGCGCTCGACGCTCACGAAGCGTTTCTCGCCGCTGGCCGGGTCGGCGTCGTTCCACTGAATTTCGACGGACATGGTCGCACGCTCCCCGACGGCTCCGGAACCCCGCACTACAATGAACATAGCGTAACCGGAGGATTCGACCGTCCCGAGACACCCGATGTTGGCGTTGGAAAAGTACAATTCGGCCGTCACCGCCTTGGCGTTCTCCCCGGATTCGGGGTTGTTGCTTTCGTGCGCCCTGAAAGAGCCGGTGCGGCTCTGGGACGAGTCGGGCGAGCGGGTGGCGCAGTTCGACCCCGGCTTGTCCGGGCCGCGCCACGCGGTCGCGTGGTCGCCCACGGGGGCTTCGTTCGCGTATGCCGACGGCGCGCATTTCGTCGCGGTGAAGGCGGGCGTAGTCGAAGTCCGCGAGTCGGCCCCGAAAGGTTCGGACGTGACCGGCTTGGCTTACCTCTCCGAAGAGCTGTTGGCCATCGGCACGGGCAGCCGCAATCTCCCCGCGCCGGGCAGTGTCCAACTGTGGGATGTACCCCGCCGGATTATCCGCCCGATGGTATTCCGCGAGGAGCAAGGGGTCCGCGGGTTGATCGCCCACCCGGCCACGAAAATGATCGCGTGGATCGGCGGCCCCGACCTGTCGGTCTGCACGATCACGAAAACCGATCGCCAGAAATTCTCCGGCCGGGCTAGCGTCGTCAACGGCAAGTACCTGTCGATGGCCTTCAGCCCGGACGGCGAGAGCCTCGCCGCCGGGATCGACTGGAGCTTCACGATCTACCGACTCCAGACGGCGCAGCCGATCCGGACGATCCGCCAGCACAAGGGGCAGGTGGCCGCGATCGCGTACAGCCCGGATCGCCGCACGTTGGCGACGGGGAGCTGGGACGAAACCGTCCGGCTTTGGGATCTCGAAACGGGGTTGGAAAAGACGTGCTTCAACTGGAAGATCGGCAAGATTACGACGCTGGCGTATTCGCCCGATGGCACCCGCCTCGCCGCGGGTAGCCTGTCCGGATCGATGTTGATTTGGGACGCGGAATGAACTGCGGCGGCGTTCCCATCGAGTTAAGCGAGATCACCCACACCCTCGCGTTAACTCGTTTTCAAACGCTTAACTCGATCACTCCGATTTAACAGACTAGGCCCACCAACGACTTGCGCCCGGTCTGTTTCGGCCCCCGTTGGGGCGAAGATTGGATCAAATCGATTCGATCCGTCATTTCTTGCGACGTTTTGCACGGCTGCCCAGTTGCGATTGTTTTTCTCGGCCGAGCTTTACGTCGCTAACGCGTCCGGCTCTGACGAGCCGCCACAACGCATGCCACACCCATTTTCCAGGGGGTTGCGCTGCGCTCACCCCTGGCTACTTTGGGTCGTCCCGTTGGGACGGCGGAACTAGCCCGCCACCGCGACGCGGACTACTTGCCCGGCTTGAATGCGAAGAGCGTCTTCTCGGTCATCACGTACAGCACGCCGTTGGCCACCACCGGCGTGCTGCGGATCAGCGCGTCGAATTCCGTCTTCGAGATCAGGAACTCGTCTTCCACCAGCTTGCGCTTCGCCTTCAACTTCTCGGTGAAATCTTTTTGATCCTTCGCGTCCGGCAGGTCGATCTCGTCGATCACCTTCGGCGACTTCGTGTGCTTGAACACGAAGAGTTCCCCGCCGGCGCCGAGGTAGATTTTGCCGTCCACGAAGTACGGCGAGCCCCAGATTTCGCCTTTGAGGTCGTACTGCCAGAATTTCTTGCCGGTCTTGGCGTCGAGGCACTGCACGTACCCGGAAATTTCGCTGATGTACAAGATGCCATCGACGATACAAGCGGTGCTCATCGTACGGCCGAACTTGAAGTCGCGCGGCACGAATTTGCGGTCGTCCACGCCGCCGTAGTGCCAGGCCACGGCCGAGTCGGGGTTCGGTTTGCCGGTCACCGTCGGCTTGCCTTCGTCGTCTTTGCCGACTTTGTCCACGAGTTGCGGCGACACATCCAAGGCCTTGTTCTTCTTGGCGTTGACCACGGCTTTGGCGACGTCGATGCAGTAGAAGTGGGCGATGCCGGTGAAGTGCTCCGGGTCTTGGCCGGTGCCGATGTAGAGCATGCCGCTATCGGCGACGGGCGTGCCGATGAAGTCGCTCTTGGCCCCGGCGCCGCCGAGGTCGTAGACGGTGTCCTTCGGGTTGGCGTCGAGCTTCCACACGAGTTCGCCCTTGTCGGCGGTGAACGAATACAGCCAGCCGTCGCCGCCGGGGAAGATCACTTGTTTGACGCCGCCGGCGTCCGAGTAGGCGGGGTTGGCCCACTGCCCGTGCATGATGTTGTTGCCCGGCAAGCTGCTCTTCCATTCCACTTTGCCGGTCTTTTTGTTGACGGCGAGGAAGCTCGGCGCCTGCGGCTTGGGGATGTTCTTGTGGTTTTCGTCCACGCCGTTGGCCGTGGTGATGTAGACGAGGTCGCCGATGATCATCGGGCAGGCGACCGAGCTGTTGTGCGGGAACACATTCAGCTCTTTGATCATGTCGAGTTCCCAGATCACGTCGGCGTCGGTTGTGTCTTTGTAGACCTCCGTCGTGATGCCTTGGTTCCCGTTGGCCATGCCGTCGATGTCGACGCAGAGCAGCGTGCAGCGGTTGCTGACGTAATAGACGCGGTTCCCTTCGACGAGCGGCGCGGAGCAGACGCCGATGTCGGGCCAGTCGCGCACTTGACCGCCGGGGAGTTTGTCGTGCACGGCTTGCCACAGGAACTTGCCGGAGGCTTCTTCAAAGCACATCAAAATGCCTTTGTCGAGCGGTTCGTCCGGCATCCCTACGACTTTCTTAGCGTCGCGCGGGTTGCGCGGCCGGCTGTTGTTCGTGCCGATGAAAACCTTGCCTTGGGCGATGATCGGGCCGCCGTAGGAGAGCGAGCCGAGGTCGGCTTTCCACTTCAGCATTTTTTCGTCGTTGGGGTCGGGCTTGCCGGGGATGTTCGTGTCGATGCTGTTGATCATGTTCCGGCCGGGCGTGCCGCCGAACATGGTGAGATCGGACTTGCCTGCTTTCAGCGCAGGCAGGGGCTTCGGTTCGACCGGTGCCGGCTTGGGTTCGACCGGTAGCTTGGGTTCGACCGGTGACGGCTTGGGTTCGAGTTTGAGTTCCGGTTTTGGCTCGGGTTTGGCTTCGGGCTTCGGTTCCGGCTTCGGTTCCGGAGTGACTTCAGCCGGTGCGGGTTCGGGCGCCGCCACCAGCGTCGGGTTGGATACCGACTTGACGACCAGCCCGACGCCGACGGCGGCGATGAGCAAAGTGGCTCCGATCGCGAGGATCGGTCGAATCGCGGATGCCATGATGGTTCCTTGGGTGCGAGGGACGTTATTCTGAACTTATTTATCGCTGCCGGGGACTTTGATGTTCTCCGGTTTACCTTTGGCATTCGGCACGATGCTGACGTTGTCGTAGTGAATGGTCGAAGCGGGGATGACCGTGGCATTCGAGATGTACCCGTACAAACCCGCGGCGCCTTCCGTGTTCGGGTTGATGTCTTTGAACTCGAGCGTCCATTTCTCCGGTTCCGGTTTGCCCTGCTCCCAGACCTTGCCTTTGAGCGTGGCCGACTTGCCGTTGGCATCGACCTCGACCGTGAATTTCAGCGTGTACCAGACGTTCGCTTTCCAGTCGAAGTCCATGGCCGCGTTGACGCGGTCGCGAGCTTCCCACGAGACGATCCGCAGTTGGCGCTTGTTCTTGTCCGGATCGGTTTTACCATCGAGCACGAACACGTAGCGATGGCTCAGCAGGCCCATATCCGGAAATTCTCCGGCCACGTCGCCGCCCTTCATGTCGGCTTGGATCGTGTAATCCTTCGAGGTCGACGGCGTGATGTAGGCATTCGCCTTGGCGACCGGCGGGGCGCCATTGTTATTGACCTTGAAGAGCACGGCTTTCTCGCCGTCTTTGACGATCGTGAACTTGCCTTGGGTGTTCACCCAACCGCCCGGTGCGGCCCCGACGGGGATGGCCCCGAAATTGGGCTTGAAGGGCAAGGCCGCCGCGGCGCGGATGCGGGCCTTCGCCGAAAGCTCGCCGAATTTGGCTTCGACGACGCCGGCCGAGCTCGGCGGCACTTTGGCGATCGTCACGGTGCCGGTGACACCGTCGCCTTTGACTTCGCCCGGCAGCGCCGGCGGTTGGGCACCAGCCGGGGTTTTCGGTGGCAGCGGCAGGCCGAATTCGATTTTGGCGTTCTCCGGTGCGGGGAGTTCCCGCCCGTTGTCATCGACGAACTTCACCGTCGCCTTCACCGCTTGGCCCGGCGAGCTGAGGATATCCGCAGGGAAGAGCATGATCGCGGCCGGGGTGGCCTTGGGGTCGAATTTCGTTTCCTCGGCCATGGGCTTGTAGTTCGGTTCCCCGCTGGCTTTGATGGCAGGATCGCCGATGCAGTAGGTGTCGTCGCGGGTTTGGAAGTAGATCTTCCCGTTGACCGCGATCGGCGTGCCGTTGGTTTCGACGAATCCGCCGGCGCCCGGTTTGGGTCTGAAGGCGTGCTCGGTAACATCGGCCGCCGCGGGGGCGGTCTTGCCGACTTTGTCCAAAACCGAGAGCTTGCCGAAGACATCGAAGACGTAGAGCTTGCCGCCGGCGACGAGGGGTGCCCCGCGCGATACGGTGCCGAACTTGTAGCGCCAAAGGAGTTCGCCGTCTTTGGCGTCGAAGACGTACATTTCGCCGCTGTCATCCGGGAAGAACAGCAGGCCGTCGGCGAGCGTCGGGCTCGACAGGCCAAAGCGTTTCGACAGCATGTTGTTGTTGTTTTCTTTGTACTTCCGCTTGAAGCTGTCCCAGACCACCGCCGGCTGTTTCGCTTTGATCTGCGTGGCGTCGAGGCAAATCACCCGGCCGATAGGCCCGCCGCCGACGTTTTCATCGCCGTGGCCGATGTAGACTTTGCCGTCGGACGACACCACCGGCGACGGATTGACGACCTTCGCCCCGACGACGTGGCTCCAGACGCGTTCGCCGGTGCGGACTTTCAGCGCGTGCACCGCGCCGTCGGCGCCGCCCGAGATGAACAATCGCTGGCCGTTGATGACGGCGATCACGGGGTTGGAATAGTAGGTGCCCCTGAAGGCGAGTTTGAGATCGTCCGACGGGGACGACCACCAGACGACTTCGCCGGTTTTGCCGTCGACAGCGAGAAAGCGGTTCGATCCTCGGGCTTGGTCGCCCCACGAGCCGTTGACGATTCCCAAGATGACGAGGCCGCTGTCGAAGATCGGCGAGGCGATGCGCCCGCCGTACCCGGTGACGCGTCCGAATTCTTCGGTCAGTTGGCGCTTCCAGAGAATCTTGCCGTCTTTGGCGTTCAAACAGACGAGCTCGCCCGCCGTGGTTTGCGCGAAGATCGTCCCGGCGGCGGGGTCGGCCGTCAGCGACGTCCAACCTAGGCGGACGGAGGTGATGTCGGTGAGGTAGACTTTGAAGCTGGTTTCCCAGAGGAGTTTGCCGGTGTCGGCGTCGAGGCATTGGACGCGCTCGACTTCCGTCGGCTTGGCCGTGTCGGCCCCGTTGATTTGGAAGAGTTTGCCGCCCATGATGAGAGGTGCCGAGCGGCCGCCGAACGGTTGCTTCCAGATCAAGTTCCCTTTGCCGACGGCGGCGAGGTCGAAGGTGTCGGGCAGCCCCGAATCTTTCGATTGGCCGGTCTGATCCGGGCCGCGCCAATGGATCCAATCGGCGGCGGAAACCGGGGCGGCGGCGAGCATCCCGAGCAGCAAAGCGAGGCGACTCAAGCGCGGCATGAACGTCTCCAGACGTGGGAGGGGGCGGGTTCGATTCTTGTCGTTATACCGATTTTTTCACGCGAACCACCCGCCGCGATTTCAACTCGAAGCGGGGCAAGGTCCCCGGCGCGACGGCGGCGACATCGACCCGGAAGAGCAAATCGTCGCGGATGGCACGGGCGACGTTCTCAGCCAACTTCATGCCGAAGGCGGCGTCGGTCGGTTCGATTTCGATTTTCAAATCGGACAGGACCTCCGACTCATCGATGAGGATTCGGAATTCGACCACTTCGCGGAATCGGCGAATCACGGCTTCGATGGCCGAGGGATAGAGATTGTTGCCGCGGATGTGGATCATGTCATCCGCGCGGCTCAGGATGCCCCCGTCGATGTACCGATGGCCTTGAGCGTCCCGGGTCGGGCCGAGCGTCACCAAGTCGCCGGTGCGGTAGCGGATCAGCGGGGAACCGACGCGGCCGAGGTTCGTCAGCACGAGTTCGCCGGTGTCACTCGGCCGGCCGGTGCCGGGATCGAGCACTTCGACGAGGAATTCCGATTCGAGAATCCGCATCTCGTTCGGTCGATCCGTGGTCTCGAAGGCGACCGGGCCGACTTCGGTGAGGCCGTAATGATCGTAGACGCGGGCACCCCAAGCTTGGGCGATCCGTTCCCGCGTCGCGGGGATGCTGCCGCCCGGTTCCCCCGCGACGACCACGCTCCGCACCGCCGACGCGGCCAAATCGATATTCTCGGCAACGGCGACTTCGGCGAGGTGCAGGGCGTACGTCGGCGTGCAGCAGACCACGGTGGCGCCGTGTTCGATCAACGTCCGCAAGCGGGCCGTCGTCGGCATGCCACCGCCGGAGATGGCGAAGAATCCATCGCGGGCCACGGCTTCGAAGGCGGCCCAGAAACCGAGGAACGGCCCGAAGGAAAACGGGAAGAAGACGCGGTCGTCGCGCGTCAGGCCGATGCAATCGCGGAAGCCCTGCGACCAGCAATTCAAGATCCACTGCCAGCTGGCGGGGGTGTCGAGCCAGCGCAGCGGCCGGCCGGTGGTCGTGCCCGACGTTTGATGCACGCGGGAATAGTCCCGCTGCGGAAGCAGGAGGTTGGTCCCGTACGGAGGGGCGTTCGTTTGGTCGACCGCGATCTCGGCTTTGGTCGTGAACGGCAGATCCGCGATGTGCTCGATCCGAAGAGGGTCGATTCCGGCCGCGCGGTATTTGCGCGGGTAGAATCCGTCGGCTTGGCCGATCTCGCACAAGATTCGCCGGAGTTTGGCGTCCAAGGGATCACCCCTCGCGGAACGGAGTTGATGGGGGACGTACCCGGATCGTCGGGTTGTCTTACAGGTCTGCGGGCGGGGACGAGAGATTAGTAATCGGATGGCAGACGGCCGTTGGCCCACTTTGCCGTTCGTGGTAGTCTATTTCTATCGCAATTCCGCACCGGAGCCCGCCGATGGCCGAGCCGCGTTCCGACGACCGGGTGCTAGTCAGCGACTATCAAGCGGGGAGCGAATCCGCCGCGCGGGATCTGTTCGATAAATACTGCGAACGGCTGATGAAGCTGGCGAAGCGCCGCATCGGCCAACGGATGGCGAGCCGGTTCGACCCGGAAGACGTGATCCAATCCGCTTTCCGCACCTTCTTCACGCGCGTCAAAAACGACGAGTTCACCTTCGAAGCCGAGGATGACTTATTCAAACTGCTCGTGCGTTTGACGGTTCGCAAGACCCTCCGGCGGATCGAGTACCACACCGCCGCGAAGCGAAATCCGAACCTCGAAACGGCCCAGCGGACCGACGACGTCGAACCGTTTTCGCTGCTGGCGGGGCAGCAAGTCACGCCGGATATGGAAGTCGCGCTGATCGATGAATTCCAAGATTTCATCGGCAACCTTCCGGAGCTCGACCGGCAGGTCATCGAATTGAAAATCCAAGGGTACACGACCGCCGAGATCGCCGAGAAGGTCGGTTCGTACGAGCGCAAGGTCCGCCGGGTGCTCGAGCGCATCGAGAAATTGTCGGGAACCGCGGATAGTGCAGAAGAAGAATGATTCACCACAGAGGCACAGAGAAGATTGAAAAAGAGATTTGGGGAAGCCACAGCGAGGCTGCTTGTCGTCATGTGTTTTTCATCTCTGTGTTCTCGGTGACTCTGCGGTGAACCATTTTTCCGCACGATGTCCGGAATCGCCACCGGAACCAGATAATATCTCATCGATTCTCCGCCATCGCACGGGTCCCGCCATGTTCCGCCGCATCTTGATCGCTGCCGCAATCCTCGCCGCCCCGGTCTTCGGTCAACAGGCCGACCGCCGATCCCGGGACGAACCGGACGTCTGCCCGGAAGCCGGCGGGCGCTACGGCACCTGCGATGTTCTGCGGTTCGCGCCGGACGGCGGCTACCTCATCGCCGCCGGGGACGACAAAGTCGCCCGCATCTGGCCGCACGGCCCCTCCGGGTTGGAGACCGACCCCGCGAAAGGCCAAGTGCTCCGCTGGCGCGCTTGGCGCGAACAGCGCGGCGGCATCAAGGCCCTCGCCCTGTCCCCCGACGGCAAACGCGTCGCGGTCGCCGGCTACGGCATGAAGTCCGGCACCGTGGCGATCCTCGACCGCACTGCCTCGACTGAACAGGAAACCAAACTGATCGCGCTGACGTGGCCGAATACGGACGCCGGCAACGTCATGGCCTTGGCCTTCCACCCGGACGGCGAACGGGTGGCCTTCGGCACGGCCGACGGCAGCTTGTGGTTCTGGAAACCGAAAGCGCTGGCGAAGGAAGTCGATGGCCGCGGCTGGAACTGGCCGACGCGGGCCGGCAAGCACGAAGTTCTGGAATTGAACGAAACGAAGTCGCCCTTCAACTTCCCCCGGCTGCTCTTCTTCCAAGATGCCGACACGCTCGTCTCGGTCGCGCAGAGCGGCCAAGTGCTCGCTTGCGATATTTCCGGGCCGCTCTCGGACGACGCGAACGCCGAGATTCCCAAAGGGAAAACGCTCTTCAACGTCAACGACGGCTTGAAGGAAAAGTTCACCGTCTTCCGCGCCGAACTCTCCGGCGACGGCCAGTGGATCGCCGTGGCCAACCCGAATCCGCGCCTCGTGCTCCGGTCGGTCGCCGGCACCAAAAGTATCGAACACGCCTTGCCCAAGGATTCGCACGCCCGCAGCTTGGCTTGGCACCCCAAGACCGGCCAACTCGCCATCGGCGTCGCCAAAGCCCTGCCGGCGAAGGGAGACGGTGCCCGTTACCTGATGGAACGGAATAACGCGATCACGGTCTTCGACGCGCCGAAGACGGGTGAAGAATTGAAAGTGATCAAGGAATTCGAACACGCGGGCCGCGCCGAATGCTTGGCCTTCCACCCGACGGAACCGCGCTTGGCCGTCGCAGGCGGCGACGCCGATCAGGTGACGCTGTACGACATCGCGAAGCCCGAGAAGCCGCTATCGATCGCCCATGGGCAGGGTCGCAAACCGTGGGGCATCGCCCTCAGCGAGAACGGCAAAACTCTCGGCGTCCGCATCGCCCGAGATGCCGCCGCGACCGACCCGAACCAGCGCGCCGCCGGGGATTGGACCGCCTTCGACCTCGAACGCCTGACGCCGCAACTCGACGCCAAACAAAAGTGGATGGTTCCGCTGACGAAATCTGAAGGTTGGACGGTCGAACCCGACGCCGAAAGCGCGTTCGACTGGTATGCAGTGCTGCCGCGCGACGGGCTGAAACCGCTGCGGGTGAAACTGCGGCTCGACCCGCAACGCGACCAATTGCCGACCTGCTACACCTTCGTCCCCCCGGCCGTCGCCGGCGGTTCGCCCAAGCTCATCGTCGGACACTACTACGGCTGCTCGCTGTTCGAGCTCGACTTCGCCAAGGCCGTGCAGAACGCGAAGACGAAGGAACTCGAATTCGAACGACTGCGGCTCTACACTGGGCACAGCGGCGAAGTGATTTCACTGGTCGCCTCCAAAGACGGCACATGGTTCCTCACAGGCGGGGCCGACCACACCGTCGCGGCCTACAGCTTGAAAGATTGGGATCAGCAAAAGCACCTCGGCGCGACATTCCACTCGGTCGAGGGTAAACTCGCTGTCAAGTCCGTGGCCGACGGCTCGCCCGCTTACGAAGCCGGGTTGAAAGCCAACGACGTCGTCGAACGGTTGAACGTGGCCGGGGTGAAAACGCCCGTGTACGACCGTCGGGCCGACTTCGCCCAACGCGGCGAAGTGAAAGAGGCGCTCGACGCGCTCGCCGAGCCGAAGTCGGGGTACGAACTCCTGTTCACGCTAGTGAACCCGAAATCGGGCGCCCGCCGCGAGACGCTCACGACCGTCCGCCAACGGCCGCTCTGGAAGTGGTTCGCCGGGTTCGACGAACGCAACCAACTGCGCGAGTGGATCATCTGGATGTGGCAGGGTTCGTACTACTTCACCAACACGACTCACGGCGACCGGCTCGTCGGCTGGCACGTCAACGCCCCGTCCGTCATCGACAGCCCGCAGTTCCACCCGCTGGAAAAATACAAGAAGCAGTACCTCAACCGCAGCGTCATCCAAATCTTGCTGAAGAATCGCGACGTCGGCGAAGCGCTCATCGAAGCCCTCGGGCCGAATCCGCTGCCGCGCTCCTTCACACAGTTCGAATCGGCTCCGGTTCGATTGGCGGTGCGGCAAACGACCGTCCCCGAAACCGGCCTCGACCTCGGCATCACCGTCCAACCGCGCGGCACGAACCCGGACTTGCTGCCGGAGCGCGTCGAACTCTGGATCAACGACTACCGCTACGAAACTTGGGACAACCTGCCGAACAAGATCTTCCTGCAACCGCTCACGATCCCGCAGAAGCACTTCCGCAGCGGCTCGAACCAACTGACGGTGCTGGCGTTCAACAGCCTTGGCGGCCGGGCGCAGCAGTCGGTCGTCATCCAAAACG
>Ga0105046_10014259_pt1 | contig 12262 bp, 6 predicted proteins | sample MAT03_FD_78385 | JGI IMG/M metagenome (GOLD analysis project Ga0105046, IMG submission 78385) | Freshwater microbial communities from Lake Fryxell liftoff mats and glacier meltwater in Antarctica - MAT-03 (megahit assembly) | ecosystem: Environmental > Aquatic > Freshwater > Ice > Liftoff...
GCCCCAAGACGCAAACATTCTGCCGCTTTCTCCGGCGAACCCGCCGTCGTGATCACCGTCGCACCTGCGGCTTTTGCCAGCTGCACCACTGCCGAACCTACTCCGCCTGTGCCGCCATTCACAAAGACCACTTCACCAGCTTTTAATCCGCCATGCAGAAAAAGTCCCAGATGAGCCGTGATGCCAACAAGCGCGCCGGCAGCCGCAAAGTCACTACGGACGCCTTCCGGAATCGGATACAACCATTGTTCATCGATCGCGCAAAGTTCAGCAAATGAGCCCTGTCGCCCGGCCAATCCCTGATTGCTGCCCCACACCCGATCGCCGACTTTGAATCGTTCGACGCCCGGACCAACCGCTTCGATAACTCCAGCGATATCACAACCGATGATATACGGATTTGGCAGAGCCGCCTTGACGATGCCCGATCGAATGTAGGTATCGATTGGGTTGACAGCGACAGCTTCGGTTCGAATCAGAACCTGTGACTTGTTGATCACAGGCACAGACATTTCGGCCCACTGAATAATCTCCGGCGCGCCGGTTGTCGTAATGATCGCAGCCTTCATTTCGGAACTCCCGTTGCTCGACATCGTGAACTAAAACCAAAGACGCAGATCGCAATCAGCATCATACCACTAATCACTACCCCCAGCATAAAACTGCGAGGACGATAAGTCCATTCGATCTTGTGCTCTCCCCCAGAAACCTGAACACTGCGACGAAATCCGCGAGATGTCGTCGCGACTGCATCAACCTCATCGACCTTAACCTGCCAGCCAGGGAACATCAATTCGTTCGCAGTGACAACAGCATCTTCAGCCAGCGTGACTGTGAATATCTGTCGCGAAGGACGCTGTTCAGCCCACGCGAACGAAGTCAGTGCCGCTTCGGGCTGCGCGACGATTCGCCCTGTCGCTGAGGTCAGCCGATAGAGATAACACTCCGCATTCCCACGCGCCCAGACGCGATTGAGAAAACTGTCCGGCGCGGCGGCGACCAATTCAATTTCCGACGATGGCTTGGCGATGGCTTCCTGAGTCAGAAGATGAGTGATACCGCGATCCCGCATTCGCAGAACTTCGCCGTTCGGTGGGAACTCCGCACCTGCATCGGCTGGAATCGTGTCGAACACAGCGTCGTCTTGAAAGTACTCAGCGGGTCCGAGTCCCAGATATTGCGGCACACAGCTCACGCCAAACAGATTCCCGACATTCGGCCCCGGAGCAAGCAGCCGAGCGCCGGGTTGCCTGGCCAGTTCGGCGGCGATCCAGCTTTCCGACAATCCGGCGATTGGCGGTGTCGGCACAATTTGAGCGTCGCAAACCGGAGCAGCGCCTGACGCAAGCAGATCAGGCAACGTGATCGCCGCGATGAGTGCCGTGATAACAAATTGCAGACTGCGTGATTTTCGTCGCAGCAAAGAATCGAGCACAAGCCCCGCGACGATGGCTAGTCCCATCGTTGTGATGATCGTGTATCGAGCTGGTCCCATAAAAAAACCAAATCCTGGCAGGTGTTTCATCACAGGCACCAACCAACCGAACCCATAGACCACTGCGACGCTTGATAACAACATCCAGATTTTCCAGTTTGTATCCAGCAATCGCTGTCGCACGGAATACTGCAGCAAACAAAAGATGAGCCCCAATGGAATGAGCCCCACATAAAGATGGGCTTCAACCTGGTTCGTATCGGCTGGCGACATTAAAAACGGAAACTGCAGCATCTGTCTGGACTGCACAATCTCCGGCGAATGCCAGTACCACCAGCTCGCAATCAGTTGACTCAAATATACCGGCGGCATGTGACCGTACATTGGATTGAAGACAGCATGACCGCCATCACGCTGACTCAGCTGTCGAAGTTCGAGCGTTGGAATCAACTGAACTGCGGCAAGCAGGATTCCAACAGCAATCGCACCAGTGACCAGTGAGCCAGCGTTAAGTGCTGTGACGGAATGGGACTTCAGCCCGATCGTGTGAACTGGTACATGGACGGGCCTGGAGATCCGTCCTACGGTGACCAGTACCGCATAACCAAGGCAACACAACTGCGTGATGAAGGCCAGTGTAAAATGCCCTGCCAGCAAGTGAGTTCCAAAGGCCAAGGCCAATAAACACCCGGCACCGCGACTCGGACGGCTGATGAGTCGATCGGTTAACCACAAACAACACGGAAACCAGACGCCGCCGATGATGCTCCATTCCAGCGACAACCGCGCTGGAAACCAGCCATAGACAAACACCATCGCCGCCAGCAGTGACGATGGTTGACTCAACTTCTGACATCGACAGAACCGCCACGCGAACACAAACGCCAGTGCGTAGTGCAGCACGATGCTGGAATTGTAAGCCGTGTTAATATCGAACATCCGATACAGGACTTGATTCGTCGGATAAAAAATCCCTGCCTGGCTTTCCGCATGCAGCGGATAACCAAGCCCGGTTCGATCATGCCACAGTGGCAATTCGCCGTGCGCGAATGCATCCGCCATGATCTGCTTCTGAGGAAAGAAATACGGATACGTATCACCTCCCACAATTCCGCCGCCCGTCAGCAATTCATGCCAGACGCCCAACGACAACGCGCAGCCAATCACGATCGCGACAAACCAGTCTGGTTTTGTCACTTCGCGCATCTGCGATGATCGTTGCGGCGTGGCAGATTGCAGGGCAGCGACGCGGCTCATGTCACATCAGCATCAAAGACGCGAACCTTTTCCCAGGACGGCTTATGTTCGGCAATAAACGTAAGGTGATCCGCAATAGTCTGATACGCATCATGAGCCTCGCGAGAATCGAACACAATATTCAGGCAGACGTCGAAATCGTGATCGTTGACCGGCCGAGCGTACTCTTTCGCCAAAGTGCCCGCTGCAAAGAAATTCACGCCAGGATGATTCTTCAGACACTTATGACACGCATCCACCAACGCTTTTACGTTTGCCGACGAAGAATTTTTCAGCTTGAAGAACACGACATGAGACAATTTTTGACCAGTTGCCACGTGATACCTTTTTTTGCAGAGTAATAATTTGAAAAACGTCAGCAGATACAAACACGATCCGCCATCGGTGGTGAAGTATGACGCCTGTCTCTGCTGCTTCAACCGAGCTGCCGTTAATATACGTCTCGATAAGTATTGCCACGAATCTCGCTTACTGTTTGCCTGCCCTTTTCGCATGCTGGCCTAAAACTTTTCACTACTCACAAGTCAAATCGCAGCTCATTCAACAAACTACAGCCCGTGAAGACCCCACGGATCCTCGAACCAGCAAGATAAGTTTTGGTGTCTGCTAATGTAGCCATCACATTCCAAGAGTTTGAAAAAATCAGCCCTAACCGAGTTTTGCCGCTGAGCTGGAAAAATCGAACCCACAGAATCGACGATCGGCAATCGGCTTGACCAAAATGACTCCCCCCCCGGAAACAGGCCAATCAATTCTTCACAACCTCGGAGCGATGATGGCGAGATTGGGCGAACGTCATGCACCAGCCCGCTGGTCCAATCAGTGCTGCGAGTTCACGTAACGACGAGTCTGGAGACCCGTCTTACAATTCTTGAAAAGATTGTCATCTGCTCGCTTCTCTGGGCGGATGCGTGTTAGACTACGCCAGCCCCAAAATGACTCTCCCACTGCCCTGCCCTCTACATCCCGCCAGCTGAAGATCCATCTTCTCATGTCGCGATTTCTTCAAATCCAGTCGTTGCTAGTAGCCGCATTGTTCGCGATGAATTCGCATACATGCAGCGCTGATGACAATTTTGAATTCTTCGAATCAAAAATCCGCCCTGTGCTTGTGCAGCATTGTTATGAATGTCACTCAGCAGATGCGGCAAACCCCAAAGGCGGTTTGCGATTGGATCAGCGTGATGCCACGCGAGATGGAGGCGATTCAGGACGAGCTGTGGTTCCGGGGAAACCCAGCGAAAGCCATTTGCTCAGCGCGCTGAAGTACGAAGGATTCGAGATGCCGCCGAAGGGCAAGTTGCCAGATTCCGTGATCGCCGATTTTGAACGATGGATTCAAATGGGGGCACCGGATCCTCGCAGTGGAGACGTGGCGAAGAAACCCGCCGCGATTGATTACACCAAAGCTGCTGAGTTCTGGGCATTCAAGACACCAGTCAAGCATGCCCCGCCGCAGATCCACAATGCTGCGTGGCCACGCAGCGACATCGATCGATTCGTACTGCATCGACTGGAAGAGCAGCAGATGAAACCAGCACCGCAAGCCGATCGGCGAACGCTGATTCGCCGAGCGTATTTTGATCTGGTTGGATTGCCGCCAGAACCGGATACCGTCCAACGATTCGTCAACGATCCGTCTGAAATGGCATTTGAAAAAGTCATTGACGAGCTGCTGGCATCACCACACTACGGCGAACGCTGGGCGCGATATTGGCTGGACCTGGCACGATACGCAGAAGATCAGGCGCACACGTTTAAGGCCCGCATGTATCCGCAGGGTTATATCTATCGCGACTGGGTTGTGAATGCTTTGAATAACGACATGCCGTACGACGATTTTCTGCGATTGCAGATTGCTGGCGATCAGATGGATCTTGAGCAGCCGTATCGTCATCGTGCGGCGTTGGGATTGTTTGCACTTGGTCCCGTTTACTATCAGGACAATGGCGAACAAGCGAAGGCTCTCGCCGACGAATGGGACGACCGTATCGATACGCTCATGCGAGGGACGCAGGCATTGACGGTTTCGTGCGCTCGCTGCCACGATCACAAGTACGATCCAATTTCAATGGCCGACTACTACGGCCTGGCAGGGATCTTTGCCAGTTCAGAATATCGTGAGGTGCCTGCGGTGGCTGACGAGGTCGTCGAGGCGAAACGACAAGCTGATCAAGCAGTGCAGGATCAACAATTGAAAATCAATACACTGCTGACGCACAATGCTCCATTCGCACGGTTGAAGCTGATTGACCAGATTCCGCAATATATGCTTGCCGCCGGGAAAGTCGTGCAATCAGATACCGGCGGCAAGAAGGAAAAGAAGCAAATCGAAAAGGTGGCCGACGATGCGAAACTCAATCGCGAACTATTGCAACGCTGGGTCGCGTGGCTGAGCGACGATACGAATTCCGGAGCCGCTGGCACTAGTCGAACATATCTCAACGCCTGGCGTGAATTTCAACGCACTCAACAGAATGCAACTGATCGCGATGAGGCCAAAGAAACTGCCGAACTGACTGCAATCGCTCAGAAATTGAAAGCTGATGCGGCATCGATTCTACACCAGCGTGAAGAACTGCTGCGGCAGTTTGGAGACAACTTTGCGTTCCTCTCGGCGAATGATCGAGCAATTGTGGAGCCGGGAACAATTCCGCTCGGTAATTTGTTTGATGACAAGAACGGAGTGTTGCTGACGTCCGCGATCGTGAGTGATCCGTTCCGTTCAAAAGCGTCGGTGGGAAGTCTCGGCGTAACTCGCGTGGTACATGGATGGGGCAATGACACTCAGATCGCCGACGGTATTCAGTTCGATTTCAAATCGATCGGCAGCGATTCGCTGCAACACGGAGAAATCACAAACGATGGCTGGTCGGCCGAGGGTGGAATAAGTACACAAGGAAAGAAATGCGAGTCGTCGATAGGGCGCACTGAACAGGGAATCGGTATGCATGCCAATGCGCTGATTACGTTTGATCTTGATGAAATTCGTCGTGCCGGACTGATTCCTGCGGAAAAGCCGATGACGTTCAAAGTGGATCGAGCGGGCATCAATGACGATTCGTTCAGGGCGGGCTCGAGCGTTCATATCGCGGTGTTGGTTTCAAGACCACATCAAAAAGAAAGCACGTTCGATGCGATCATTGCGGGTTACATTGATGGCCAGCCAGCTCGGGTCGCGGAGAATGATAAAGTCTACTATTTCGACGGCGAGATTCCGGAACCAATCAAAGCCAATGGTCGCTTTGTGTCGTTTGATGTCCCGATTCCTGCGGACGCTCGTTATCTGACTATCGCCGCAACGGGTGCGCAGATTTCTGAAACGGAAAACACGATCAGCAGCGATCATGCTGTGCTTTCGAATGCTCGGGTGATCTACGATGCTTCCACTCCACTGGTAGCTGATGTTCAAGATGCGCCGGTGGCGGAGGATTTGTCACATGAGGAAAAGGCTCAGCGTCAACTAGATGCGACGCTGTTGTCGGAATTGTTCGATGATCGCGGAGTTCTCGGGCTACCAGCTGATCAGATCGGTTCACTGCTCGACGGCGAACCAGCTGTCTCACTGGCGGCGATCGCGAAGGAACTTGAGAGCCGTAAGAAGTCGTCGGATGCAATCAATGTGACGATGGCACATTCGCTAAATGATGGCACGGGGCAGGACTTGAATATTTATCTCGCGGGGGATCCGAAGAAACAGGGCGAAGTGGCTCGGCGCGGGTTCCCGGCGATCTTGACGTCTGGTCAGCGAAAAGCGTTTGAGACCACTGGCAGCGGGCGGCGTGAACTGGCCGAGGCGATTGCGTCGGAGAACAATCCGCTGACGGCACGGGTGATAGTGAATCGCGTATGGGCAGGACATTTCGGCTCGGGCTTTGTTCGGACGCTCAGCAACTTCGGGGAGCTTGGTGATCGGCCGAGTCATCCTGAGTTGCTGGACTTTCTAGCCATGAGCTTGATGGAATCCGACTGGTCGCTGAAGCAGCTTCATCGCCAAATCATGTTGTCGGCGACTTATCAGCAGAGCACTTCCAGCGACGCAGCAAATATGGAGTCCGATCCGGAAAATCGGTTGTTGTGGCGTATGAATCGTCGGCGTCTTGAAGTCGAACCGTGGCGTGATGCGGTGTTGTCAGTGTCGGGGCAGTTAAATTCGGAGGTCGGTGGGCCGTCGTCAGAACTGAATGATTCTCATCGGCGTCGGACGTTGTACGGTTATATCAGTCGGCATCGGCTAAATGATCTGCTACGACTGTTTGATTTTCCTGACCCGAATATCACGGCGGGTGAGCGTACGGTGACGACGGTTCCATTGCAGCAGTTGTTTGTCTTGAACAGCGATTTTATGGTGTCTCAGTCGCGTGCTTTCGCCGCTCGATTGCAGAACGATGCGGCCACGGATGAGGCGCGTATTGATCGTGCGTTTGGTTTGCTGTTTGGACGACAACCGACGGCCGATGAACGCGCGACTGCGGTGAAGTTTCTTGAAGAATCAGCAGCGTTAGATGGAGATAAGTTGTCTCCACTGGAGCAGTACTGCCTTGCATTGCTGGGTACGAATGAATTTGCGTACGTCGATTAAGTTTAGGTGCTCTTAGGCCAGACCAAGCGAGGCACCGTTCCGGCGAGCATGGCTCCTGCTGGAACAGCGCTTCGCCTGGTTCGGCCGACAAGTGCAGATTTCGATTATCAAAACAGGCATCGTCATGAACATTCAAACATTTCTTCCGACTGTTTCGCGCCGCGACATACTTACACGCACGGCAGCGGGTTTTGGCATGGTCGGACTTGCAGGTGTTTGCGCGGCGGAGCAGGAATCGTCTGCCACTTCAGATAGCCCACTGCTCCCAAAGTCTTCGCATTTTCCCGCGCGAGCGAAGCATGTCATCTTCTTGTTCATGAATGGCGGACCATCGCACGTCGATACGTTCGATCCGAAGCCGGAACTGAAAACACAGGAAGGCAAACCGGGGCCAGGGGGAAACTACATGCCGTCCCCATTCTCGTTTAAGAAATATGGTGAGAGCGGCATTGAGGTCAGCGAGTTGTATCCGCATGTCGGAGAATGCATTGACGATATCTGCGTCGTGCGTTCGATGTACACAACTACGCCCAATCATGAGCCAGGCTTATTTATGATGAATTCGGGCAGCCAGCAACCGATCCGCCCAAGTCTCGGATCATGGCTGACGTATGGTCTTGGTACTGAAAATCAAAATTTGCCTGGATATGTTGTGTTGTGCCCAGGCAAGCCAGTTGTTGGGCCAGCACTATGGTCGAATAGTTTTCTTCCCGGAATTTTTCAGGGAACGCATGTCAACAATTCCAGCATCGATCCGGCGCGCGTGATTGGACATCTGAATAATTCATCGCTGAGCAGTACGTCTCAGCGCCAGCTGCTGGATTTGATTCAGCAAATGAATCAGCAACATTTGCAACTACGTGCACAGGATTCGCAGTTGGAGTCACGGATTCAGTCGCTTGAAATCGCGTACCGGATGCAGTCGGAAGCTCAGGAAGCATTCGACATCAGTCGTGAAAGTGAGTCCACGCGAAAGGATTATGGAAGCGGCGAATTTTCCGACGGCTGCCTGATCGCGCGACGCATGGTGGAACGTGGAGTCCGCATGGTGCAGTTGTACTACGGAGCGGGCCAGCCATGGGATGCTCACGGAGACATCATGGATCATCGCCGCGATGCATTGAAGAGCGATCAACCAATCGCGGCTTTGATTCGCGATCTCAAATCACGGGGATTATTTGACGAAACCCTGATTGTCTGGGGAGGTGAATTCGGCAGAACTCCCACCGCTCAGGGCGCGAAAGGTCGCAACCATCATGCCACTGGATTCAGCATGTGGCTGGCCGGAGGTGGAATCAGAGGCGGCATAACGCACGGAGCGACGGATGATCTCGGCGTCAAAGCAATCGAAAATCGCATGAGCGTCCATGATCTGCACGCGACAATCCTGCATCTAATGGGAATGGATCATAAGCGACTCACCTACCGATATTCGGGCCGGGATTTCCGACTGACCGATGTTCATGGCGAGGTGGCGGAACGAATCATCGCCTAAGGATTTGACAGCGTAATTGTTCCCTCGATCGGATTTCCGCCCTTGCGAAGAATCTGACACTTCATTGGAGCGGAATTGCTGATTCTTGCATCTCGAAGAATGTAGCTAATATTTGTGGGGCCGAGCGTTTCGAAACCATCCAGTCCCAACAGAATGTCGCCTTCATTGACAAACCGGGAGGCAACGCTGCTCGCGCGTACTGAAGTAATTCTCAGGCCACCGTTGTAACGCACAGGCTTTCGAGCACCGGGATACTCTTTGCTGGCAATTTCATGACGTTCCGTTTCGCTCAGATTTTCCAGGCGCAGCCCCAACAGATCCCAAGTGCGGTTCATCACCAGCTGTTCGGCATCTGAAACCACACTTCCTGCAACAACGGGAACTTCAACGGTTTTCTGACTACCAATCGAATGATCAACGTCGACTTGTTTTGAGACTTCAACGACTGGCCTGCCAGTTGGCTTACCAACCCCAACCGTCAACTGCAGCGTCTGTTCATGTCCATCCCGGGAAATGATAACATCGACAACTTTTCCACGTGGCAGATCCAGAAGCAATCTCTCCAGGTCAGTACCGTCAATCACACGTGTGCTTCGAATTGAGGTAATCACATCTCCATTTTTGATACCGCAAAGATCAGCTGCACTTTCAGCAGCCACTTGCTCCACAACCAATTTCTTTTCTTCCGCTGTCTTGATGTCTTTAGTTGTCAGGCCATGCGGAATACCGTTGAGTCGCTCAACGCTCATTAATCTCGCGATTGTTCGACGAGCGTCGTCAATGGGAATTGCAAAACCAATTCGCTGAGCCCCGGACCGGATTGCCACATTGATTCCAATGACTTCGCCATTCAGATTGAGAAGTGGACCACCGCTATTGCCGGGGTTGATACTGGCGTCCGTCTGAATCAAGTTTTCGTATGACTGAGTTTCATCAACCTCCACATCCCGATGGAGCTGGCTGACGATACCGGCCGTCACTGTGTGCTCATAACCAAAAGCATTTCCAACCGCATAAACAGTTTCGGCCAGCATTAGATCCGAAGACGTCCCCATGTGCATGACCGTCAATGAGTCAGCTGCTGCGATTTTTATTATGGCAAGATCGTGTTTTCTGTCAAAAGAGACGGGGCGACCTTCGTAGCTTGCGCCGCCGTCGAGAGTGACCGTGATAACGTCTACCCCCTGAATGACATGATAATTGGTAACGATGTAGCCACGCTCGTCAATCACAACACCGGTACCCATTCCGGTAACCTTGCGAGATTTTGACGTGAAAAACTTGGAATCCTTTTCATCCGCCGACATTCTCTCCGTGTGAATATTCACTACAGATTTTTTTGAATTTTTCACAGCTCGTACCAGCGGCGTATCGCGAGCATCATGAGCGGCAACGGTGCCCAGCTGTAATACAACGGTACAAAATACTGTTGCCAGGAGGATGCGTCGAAAAACCAGTTGAGACATTCAGAACCTGCACGATCTTGCGAAACAGAAGATGCTCTGGGCTCGTTTCCTCCCAAGATTCGTTTCTCGGGATTCTCACTTGTGCATCGACTTCGCCGGTTTTCATGCTTGAACTCCGGGAGTTGACAACGCAAACTTTACCTGCGTTCAACCTGTGTGAATTTGGGTAGATTTTGCAAACGTCGGAATCGCGATTGCCACTATCATGCGGATTCCCATAACTTGCCCTGCTCAAAGTGGTAATTGGCAGTCGGAACAGCAGCAACGGTGAATATGTTGGAAATCCCCGTTGAATGCCTACTTTCAGGCCAATCACTTAGTCAGAATTCTATTCAACGGTCACCTTACACCACCTGTTTCGTCAGATCTGGACCCAGCACGCAGTCCCTTGGAGAGCAAATATGACAGAAGAAACTTCCACAACAAAAGTTATTCGAGATTGCCGCGAGCTTATCAAATCGCAGAAGTATTCCATGGCCTGCGATCTTCTGCAGAAATTGCTGCAAGAGGACCCTGACGAGGAAGACGCCCTTGAGCTCTTGGGAATGGCAAACTTCTTCCAGAAAAAACTCGGGCCTGCTCGCGAATGTTTCGAGCGATTAACGCAAGTAAACCCATCCAATACACAGGCGTGGGTCAATCTCGGCGCAATTCTCAATCGTTCAGGCGAATACAAAAAAGCGACCGAAGTGCTCCGGCGAGCAATTCAACGAAATCGCAAATGCGTTGAAGCCTACTACAACATGGGGATCGCCCAACGTGGCCAGCAGATGAATAGCATGGCAATCTCGGCATACAAAGAAGCGTTGAAGATTGCACCAAACATGGTTGATGCCCATATCAATCTCGGAAATATCTACATTGATATGAATAACGTGGGTTTAGCTATTCAGTGTTTCAACGCTGCGATACATCATCAGCCAAACTCAGAAAAAGCAAAAAGATGTTTGGAGAAAGCACAAACCAGACAAAAACAATCCCGAAAACAAGCATCACCATTCGGCCGTTTAGTTGATATCGCACAACTGGACGAACAGAATCAAATCACGGCTCCTCGACGGCTTGATCACGATTCCAGTCACGCAGAAAGAGAGAACGCCCAAAAGCAGACGAAACTAATCCGCGCCAACACTAAAGAACTCATCGAACAGTTAGGAACAATACTGCCTCAGCAACTACATCGCATAAAAATTGCAATCCTGCATGTCGATGAGCATATGGATAGCAGCGAACTACTTCACCAGTTCACTACCAGCATTGATGCAATGAAGCGATTGAATGAAATCCAAAACAACGCCGGACAACATTTGCGCCTCTCCGACCAATCAACCACAACTTAAATCGCTTGTGAAATCATCAAGCCAGCAAGGCGCCGCAAAAGTTCAGCGCATAAAAAAAGCCAACCTCAGATGAGGTTGGCTCGGTTGAAAGATCCCGGCAGGACCTACTTTCGCGCTTTTAGGCACTATCATTGGCCTTGCGAGCTTAACGTTCGTGTTCGGAATGGGAACGCGTGTTTCCTCGCAAGTGATTTACCGGGAAACCACAGAAGGGACAGCAGAGCCGCCCGTTCCTGTGTATGATGAAGTCTAAGTATTATTGTGACCGTTAATCAAAGTGGCCAAGCATTCCTCCATTAGTACTGGTCAGCTCAAACGCTTTCACGCCTTACACCACCAGCCTATCAACCTAGTAGTCTTCCAGGGGAGTTCAGAACCGAAGTTCAACGAAACCTTATCTCGGGGATGGCTTCACGCTTATATGCTTTCAGCGTTTATCACAACCGTACATAGCTACCCTGCGATGCCACTGGCGTGACAACAGGAACACCAGAGGTACGTCCCTCCAAATCCTCTCGTACTAAGGAGAATACCCCTCAAGTTTCGTACGCCCACAGCAGATAGGGACCAACCTGTCTCACGACGGTTTAAACCCAGCTCACGTACCACTTTAATCGGCGAACAGCCGAACCCTTGGGAGCTTCTTCACCCCCAGGATGTGATGAGCCGACATCGAGGTGCCAAACC
>Ga0105046_10014260_pt1 | contig 12261 bp, 9 predicted proteins | sample MAT03_FD_78385 | JGI IMG/M metagenome (GOLD analysis project Ga0105046, IMG submission 78385) | Freshwater microbial communities from Lake Fryxell liftoff mats and glacier meltwater in Antarctica - MAT-03 (megahit assembly) | ecosystem: Environmental > Aquatic > Freshwater > Ice > Liftoff...
AGTTGCCCTGACGCAAGCTTGCTACTCTCTGCTCCGTCCCAAACAAGACACCCAAATTCATAGCTATCGAGAAGAGTTGCGGGAATGCGTGGTGCGACATTCGCCAAGGTCAAGGTACTAGCTGCCTCCGGTACGGAGCGACAAGCGTTTTCGGATAAAATGGCAACAGCCAAGCCTGAACTGCTATTGGCAAATTCCCCACATCGCATGGCAGCGTCTGCAAGTTGTGCATTCCTAACCCAATCCAAGTCCGCTAAGCGGGCTGATTTTTCTATTACCGATCGACCATCGGTCGAAAGTTGCCAGGTCATGTACGCATCAGGCTCATCCATCCATCGAATCTTTTGGAAAGCCTTTAGGGACTTCTGCATTTGATCGATAGTATGGCGATAAATCGCGAGGCTCGTTGGAATGGATTTGTTTCGATCGACAGCGACCTTGGCAAGTTCCTCTCGGACGCTCTGATCTATCAGTTGATCGATGGCGGCTACGCAGAGTTCCGTGGTTAGTGACGGTTCGCCTGACCTGACTGCCAGCAACGCCAGGTTTCCTCTTGCGTCCGCATGAGGTGAAGTCATGGCCGCTTGCCAAGCTGATAAGGCTGGCTTGCCCATCAAGACGAACGATTCGCACATGGTTGGAGTTGGAGCTGCGGAACCCTCTGCAAGCATATGATTGATTAAGGCCGAAACGCCTCGGTTTCCAGCCGATTCTAGGTATCGGTGGGCTTGTATGCGTTCGATTTTGTTTTTGCTACGAAGCGATGCAACACTTTCGATCAATTTCTTAGGGTTGTTGGCGGCTGCTGACGCTAAGTCGAGAATCTTCTTTGCGTTCGCTTTGCGCAAATCCGATAACTTTGCTTCAGGACTGGTTAGCTGTAGGAACGTTTGTGTTCCTGCGGCTTGTACCATTTGCGTGGCATTGGCTTCGTTCAGCCCCAGCTTGACAGCCTCGTCGAGCCAATTTCCTACTTCATCCCAACGACGAATTCTCGCCAGTAACTGAATGGCCCTGGCTAGTTCGGACGCTGTCCGTGGAGGATTCGATCGAAGCGATAGTACGACTGCGCTTCTTTCATTCGGATCAAAAGGCCTTCCAAATCGCTTATCACCGCTGATTTCCCCTTTGGCGTTGGCTGCATTATCTGGATCGCCAACCCCAAGATCGTCAGCCAAAAAAGGATCTTGTGTAAGTGCAAAAGAAGATTGAACCCACGCAAGTGCGAGGATCATTGGCAGATGCCTCGTGAGATTCCGGATCGGAGTTTTCATGGCGAATCGTCAAGGTTGCTTCAGTCGGAGTTACCGGCACCGCGTGATTTCAAGCGTCAAAAACGCCGCTCGATAACGGTGCAGCCTCCAATCTTAACTCGGTAAACGAGCTATTCCCTAACACGATTGCAACTAGTGCCAACTTTTCGAATAAAACGCCGCATTTCCGAACAATTGGGAAGCCGATGACCTAGCCGGTGAGTCGCTCCGAACGAAAACGCTTTGAATCCGCTTGACAAAAGGCCGCCGAAATATATCATAGTGATATCACAAAGATATACGTTTTTCATTCGTTTGAATTCGGGGGATTTCGCATGGCAGATAACTGTGAAGAGAAGGTATTGGTTCCGCAGGCTTGTTGTCCTATGCAGTGATCGTCACGCTCAACCCGTCATCAATACGGGTTCCCTTTACTCGTAGTCCAGCCCCATTCTGAGCTTTCGGTATAAGGTGGAACCATTATGGCCAAGCGAGACTCATTTTTATTGCGACTGAATGCAACCATCATGGATGCTCTTCGTCGTTGGTCCGAAGATGAGTTTCGCAGCATGAACAGCCAAGTTGAAATGGTGCTTCAGCGGGCGCTTAAGGAGGCCGGAAGGCTCCCAGACAAGCCGCCAAGCATCGAGGATGGCAAAAAGCCCGAGTAGCATTGTTCAAGGCGAGGGGCAATTTGAAATCTACCTATAAACTGTGTGGCACGCTCTGAGGTACGGGTGGCACGCTCTGAGGTACGAAGGGCGTGGTGAATCGCTAGAGTCATTTGCCACACTTCCCACGCCCATCGCTAATCGATTTGGGCGTGCCACACAGCGGCGTGGCCTGGTAGTTTGCTGTCTGCCGCTCGCCTTACAACGACTTGGCCACCGAGGTTCGATAGGCAGCCAGCGCCGGAATAATTCCAGCCAGGATTCCGATCACGATCAAGCCGGGAACGATGAACGGTTCTTGAGTCGAGTTGATACTAAAGAAATCGATCCGAACCCCGGTTGCTGGTTCGGTCCAAGCATTGCTTAAGGGACCTATGGCGTGCCCAACGATCCAGCCGATCGCGCCCCCGCCAACTGCAATCAAGACTGACTCGACGAGAATAATGGCAGTGATGTGATCTCGCGATGCGCCAAGTGCCCGCATGACCGCAATGTCCCGTTTCCGTTCGTTCATGCTGTTGTAGATACCGACGAGAATACTGATGGCGCTAACGACGCAAACCAGACTGGTGATCGCGAGCAATGCCCACTTGATGGGTGTGACGAAGAACGCCAAGAGTCCGCTGATAACGCTGATAGGGGACACGGCCTGAGCGAATTTGGTCTTGTTGACTTGTTTCTGCAACCCGATCGCATTGGGGCCATTTGGCTTCACCAATATGGCGGTGACTTCTCGTTTTTCGATTGGCAATCGCACCTTCGAAAACTTGGACTCTCGCACTGGAGCAACGGCTGAGCCTTTTACCTCCATCCCGGATTGTTCATTCCGTTCGGGTGCCACATGCCCCTCCAGCAAATAGAATCCTTCGATATTCACAAAGGCTCCACGGTCGTTGGGAGTGCCCGTTGGCTCCAGTATTCCAACCACGCTGAATCCTTGATTGTGTTGTTCGCCGCCGGAGGCTCCATGCGATGCGAAGATCTCCGAACCCATTTGCAGCTTCATCTCGGATGCTACTTGAGAACCAACGACGGCTTCGAAGTAGCCATATTCGTCCGAGAAATCGACAAAATTTCGGCCCTTCGCGAATCGGTAGTCCAAGTCGTTGTTGTCACCATGCTTAAGCAAATTGAAGTAGTCGGGTGTCGTTCCAACGCAACGGAACGATCCGATGTAATCCCCCATGCACAACGGAATGGAAAACCCACCTTTCATTAAGAATGAATAAAGCCCGTTTCGTTCGGGTTCTTTCAAAACGCCGCCGAGACGCGCCAGTTCCTTCTGTCGGCCGTCGCCTGGGAGGTACTCCATGTAGTAGGAGTACGGGACATTCTCGACGGGCTGGCTTAGGAAGAACACCGTGTTGAAGGTCAGTTGAATGTCGCTCCCCTTTGCGCCAACGATCAAGTTATAACCGACGTTGCTTGTGCGTTCAAAAGTCCTTTCGATGACGCCTGAAATGGTTAACACCAGTACGACCAGCGCGACACCCAAGGCCATGGAGAGCATGTTCAAGGCGGTGGGCAATTTGCGATAAGTCAGATTGCGAACGGCAATGGAAAACAAGTTCATCGTTGAATCGTCCTTGGGAGTACTACTGGTCGGAGGTGAGCGTGCGATCCGCGAAAGCTCGATTGATGAGTTCTAGTCTTTCGACTCGTTCAAATCGATTGGCGATTTCGTCACTGTGCGTGACCATGAGGATTGCTACCGACTCTTCGCGACACACATTTTGGATCAGGTCGATGATACGCTTCTGATTGGAAGGATCTACGTTGGCAGTGGGTTCATCTGCCAACAAAAGTCTCGGCTTGTTCGCCAGGGACCGAGCCACGGCCACGCGTTGTTGTTGTCCCACCGATAATTGGCTTGGCAGGTAATGCATACGATCGGACAAGCCGACTTTGTGCAGAAGCTCCTTGGCCCGTTCGGCGCTCATCTTTTTTCGTGCGAACGTCATGCCCAAGCGAACATTTTCCAATGCAGTAAACGCGGGTAGTAAATTAAATGTTTGAAAGACGTATCCCATTTTGTCGGCCCGAATACGATCACGAGTCGCTTCGGAGAATTTGGTCAATTCGGTTCCATCAAGTCGGATAGAACCACTATCCGCCGCAACGATCCCTGAGATGAGATGAAGCAAAGTTGTCTTTCCACCGCCACTCTCGCCTCGCAAGACGACTTGCTCTGCCTGAGCGATATCGAGTTGCGGAATGTCGATGATCAGCAATCGGTTCCCCGATGGTTCTGCATACGACTTTTTGAGGTTTCGAATTTCTAGCATGGCATCGATCAGGTCATGAGTTAATTTGGATAGTTTACGAATACGAAAGGAGGCCGACTCCAGTTCAATTCATCCGTATAACCCGAGCATTCGTTGTTTTTCGAACGAATGCGCAGTTGCTCCGGTTAAACATTTCGGTCGAAGCGTTTGCTTTTCATCACGCGGTCTATTTCGCGACCAGCGTCGGCTTTCTTAAGAGTCTCGCGCTTGTCGTGGAGTTTCTTTCCTTTGCAAAGGGCGATGACGCATTTGGCTTTGCCTCGTTCCGCAAAGTAAACCCTGAGCGGGACCATGGTAAGTCCACGCTCCTTGGAGCGCCCCACGAATCGCAACAATTCATGTTTATTCAGAAGCAGTTTGCGAACACGTTTGGTGGGATGGTTCCAAATGGAAGCTTGCCGATACTCTTCGATTTCGCAGCCCACCAGCCAAAGTTCACCATCTTTGATGCGAGCGTACGCTTCCTCGATGGAGCATTTTCCGTTTCGCAAACTTTTCACTTCGCTGCCGTGCAGCACGATTCCGCACTCGATCGAGTCTAGAATCTCGTATTGATGCTTGGCTTTGCGATTGTCGGTCACCATTTTGTGTGTAGGTGTAGTCGACGATTTAGCAACGACGGATTTAGCCTCTTTGTCTTTTGGCTTTGTGGGCTTCGGTTTCGTGTTGGGTGCCGTTGGCTGAGCTTTTTTCTTATTCAATATCTACCTGCTCACGTTTGCATTTTGTGAAGGGAGCTCAAAAACAGCAAAAGTCTCGTTGAACTCATTTTGGGTTGGATACAGGATTGGCAGCAATGGCAAACTCTGTCCCACGACACGGCGGTCTAGTAAAACATAGCGGATGCCGTACTTGCCCTGCAACTCCCGGAGTTTCTCGGTAGTCCAGGGTTGCAACGTCTTTGTATTGTCGAATTGGTAGGCATCTGCCAGTCGCTGGCTCCATTCAACCAAAGCTGCCGCGTTCTGTGGTGCATCTTTCCAACATGCCAATTCGGGCCGACCCGTGTGCCATTTGAAAGACTGTTGTCGGCGAGGGGTTAGCCAGAGCGATTCGACATCTGAATTCTGTCCAATCCAATCGCAAACTCGCAGCCAATCCTCAAATTGCTTGATTTGATCCGACTCCGAATCGGACTTTGCCACAAAGTGTGCCTTGTCTCCGGCGGGAATGGTTTCGTAGGTATTGGCTTCGAATCGGTACCCCAAAAGTATAAAACCAGGCACGAGGACACCGGCCCACGCAAGCCATTTCGCTGCGACCGGGTTCGGTGTGAACGCAAGTCGACCATAAGCAAAGGAAACAACGAGGGAACCAATCATCATAGGCATTGCTACGTCATTCCAACGAAACAAGTAAAAGCGAAGCAGCTTCGAAGTGAGTTTTGGGAAAGCTTTTCCAAAGGCCAAGTCGACCAAGAGACCGAGCATGGCAACGGCGAACCCGAAAAGTCCCCACGCGATGACAAGCCGCAGGCCTCTCGGAAAGGTTGCAAAAACACCCGCCCATGTTCGATAGTTCTTGGAAATGATGTTGCCTTGCGAAAAATCCAGCCGCTGGATTTCGAATGGGGTTTCGCCCGTTCCAAGCCACTTCGATCGACTTGCCATCCAAAAAACCAGGCAAGCGCATAAGAGTTGGCCCCCAAAGTCTTGCCAACGAAGGGTACTAAATCGTGTAGGAGCAAGATGGTGCCCGAGTCGAGTATAGACTTGTTTAACGGCGCTTTCGCTCGCCAATATGGGGTCCGTCCCCCAATCGATGGCAATGGCCGGAACGGCTCCAACAATGACTCCAGTTAAGCACAAGGCCCAACCGGCTCGATGGATAGCGAACCACTCTGCTAAGCCGTTTGAATTTGAGTTGGTGCCTAGTTCCTCAATTTGCTTAGTTGATTTCCGATAGTCCAAGAGAAAGGAAACTGTCGCCACACAAGCGATGACCCAGATGCCGGTCACGACGTGATAGGCCGCCGCACCCCCGAGCAGCGTCCATGCCAAGGTCCAGCGTTGTCGAATAGCCAGCGAGAGTCCTGCGAAGATCATGGCGTAAGCAATTCCCTTGGATTCACAGCCGCCGATGACCCATTCACCTGCCCAGTGCCCATAATGAAGCCCGACTAGCCAGACCAACCCCCAACAGCTAGCAATCATTGCGGAATCCATTGGCCTAACCGAAGCGTCACGAGGCTGAGTCTGGCTCCGGTTGGGGCATTCGAACCAGAGCGCTCGGCCAAGCATTGTCCAACCGATGGCCAAAAAGATCCATGTCAAGAATCTGCCGGTCCAAACCGCCCAGGAAATTGGCATGCACTGAGTCAAGAAGCCGAACGAGGCGAAAAAAAGCCAATGGGCGTCGCCAGACTCTAAAAATAAGTCGCCTTTTCCGAAATTTGGATTCCAAAAGTGGGCCGCTTTGGTCCAGTAGTGCGGCTCGTTGATGGCGGGGACCGTGCCTCCCGCGTAGATGAAAAAGATGCAAAAAACGCAAAGAAAATCGACGGCGAACGAGCTTGTCCAGTTGGAACCGAGTGCGAGTTTCGCGTTCTCCGGAGACATTGCATTGCGGTTTATGGGTCGAATCATTCTGAAATTACTAGACAATCTGGTATAGTTTGGGTGGCAGCAGTACGCTTGGAGTTCACTGAAAATTAGGAAAAGAATAACGATCAGAACAGAAACGACGAGCAATCCGGGAATTTTCCAGAAAATCTTCTTGACAGCTCTTCGTTTTTCTTGACTGTCACGGCGTGGCACTTAGAGTTGAGAGGAACTGATTATGCGTGTGGACACGAGTTCGGCAGTTGAGTCTCAGCGTTGTAAAGCAGTCTACGAAATTACAGGATCAGGAGATGGGTATTTTGCCCAAGGATCGCAGGAAGGGAAGTCATGTTAGTATTATCGAGAAAAAAGAACGAAAGTATTGTCATCAACAATGAGATCACGATCGTCGTGGTCGAGATTCGCGGGGACAAAGTTAGACTGGGCGTGGAAGCGCCCAGAGAAGTGCCAGTCCATCGCCGCGAAGTGTTTGACGCAATTCAGCGGAATCTAGAATCCCAAGCGTCAGAGCAGACAGAACAAAAAGAAGAATCGTAAGATTTCTTTGGGTTGGGATTGGGCTTTTTCGTTTCGAAATCACGAAGCCCGAAATGCCGTTCCGCAGCGAGACTTGACAGATACTCGCTTACTCGTACACTTTCGCCACGCTTCAAGGCATTGCAGCAGACATGCGGCCCCGTCGTCTAGAGGCCTAGGACACTGCCCTTTCACGGCGGTAACACGGGTTCGACTCCCGTCGGGGTCATTAGGTTAGTTATCACCGCACATCGTGCACCATCAGAACCCAGCGAATCGCTGGGTTTTGTTGTTTCATGGATTGGCCCAGTCGGCTCTCGATGGTGGGCAGTGGGGGAACGGAAAACAGCCGCAGCCCCCCCCAATGCTCTGTTCGATGTGGCTTGACCTCGGCTTTCTTGAATACCTCCTGGAACGGCTTTGGAATACTTGCCCCGGGGAGGTAGCGTTGCATTTTCGCTTACTATGCATTAGTATCTATGATGGCCCTGTGTGCGTTCTTCCTCCCACCAAGTCACCTACCCAACGTTCGAACGACTACCCCCCCCGCCTCGTTCGCCCCAGTGCAGCGACCTCAGTCTTTGCTTTTCGGTTGCTCAATGCTCGCGGCAGTCAGTGAGTTCCAGCCATGGCGTTATTTCCCAACCAACATTCATTTAGGTTGTTGCTTCCAACGGGCTATTGTCTGCTGCTACTTCTTGGACTTTTCCCGTTGTCCGATCTAGGACTTGCTTTGGAACCAACCGACGAAAGCACTTCGGCAAGTCCAGCCGAAAAACCGCGACCGATCAACTTCGAAAACGACATCGTACCTATTCTTACCAAGTTTGGCTGCAATGCATCGGGGTGTCACGGTAAAGCGGAAGGGCAGAATGGATTTAAACTGTCGGTCTTCGGCTTTGACCCATTGGCGGACCATCAGGCGATTACGAAAGAAGGCCGCGGGCGCAGGGTATTTCCGGCTTCGCCAATGCACAGCCTGTTTCTTGAAAAGGCCAGCGGTGCCCTGCCACACGGCGGTGGCGTACGCATCCCGGCCGATCGGCCCGAGTATCAAACGCTTTCTCGATGGATCGCACTTGGTTCGCCGCTGGGTTCGCCCGATGACCCGCACATTACCTCGATCAAAATGCTGCCTCAGTCAGCACAATTGGCCATGGGGCAGACACAGCAATTGCAAGTACGGGCTACTTTTAGCGATGGCTTTCAACTTGATGTGACAGCGCTCGCAACCTTCCAGTCGAACAACGACGGCTTGGCAAGCGGCGATGAAAAGGGGGTGGTTTCGATTGGCAAAGTGCCTGGCGATGTGGCAGTGATGGCCAGTTATATTGGACATGTCGATGTATTTCGAGCGCTAGTGCCGAGTGAAAGCACTATCGCAAATGGTCCGGCAACCCATTTCGCCGAATCTAACTTCATCGATCAGCATATCCATGCCAAGCTCACCCAGCTAAACCTGCAACCGTCTGGGCCGGCCGATGACACAACTTTTTTGCGCAGAACGTTTCTCGACATCATCGGAACGCTTCCAACTCCTACCGAGGCGCGTGAGTACTTGGCCGATACTAGCGCTAACCGTCGCGCAAACCTTGTTGATCGATTGCTGGTACGCTCGGAGTATGCGGACTATTGGGGACTCAAATGGTCCGATCTACTCCGCGTGAATCGCTTGACACTCGGCCGCAAAAACGCCTATCTGTATTATCGCTGGATCCGCGACAGTTTCGCTGAGAACAAGCATCTAAACCAATTAGCAGACGAATTGCTGACCGCCGAAGGGCCGATCCACGAAAGGCCTGCCGGACTTTTTTACAAAGTTGTTTCCGATCCCAAGCAAATGGCCAGTACCGTCTCGCAAGCGTTTTTGGGGGTACGCATCGAATGCGCCCAGTGCCACCATCATCCGTATGACCGATGGGGACAAGAGGACTACTATGGCATGCAATCCTTCTTCAATGATGTGGCCTTCAAACCATCGCCGCAAGGCGAAATGCTGGTAGGAACCGGCACCGCCAAATCGGTCAATCCTCGCACCGGTTTGAATGTGCCAGCCCGAGCTCTTGGCGACAAACCAGTTGCCAACGCTCAGGCAGACTCTCAGCAAACGGTCGGCTTGCGCCATGATTTATCCGCCTGGATGACCGACAAGCGAAATCCCTACTTCGCTCGTAACATGGCCAATCGAATTTGGGCTCATCTCATGGGCCGGGGGCTGATTGAGCCGGTGGACGATGTTCGAATGACGAACCCAGCCTCACACCCCGAGCTGCTCGATGCTTTGGCCGATTACTTAAAAGAACATGCGTTTGATCAACATGCGCTTATACGTCTAATCACCGCATCGAATACGTACCAACGCTCCTCGGAGCCAAACGAATCCAATGCGGGCGACCAGCAGAACTATGCTCGCTATCCGCTAAAGCAGTTAGAGGCAGAAGTGCTCTTGGATGCAGTTTGCCAAACGACGGGTGTGAATGAAAAGTTTGCAGGTGTTCCTGAAGGGAGTCGAGCGATTCAATTGTGGGACAGCCAAGTGCCGCACTATTTCCTGCAGTTGTTTGGACGGCCAGCGAGAACCACAGCATGCGAGTGCGAACGAGTCTCCGAACCAACCGTCTCGCAAGTCTTACACGTTCTCAACTCACCCGACATCCAAGCAAAGTTGTCACACGACGGTGGACGGCTGGCCAAAATCATTCATCTGCCTGACGAACAACTGAGCGAAGAATTGTACCTCACATTCTTTGGACGCTTGCCATCCACCGAGGAGCAGCAACTTGCAAGTGAGCACCTGCAGAGGCACACCGATCGGCAACGCGCCTTGGAAGATCTCGCGTGGAGCATGATGAATTCCTTAGAGTTTTTGTTCAATCATTAGGCGAGAAAAAACTACCGGCACCTTCCCTCTCCGGCCTTTCAGGCCGACTCTCCCAGTGGGAGAGTAACCTCACCCTCCCTCCGGGAGGGTCGAGCGAAGCGAGGGGAGGGTCATCGAAAATGCTTGAGTCGAATACCAACATTATTCCAATCTGGAGACACTTATGAACCGAGTCTATTGCGATGGGATGAAACGCCGTGACATGTTGCGAATGGGGACTGCAGGTGTCTTTGGCATGGGCTTAACGTTGCCACAAATCTTGGCAGGACAGGCGAAGGCAGCGGCCAGCGGAGCAGCGACGAAAGACGTCTCGTTGGTCATTCTCTTTTTGCAAGGTGGTTTATCGACTATCGACACATGGGATATGAAGCCGCAAGCCCCGTCGGAGTTTCGCGGCGAGTTCAAACCGATTAATACCAATGTGCCGGGAATTCAGCTTTGCGAACATTTGCCTCGATTGGCCGGACAGATGGACAAGTTTTCGCTAGTCCGTTCATTTGGTCTATCGAATTCGGACCACGGACCAGCCGATCACTACTTGCTGACCGGATACCGTCCCGGTGGTGGGTTCAACGGTGCACTCAAACCGAACAACCAAAGACCGGCTCACGGAGCCGTGATCGCGAAGAAATTGGGCCCGCGCGGAGCGGTGCCCCCCTACGTGTGTTTGCCCAAGATGCACAACAGTGCTGGTTCGTCGTACTTGGGCTCTTCGGCCGCCCCATTCACGGTCGAAGCTGATCCCAATGCGCCAGGCTTTACCGTGCCTGACTTGGCACCTCCCCTGGATGTCGATGCACAGCGACTAGACAACCGCCGCGCATTGCTCCAACACGTGGATCGCTTTCAACGCGGAACCGAAGCCAAAGCCAATCGCAGCGCCGATGCCTTGAGCACTTACCAACAGAAAGCCTTCGAGTTGATGACTTCGTCTTCCACCAAGACGGCCTTCGATATTGATCGCGAACCAGAAAAGTTGAGAGACGAATATGGCAGACATTCGTTGGGGCAATCTTGTTTGATGGCCAGACGTCTAGTCGAAGCCGGAGTGCGTTGTGTGTTGATTGACCATACGAACTGGGATACGCATTACGACAACTTTAATGTTCTCAAAAACGACCTGCTGCCGCATTTGGACTCAGGTATGTCAACGCTTTTCCGCGATTTGCATGACCGAGGCATGCTCGAAACCACCTTGGTGCTAGTGACAGGTGAGTTCGGTAGAACGCCACGTATCAATAAAGATGCGGGACGAGATCATTGGGGACCAAGTACCGCGATTGCGATGGGGGGAGGCGGCATCCAAGGGGGAATTGTGGTGGGTGCCTCGAACGAGCGAGCGGAAAAGCCAGCCACAACTCCTTATGGCCCTGAAGATCTGGCGGCCACGATTTATCAATGCATCGGTATCGATCCAAAAACAGAATTCCACACACCGGAAGGACGACCGATTCCTATCGTACCCGGGAGTGGGCGAACGATCGAAGGGTTGTTTTAGTATGCGTGGCAATTCCTTATCCTTTCGCGAACCGTGGCTTCTTTTAATATGGATGGCTTTTGCTCCAAGCATCCTATTGGCTGATGCTCCCGTGGCTATCTACTTGTTTCCGGCTGGAGGACAACGAGGGACCGACGTTCCGTTTCGCTTTGGAGGTTATGATTTGCATGACGGTTGTCCATTTGAGATGACAGGACAAGGCATCGTTCCTTCGTCGCGAATCGAACCCGCGGCTCAAACGATTTGGTTCGAAGGCCCTCTCATACCATTACCCGATTCGCAAGCTCAGGAGAGCTACCCTCGGGATCAGATGGCGAGCGTCGTCATCTCGAAGGACGCGCCGTTGGGATTTCGCAAAGCGAGAGTGAAGAACTCTCAAGGTGTATCCAATTGGCTCAACTTTGTTGTCGGTGATTTGCCGGAAGTCGTGGAGCAAGAGATCGATGGTGCGCCATCGCCAGTTGCTGTGCAATTGCCGGTGACCATTAACGGTCGCATCTTCCCACGAGAAGATGTCGACATCTGGAGTTTCGAAGCCCGCGCCGGCGTCACGTACACATGTGAAGTGATGGCCGAACGTTTTGGTTCGGCATTGG
>Ga0105046_10014263_pt1 | contig 12258 bp, 10 predicted proteins | sample MAT03_FD_78385 | JGI IMG/M metagenome (GOLD analysis project Ga0105046, IMG submission 78385) | Freshwater microbial communities from Lake Fryxell liftoff mats and glacier meltwater in Antarctica - MAT-03 (megahit assembly) | ecosystem: Environmental > Aquatic > Freshwater > Ice > Liftoff...
AGATTCAGCAGCGGCGGCCGATACTCTTTGGCCGCCGCTGCCTTTTTGCACCCTTTGCTGCCGTTTCTCGCCAAGCGCGCTTCCCATGCACATGCCTTGTCGCATAACTCGAGACCGTACATCGCTCGCCGCACTTCTGGCAGCGCCCGGTGTCGTCCTCGCCGCGGGCGCATCGCTTGGGATACATCTCGTCTTGGGTGTCGCGGTCGTGCTGTTTGCTTCAAGTGGGCCTCAGTCTGCGGCGTTGCCAGAGGCAACCTTGGCCGAACATGATGTTGCGGTAGTCGTCGCTGCTTCCGCCCAGCCCCGTTCAGCCCAGCCCAGTTCGGCTAGCGCCAGTTCGACGTCGCTGGCAGCTGCGAATGTTGAGCCGTTGCCGCCCACTCAGCAACCAGCGCTACCGCCGCCTGCCAACAGCTCGCCAGCACGGCAGTCTGAGCGTGCAACGGCGCAAGTGGCTTGGAAGTCCCAAACTCCTCCCCAAGAACAAGAGCGCACCGCTGCACAGAACCAGCCCGCCGCGGTCTCTTTCGCGGGGCTGAGCAGTCAGGGCCAGGCCGCGAGCGTCATTATCTTTGCGATTGATCTGTCGGGACCAATGCTCACGGCCATGCCGCTGCTGAGTAATGAGTTGCTTGCGAGCATCTCCCAACTCCAGGCAGATCAGCGATACGCGATCGTGGCCTTTTCATTGCCCGCGGGGGCTGCTTCGCCGCAGATCCTCACCTATTCGCCCCCGCGCTCGACCTCGCGTGGGCGGCGCGCAGCAAAGCCGACGAGCGAGCTTGAGTTGTGGCTCGCCGGGCTGCGGCCTGCGGGCAGCAGCGTGCCGCTCTCCGGGCTTCGCGCAGCACTCTCCCTTGCTGGCAATCAGCTCGCAGCTGGTGAGCGCGCTGTTGTGTTCCTCTTCTGCCGCAGCATCAATCGCACTGAGGGCAACACCAACCCATTGCAGGCCGATGCGCTTGCGGAGCTGGACGCGCTCAACCCTGCCGATGCCGCTGGCCGTCGCCGCATCGTCATCAAAGCCGTCGAGTTCATCGATGCCGACCGCACCGGCATGCTTGATGCGATTTTGCAGCAGCATGGCGGCGGCAAGAATCCGCGCGAGAGCGGCGCACTCCGCACCATCGTGCCAGAGCAACTGGGTCGCTAATCAGCAGCGCGAGCCGAAGGTGCATTCGTTCATTGACATCGACTCTCGCACCGAAGGTTCCGCGCCGCGGAAGCGGAGAAGTGGTTGTAAATCGGAACTGGTGAGAGTGAGGGCAGAACTAAAAGCCCGGGCCGCGCCGGCCCTCACCGTTTGGCATGACTGGCATGACTGGCTTTTCTGGCGTTGGCGGCTTGGCTGGCGCGGTTGTCTCGACTTCGGCGCCCTCAGACTCTTCGATGCTGAAGTCGCCCGCTGGGCTGAGCACCGCGATGTAGTGCTTGACACCAACGGTAAACTCGACAAGCCACTCATACGCCACAGTGGCATCTGATGAAACCAGCTTCGCGTTGGGGTGCGTCTTGCGGATCAATGCCTCGAGCTCTTTTGGTATCGCTGCCTCGGTGCTATGGGTGCTATGAACCAGTAGCGTGCCAAGATCGGTAATGAGCAGTGAGTCGGTCGGTGTGCCATCTGGGAGTGCAGCGTTGCCTGCCCCCGCGCGGAAGACGGTGATGGCATACACGGTGATTTGCTCAGGAAACTCATCATCGTGCTCGGCGCTCAGCACCGTTGTACCCGGCACGACGCGCTGCAAAGTCGTACGAATCAATTGGAGCTTGGCAACATCTTCTACCAGCTCGTCAAGCGGATCGGCCTTGCGCTGCACGAGCACCGGTAAAGTGGGTTGCGCCGGTTGCGGCGGCTTCAGCCGCGCGATGTCTGCCTTGCGATACTCAAGTGTGGTCTCACCGGGCAGCTTGGTAATGCGGGTGGCAAGCCACGGCGGCGCCTGCGTCCACCAGACTGAAAACTCAACTTCCACCTTGTCTCCCAGCCGCAAGGAGCGCACATCCACTCCCTTTTGCGGGGGAAACTCCATGATCATGGCCGACATGCCAACCACATCGCCCTTCCGGTTGGCGAAGTTGTCAATCGCCTCGTGGCGAATCATCAGCTCGGTTGCCGGCTTGCCCACCTCTGGAAGCGCAACCACCTCGCCACGCACGGTGTAAGTGGCCGAAGGTGCGGCCTTGGGCCGGTCCAAGTCCGCAGCGCGAATCCGCTCGGGGGCGAGCGGGGCAGAGGTTGGCGCTCCTGTCGCCGAACTGCAGAGCGCAAGCAGCCCGCTTGCAGAAATAATGCCCACGAGAGAGCGGCACACCACGCGATTGGAAAAGCCAGCCATAGCAAGATGTTACGACGCAGCGTTCGCCTCGGTGCGACTTTACTTCAGCGGCTCAGCATTGCCAGCTGACTTGCCAAGGGGCTCACCAGTGGGCTGTGCTGTGCGAACACGGTTCGTCTCGCTTCGCACGCTGGGCAGCCGCTCGCCGAGTTCGGCCAGCACATCCGCCGCGGCGAGCGATGCCTGCTCATCCAACTGTGCGGTAAAGGCGCCGGTGATTCGCGCGGGGCCGAGCGGGTCAGCAAAAGTGCTGCTGGCCTCGGCCAAACGCAGCGTGCCCCCGAAAATATCTCCGGAGAGCGTGCTGCCGCCAAGTGCGCCCACATCTACAAAACCACCGCCCGCATACATGCCAGCAGCATCGCCGGCCAGCACCACTTGGCGGATGGTCACATTGCAGGCGGTCGCATCAATGGGCGTCTTACCCGCCCGGGGCACCAGAAAAACGTGCAGATGAATGATGGTGCCCGAGAGTGTGCCGAGCTGACCCAGGGATTCGCCCTCGTTGTCTACTCCAGTGGCTGGGGAGCTGCCCTTGACCCTGCTCGTCAGCGCGGGGTTCATCAGCACCTCAAGCGGCAGGTCAGACAGGTAGATGTCCGCTGTCGATGGATCGATGTAGCGATACACCGCGGTGACAAGCTGAGGAGTTACTCCCCGGCCAGTGGCTTCGCTGACGAGCTCGATATCGCCGCCGGATGACTTGAGCGAGCGGCAGCCGCTTGCCAGCACGACCGCGGCGCAGGCAATTATGGCGCACGCCGCGCGCACAAGTTGTGGGCCGTGTGGTAAGAGCAATGATCGGCGAGCAGCCAGAGGGCAATCCATAACCCGAGCATATGGACGACCAGAGGCGTGCGTTACTGTGCCGCCGGCTCGCCCGGATGCTGCAGCTTGAAGACTACTGCCGCCAGTGCGGCACCGGCGAAGGTGGCGGGGAGGTACAGCCCAAGCTGGTCAAACTTGCCGGCGATGCTGCACAAACCAATGGCCACAGCGGGGTTCAGGCAGGCACCGGAGATCGGACCAATCGCAACTGCGGCAACGGTAACGACCATACCAATCGCGACCCCGAAGTAGCCATTACCTGAGGTCTTCTTGCTGGTGGCCACATTCAGCACGACCAGTGCAAGCAGGAAGGTAAAGAGCAGCTCAGCCAGGAAAGCCATGCCGTAAGAGACATCGGTGCCGGGGGTTGGAGAGATTGTTTTACCCACGAGCAGCGAGCCAACATACGCCCCCACCAGCGCGCCGACGATCTGCACGATCATGTAGGGCACCGCCGCCACTGGCGAAATCGCCCCGCGGATGATGGCCGCCAAGGTGACGGCAGGGTTGTAATGCGCGCCGGAGATCGCGCCGCCCATGTATATGCAGACCATGAGGGCAAGGCCGATGGCCAGGCCACCTATGGCCGCCCCGGGTGACTGGGAGACGACCAGCGAGATCGTCAGGACCAGGAACATGGTTCCCAGAAATTCAGTCAGAAGTTTGGCGAGCATGGAGAGATGTTCCTTAAAAGCGAATGCGAGCGTGGCATGCCGAAGATTCGGTGCGAAGGTCAGCCGTCCCGAAATCGGCTTTTGTTCGAAGAAGCGGGATGATCGTCCGGTCATCGTGCGGCCGATGATATGCGTTTGGCATTTTTGCGTCCAGTCAGTGCCAGAGGTTGCCAACGCACTTTCCGATCACGCGCTCGCGTCTGGCTACCTTCCGCTGCTGCCATGAGCAAGTCTCTCCCCGAACCCGACTTAGCGCCAGATGTGCCGTGGTATGCCAAGCCAGGCCTCGGAGATGCGCCGCGCGCCGAGATCGGCCTGCGGTTCGCCTGCACGCAGTGCGGCAACTGCTGCTCCGGGCCCTCCGGTTATGTGCAAGTCAGTGATGCCGAAGTTGCAGCGCTAGCGGCGCGGCTGCAACTCTCGCCTGACGAGTTCACCGAGCAGTACACACACATGCTCTCGAATGGACGAAGCTTGCAGGAGCGTCCCGGCCCACGCGGAGATGGCGTGCAGCGACTTGACTGCGTCTTTCTTGATCGAACGGCGATCCCCGGCAAGGCCGTCTGCGGGGTCTATGAGGATCGCCCCAGCCAATGTCGAACGTGGCCGTTTTGGAACAGTGTCGTCAGTAGCCCGTTGGCTTGGCAGCGCGCGGCGCAGACCTGTCCAGGAATCAACAAGGGGCCGCTGCACGATGTCGTCACCATCACCGTGAGTCGCGCGGTCGTAGATGTGTGAGATTGACCGACCGCCTCTACGTCAGGTTCGCGCGCCCGCAGCTCCGCCACGGTTAAATCACAGCACGCTTTTGCCGCCGGTGCCATCTTTGCCTTCGCGATCGTCAAGCTGCGGGCCAAGCGTGATACGCCCCTTGCCCGTGCGTTTGGCCTGCATCGCCCGCGCATCGGCCACTTCGAGCAACTCGTCTACGCCGCGGCCATCCCACGGATAGGTCGACAGGCCGCCGGAGACGGTCAGTCGGCCCGGCGCGGCGAGGCCAAGTTTGGGAAAGCGCGCTTCGGCAATCTGTTTCTGAAAACGATCGGTGATGATGTTGATGGTCTCGGGCGGGCGTGAGCCCTGCTCGCGCGGGCCTGCTGGCTCATAGAACACGACTGCAAACTCGTCGCCACCAATGCGGCAGACACGGTCACTGGTGCGAATGACTGATTGCAGCAGCCGCACTGCTTCTTTCAGGATGTCGTCGCCCGCGGCGTGGCCGTACTTGTCGTTGTAAAACTTGAAGTTGTCAATATCAAACACCAGCACACTCAGCGTGTGCCGCTGCATCTGTGCGCGCTCAATGGCCTGAGCCAGAAACCGCTCGAAATACCGGCGGTTCCATGCCCCAGTCAGATCGTCGACCAGCGCCGCGCGACGCAGTTCTGCGTGCTGGTGCGCCATCGCCAGCCAGCACGCCAGCCAATCTGCCTGAGATTGCAACACCGGCAGCACAACCACTGGCACGCTCAGCGGACCGACCAGCCACCCGAAGATGCGGTCACGATGGCGAACCTCCGCCCGAACCGCCTCGGCGGCTGGCTCGCCTGCATCAAAGGCCACAAAGACAACCTGCTCGGCCAGTGGCTGCCCCGCGCCCGCGAGGGCGAATCGCAAGCGCAGCACCTGCATTGCCAAATCCAGCACATCGCGCCCGAGCAGCGCGGCCTGAACCAGCGCCATCTCCAAACTCAGGTCCTGGCCAACATTGCTGGCAGCCGCAATGACCTCTGCGGCGGTTTGGCCGGTGGTGCCCGCTGGGCCACCTTGCCCGGGCAATCCGAATCCGGAGAATGTGTCAGCATCATCCCCGGTGGCCGTCGTCGTGTAGGGGCCGGTGATTCGGGCACTTCGCGGGCCGCTTGCACCATCACCAGGTGGGACCAACGGCAAAGCGCTGTGGGGAAGGGGTGCAGACATGCCGGTGGGCTGCCCGCTGGCTTGGGCGGGTGTGACAGAGGTTTTCGCCGCGACGTTGGTGGGGGCAGCGGCAGCAATCGCCCCGGTGCGATCATGCCGCTCGAATGACGAGTGCGGAGCGGGTAATCGGCGCAGTATCTCGCGCACTGCCTCACTGCTCAGCGAAGGGTCAAGTACGCCGTCGTATGCCCTGGCATCAATGGCACTGTCTGGCGAAGTGACCAGCAGCACACGAGCGCCAGGGTCAACGAGGCGCACGGCAGTAATGAAGCGTCGCGCATCTGTCCCCGGGTGGCTGTCTGCGCTGACGAGCACGATGCTCTCGCGGGCCGCCGGGTCTTCGCGCGGGTTTGAGAGCTCACCAATGGCCTGCAAGGTTGTCCGGGCGCGCACGAGTTCAATGCGCGGATCACGGCGCAGAGAAGCTTCGAGGTCGGTTCGACCGACCACGATCACGCGAACTTCCGGATGGTCCACGGGTTGGGACACCGGGTGCTCTCTCATCGACACATCTACAACAGCGCTGCGGTTCACGCCCGCATCGGTCCTTGCTCAGGCGAAGTTTCGCCAGCGGCGATGTTCCTAACTCCTCCGTTTGATCGGAACTCCGCTTTCGGCACGGAGTTGGCAGCATCTTCGACAAGTAACATAGCGAGTTCTCGCGCCGAAAGCAGGTGATTTTCACTTGTAACGGGCGAATTCCTCATGTCTTGCTCAGCTCGCGGTCGGTTATCGGATGCCCAAGTTTCCCAGTTTGACATTCTACCGTCCGTCTGCGGAATCGCGATGGGCGCTGGTGATTGAATCTCTGCGTTTGTCAGCCCCGCACTCTCCCTAGTTTTGATCCCGACGCCTTGCGGCACGCTCGTCCTGACCTCCGCATGCGAGGGGGTCAATCGCATCGGCAGCGCGTGCGCGTGCGGAGCGAGCTTGGCGGTCGTCGCGCCGTTATGGAGTGGGTCTAGGGGCCGCAGCGCCGCGGTCTGCGGCGGTGCGTCGCGGTCAAACTCCCAGCACACACAACGCGGCGCGTGGGAACATATTGCTTGGTGCAAGGCCTTTATGGCCACGAGCGCCTGCGGGCCTCCGCTGCCACCGGGCTGAGAGATGATCATGGCAAGCCCGCCCGCCTTGGGCAGCAGACCACGCTCGTCCCACGAGTGGGCCTCGCGCTGCACGAGGCATGCGCGTGCGAGAGCATCAAAGTGATCAAAGCTGATCAGTACTTCAACGCCCCGTCGCGCCAGACTCGCCAGAAGTGCGGCGCTGGGCCGCTCATGCTCGGTGAGCAAAACAATGCAGCGGTCGGGGCCCCTGCGCATCGGCTCGCTGCGGGAGATTGCACGCGGGCTCTCTGCCATCGGTGTGGGTGCAGGAAAGAAGCGATCGTCGCCCAACCCACCCGCGCCGCAAGGGCCAGCTCGCTTTGTGCCGCAGGGATCAGATTCGCGGTTCGGCGGCTTTGGCCGGTTGTCCGCGTTACCCCTAGCTGGCGGGGCCATGAGCTCGCTCAAGTACGGTCCGGCGACCATGTGGCCAAGCCCCGCGGTGAAAATTCCCGATGCGATACCATTTTCCTTTTCGGGCATCAAAGCGGATTGTGCCGCTGACGCATCGATGCAAGCCGAAGTGTTGAGGGGCTGCATTACGGTCGACTATAGCAGAAACTCGGAGTCAGCGCATCGGGAATCACCTATGTCAACTTGATTTACCATGGGGATGGGCAAGTCGGGCAAGCGTGGAAAGATGGACAAGATGGGTCAAGATGAGTCGGCGCCATGCCCTGCGGCCGACCTTTCGCGTATTGTTTCCAGTCAGTGCTGCCGACTGTTGGCTTTTCTGATGACCGGCCGCGGGCCGGCGCTAGCCGCAGTCCCCTCAGCGAGTAAACCTCTGTGGATAGTTCCATTTCGGATTCGTTTCGTGGCTGCGGTTTCGTGGTCGTTGGTGCCGCTGGCGGCATGGGCTCGGTACTTTGCCGCGAGCTTGTTGCAGGTGGGGCATCGGTTCTCCTGTGCGGCCGCACAGACAGCGGTCTCGCAGAGCTTGGCCGCGAGCTCTCGATGCCGCATCTCGTCCTTGACGCGTCTGACTTTGCGCAGACGGCAACGGCATTTGAGACAGCCAAGCAGCAGTTCGGTCGGCTTGATGGAGCGGCAAACCTGGCTGGTTCCATCATGCTCAGAGCCGCGCACCAATGCTCCCAGCAGGATGTGGCCGAGGTACTGCGATTGAATCTGATGACTGCCTTTTCGGTCGTGCGCGCCGCAGCCATGACGATGCGGCAGCCAGCCAGCGATCGCGGTGCTTCGGTGGTGCTGATGAGCTCCACCGCAGCGCGCACGGGTCTGGCCAACCACGAGGCGATCTCCGCTGCCAAAGCGGGGGTGATAGGGCTGACGCAGTCTGCCGCGGCGACCTATGCAAGCGCTATTCGCTTCAATTGCATTGCGCCAGGGCTGACGCGCACGCCCATGGCACAGCCGCTGCTGGCAAGCGAGATGGCAGAGAAAGCGTCCGTCGCCATGCACCCGGTAGGTCGCGTGGGCGAGGTTGCCGATGTGGTGCCGGCCCTGCTCTGGCTGCTTTCACCGGCAAGTGGGTTTGTAACCGGGCAAACCATCGGCATCGATGGTGGCTTGTCCACCGTTCGCCCTCGCGTTAAGGTGTGATCCTGCCAAATGCCGTAATCCTGCCAAAAGCTTCGAGGACGCAGTCAAGTGGGGGTAGCATCTCACCTTCAATGAGTCACAAGCGACACCGTCAACTCGCGATTCTCGGCGCTCTCTTCCTTACATCTTCGTACTGCGCGCTCAGCAGCCGCACGTTGGCGAGTGGCGATCCGCTACCACCCCAGCGGGCCCCTGAAACCGGCAGCACCGAGGCGCCTGGTCCGCCGCCGCGAGCTGCGGACATACCTACCCGCGCGGGCCGGCGGGCCATCGCCACGCGGCTGGATATCGCCCTTGAGCTCATCAAGTTGGAGCGGGCCTTGGCGGCCGCCCGAGTTGACGGACGGCTTTCGGCTGCCGAGACCAAGCGTGTCAACCAGTCCTTTGACACGCTTACCGGTCTGTTTTTTGCCGGTCGCAACGCCGAGGCCATTGATCGGCTTCAGCAACTGCGCGACACGCTCTCGCTTCCGCCGCGCACCGAGCTTGGTCGCGCTGTCGATGCGCTCAAGCCCGAGATCGAGCCCGCACTGCTCGTCCTTGGCGAAGGTGCGCCGATCGGCGTGCGCATTCGTCCGCTGCACGCCGCGGGCGACCGAAGCAACGCCGAGCTTGGTGGAGGAGAGCGCACCATTGCAGTGCTTTCAGGCCGCACGCTGCGTGTCATGCTGACGCCAGTTCCTGCTCCGGGCCAGCAGTCCACAGGCGCCTCTGTGGAGCTCTGCTCGGTTGTCATCCCTGATTTGGGCATCAAGGCCGCACAAGAGGCCGGCCAGGAAGGCATGATCTCTGTCAAGCCGCCAAGCGGTGGTCTGCGCATCGAGCGGGAAATCTCCGGCGAGGCCGCCGCGGCGATCTACGACGCACTGAAGCCCGGCGCGTACTCAATTGACCTGCAACTCGCTGGCGAAACTGTCGCTGCGCCAATCGCGGTGAAACGCGCTGATGTTGGCCGGGTGCAGGTGGTCGCCGAGCCGCTGGACAGCTTCGCCGCTCGCGCGCAGACTGCGCTCGCTGCGGTGGACTCATCGCGGATTGTTCCGCTTGCGCTCGCAACCGTGCAAAGTCGCATCGACTTGGCCTCGCGATCGCCCAGACCAGCCGATGCCGGCCGATCAATGCTTAGTCTGGCCTCGCTTCAGCGTGATGTGCAGGCAGAAATAGCCAGCATGGCTAGTGCCCGGGTCATTGGTCCCGCGGCTGATCCCTACTTCAACCGCACCGGCCTTTGGCAACTGACACTTGGACCCGATGCCGCCGATGTGCCGGTGTGGCTGTATGGCCCGCCAATCAGGTCGGGATCGACCTCGGGCTCGGCCTTGGGCTCGACGCCGGGCTTGCTGATCGCGCTGCATGGTGCCGGGGGCGATGAGGCGATGTTCCCGCTGAGTTACGGCGCCGGTGAGATTCTGAGCTTGTGCGCTCAGTACAACCTGGTGCTTGCCAGCCCGCGGACCGAACCGTTGATGTCGGGCCCAGGCATCGTCGATGCCCTCATCGCCCGCGCCAGCGTGCACTACAACATCGACAGCCGCCGCATCTTCGTCATCGGTCATTCCATGGGAGCCATTACGGTGGCATCGCTGGCAACCCAGCGCAGTTACACCATCGCCGCGGCGGTCTGCATTGCCGGTGGGCCAGTGGCCACTACGCCGCCAGCTCGGTCAAGCCCGCTTTTGGTGCTGGCGGCGGAGCTTGACGGCATACTCCCTGCCGCGCGGCTTGCACCAGTGGTCGAGCGTTGGGCCGCGGCCGGACGCGATGTCACCTTTCGCACACTTGCCGACACCGGGCACACCCTTTGTGTCGGCCCAGCGCTTGGCGATGCGGTGAAATGGCTCAGCGAGCGGCCGTTCTCGATCCCTGCGCTTGAAGATGAAAAGGCCAATCCATGATGTACTCTGAATCCTCGGATGGTGGCCGACCATGGATGCGGTGGTGGCTGATCGCCGCCGGCGTTTACAATTTGCTGTGGGGGGCGTGGGTCGTGCTCATGCCGCTGGGCATATTCAAACTGCTCGGCATCGCACCGCCAGCGACGGGCGAACTCGCCATTCCCATTTGGCAGTGCGTAGGGATGATCGTCGGCGTGTACGGCATCGGGTATCTATGCGCCGCGACCGACCCGCTGCGGCATTGGCCGATCGTGCTCGTCGGCTTGCTCGGCAAGATCTTCGGCCCGATCGGATACGTTGATGCCGCGCTGGTCAAGGGAATCTTTCCCAAAGAGTTTGGCTACACCATTCTCACCAACGATCTGCTCTGGTGGATTCCATTTTCGCTCATGCTGTGGGCGGCATTTGCTCAGCACAAGCGCTATGCAGGGACGAAGCAGGCGTGAGCACGCTACTTCTGTGACGGGTCGCGACCCTGCTCGATCAACGTGATCTCCTCCAGCCGCCGCGCATGTCGCCCGCCCTGAAACGGCGTGGCAAGCCAGAGTTCGGCAATTTTTTCAATGAGCCGCTGGCCCAGCAGATCGGCCGAAAGGCACAGAATGTTGGCATCGTTGTGCGTGCGGCTGATGGTGGCCGAAAGCTCATCGTGCACCACCGCTGCGCGCACCCCCGGCACCTTGTTGGCGGCAATGCACATGCCAATGCCTGTGCCGCAGATCAGCACGCCAACTTCGGCCTGCTTCTCGGCTACAGCGCGGCCGACGGCAAACGCGGGGATCGGGTAGTCGCACGTGTCGCCAGTGAGCTGCGAGAGCACCCGCACATCGTGCCCAAGCGAAGTCAGCCGATCAGCGAGCTGCTTTGCGGAGTGTGTGCCACGGTGGTCGGCGCCAAGTGCGATAATCATGCTATGAGTTCCTGTAGCCGTGCGGAAATGTGCGAGCCAAGCTGGGCACAGCAAGCGTGGTAGGCGGCCTGACTCTGGCCGATCGGGTCTGCAACATCGCCGCCATCAGTACGCAGAATGATGATCTTGCCCGCCCCTTCGGGTGACAGGCGTGCCACGCCGGAGGCATGATCGCGCGTCATCACGTAGACAACATCGGCATCATGCACCAAATCGGCAGTCAGTTGTCGCGCACGGTGCGGCTCCGGTGAGATGCCCGCCCGCTCCAGCGCGACAATGCCTTCCGGCGCAGCCGGCTCACCCTCCGAAGCGGCCAGCCCAGCAGACTCAAAGCGAATGCCGGTCAACTTGAGCTTCGCCGCGGCATCACGGGCCAGCGCGGCCGCCATCGGGCTGCGGCAGGTGTTGCCCGTACAAACCATCAGCACGCGTTTCTCGGCCGCACGGTGAATCTGCTGGCTGGGCATGGCACCCTCGGAGACGATTCGGTAGCCGCCATCAGCGGAAAGCTGTACGCGCGTGCTGACAGTGCCCAGGCGACTCGGCCCACGGTCGACGATCATCGCAGCGTGTACGTGTGATTCGGCAAGTGCCGCGGCTGCATCGTCCGCCTCTTTCGCTGGCTTGAACACTGTGCTGGCCCAAGAGCCAGCAAACGCCTTTGGCCGGGTAGGGATCGTGTCGGCCACCATCGCGCTGCCGCGAGCTTGCAGCAAGCCAGCCACATCGCGAGCCAGGGCATACGCGGGCACGCGCACCAGAATCGTGCGGCCCTTGTCGCCCCCCGGCTGTAGATGCGCGTCCAGCACGCCACTTTGTGTGTTCAAGCGAATGCGCAGGGCGGCCGCGGCGGGCTCGGCAACTTCCACGAGAAATGTCACCGGGCCGGGCGAGAGGCGAGCGACGAGCCGTCGATGGAGGGTGGCTGCCTCACCCAGGAGGCCGAGAACTTGCTGAGCTGAGTCCGCCAGCCAGACGGCTGGTTCGGTCAGAGCGATCAACGCTGGTGCTACCCCC